>ERZ791932.234-NODE-234-length-35553-cov-8.573328_pt1 | contig 35553 bp, 30 predicted proteins | sample MGYA00510126_ERZ791932 | MGnify/ENA primary metagenome ERZ791932 (study PRJEB30046, sample SAMN00993244) | human gut metagenome | study: EMG produced TPA metagenomics assembly of the A metagenome-wide association study of gut microbiota in type 2... | reverse complement strand
ATTTCTTCTACTTCGCGTGAATAAATCATTGTAAAACTCCTTTCAAGTATAGATTAACTTCATGTTGTTATACCCGCCACTATGCGGAACTGCTGAATGAACCACATAATGCAGATCTCTGCCGTCTGCTGAATGACTGCAGATGAGTATGCCTAACAACCTAGTGTTATTTTCTCACAAAAGTGGAGATTCGTCCAGTCATAATTTGTAAAATTTTTAACTATCTTTGATTTTTTTGTCTCTGGCAGATACTTTCTTTACTGATTTGTCAGCCTTTTAGGCAATTTGCATAAACAGATACAATTTATAGCGTTTATGTGATACAATAGACAAATATACCAATAAGTTGATTCCTAAAATAATCTTACATTTAAATTTCCGCGTTGTCGTCGGTTGCCATAGCCACCGCCATGTCTTCTTTCGCTCTAAAACAAAAAATTTATTCAGTGAAATTGTTTCAAAAATCAACTTGTCAACCATACTAAATTATAAAAAAGCAAGTATATCAGAAATTGTATTACCAAAGAAAGGATTTTCATCATGACAACATCATTACCTGCTTCTTTTCTTCCAGAACGATTTCGGGTTCTGAGTGGAAGTGCTTTAAAATTAATCGCGATCATCCTGATGCTTATTGACCATACAGGAGTCATGATCCTGTATAACTATCCGCCGGCAAATGCAATACTTTTCAGTTTTGGTGGAGTGGATTACAGCTGGTATCGTATTTTCCGTGATATCGGAAGAGCGGCTTTTCCTATTTTCTGTTTTCTGTTAGTCGAAGGATTTCTGCACACCCATAACCGCAGAAAATACGGACGAAATCTCTTTTTATTCGCATGTATTTCTGAAATTCCGTGGAATTTCATGTTTACAAATACCTGGCGATATGAGAAACAGAACGTCTTTTTTACCCTGTTTCTGGGATATCTGGCTTTCTGCGCCCTCGAATACTTCTGGGATAACCAGAAAATGCAGCTTGTATGTGTATTGGCACTGCTGGCTGTCTCTGTTTTTCTTAAGGCAGACTATGGATGGCGAGGTTTTGTTTTTCTGCTTATTATGTACTGGTTCCGTAATGAGAAAACTGCCCAGGCAATCATCGGAAGCTGTTGGCTTTATTATGAATGGAAAGCCTGCTTTGCATTTCTCTTCATTAATATGTATAACGGAGAACGTGGATTTGTGAAAGGAAAATTTCTGAAATATGTCTTTTACTGGTTTTATCCGGTACATATCATAATTCTGGTGATTCTCAGACAGCTTCTGTTCTTCCGTTAAAATGCGTTTGAAAACGTCCTGAGCTTTTGTTATTCTTCATAGAAAAAGGTGTTAAGAAACCTCTGTTGTTCATCCGTTTCTTAACACCTTTTTCTATTTCACTGTTTCTCTACAATTTCATTTCCTGATTTATAGATATGACCTGCAGGTACACAGCCTCTTACAGAAGAAAGAGGATAAATATTGCAACAACGACCGATCACTGTTCCAGGATTCAATACAGAACCACAGCCAACCTCTACATTATCTCCAAGCATAGCGCCAAATTTCTTAAGTCCTGTCTCGATCTTCTCTTCGCCATCTTTGACAACTACCAGTTTCTTGTCTGATTTTACATTGGAGCAGATAGATCCTGCTCCCATATGGGATTTATAACCCAGAACCGCATCACCCACATAATTATAATGAGGAACCTGCACTTTGTTAAAAAGCACTGCGTTCTTAAGCTCTGTTGAATTTCCTACTACTGCTCCCTCACCTACGATAGCTTTTCCGCGGATAAATGCACAGTGGCGTACCTCTGCTTCTTTTCCGATAATGACCGGTCCGTTAATGCAGGCTGTCGGTGCTACTTTCGCGCTCTTTGCGATCCATACATCTTCTGACGGATGATTATATTCTTCTTCACTTAAAGTCTGTCCCAGTTTCAGGATAAAATCGCCAATCTCCGGTAACACTTCCCATGGATAGGTTTTTCCTTCAAATAAATCCTTTGCAATCGTTTCATTTAAATCCAGAAGATTCGCAATCGTGAAATCCTTTAACATCCTGTTTTCCTCTTTTCTTTAATTATTATTTTCATTTTTCTCATATTTTGCCCGGATAAACATTTTATGATTTTTGATAAGTACGTGACCGCCCTGCTCTGGCTGTTGTTTTTGTATTGGTTTTGCCAGCTTGGATTTTATAATTAACAGCTGCCGCGTCAAAAAACTGTCGCAGGTAAGGTTGGAAATTACTGTCCTCCACCTGTTTCGTACGCACTCTTACAAAATGTTCCAGCTTATCCATATATTCCTGCTCTGTGATACTTCCCACCGCCACATAATTGAGACCTTTTTCCCAGCTTGCTGTAAGTTCCGGGTTCAGAAGCTGTCTGATAGAACAATTTACCACATCAAAAATCATCTCACCCAGAAGTGTCGGTGTGATCATCTGCGTTTTCTTATTCAGTGCCAGATATTTGATATTGAACAGTTTCTTCAGAATCTCAGCTCTGGTTGCACTGGTGCCGATTCCGCAGCTCTTGATCTGAGCACGAAGTTCCTCATCCTCGATCAGCTGTCCGGCATTCTCCATGGCAAGAATCATAGAACCGGAATTGTAACGCTTCGGCGGTGATGTCTCACCCTCTTTGATACTCAGGTCATCTACCGAGAGTATATCACCTTTCTTCAGGTTCTGCAATGCAGCCAGTAGTCTGGTGTCGCACGCCATATCCTCTGAAGAATTATCTGAGCCATTTTTTTCATTATCTGAATCCGCATCACTTCCGGCATTTCCAGCTGCGCTGGCTTGGTTTGCTCCATTTACTGCGTCTGCTGCCTTTCGTTTCGCAAAAGAATTTGAGGCAATCTTTAAATAACCTTCATCCAGCAGTACTTTAAATGAAGAAAAGAAGCTCTCTCCCTGTATCTTTGTCACAAGACTGACCTTCTGATATACTGCCGGCGGATAGAAAATGCAAAGAAACCTCCTTACGATCGTCTCATATACGCGCTGTGCGGTGAGAGAAACACTTTTCAACGCATTTAGTCCCTGACCTGTCGGCACGATAGCATAATGGTCTGTAATCTGTTTGTCATTGACATATCGGGTCTTTGCCAGATTTTTATAGTTTCCCTGCTCAATAATGTGCTGCGCGATTTCTGTTGTGTGTTCATAATTGCGCAATCCTGAAATATTTTTATAAATCTCTTTAGCCGCAGCTGTAGACAATACACGCGCATCCGTTCTCGGATATGTGACCAGTTTCTTCTCATACAGTTCCTGTACGATTTTCAGCGTTTCATCCGGACTGATTTTAAACAGCTTCGAGCATACATTCTGAAGTTCTGCCAGGTTAAATAAAAGCGGAGGATTTTTATTTTCTTTCTTTCGCTCAACCTTGTCCACCACACATTGCAACGGCTGGTTGACAGACAACTCCTGTATCAGCTTCTCTGCGTATGCTTTCTCTTTAAATCCGTTTTCTTTATACAAATAAGGAGTCTGGAAATACCGGCTGCCCTCAACAGCCCTCCACTCCCCTTCAAAGTTTTCTCCCTCAAGCGCAATGCTGCTGAGCACCCGGTAAAACGGCGTTTTTACAAATACCCGAATCTCCCGTTCTCTTCGCACTACCATTCCAAGCACACAGGTCATCACACGCCCAACGGAAATGGCCTGATGTTTCGTATTTAAATAATTTGACACACTGTTTCCATATCGCAGTGTCAGCACGCGGGAAAAATTTATTCCCATCAGATAGTCTTCTTTCGCCCGAAGATAGGCTGAAGCGGAAAGATTGTCATAAGCAGACAGATCTTTTGCCTCTCTGATTCCTCGCATGATTTCTTCTTCTGTCTGAGAGTCGATCCAGACTCTCTTTTCTTTCTTTCCATGGACACCTGCCATCTGTGCGACCAGACGATAGATATATTCTCCTTCACGTCCGGAGTCGGTACACACGTAAATAGTATCCACATCTTCCCTGTTTAACAGTCCTTTTACAATCTCAAACTGTTTCTGTACCCCAGGGATTATTTCATATTTAAATTCGCGCGGCAAAAAAGGCAGGGTATCTAAACTCCACCTTTTGTATTTGATATCATATTTTTCCGGGTAGCTCATGGTGACCAGGTGTCCGACACACCAAGTCACCACACTGTCTGAAGATTCCAGGTAGCCGTCCCGTCTTTGTCCGTTGATTTTCAAAGCTTTCGCGAATTCCTGTGCCACACTGGGCTTTTCGGCTATGTATAAAGCTTTTGACATATTATTTATCTGCACTCATCTTTCTAAGCGGCCATGCCAGTAATAAGGCACCACCCACCATATTTCCTAATGTTACAACTACCATGCTCTTAACCATGGCTCCGATGGATAATCCAGGTACCAGACAGTATGCGGTAACAAAGATTCCCATATTTGCGATGCAGTGCTCAAATCCACTTACAACGAATCCTGAGATACACATGGTAATCATCAGAAATCTTCCTGCATCACTTTTCAGTTTCATACCACAGAGTACACCAAGACAGACGAAGAAGTTGCAAAGCACTGCTCTGAAAAACATCTGTCCAAGCGGGATACTCAGCTTGTTTCCGATAAATCCCGCAAAATAATCTGCAGTTCCGGATGCTCCTGCCCATGCAAAAAGCACTGCCATAATAAAACATCCTACAAAGTTTCCGAGGTAGCTTACGCCCCATACCTTGCCAGCTTCTTTCCAGCTTACCTGTTTATCAAAGGCTCCGAATGCCATTACCATATTATTACCGGTAAAAAGTTCACCGCCTACGAAGCTGATCAAAAGTACTGCAATCGAGAATACCAAAGCTCCCAGAAATTTTCCCCATTCCGGCGTGGTCTTGGAGAAAACATTTCCAACTACATTACTGTAGATCATGGCCATATCAATAAAGAATCCCGCCATGACCGCGCGTACAAAGTACTTGAAGAAGTTGGTGTTTACCAGATTGCTCTTGGCCTTCGCCGCATTTGACACTTTTTGTACATCTTCATAATTCATAATTACACCTCCGCAAATGTATTTATTTTCATACATTATAGCATTTTCATATCTATTGTACAACCAAAATCGTCATACAATTCCAGAATTTTATGCACGGATTTGTAATTATCTGTAAAACTTATTTCTTATTCGAAAATCACCGCTTTATCCTGCGGTTCTGTTACATATCCAATGATACCTCCAAAAATATCCATTCCTGACAGTTCTTTCGCCAGAGCATCTGCCTCTTCCGGTGGTACTGCCAGGAGAAGTCCGCCGGATGTCTGAGGATCAAATACCAGATCTTCCATCCAGAGTTCTTTGATCTCACTTCTTACTTCACTGCCTGCGAAGTCACGGTTTCTGTATGCCCCTTCAGGAATCAGGCCCATCTGTGCATATTCCTCAACGCCTTTTATAATCGGAAGGTTTTCTGTCTGGATCACCAATGTCTTATGGCTTCCTTTTGCCATCTCCAGGCTGTGTCCGGCAAGACTGAATCCGGTTACGTCTGTGCAGCTGTGAATCGTATATTTTAATGCAATTTCTGCTGCGTATTTGTTCAGCTTCGCCATAACTTTCTGTACTCTTTCAATTTCTTCCCGGGAGGCCATCTCTGCTTTGATGGCAGTATTGAGGATTCCACATCCTAATGGCTTGGTAAGAATCAGAATATCTCCTGCCTCGGCGCCATAGTTTTTCCACATTTTATCTGGGTGTACAAAACCGGTGACGCAGAGACCGTATTTCGGTTCTTTGTCATTGATCGTATGTCCGCCAGCAAGAACTGCACCGGCTTCCATAACCTTGTCTGCACCGCCGCGCAGGATTTCTTCAAGAACTTCCGGTCCAAGGCAGTTTGGAAATGCTACTACATTCAATGCCAGTTTTGGAACACCACCCATTGCATAGACATCGCTCAACGCATTGGCTGCTGCAATCTGTCCATACATATATGGATCATCTACCACCGGCGGAAAGAAATCTACCGTATGAATCATTGCCAGCTCATCATTTATTTTGTATACCGCCGCATCGTCTGATGTTTCCGGTCCTACTAATAACATCGGATCTGTAAATTTCGGCAGTTTCCCAACTACCTCTGCCAGTACTTTCGGTCCAATCTTCGCACCGCAGCCCGCTGCACTGGCAAGCTGTGTCAAACGTACATTATCTGTTTCTTTTTTCATAAACTTCGCCCCCAATATATTAATCTTCCAAGCAAACATCCATCATCCGCCTTTAATTAAATCAAGCAGTCTCCCTGCTAGTTGGTTCTCAAAATAATCTTGTTGGTACACCAGATTTCAAAGAGCACTAAGCAGTGGATGAAAACTTGCCTGTCTGTTTACCTGATTGTACCATGCATTTATAAGCCCGTCAAAGTTCAGAGCCGATGTTACTTATTGGATAAATCAATAAATATAAGGATTTTATATAAGGATTCGATAAATCTTCTCATACTCTAAATCCTGTTCTTTCATATAAGAATCTGTTTCTTCTTCTCCTTGTTCTATACATTTCCACGCAAGTCCGCAGGAAGCAGAAATTTCCCTGGGTACAGGAATCAGCCTTCCTTCAAATCCAGCCTTTTTACATTCACGTTCCATTGCGATTGCCTGTGTGGTTGTTCCAAAAGTTACTACTGTCGTCAGAACTTTTTCTCTCACCTTTCATTATCTCCCCTATCTGTGAAATAATCCAGAAAAAAGAGGCACCAAAAACCAGTGCCCCTTTTCAATAATTTTATTTATTATTTCGCCTGAATATATCCTTTAGCTTTTAATGTCTCAGCACAGAGAACTGCTCCGCCTGCTGCACCTCTTACTGTGTTATGAGAAAGTCCTACGAATTTCCAGTCATATACAGTATCTTCACGAAGACGTCCTACGGATACGCCCATACCATGTTCGAAGTTTACATCCTCTGTAACCTGTGGACGGTTGTCCTCTTCAAGGTACTGGATGAACTGCTTCGGAGCACTTGGAAGCTCTAATTCCTGTGGAAGTCCTTTGAACTCTACCAATGCTTTGATCAGCTGTTCTTTTGTTGGTTTCTTGCGGAATTTAACAAATACAGCTGCTGTATGTCCGTTTAATACCGGTACACGGATGCACTGGCATGTGATAACAGGTTCTGTAGCCGGTTTGATCACACCGTCTTCTACTTTACCCCAGATTCTTAATGGCTCTTTCTCACTCTTCTCTTCCTCGCCGCCGATGTATGGAATGATGTTTCCAACCATTTCCGGCCAGTCTTTGAATGTTTTACCTGCTCCGGAGATTGCCTGGTATGTAGTAGCAACTACTTCATATGGCTCAAATTCTTTCCATGCAGTTAATACAGGAGCGTAGCTCTGGATAGAGCAGTTTGGTTTAACAGCGATAAATCCGCGTGTTGTTCCAAGACGTTTCTTCTGGGATTCGATTACATCGAAGTGTTCCGGGTTGATTTCCGGCACTACCATAGGTACATCCGGTGTCCATCTGTGAGCACTGTTGTTGGAAACAACCGGTGTCTCTGTCTTAGCATATTCTTCTTCGATCTTCTTGATCTCTTCTTTTGACATATCTACTGCAGAAAATACGAAATCAACTGTTGCAGCAACTTTCTCTACTTCATTTACGTTCATAACGATCAGTTTTTTTACAGCTTCCGGCATTGGAGTATCCATTTTCCATCTTCCGCCAACTGCCTCTTCGTATGTTTTTCCTGCACTTCTTGGACTTGCAGCTACAGTTACTACTTCAAACCATGGATGATTCTCAAGCAGAGAAATAAATCTCTGACCTACCATACCTGTAGCACCTAAAATACCAACTCTAAGCTTCTCACTCATAATATCTTTCTCCTCTTTATCTACTATCCGCATTTTCATTGTACTAATCTAACCAGCTGGATGTTCTCCATCTACTTCGCTACATAAATCTGCATCTGGAAAATACCCTGATACTTATCAGCGACCTGATATCTCTCGCGGACATTTTTATCTGTGTGTCTTTATATTACGCACATCTGTCTTTCTTGTACATACTATACCAAACTAAAGTAAAATGCAAGTATTTTTTTAATTTTCTTCCAGATATTTTTTATTCTCTGCGATCACTTTCTCCATCACATCCGGTCCCGGAGCTCCGATGGTCATACGTTTCTCTACGCAGGTACGCATGCTGATTGCTTCATAGATGTCGTTTTCAAATACAGGGCTGATTGCTTTATAATCTTCAAGTGGAAGTTCATCCAGAGAGATTCCCTTATCAATACATGTAAGCACCAGACGGCCTACGATACCATGAGCATCGCGGAAAGGCACTCCATGATTTACCAGATAGTCTGCTGCATCTGTTGCATTTGTAAAGCCATTCTTTGCACTTGCTTCCATGTTCTGTTTATTGAACTGCATGGTAGAAATCATTCCTGTAAAGAGGGCAAGGCAACCCTTTACTGTGTCGATTGCGTCAAAGGTAAGTTCTTTATCTTCCTGCATATCTTTGTTGTATGCAAGCGGGATTCCTTTCATGGTGGTAAGGATGGATGTTAACGCACCGTATACACGTCCTGTCTTTCCTCTTACCAGCTCTGCGATATCCGGATTCTTTTTCTGCGGCATGATACTGCTTCCTGTACTGTAAGCATCATCGATTTCCACGAAACGATATTCGTTAGAGTTCCACATGATGATTTCTTCGCAGAAACGGCTCATGTGCATCATGATCGTGGAGAATGCAGACAGAAGTTCAATTACATAGTCTCTGTCTGAAACGGAATCCATACTGTTTCTTGTCGGTCCGTCGAAGCCAAGAAGCTGTGCGGTGTATTCTCTGTCAAGTGGATAAGTTGTTCCTGCCAAAGCACCTGCACCCAGAGGACAGGTGTTCATTCTCTTACGGATATCTGCAAGTCTGCTTCTGTCACGTACAAACATTTCAAAGTATGCGCCAACATGATGAGCCAATGTAACTGGCTGTGCTTTCTGAAGATGGGTAAAGCCTGGCATATATGTGTGGACATTTTCTTCCATGATTTTCTGAAGTGCTTCGAGAAGTTTCTTCACAAGCTCATCTGTCTCGTCGATCTCATCTCTTACATAAAGTTTCATATCCAGAGCTACCTGGTCGTTACGGCTTCTTCCTGTGTGAAGCTTCTTTCCTGCATCTCCGATTCTGTCGATGAGGTTTGCTTCTACAAAGCTGTGGATATCTTCATATTCAGATGTGATCTCAAGTTTTCCAGATTTTACATCTTCAAGGATTCCGTCCAGTCCTGCTTCAATCTGATCTTTTTCTTCTGATGTCAGGATTCCCTGTTTTGCAAGCATCGCTACATGTGCTTTGCTTCCTCTGATATCCTGCTCGTAAAATTTCTGGTCGAAGGAGATTGATGCGTTAAAGTTATATACAAGTTTGTCTGTTTCTTTAGTGAAACGTCCGCCCCAAAGCTGTGCCATAGTATTTTTCCTCGTTTCTTCTTATTTTTCATAATTACTTTTATGTGTCAGTGTATCATATTTTTTCTGGATTGCAAAGTAGTAGTTTCGATCTTCTGACTCTCACCTGGAGTAGACGCAGCCACAATAATTCTGGCGGTAGAGGTCGTATTCATGTGAGAGTTCTATAGAGCGTTTATAGCCGTTTTTCTTTTTGAAATCAGATGGAAGATGCTCTACATGATAGATTTCTGCCAGTTCTTCTCCGATTTCATTAATCTTGGCAGCATTCTTGAGTGGGCTGATTGACAGAGTGGTCGTAAAATAGTCAAATCCACCTTCTGCTGCCAGACGTGCCGCTTCTTCCATTCGCAGACGATAACATTTAAAGCAGCGTTCGCCACCTTCCGGTACATTCTCCAGGCCTTTTGCCATCTGGAAAAATTCCTGTGGATCATAGTGACCCTCTACCAGTTTTACCGGATGAACAAATTCCATGGAATTTACCAGACGTGTGATCTCATGTACACGTTTCTGATATTCCTCTTCCGGATAAATATTTGGATTATAATAAAAAACTGTAATGTTAAAATATTGAGACAGATATTCAAGCACATAACTGCTGCAAGGTGCGCAGCAACTGTGAAGAAACAGACTTGGGACTTTCTGTTCTTTCTGTGCCTGATCTATAAGTTTCTCCAGTTCTTTCTGATAATTTCGTTTATTCAATGCTTTTTTATTCCTCTCTTTTAGCACCGTATATCTTTCAGATGCATATTTGATGCATATTTCATTTTTCAGCTGTTTTTTACAAAACGTAATGCTTTTTTACATTCTCCGATACGTTCCCCCATTTTTACAATGGTTTCATATCCTTCTTCCGTATTATCGAGCAAGTCATAATCGATACGGACTTTTCCTGGCTGTAATAACAGAATTACTGTAGAACCGCCAAACTCAAAGTTGCCTTTCTCCTGCCCTTTCTTTACTGTAGCAGTCTTTTTCTGAAGATTCGAAATTTTCCCAACCATCATCGCTCCAACTTCCATCATCAGGATCGTACCAAATTTCTCCGTCTTCAACAGACAATATTCTCTGGCATTTTCTTTATAGATAGGGTATACATCATTTGCCGCCGGATTTACTGTATGAAAAACTCCGGGAAGTGTCACATTTTCGGACTTTCTGCCATCCGCAACGTAACAGTAGTGGTGATAGTCATCCACTGTCAGGCGAAAAATCAGTGCATATCCATCTGTGTATCGTCTGGCAAGCTGTTCATTTTTCAGAAGCTGTCCGACTGTATATTCTGTATCTTTGATATTGAAGCGGGAATCCGAACTGATCCTGTGTACAGAAAGTTTTCCATCACAGGGACTTACCAGTATATTCTCCCGCATATCTATCGGCCGTTCCTCTTTTCGGATACGCCTTTTGAAAAAATCATTCCATGAAGAAAAGTTCTGTTTCTCATAAAGACTCAGATCTATTTTATTGTGTTCTGCAAAATCAGGTACAAATCTGGCAGAAAGTCTGGTGTTCAATACTATTCCCGCCGCTTTTGACACAAAAGGCCTGATCAGGAGCTTCAGGCAAAGTCGTCCGCCACGATCATTATATAAATGTCTCAGGAGTTTATCCTGACTGTTTTCTTCAATGGTTATATTCCCTTTTCTGTCAATATACTTCATTTGTTTTCCTCCAATTGTAACTGCATGTGATGCCGTTCATTGCAAATCATATTACTATGCACTATTGAACAGTAATATGCCAGCAAAATAAAATACAGCCGCAGCCTCCCTACATTCAGGAACCGCTGCGGCCAGTCAACAGTCATATTCATTTTATATCAAACGGAACATCTTCGCAAGTGCAAGTGCCACCACTGCTACCAGCAGAACACGCACCGGATTCTGCGGTTTCTTTACCTTAATATTTAAGATAAACAGAAGACCTACTACGATTACCGCAATATGTATCACAATCAGGAAATATAATCCACAATACCGTCTCATAAGATAGAGAAATGGCAGGATGATCGCCATAGATGTAATCGGAAGCCCCTGATAATATTGTCTGTTCTCAGAGGTTTCACTCTGTCTTTTTGCTTCTGTCACATTGAAGTATGCAAGACGAATCACTGATGCAACACTGTAAAAGATCAATGCTGCGACTCCTCCTGATGTGTTAACTCCAAGGCAGTAGCAGATCATTGCCGGAAAGATTCCGAAACAAACCACATCACACAGAGAATCTATCTGGATTCCGAAACTTTTCTCATCATCTGTACGATTCTTCTTCGTCCTGGCGATTTTTCCATCAAACATATCACACAATCCGGAAAGTGCCAGACAGAAAATCGCAATCTTGAAGTTCCCCTCCAACGCTCTTGTAATTCCAAATACTGAGATTCCAAGACTGATATATGTCAGCACCACCGTATAATCATAAAATCCTAATAACATAATTTCCCCCTACTTTTCTTCTTGTTCTTTTCTTCCTATCACGAGATGTGCCACACAGGTCATTGCCGCACTGATCAGCATCTGTGCATAATAGGAAATTCCTCTGCTAAGCAGCATAGCCGGAAGCAATGCCTCTCCAAAAACCGGCGCAAACATCACCAGATAAAGAGATTCGCTAATCCCCATTCCCCCGGGCAAAGGCAGCATATCAACAGAAACAGATATAACTGACTGTAAAATCGTAAGGGTCACGATCGAATATCCTCGAAATCCCAGCGAACGATATACCCAGTATGTAACTGTAAATAACAAAATTCTCTGCACCATTGTGATCAGAAATACTTTCAAAATCACCATCTTATGTCCTGCCCAGAAAGCAGCTGTCTCATGATACTGATCCATAGATGCTTCCAGATTCTCAAGTCTTGACTTCTTGGGCTTAAGAAAACGAAAATGCTCAATCAGTTTCAGACCTTTTACCATGATCCATTTCGCCAGACCCGGAGCAAATACAAGGATCAGCATAAAGGTAACACAAAAAATATTCAGCCCTACTCCCAGGTAAAACACCCACATATACTGTCCGAGGTAGCCTTTCAGGAATCCCTTTCCAAACAGCCAGATCACCAGACCGATTACAACCAGAACCGCCTTGTAAGTAATGGTAACGATCATCAGAACCAGTGTAGTGACCGGTATCGGCAGTTTGTCCTTTTTCATATAATAAATCTGCATTGGCTGTCCGCCGGATGCTGACGGAGTGATGCAGCTGAAAAAGAAACCTACAAAAGAATACAGAGCGCAATGTCCCATCTTCACTTTTGCTCCCAGGGTTCGCATCATATAAAAAATGATCACTGACTCCCCAAGTATAAATAATACTACGCAAACCACACTGATCAGAAGATAAACCAGATCAGCCTGCTGCACTGTATGAATGATCTCGCCCAGATCCTCGCCCCGAAATACCATATATACGGTCAGGGAAAACACAAGGATCAGAAAGACGGTGTTAAGTATCGCTTTTTTCTTATCTCTCATTTGTTTACACTTTCTTTTACAGTTTCTTACAGCATCCGTCTGATCTTTTATAGTTCCTGTTCACTGTATGCGCAGTAACCTTTTAGTTCCTGTTCACTCCGTTCTCAGAAACACCTTTTATGTTACTTTTCACTCCGTGCCCAGTAACACGCTTCGCGATGCACAGAATTTATGCTATTCGCATAAATTCGCGCGGTATGTCTCGGGATTTTGGCATTCTCATGCCAAAACACCTCGCGGGATAGTGGCGAGTGAACAGTAACCCTTTTATACTTTATGTTGGTATGATTTTCGGTCTTACTTGTAATTACAGTCAAAATACTATAGTTTATCCATTATATCATACCTTACGCTTTCTGCATATCATAAATTATAAAAAACGTTACTGTTCATACGTCGTTACTATTCACACGACACTATCCCGCGAGGCGTTTTGGCATGAAAATGTCAAAATTCCTCAGGATACTAAATCATTACCGTTTTTTATCCGATAATATAAAACTTATAATCCCACTATTATAAATGGAGGTATCTGTATGAAACCACTGCTGGATATTACAGATGTCAGTCTCTCCTACCACGACTTAACGGGGGAAACCCCTGCTCTTTCTCATATATCCTTTCAACTGATGCCCGGCGAATTTCTCGCCATTGTCGGGCCTTCCGGATGTGGAAAATCCACATTACTGAATCTGATCTGCGGATTGATCCAGCCAGAACAGGGACAGATTCTTCTCGATGGCATCCCTGTCACTTCCGGTGACCGCCGTATCGGATATATGCTGCAGAAAGACCATCTATTGGAGTGGCGGACAATTTATAAAAATGTTCTTCTTGGACTGGAGATTCGCGGAGAACTCACCACCGAAAAACTTTCCTATGTCGATCAGATTCTTTCTGATTACGGTCTGGACAAATTCCGTCTGGCGCGCCCTTCGCAGTTATCCGGCGGAATGCGCCAGAGAGCTGCACTGATCCGGACTCTGGCATTAAAGCCGGAGCTTCTGCTGCTTGATGAGCCATTCTCTGCCCTCGATTATCAGACCAGGCTCAATGTCAGCGATGACATCGGTAAAATCCTTAAGCAGGAGAAAAAAACTGCAATTCTTGTCACCCATGACATTTCAGAAGCCATCAGCATGGCAGACCGGGTTATTATTCTCTCATCCCGGCCTGCCATTATTCGTAAAATCGTACCAATCCATTTCAATCTTGAAAACCGTACCCCGATGTCTTCCAGAAATGCACCAGATTTCAAATCCTACTTTAATCTCATCTGGAAGGAGTTAAACCATGATGCCTGAATCTTCATACTATCAGCAACAATATATATGCCGTCAGAAAAGAGAAAAGAAATTCATCAGTTTCCTGAGAATTTTTATTCTTCTTCTCTTTTTGATTCTGTGGGAAATTTCCGCCAGAGCAGGACTGATCGACTCTTTTATCTTCAGCAGTCCATGTATGATCTGGCATAGTTTTTACAGCATGTGCAAAGATGGTTCTATTTTTCCGCACCTTTCTGTAACCATCACAGAAACTCTGATCAGTTTTCTCTTCGTGGTGCTTCTGGGTGCAGGTATGGCAGTTCTTCTGTGGATCTGTCCCAGAATTGCGAAAATCACAGAGCCTTATCTGGTTGTATTGAACAGCCTTCCAAAATCGGCACTGGCACCTTTGCTTATCGTATGGCTTGGTGCCAATGAGCGGACAATTATCGTCTGTGGAATGTCAGTCGCTGTTTTTGGTTCGATTCTGAATCTCTATACAGGATTCTGTGAAGCAGACCCGGAAAAACTCAAGCTCATCGAAACACTCGGCGGCGGCAAGAAAGAAAAACTTACAAAAATTATTCTTCCATCTTCTGTTCCGCTGCTGCTTAGTGTTATGAAAGTAAACATAGGTCTGTGTCTGGTAGGTGTGATCATAGGAGAATTTATCGGTGCCCGGAAAGGACTTGGCTATCTGATCATTTATTCCAGCCAGACCTTTAAACTTACCTGGGTGCTGATGTCCATTATCATCCTGTGCATCATCGCCATTATCCTGTACGGAATCCTTGGACTTATTGAAAAAAGGACTCACAGATAATTGTTATTTTCTTTACCGCTACCAGTTATAACGAGGCAGCCGCAAAATTAACTTCAAATTAACTTCAAATCAAATTTAATGTTCTGATAAAAAAGAAATCCTGAAAAATCAGATATCTCAGCAGCTCTCTTGCTTCATTTAAATCTGATCTTCAGGATTTCTTTTTTCTTTATCTCTCACACATTTTCAGAAACACTTTATGAATTTCATCATTTTCGTCCAGTTCCGGATGAAATGCCAGTGCCAGCTGATTTTTATATTTCACTGCCACGATTTTTTCCTCTGCTTTCGCAAGTATCTGTACTCCAGCTCCCACTTCTGCCACATATGGAGCACGGATAAATGTCATAGGAATTTCTCCAATTCCTTCCAGTCTGGCTTCTGTATGAAAGCTGCCAAGCTGTCTTCCGTAAGCGTTTCGTTTCACTGTCACCGGCATGGTCTGTAAATGCCCTGCCTCGCCGCCTTCCAGTTCTTCTGCAAGCAGAATCATTCCCGCACAGGTAGCCAGAACCGGCATTCCTGATTCTATCTGGGATTTAATGGTATCGAACATTCCAAGCTCTTTCAGAAGTTTCCCCTGTACAGTACTCTCGCCTCCCGGAAGCACCAGCCCGTCATAATGCTGTGACAGATTTTCTGCTTTTCTAAGTTCAATACAGTCTGCACCCAGTTTCTCCAGTTTTTTCTCATGTTCAATAAATGCGCCCTGTACTGCCAAAACTGCTATCGTCATTATTTGCCTCTTTCCGCCATAAGGATCTGAATTTCACTTTCATTGATACCAACCATGGCCTCTCCAAGATCTTCGGATAATTCTGCGATCATCTTTGCATCTGTATAGTTTGTCACTGCTTTTACGATCGCATTGGCTCTTTTTGCAGGATTACCGGATTTGAAGATACCAGAACCAACGAATACGCCTTCTGCGCCAAGCTGCATCATCAAAGCTGCATCGGCAGGAGTCGCAACACCACCCGCTGCGAAGTTTACTACCGGAAGTTTGCCGTTTTTATGTACATATTCTACCAGTTCGTATGGTACCTGGAACTGTTTTGCAGCCTCGAAAAGTTCATCTTCTCTCATACTTGTAAGCTGTGCGATCGCACTGTTCATCTTACGCATATGGCGTACTGCCTGTACGATATCTCCTGTTCCCGGCTCACCTTTTGTACGGATCATGGACGCGCCTTCATTGATTCTTCGAAGTGCTTCTCCCAGATCTTTTGCACCGCATACAAACGGAACTTTGAAGTTTCTCTTATTAATATGATAAATATCATCAGCAGGTGATAACACTTCACTCTCATCGATATAGTCAATCTCGATTGCTTCGAGTACCTGTGCTTCCACAAAATGTCCGATTCTGCATTTCGCCATGACCGGGATCGAAACTGCATTCTGGATTCCCTGGATCATCTTCGGGTCACTCATTCTGGAAACACCACCTGCTGCACGGATATCTGCCGGAATTCGTTCCAGTGCCATAACTGCACATGCACCTGCTGCCTCTGCGATCTTTGCCTGCTCCGGTGTGGTAACATCCATGATGACACCGCCTTTTAACATCTGTGCAAGCTGCTTATTTAATTCATATCTGTTTTCCATGTGAAATCTCCTCTCTGTTTCGTATCTTGTAATTTTCTGATTCTCTTTTCCACCGTTAATCGTAGTAATCATGTTACTGTTCACTCCGTTTTCAGTAACACGCTTCGCGATGCATAGAATTTATTTCAATTTTTTCTGTACGAATCAGCATGGACAGAGTATAATGCAAAAGTGAATATATTTAAATCGTCAATTCAGATATATTCAGTAAGGTCAGATTGGAGAAAATATTACAAATGATTACCTATAATTTCACAAATACAGGGTCAGATTCTCTGTATGAATATTTATATAAATGCATCAAAAATGACATTTTACAGGGAAATATCAAGCCTGGGGAAAAATTACCATCCAAGCGCTCTTTTGCAAAAAATCTGGGTATAAGCGTGATTACTGTAGAAAATGCTTACGAACAGCTTATTGCAGAAGGTTATATCTATTCCATGCCAAAACGTGGCTTCTATGTTACCGATTTTAAGAAAGCTGTGGAAATCGAAAAAAAAAATATCACAAAAGAAATGATTCCTCTCACAAGCGGAGATTCCGGATATCTGGCTGATTTTTCCAGTAATCAGACACAATCTGAGCTTTTCCCGTTCACCATCTGGACAAAAATGGTCCGCGAAGTTTTAAATGAAAATCAGATGCAGCTGATGACAAACCCTCCATGCGGCGGCATTTTTTTCCTCCGCAAGGCTATCGCCACATACTTAAAAGAATTCCGTGGAATGACCGTCCTGCCGGAACAGATCATCGTAGGTGCCGGTACGGAATACCTGTACGGACTTCTGATCCAGCTTTTTGGCAAAGACAAGGTTTACGCAGTGGAAAATCCGGGATACAGAAAGATTCCTCAGATTTATAAGAGCTGGCAGGTACCATGCCAGTATATTGATATGGACAATGACGGGGTAAAAGTTTCCGAACTGGAAGAAAAGAAGGCTGATATCCTGCATATCTCCCCATCCCATCACTACCCTACCGGAATCGTCATGCCAATCAGCAGACGTTATGAGCTTCTTGGCTGGGCTTCCAGGGGAGAAAACCGATATATTATCGAAGACGATTACGACAGCGAGCTTCGCCTGAGCGGGCAGCCGATTCCCACATTACAGAGCATTGATGTCTCTGATAAGGTCATTTACATGAACACTTTTACCAAGACACTCTCCTCAACCGTCCGTATCAGCTATATGGTCCTGCCCAGACAACTTCTGGATGAATTTTATAAAAAGCTTTCCTTCTATTCCTGCACTGTGTCTAATTTCGAACAGTATACACTTGCAAAGTTTATTCAGGAGGGGTATTTTGAAAAACATATCAACAGACTTAGAAACTATTATCACTCCAAGCGTGATGCCCTGATTACTGCTATCAGAAACAGCCGGTTAAATGATTTCGTCACAATCTCAGGCGAGGAGGCCGGCGTTCATTTTCTTATGAAAATTGAAACCTCACAACCAGAAGAAAAACTGATCCAGTCAGCCGATACGCAAAGCATAAAAATGGCGCCTCTGTCCGGTTACTATCATGTTCCCGGCGAGGCGCCCGATAATGTATATATTATGAATTATTCTTCTATAGAAATAGATGATATCAAGGAGATCGTTCACAGACTGAACCTGTGCATTTAACCGAATCGGCAAGTCCCTCCTGATAAAACGCGGAGCAGTTATTCGGTATCGAGCCACATATTTTACTTAGTCTTCCTTAAGGCTCTCTACAGCTTCTGTAAAGTCCTGAATGAGGTCCTTCGCATCCTCAATTCCCACACTGATGCGGATCGTATCAGCATATACACCGGCCTCAGCCATTGCTTCCGGCGTACTGTGAATATAAATCGTAGACGCCGGATGAATTACCAGTGTTCTCACATCTCCGATATTCGTGGCGATCTTTACATATTTCAGATGATTGATCAGCTGACATGCCCGTTCTTTCGAGCCGGTACGGATAGTCAGGATCGCACCACCTTTTCCATGAAGCTGTTTTTGAGCAAGCTCATGGTATGGACTGGATTTCAACAACGGATAATTGACAGATACGTCTTCCAGCTTCTCCAATGCCTGCGCAAGCTGGAAAGCATTCTCACAGACCCGCTCCATACGCAGACCAAGTGTCTCCATTCCGATAATATTCAGATAGGCATTCATCGGAGCCAGACAGCCTCCCATATTTCGCCAGATTCCATTTCTAAGCTTCACCAGATAAGCAAATTTTCCATACTTTTTATATTCTTTCATTCCCGGATATCTCTCCGGATTCCACGAGAAGTTTCCACTGTCAATAATAATTCCGCTGATGGCATCTCCACTTCCGTTTATATACTTTGAAGTGGAATGTACGACCACATCTGCACCATACTGAATCGGATTGAGAAGATACGGAGTAGCCGTTGTACTGTCTACGATCAGCGGCACACCTTTTCCATGGAGGAAATCTGCAGTCTCACGCACATCCATTACATTCAACGCCGGGTTTCCTATGATTTCACCAAATACCGCCTTAATTCTCTCAGTCAGAAGCGGCTCAATCAGTTCTTTTTCTACTCTCGGAATAAAATGTACCTTGATTCCAAATGCCTCCAAGTCATGAAGAAGGTCCAAAGTTCCTCCAAACAATGCGCTTCCGGCAATCACCTCATCGCCCGCCTGTAGAATATTAAGCAGCGACAAGGTAACTGCTGACATTCCGGAGGAACAGGCTACACCTCCGATTCCGCCTTCCAGCTCATTTACTCTTCGTTCAAAGGCATCCACTGTAGGATTTGCAATTCTGGTATACGCAAAACCCGGTGCCCGGTTCTGAAACACTTTCTCCAGCTGTTCTGATGACTCATAGGCAAACGCATTTGCCAGACTGATCGGCGGCACTGTGGAGCCATTTGAGTAATTATCTACTGATTTTCCATGTAATAATTTAGTCTGAAATTCCATGTCCATATTCCCCTTGTAAAATATATAATCATATCAAAAGCTCCAAAATATCTGTATCAACATATAGAGTTTCTGTTTTTACTATTTCATAGTATTTTAGTGTGAATAGTAGTATATTATTTTTATGTGAAACTGTCAAGAAATCTGCATATACCAAATTTTTATACGGATATATAGTTTTAATTTATATATTGATATCTTTCTATAACATTTATTTTTTTAAAAATTATTGCTGTTCACTACGTGACCAGTAACAAAAAATCGATATTTTTTCACAATTTGTCGAAAATTCATAGCTTTTTTCATACACATCTGGTAAAATTGTTGTAGATTATAATTTCAGCCAATATTTTTGTCTGAATAATATTCTTTTGCTTTCCAATACTGCGAAAACAGATATTCTGAAAGCAAAAACTACTACATAAGATTCATATAAGAACAGAAGGAGGCTCTTTATGAAAACAAGGAAAAAATGGTTAAGAAAAACAACAGCAATCTGTACAGCAGCTCTTCTGGGCACCGCTGTCATTCCATCTACAGCGTTTGCTGCAGACGACTATGCTTCCATTGAAAAAAATGCATGGGCAGAGGAAGTAAAAAATATGGCATCTTCCTATGCAGCCTCTATAGAAGAAAGCCAGGCTCTTGTGTCTGGAATGCAGAGCGATATATCTCTGAAAATCGAAGATTCCGGTCGCTCTCTTCTTGGATTTGTTGCACCGTTTGATATTTCCTGGTTAAATGACATCACACTTGCCAATACCGTCTCTTTTACTGATGGAAAAGAGGGGCTTCTGATGAAAGTCCTCCTCAATGATAATCAGATCTGTTCTTTAGAATATTATCTTGATCCGGAAAGTCAGGATGTCTACATGCGTATTCCAGAACTCTCCGATAAATATTTTAAAACAAATCTGAAAGAAGCGGCTGATCAACAGGCTTCCAATATTGAAAGTGATATTGAAGAGTTAACTCCTGATGATACAGATGTTGATATTCCAACTGATAATTTTGCCTCAGCATATTCAGACAGTATCAGCCTGTCAGCTTCCCTGATGTCTGATCTGTCATCAGCACTGCCGGAAGCATCTGTAATTGAGGCGCTTCTGGACAAGTACGGTTCCATGCTCTTTGATAATCTGACCGAGGGCGAAAGCAGTCAGGAAACTCTTACTGCCGGAGATATCAGTCAGGACTGTACCGTATATGAAGGACAGATTTCATCTGCGGACGCTGTCAAAACCGCAACTGAACTCCTGGAAGCAGCCAAATCAGACAGCGACATCGAAAGCATTCTCAATACCTGGAACGATAAACTCTCCAGTGACGAAAATCTATACGAAAGTTTCACTACTGCTGTGGATAAAGGTCTTAACGCCCTGAAAGACACTGACACCAGTGATTCCGAAGATTCTTACCTCTCCACTAAAATCTGGGTAGATGAAAACGGCAGAATCGCAGGACGCGCACTTGAAATTCAGGAAGGTGACACCACAACACCAATTCTCACCTGGCAGATGCCTGAAAATGGTTCCGATTTTGGTTATCTTCTTACCATCGCATCAGATGATATCAACACTTACTCTTTGTCCGGCTCAGGTCAGATTGATGGAGATAAATTAAACGGAACTTATGAACTCTCCCTCGCTGACAGTATTTCAGCCATTATTGAAGTAAAAGATTATGATACAGTTTCTGCAAAGGAAAGCAATTTAAATGGTAATTATAAGATTACTTTCCCATCTTCCGATACAGACAATGAAGATGATTACTATAGCTCAATACTTGAGAACTTTGCACTTGTTCTGGATCTGAATTCCGAAAAAGATTCCGGTTCTGTTGCTCTCTCAATAGAAAACGCGGGCAGTACGCTTGGTACTCTCAGCATTACAGGCGGTGCCGGCGAAGCTGTTGAGATTCCGGATCTGGCTTCACTGAAAGATGTTTATGATGCAAACAACAACGATGATATGAATGCTTATGCTGCTACACTTGACTTTACTTCAATTATGGATAATCTGTCAAAAGCAGGAGTACCGGATGAGGTCATCACTTATATTCTCAGTGGAGGAAGCGCTACAGAAGATAGTTCCGACACAGAAGCTTCAGAAAACAGTGAAACTTCCGATAATGCATCTGATGGCTCTGATACAGATGCTGCAGCCTGATGTCAGATAGGAAACTTGCTTAATTCGGTTACACAATCAGAAACTAAAATATATAATAGAAGGTCAGATATCGTAGAGGATATCTGACCTTTCATAACAGGGACTGTTGCAAAGATTGATGCAGCAGTCCCTTTCAAACGGATGAGGAAATTAAAATGAATACAACAGCAGATCTTGGCAAAGCTCCGATACGCACCCTGGTGCTTCAGCTTGCCATTCCTTCCATGACAGCCCAGTTTGTCAATGTACTTTACAGCATCATTGACAGAATGTACATCGGTCATATTGCCGGTCATGGTACGCTCGCACTTGCAGGTGCAGGGGTATGCGGCCCTATTGTCACGCTTCTCACTTCATTTGGCACATTGGTAGGAATCGGAGGTTCCATTACCATGGGAATCCGAATGGGTGAAAAAAATACAAAAAAAGCAGAACAGATACTGGCAAATTCTTTTCTTATGCTCAGTATTTTCTCTATTCTGCTGACTATCAGCTTTCTTTTACTAAAAGATAAGCTGCTCATGTGGTTTGGTGCAAGCGAAGCTACTTTTCCATATGCAAATACATATCTGACTATTTATACTGTGGGAACTTTCTTTGCACTGATGGCTACAGGACTCAATTACTTTATCAACTGTCAGGGCTTTCCGCTTGTAGGAATGTTTACCGTTCTCATCGGTGCAGGGTGTAATATCCTGTTGGATCCTGTTTTTATCTTTGGCTTTCATATGGGAATCGCAGGTGCCGCTGTTGCAACTGTGATTTCACAGATTCTCTCATGTATATTTGCCATGAGATTTTTGTTTGGTAAAAAAGTCCCTGTGAAGATTACATTCGGACAGTATGATACAAAAATCATGAATCGGATTCTTTCCCTGGGATTTTCGCCCTTCCTGATTCTTGCTACTGACAGTCTCATTCTGATTCTGCTGAACACAATTCTTCAAAAATATGGCGGGAAATCTCAGGGAGATATGTTTATTACCTGCGCAACCATCGCACAAAGTTACCTGCTTCTGATCACCTCATCGATGATTGGAATCAGCGGAGGTACACAGGCAATCCTCAGTTATAATTATGGTGCCAGACGTGCTGACAGAGTCAAAGATGCAGAAAGGAACATTCTGGGAGTAATGCTTATCTTTACCACCATTATGTTCCTTCTCTCCCGGCTTGTTCCCCGGTACTTTGTTCTGTTATTTACATCAGATCCACAATATATCAGTTTCTCTGTCTGGGCAATCCATACTTATACTCTGATGATCATTCCACTGAGCTTTCAATATGTATTCGTAGACGGTCTGACTGCCCTAGATCGTCCTAAAACAGGACTTGCACTCTCCGTAACCAGAAAATCACTCTTCGTTCTCAGTGCTGCCATCCTGCCTGTTTTCTTTGACGCAAAAGCTGCATTTTTTGCGGAACCTGTAGCTGACGGAGTCTGCTCCGTTCTCTCTACGGTTGTATTTTTGCTCCTGATCAACCGTCACCTGCAAAAGCGCTGCCAGACAGTCTGATTTATTTCAGAAGTCAGTTCCAATAGTATTTAATACCGATACATACTACTGCTGCTGTTGCAAGCTCACAGATCCAGAACGCATTCCACACAACTCCTGCTCCTGCAAAGAAGCACAGCACATAAGCTGCCGGAATGATCACGATAATATATCTTAATAAAGAAATCACCAGTGACTGGGTACCTTTTCCCAGTCCTTCCAATGCACCGGAAGCGGTAACCGAAACTGCAGACGGAATAAATCCGATACTGATGATTCTCAGTGCTGCTGTTCCCAGTCTCACTGTTTCCGGATTCTCAGTAAACAATCCCATCAATGGTCCTGAGGCTACGAAGCAGATAATCGTTCCCGCCAGCATGATCATTCCATTCAGGCAAAGAGAAAGTCCGAATATTTTCTTTACTCTCTTTGTCTCTCCGGCTCCGTAATTATATCCCATCAGAGGACGCATTCCCTGCACGATACCACTTGCCGGCAGATACAGAAATGTCTGTAATTTATAATAGATTCCCAGCACTACTACATAACTTCCTGAGAAAGCGGACAAGATCTGATTCAGGAAAGAAATCAGCACGGATGGAAGTGCAATATTCAGTATCGCAGGAACTCCGACCATATATAACTTGGCATCCAGATTCCTGTTCAATTTCAGATATTTTCTGCTGACTTCTACAGGAAGACTGCATTTCGCATATGCAATCAGATATACAATAACTGTAAACACCTGACCAAGCCCTGTTGCAAGTGCTGCACCCTTAATTCCCATTTTCGGAAAAAATCCTACGCCAAAGATAAGAAGTGGATCCAGGATAATATTGGAAATACATCCTACCAGAAGGCTGATCATTGTGATTTTCATTCTTCCTACTGCCTGGAAAATTTTTTCAAAAGACAGACTGACCATAATCACTACCGAAAATGCAAAGGCAATAGTGGAATACTGTGTTCCAAGCGTAATGACCTCCTGTTCTTTTGTAAACATTTTAAGGAATACCGACATAAACGGAATACATAACGCGGTGATCACTATGCCATGGATAATATTAAAAAGCATACCATGCGTGGCAGCCGTATTTGCATTCCTTAAATTCTTTGCCCCCAGCTGGAAGGATATCTGTGCATTGATTCCAACACCGAAACCAATCGCAATCGCATTGATAAAATTCTGTACCGGATACACCAGAGACAATGCCGTCATGGCCTCTTCACTGATTTTTGCAACAAAAAAACTGTCTACAATGTTGTACAGTGAATTTACCAGCATGGACAGTACCATCGGCAGGGCCATAGATGCCAACAGTGGCAGTACCGGTTTTTCTTTCATAAAAGTATTGTTCATTCTTTTCCCCTTTCTTTAAAAATATCTGCTACCGCTTACAACAACCCGTAGTTTTGCATTATTGCCGTAATTACCGCAAAAAAATACCACACAATTATCATTACAGTTAATGTATGATAATTGTGTGGCGAAAAAAGTTTATGTTTATCATAAGACTAAAAAGTCCACACCAATTTTGGCGTGATAAACATACCATAGATTCCTGATATCTGTCAAGTATCTCTTATATTTTTAATTTTTAGCCGGATTAAGTGTTTCCAGCCATTTTACAACATTCTCCTGATCAGGTGCTGAATATGGCACTACAATACACATCGGTTCATAAGATACACCCAGTTTCTCTGCAAGCTCACTGTCTGTGATTGAAATATGTGTAGTATCTGTCTGCGACCCAAATGCTTCAAAATTATCTGCGCCCAGCAGTTCCTTCAGATCCACAAATACCTGGTTTTCATTTAAAGTCTGATAAAGTTCCTCCGGCATGATCATAATATCGATCGTTCCTGCCTGAACCTGTGTCACATAAGCCATCTGCACAGTATAATTGAACTCTGACGGATCAGCATCCGTAGTAAGGTTGACTCCTATTTCTACTTTGCTGTACTTATCATCGCCATACCCAAGTGCTTCCTTGATTTCCTGTTCGAACTCATCGGTATCACTTACTGTTGAATTTACCATTGAAATGGACATGACTGTTTTTATCTTGGACTGTTCGTAAAAATCTTTCACGCCAAAGATAAGTGCAATTGCTATGATCACTCCAAAGATAGCTGGTTTATAATACATCCAGATATATTCCAGCTTCTTTTTCATTCCCATTCCTTTTAACTTTTCTTTTTCAATCAGGCGTCTTTCCTTCTTCGACAAATCCAGTTCATCCTTGATCTCCGGATTGAGTACACTCTCATCATGCTGCTCTGTCTGATTCACTCTCTTCTCCCTCTGTCTTGTGTCCTGATCTTGTTCTGCCATTTTTTCTCCTTTGTGCATTCTGCAAATTTCATTACTGCATTTACTGTAACCAGTGTGCCGAATTACTGATTACTATAACATATTTCTATCTTCGCGAACAGTCTTTTAAACGCATATTTAACGTAAAAACGCCCTGTATCATCCCCAGAGTAATCCCATACACCAAAAGCGGACGCAGCCATAAATAGCATAAACTGCTGTCAATTCCCACATACTGCGAAAATTTTTTTATTATATCGGCAACTGCCGGATGAAGCAGATAAATCAAAAATGCGTACTTTCGCCCTATTTCCGCCAGTATCGGTGAAATTTTCTTTTCTTTGCCATATAAGACAAGCCATAAAAACAGGCAGATGACCGCGATACAATTTCCCAGATAAATTTCTCTGGCATTCTGAAAAGAATATTCCAGAATACTAAGCGCTGCCCCTGCTGCCATACCAACAATAAGCAGCCATTTTATATGCCTTTCTGTATGCTTTTGAACAAAGCATTGATACATCTTATCCTGATATTCATGAATCATCTGTCCTGTCAGATAGAAACCAAATCCTGTAAACAGAAAGTTTCTGTATTCCATCGTATGATAAAATCCCCCGAAAAATCTGCAAAATTCCGCCCGCCACAAAAGCATTGCCAGCAATACAGGTATACAACAATATGCAGCTTTCCTAAGTTTCCATTTTTCAACAAAGAAATCAACTGCATAGCAATAAATCAGCGCCGGCAAAAACCACAAATGAGCTCTCACTACAGAAGTACTGTTATATAAAGCAAATTCTTTCAGATGACTACTGTCCGTAAGTTCTTTCAGCCATTCTCCTGTATCTTCCCCAGACAGAAACTTCATAATATATTCCCAGACAAGATAAAACAAAAGCGATATGAAAAAAAGTTTTAAAATATGCAAAATCTTAGATGGTATTTTATCCTCTGCTGTCTTCCCTTCATAATAGCAAAAATATCCCGATATCATAAAGAAAAACGGAACTGCACATCTGGCCAGAACCTTTATGATCTGTCCCACCTGCCCCGGAAAGCTTACATGAATAAACACCACGAGGCATGCAGCAACCGCCTTCGCCGCATCCAGACTTTTATTTCTCATTTCCCACCATTCCTTATCTGTAGTAATTTTTATATAATGATTTAACCAAATCAAGTAAGTACCCTGTTTCAATTGCAAAAAACAGTAAACCACAAGTAGAGATTGGCTTGTATTCCATTGAATCGTACTTCCAATTACAAACCAAAATTCGTAAAAATATCTCAATAGCTGGTTTTTAAATATAGCAAAGCTTTCAAGACATGTCAATCTTCAGGCCGAGGGCGAAGACATCAGCCAGCTTCTGTCTACTCTGGCAAGAAGTCTCGCGTTATGATATGCCATACGCAATGTCAGGCAAGTTCGCCCCAGATATTTACTTCCATCCGGTGTTTTCATACATGCAAGCGCCAGATCAGGTTTTCCCGGATGCCTCAGGCAGATTGGGATCAATAGCTGAATCGAGTGATTATAGTACTGTGGAATTGCAGTCTTATAATCTGCCTCCAGCATTCTTCTGGTCTGTTTTAGTGCACCATCAAACAGCTGCAGCCTCATACTGCTGTCCCTGACCTCTTTTGGCAGACGTGATGCATTCTCCTCATCTCCAAAAATGTGCTCATACTGCGGAATCACCGGAAGCTTCGTGTCAAATACAAGATCAGCGGGATTTTCCACATAACATGCCTTTGGTGGCAAGTTGGTGATTCCTTCTTTTAATAAATAATATTCTGTGTAAAAGCCATCCAGAAACCACAACTGCCTGTCCGGCACCAGATTGGGAATAAAGTACGCATAAATCGGCTGATAATAGTAATTAAAGAGTCCTGTATTGAATATTGCATAATTCTTTCTCTCACACACCTTATTTTCTTCGTAAAGGCGTTTAAATGTATGTTCCAGGTATCCTTTCAGGATTCCGTTATCATCTGTATCCGAAAAGCTCCACTTCTCCGGCACCATCCTTGCAAGATTCTGAATCTGCCGGTTATAATCGCCGCAGTAAGTAAAATCGAATAAATTAATCATCAGGCTCCTCCTGTTCCTGCACCTTTGATATTGTTTTCTTTTTATTTATTGTATTTTGGAAAAGCTATGGCAGAACTGCCATATTGTGATTTGTATAAAAAATCCACAAGTATATTGATATCTTTGACTTGATTTTTATTTACCATAGCACAATCACCCCGAAAAGACAAGCTTTACTATCTTTCAAAAATATCAATATTTCAACATTTTCTCCTCTTACCTGCTACTTGTAACCTGTCAGTAAACTATGTTATACTTCTGGCAACAGGCAAAAAATTCAACTAATGTGATCCTTTTCCTGTAATCCAGTTTATTTTTGAACAATACTATTTAAAGAAGGTTATTTCGTGAAAAAAGATGGCTATTACTCCTCCGGAGAATTTGCGCGCATGGCACATGTAACACTACGTACCATTCGCTACTATGATAAACAAAATATTCTAAAACCATCCTATGTGACAGAATCCGGCGCTCGTTTTTACACAGACGAAGATTTCGCAAGACTTTCCCAGATTCTGCTTCTGAAATATCTTGGCTTTTCCCTTGACGATATCCGTGAAATGACTATTGATGATTCTGATTACCATTTCATGGAAAACTCCCTGAATATTCAGCTGAAACTCGTCCGCGACCGCATCGAGCAGATGCAGCTGGTAGAAAAAGCCATTCAGGATACAACCGAAGCAATCCGTTCACAGCACGCGATAGACTGGAATCAGATGCTTGACCTGATTCACCTCACCGGTATGGAAAAAAGCATGAAGAATCAATACCAGAATGCTTCCAATATCTCTTCCAGAATCAACCTGCACAGTCTCTACTCCCAAAATAAGCAGGGATGGTTTCCATGGATCTATAAACAATGCCAAATTCATCCAGGCATGCGTATTCTTGAGCTTGGATGTGGTGACGGTGCACTTTGGACACAAAACATCCAGTTTCTTCCACAGGATATTTCCATTACCCTCTCTGATCTTTCCTCCGGAATGATCCGTGATGCCAGACGTGCACTCGGGCGAAAAGACAAACGTTTTTCTTTCGAAGTTTTTGACTGTGCGAAAATTCCACATAAAGGCTGTAATTTTGACCTGGTGATTGCCAATCATGTTCTCTTTTACTGTGAAGACATTCCTGCTGTGTGTAATGAAATCCAGCGTGTGCTCGTTCCCGGTGGAAAACTAATCTGCAGCACTTATGGCAGTCATCATATGCAGGAAGTCAGTCAGCTGGTCCAGGATTTCGATAACAGGATCGTTCTTTCCGCAGACAGACTTTATGAACGTTTCGGCAGAGAAAACGGTGCCGATATCCTTGCACCGTATTTTTCTGATATTTCCTGGGAATCCTATAATGACTCCCTTCTTGTCCCGGATGCAGAGCCACTGATTTCCTACATTCTGTCCTGCCATGGAAATCAGAACCAATATCTTCTGGACAAATATACAGATTTTCGAGGATTTGTATCACGAAAAACAAAAGATGGCTTCTTTATCACAAAAGATGCCGGTATTTTTCTTTGTGAAAAATAACCAAATTTTAACTTTTTTGTAAAAAGTACTTGAAGGTGACCTAAGGTCACCTTTTATAATACAATTACCAACGCTGGGAAATAGATTTCCGGCAAACTGACACTATATTAAACTCGATAAGTACAGTGACTTATTGGTTATGAGCAAGTAGCGAAAGCGGATTGCGAATATCCGATTGACTACATTATATGTTTAAAAGAGTCATCAATTTTTCACTGCACTGACAAATGAAAAAGGAGAATACGCATGAAAGGTATTATTTTAGCAGGCGGCTCCGGCACACGCCTTTATCCGCTTACAATGGTAACATCCAAACAGCTTCTGCCAATCTATGATAAACCAATGATCTACTATCCCATGTCTGTACTGATGAACGCAGGAATCCGCGATATCCTGATCATCTCTACTCCGCAGGATACTCCTCGTTTCGAGGAACTTCTTGGTGACGGACATCAGTTTGGCGTACACCTTACTTACGCCGTACAGCCAAGCCCGGACGGACTTGCCCAGGCATTTATCATCGGCGAGGAATTTATCGGTGATGATACAGTTGCCATGGTTCTCGGCGATAATATCTTCGCAGGACATGGACTGAAGAAAAGACTGAAAGCTGCTGTAAAGAACGCAGAATCCGGCGAAGGTGCTACTGTTTTCGGATACTATGTAGATGATCCGGAGAGATTCGGTATTGTAGAATTTGACCATGAAGGCAAGGCTATCTCAATTGAAGAGAAACCGGAGCATCCAAAGAGCAACTACTGTGTCACAGGTTTATACTTCTATGACAATCGCGTCGTAGAGTATGCAAAAAATCTGAAACCAAGCGCCAGAGGCGAACTTGAGATCACAGACCTGAACCGCATCTATCTGGAAAAGGGCGAATTAAACGTAGAGCTTCTCGGACAGGGATTCACATGGCTGGATACCGGCACACATGAAAGTCTTGTAGAAGCTACCAATTTCGTAAAAACAATGGAAAGCCACCAGCACCGTAAGATCGGATGTCTGGAAGAGATTGCATATCTCAACGGCTGGATCACCAAAGACGAGGTACTGAAGGTTTATGAGGTACTGAAGAAAAATCAGTATGGCCAGTATTTAAAAGACGTTCTGGATGGTAAATATTTAGACGTACTTCACTGATTCAAAATCTGTTTTCTGATTTTGCCGTATTTTTTCAGTTAAACAGAAATTGAACTATTTGCCCGTAATCCTTTCTTTCCGTAATCTGTCAGCAGTTCTGTTTCTGACAGATTACAGCAGAAGATGTAATTATAATTTCAAAATCAAAGGAGAATTTTAATGAACATTATCGTAACCGGCGGTGCCGGATTTATCGGAAGTAACTTTATTTTTCACATGTTAAAAAAATACCCGGATTACCGCATCATCTGTCTGGACTGTCTGACCTATGCAGGAAATCTTTCCACGCTTGCACCTGTCATGGACAACCCAAATTTCCGTTTCGTAAAAGAAAGCATCACAGACCGCGAAGCAGTTTACAAACTCTTTGAAGAAGAACACCCTGATATGGTTGTAAACTTCGCAGCAGAGAGTCACGTTGACCGCTCCATCGAAAACCCGGAAGTTTTCCTTACCACAAATATCATCGGTACTGCTGTTCTTATGGATGCATGCCGCAAATACGGTATCAAGCGTTATCATCAGGTATCCACTGATGAAGTTTACGGAGATCTTCCATTAGACAGACCTGACCTGTTCTTCACAGAGGAAACTCCGATCCACACAAGCAGCCCTTACAGCTCTTCCAAGGCTTCTGCAGACCTTCTGGTACTGGCTTACCACAGAACCTACGGACTGCCTGTATCTATCAGCCGCTGCTCCAATAACTACGGACCATATCATTTCCCGGAGAAACTGATTCCGTTAATGATCGCCAACGCATTAAATGACAAACCACTTCCTGTTTACGGAAAGGGTGAAAATGTACGTGACTGGCTGTATGTAGAGGATCACTGCCGCGCGATCGACCTGATCATCCACAAAGGACGTGTAGGCGAAGTTTACAATGTAGGTGGTCACAACGAAATGACAAACATTGATATTGTTAAGATCATCTGTAAAGAGCTTGGCAAACCTGAAAGTCTGATCACATATGTGGCAGACCGTAAAGGTCATGATATGCGCTATGCCATTGACCCGACCAAGATTCACAACGAACTTGGCTGGTTACCGGAAACAAAATTTGCAGACGGTATCAAGAAGACCATCAAATGGTATCTGGATAACAAAGAATGGTGGGAAACTATCATCTCCGGCGAATACCAGAACTACTACGAAAAAATGTACGCAAACCGCGGGGAGGCATAATTTATGAGGATTTTTGTAACAGGTGTAGGCGGTCAGCTTGGACATGATGTTATGAACGAACTTGCGCGACGCGGCTATGAAGGTGTGGGAAGCGACATTGCTCCTTCCTACAGCGGAATCGCAGACGGCACTGCAGTTACCACAATGCCTTATGTGCAGATGGATATCACTGACAAGACTTCTGTAGAAAAAGTCATCAAAGAAGCAAATGTTGACGCTGTGATCCACTGTGCTGCATGGACAGCTGTAGATGCTGCCGAGGATGAAGAAAATCAGCCGAAGGTCCGTCTGGTAAATGTAACCGGAACCCAGAATATTGCTGATGTGTGCAAAGAGCTTGACATCAAGATGTTGTATCTGTCCACTGACTATGTGTTCGATGGTCAGGGAACCACTCCATGGGAGCCGGACTGCAAGGACTATAAACCATTAAATGTCTATGGACAGACGAAGCTGGACGGTGAACTCGCCGTATCCGGTACTGTTGATAAATTCTTTATCGTCCGTATTGCATGGGTATTTGGCAAAAATGGTAAGAACTTTATCAAGACCATGATCAACCTTGGAAAAACTCACGACACACTATCAGTTGTAAATGATCAGATCGGCACACCTACTTATACTTATGATCTGGCAAGACTTCTGGTAGATATGATCGAGACAGAGAAATACGGCTATTACCACGCAACCAATGAGGGCGGATATATCAGCTGGTATGATTTCACAAAAGAAATCTTCCGTCAGGCCGCTGCCATGGGACACCCGGAATATCTCCCGGAAAACATGACAGTCAACTCCGTCACAACTGCAGAGTATGGCGCTTCCAAAGCAGCCAGACCGTTTAACAGCCGTCTGGATAAGAGCAAACTGACAGCCAATGGTTTCACACCACTCCCCACCTGGCAGGATGCACTTGGACGGTATCTGAAAGAACTGGATTTCTGAAAAAATCCGGCAAAACACTCAAAAGCCTGGTGTTTTGCCGGATTTTCTATTCTTCTCTATGCAGTTTTCTTCTTTTGCGCTGTCTGCCATACGCAGCATCCCACGATCAGAAGCAGTCCCAAAATATCCGTCATAAGCGTTGGATTGATAAGCATCAGTCCTCCTACAGCCAACATAACGCGGACAATTGCAGGCATCTTCACAAACAGAAAACCTTCCAGTGATGCTGACAGACCAAATACGCCGATTAGTGAAGTGATAAAAATCTGAACTACACTGACAGCAGTGGTATCGATCAGAAGCATGGACGGATTGAAGCAGAATACATACGGCACAATGAATACCGCGATAGCCAATTTCGAAGCTGTAAATGCAGTCTTCATTGGGTTCGATTTTGCGATTGCAGAACCTGCATAAGCAGCAAGTGCTACCGGCGGTGTAATATCTGCTACAATGCCGAAGTAAAATACAAAGAAGTGAGCTGCCATAATCGGCACTCCCATACGTACCAGAATCGGTGCACAGGTTGCTGCCATGATACAGTAGTTTGCAGTAGTCGGAACACCCATACCAAGAACAATACAGCAAAGCATTGTCAAAAGAAGCGCAATGATTAACTTTCCGTTTGCAACACTGATGATTCCGTTGATCAGGTCATTTGCAAGACCTGTCATAGTAATGGAACCGGAAATAATACCTGCAACACCACAGGCTACAGCTACAGAAATAACACCTCTTCCACCTGCTTCCAAGGCATCAAGACATTTTGTAACACTGATTCTGTTCTCTTTATCAAACAGACTTACTATAATAGAAAGAACGATTGCATAACTTGCGGCTTTCTGCATTGTCATATAGTTTCCTGATACCCAGATAACTAGCATGATCAACGGTAATAACAAATAAATCTTACGAATCAGGATCTTAAATACAGGAAGTTCTTCTTTCGGAATACCGGAGAGCCCCAGTTTCTTAGCTTCCAGATGAACTGCGATAAAGATTCCAGTAAAATACAGCAATGCCGGCAGGATTGCCCTGACGATGATCTGTGAATAGGGTACTCCTATAAAATCAGCCATAAGGAATGCAGCAGCGCCCATAATCGGCGGCATGATCTGTCCGCCTGTAGAAGAAGCCGCTTCTACTGCACCTGCAAACTCCGGCTTGTACCCGGTCTCTTTCATCATAGGGATAGTAACAGAACCTGTGGTAACTGTATTACCTACAGAAGAACCTGAAACCATTCCACAAAGAGCAGAACTGATAACTGCTACCTTCGCAGGGCCACCTGCATATTTTCCGGCCACACAGTTCGCAAGCTGGATAAAGAAATTGGAAATTCCTGTTCTCTCCAGGAATGCCCCAAAAATAATAAACACTACAATATACTTAGAGCATACATTTACAGGTGTGGAAAAAATACCCTCTTTTGTATAAAAAAGGTTGCGTACCAGGAATTTCACCCTGCCAAAAAACGCCGGGTTTGTAAGTCCTACAGCCAGCGCATAGATCAGGAAAAAGCCGGCTACAATCAGGATTGGCAAACCAACACAACGTCTGGTAAGCTCAACAAGTGCCAGAATGCCAATAATGCCGATGATAATCTGATAGATTTCAAATCTGGTACCCTGATTGATAATCTTATTTGCGTTAAAGGTGAAATACAAAAAAGCACCTGTGCCAAGCAACATAAAAATAATATCGCTTATCGGCATATAATTCTCTCTGATGTCACACTTCTTTGCAGGATAAGTCAGAAACCCGATCAGAACGATCAGTCCCAGGAAAGAAGTCAGTCGGATTTCCTCCAGGAAGGTTGCAAAAAGTGTTACATAAATACACCACAGTGAGAAGGCGATGAGAATTCCGCGGATAGCAATCTTATATTTTCCTGTCCATATACGGATATTAGACTCACGGTCATATTTTTTCATAACCGCATCTACATCAGCTCCCTCAGACTCTGACTGTCCCACCGGAGATGTATTTACTTTTTTACTGTTATATTCTTTCATACCGGTTATTCCCCTTTCGTGTCAACTGTAATTCCATGCTCTGCATAGTAACGTGCAGCACCTTCATGGAACGGTATCGTCATACCTGTAGTGGCATTCTCCAGGGAAAGCTCCTCTCCCTTTGCATTCTCGGATGCAATCTCATCTGCATGGTCAAAAATAGCAGCCGTCATATCGTACACTGTATCATCGTCCAGATTCTCAGATACAACAATTGTTGCCTTAACGGTGATTGTCTCTACCGGTTCATCCTGTCCCGGATAGGTTCCTGCCGGAATCTGATAGGATGTATAATATGGACAGTCACTCAAAATTGAATCCCTGATCGCACCGTCAATATTGATCATATAGACACCATTGGTAGTTGCAAGCTCTGTGATAGCTGTCGTAGGTGCACCTGCAACAATAAATGCAGCATCAATTTTTCCATCCTTCAAAGATTCCTTGCTGTCCTCAAAAGACAGATACTGGGGATGGATATCATCCAGGGTAATGCCGCCTGCATTTAAAACATCCAGCGCATTGAAATATACGCCGGAATTTGCCGCACCGATAGATACGCTCTTGCCTTTCAGATCTTTCACTGTCTTAATGTCAGGATCCATGGTAAACAGCTGGACAGTCTCTGCATACAGGCCACCCAGAGTCCTGAAATCATGGGTTGCACCGTCCTGTTCAAATGCTCTTACGCCGTCCCATGCATAGGCCATTACATCTGACTGGACAAATCCAAGCTGGAAATCTCCGTCCTGTACTGACTGCAGATTCGCTTTGGAACCACCTGTAGAAACTGCTGTAACCTTTACATTTGTATTATTGGTAATATACTGGGCCAGCACACCACCGTAGGAATAATACGTTCCCGCCGTACCGCCGGTACCGAACGTCAGACGTTCTTTACTTTGTCCGCAGCCGCTCAGAAGGCTGACTGCAAGTGCAAGAGTCAAAACAAGGCCAACAAGCCTGCCAGCTTTTCTCCTGCCTCTGAAAAGCTCTTTGTTTCTCATAAATCCATCTCCTTCAGGTACATAATATTTCAAATTATGTTACTGTTCACTCCGTTCACAGCAACACGCTTCGCGATGCACAGAATTTATGCT
>ERZ791932.233-NODE-233-length-35574-cov-13.317182_pt1 | contig 35574 bp, 29 predicted proteins | sample MGYA00510126_ERZ791932 | MGnify/ENA primary metagenome ERZ791932 (study PRJEB30046, sample SAMN00993244) | human gut metagenome | study: EMG produced TPA metagenomics assembly of the A metagenome-wide association study of gut microbiota in type 2... | reverse complement strand
GGATGTCTGATGCGGGGGAGGGGACCCTTCTGCAGAAGGGTCCCCTCCCCCGCATCTCTCCCGCCCAAGACTTTCGACCTTATCGAATCCCTGTTGCCAGTTTTCCAGGATTATTTATTAATATAAACATATTGTTATCTATAAATAAAAAATGACGTGCTCCGTCCGGAAACGAACGGAGCACGTCATTGGCTCATAGGAACAAAACGCGCAGGGGACGGACATAAGGCCATCAGCCGCCTTGCCGCCCGGCCCACCATCTACCGTTACAAAAGTCTTTGGGGTTGGAGGGATGGGTTTTGGGGAAGGGAGGGAAGAGTCTTTCTCCAGAAAGGTCCTTCCTTCCCCAATTCTTACTCCTCTTCACTCACGCTTTCCCCCGTCCCCGCGAAACGGCGCAGCTCGGACCAGAGGGCATCGACGCCGCGCATGTCCTTGGAGGAAACGGGAAGGGGCATGATGCCGTTGAGCAAACGGCTCCACTCCTGCTGGCGCTTGCTGCGTTCGACCTGCGTGCACTTGTCGGCCTTGGTCAGGACGGGCAAAAGCGGAATACCGTGCCCGCGCGCGAAGTCCGCGAGATCACGGTCCAATGCCTGCGGCGGAATCCGGCAGTCGAGCAGCAGGGCTAAGGCCTTGAGCGTCGGGGTGTTCGTGAGGTAGTATTCAATGAGCTTGGCCCAACTCTTGCGCTCTTCCTGCGAACACTTCGCATAGCCGTAGCCCGGAAGATCGACCAGAGAAAAGCCGTCGGGGGCGACCCTGTAGAAATTGATGGAACGCGTCTTGCCCGGCGTCGCGCTGATCTTGGCAAGCTGCTTGCGGCGGGCAAGGGCGTTGACGAGGGACGACTTCCCCACATTGGAACGCCCGGCAAGCGCGATCTGCGCTTCCTGACGCTGCTCGAGCACGGAAAGCTGTTCCTGAAGCTGCGGCTTGTTGAACGTCGTCGCCTCAAGGGTCAGTGTGGGGGGAGTCTCTTTCATCATACGGGAACCTCCGGTGTATGTTGACAAGCGCGGCCTGATGTTCGACAATATCGAGTTGCAGTGGCAAGGCTATCCTGCCGCAGCGTGAAAAGCAATCGCGGCAGCCGTCCGATTGCTCCGGATAAGGAACAAGCGGGGGGCGCGGAGCACTCCCTTGGTACGTTTTGATATTCAGCACTGTTTTTGGAGGCAGCATGTATTCTACCACGGATTTCCGCAAGGGGCTTAAAATCGAAATCGACGGGACTCCCTTCGAAATCATCGAATTCCAACACTTCAAGCCCGGCAAAGGCGGAGCTATGGTACGTACCAAGCTGCGTAACATCCTCAACGGCCGAGTGCTGGACAACACCTTCCGTTCCGGCGAAAAGGTCGAACGCCCGAATCTCGAATCCCGCGACATGCAGTTCCTGTATCACGAGGGCGAACAGCTCGTGTTCATGGACATGACCACCTATGATCAGATGCACATGGACGCCGAAGCCACCGACGGCAAGGCCAACTACCTCAAGGACGGCCAGGAATGCCGCGTGCTGCTCTACAACGAAAAGCCGCTGGACATCGAAATCCCGGCGTCCCTCGTCCTTGAAGTCACCGAGACCGAACCCGGCGCCAAGGGCGACACGGTGAGCAACGTGACCAAGCCCGCCACCCTCGAAACCGGCGTCGTCATTCAGGTTCCGATTTTCGTGAACATCGGGGACCGCGTCAAGGTCGATACCCGCACCAACGGCTATCTCGGCCGCGAATAATGCCTTTTCCGGCCCGGGACCCGCTTCCGGGCCGGATGATCCCCCGCTTCAACTCATCGCCTTATATCTCTATCATGCAGACAAAACGGAGAGCGCCGGAGGAGGTTGCCATTACGGACGGACGCAAGATCGCCCGGGAACTGTTTGGGCTTTTTCTTATTTTCTGGGGACTGCTGGTGCTCTTGAGCCTGGTGTCCTTTGATCAGAACGACCCCAGCATCAACCATGCCGTGAGCAACCCTGCAATCGTCAAAAATTACGCCGGGCTCTTCGGCGCGTACCTCAGCGGGCTTCTGGTCGATATTTTCGGGTTCGCCGCGCTTGTCTGGCCCCTCGTCTTCCTCGCTTGGGGAGCGGGCTGCGTCTCCACATGGTTCACCATGCCGTGGTGGCGCTGGTTCGGCTTCACCCTTCTGGCGGCTTGCCTCATTTCCCTCGGTGCGGCCTGGAACCTCGGCATCGGAGACGTCCGGGGCGGAGGTATGCTCGGCATGAGCCTCTATACCAAGTTCACCACCCTGTTCAGTCCGGTGGGGTCTTCCCTGATCTGGCTGTTCTTGTTGTTCATCTCCCTTGAGATGGCCTTCGGCATCGCGTGGATCGCGCTTATCCGCAAGGGGTGGGCCCTGCTGAGAGAACAGCTGAGCGGGACGCCCTTCTCTCTCGACGACCTGCCGGAGCGCCTTTCCAAGGTATCCATGCCCAAGGTCGCCCTGCCCAAAATCGGGTTGCCCCACAAGGACAAAAAAGCGGAAGGGGAAACGGCCGCCGACGTCATCGCGCTGTTCGACATCCATGATGAAGAGGAAAGGCCCGCGCCCAAGCGCGAGGAGCCGCTCAGCATGGATCCGCCCTTCTCCCTGACGCCTGAGGAAACGACCGCCGCGCCGAAAAAGGACGCAGGGGATCCGCTCAAACTCTGGGAACCGCCGTCCGAGCACGACACCTTTGATTTTCAGCCGGAAGAACCGCGTGCGGGAACGGGAACATTCGCGCCGCAGGTGAACATCCACTTGGCTTCGCCGACGGATGCCGCCGCCAGAGCCGTGAACCTTCTCGCCGGGGAAAACCCGCTGCTGGCCCTCACCATTCCCGAAACGCAGCCCGCCCCCGCGCGGCCTCAGGCGGAACCGCAAGTTCAACCCGTGCAGCCGTATGCGGCGGAGCAGCAAGCTCCGGTTCAGCCTGCACAACCCCACGCGGAAGAGCCGCAACAGACGATTTCTTACGCCCCGGAGCAGCCTCGGGACACCTTTACGTTCGCGCCGCAGCAAGATGCCGCACAGCCCGTTGCCCAGTGGCAGCAAGCGCCGCAGCCGGTACAGGCTGTCGCACAGGCGGCAACTCCAGCCGCGCCCGCTCAGCCCTCCGTACAGGCGGCTCCGGCAACGTCTCAGGCTCCGGCCCAAACCGCGCAGCCCCGCATCGACGCACCCGTGGGAACGGCTCCCGCCGCAGCGAAACCGATCCTGCGCAAACGCTCCTATCCCATGCCTTCGCTGGACCTGCTCCAGCAGCCGCAGCAGAGCGATTCCCTGCCCTCGCGGGAAGTGCTGGAGGAACAGAGCGCCGGCCTGATGAACTGCCTCGCCGAATTCAATATTCAGGGCGAACTGGTCCGGGTGACGCCCGGCCCGGTGATCACGCTGTTTGAAATCCGCCCCGCCCCGGGCGTCCGCGTGGGCCGGTTCACCAACCTGACCGACGACCTTGCCCGCAGCCTCAAGGCCGAAGCCATCCGTATCCAGGCCCCTGTGCCGGGATGCGACACCGTGGGCGTGGAAATCCCCAACCTGAACCGCTCCACCGTCAACTTCCGCGAGCTGATCCAGTCGGAAGCCTTCCAGAGTGCCCCGTCCTTGCTGACGATGGCCCTCGGCAAGGACATCGAAGGGCGCCCCGCCGTCCGGGATCTCGCCACCATGCCCCATGTGCTCGTCGCCGGTACGACGGGCTCGGGCAAAAGCGTGTGCCTCAACTCCGTGCTGGTGAGCTTCCTCTACAAGGCATCGCCGGATGAAGTGAAGCTTATGATGATCGACCCCAAACGCGTGGAAATGGCGATGTATGCGGATCTGCCGCATCTCGTGCATCCCGTGGTGACGGAAACCTCCCTCGCCAAGACGGCGCTTGAATGGGCCGTGGCCGAGATGGACGGCCGTTACGACTGCCTCGCCAAGTTCGGGGTCAAGAACATCAAGGACTACAATAAGAAACTGGCTTCGTTCGGCGACGAAAGGCCGCAGGAATACGCGGACCTCAAGCCCATGCCCTACCTTGTCATCGTCATTGACGAACTGGCGGATCTCATGCTCACGGCGGGCAAGGACGTGGAAGGCTGCCTCGTGCGCCTCGCCCAGCTCGCCCGTGCCGCGGGCATCCACCTCATCGTGGCGACGCAGCGCCCGAGCGTGGATGTGGTGACGGGCCTCATCAAGGCGAACTTCCCCTGCCGCGTCTCGTTTCAGGTCGCCAACAAGTACGACTCGCGCACCATCCTCGATACGGCCGGAGCCGAACAGCTCCTCGGCAAGGGCGACATGCTGTTCAAGCCCACGGGCGGCAAACTCCAGCGCCTGCACGGTCCCTTCGTCACCGACGACGAGGTGCAGGCCGTGGCCGATCACTGGAGACGCCAGTGCGCGCCGCAATACGAGGTGGATTTCACCGAATGGGGCACATCCCTCGCGGAAAACGCCAAGGAGTCCTCCGCTCCGGCTTCCGGGCCGGGCAGTTCGGATGAGGAATCCCTGTATGCCGAGGCCGTGGCCTTTGTGCAGGAACAGGGCCGCATGTCCATTTCCCTGCTCCAGCGGCGTTTCCGCATCGGCTTCAACAAAGCCGCGCGCTTCGTCGAACGTATGGAGGAGGAAGGCATCCTGCCGCCCGCTTCCCGCGCCAACAAAGCCAGAACCGTGCGGATGGATTGATTTTTGAACCGGGAAGGAGTGCGCGTTCTACACGCCCTTTCCCGGGCCTGCCCTCCTGCTCGCGCCCATCGGCGGCTGGAGAACGTGCGGCGAACGGCCCTTTTTGAGAAGGGAACGCACAAAGGGCACCCTTCACGGGCCCGAGCAGGTTTCCCAGAGTACGGCGGCCATAGTCCGCCGATCGTTGCGGCAAGACAGTTGATGCGTTCCGTATCAGACACTCTTTTTCAGGAGATCATCATGCGTTTCCCGACCCTTTTTGCCTGCGCCGCGGCCCTGCTGCTGATCAGCGCGGGCGCTTCGCACGCGGCGGCTCCCGCCATTACGGGAGAGATGCAGAAAAAATATGAGTCGATGCAGTCCTTTACCGCTGAATTCACCCAACGCCTCGTCCATCAGGAAAGCGGCTCCGAGGAAACCCGCCAGGGCACCCTCGCCTTCCAGAAGCCGCTCCGGGTCCGCTGGGAGACCAAAGCCCCCCATGCGGAACTTTTAGTCATCACGGACAAGGACGTATGGGACTACCTGCCCGACGAGGAGCTGGCCTACCAGTATTCGCCGGAAGTGGTCCACGACTCCCGCTCCATCATTCAGGTCATCACCGGCCAGAGCCGCCTCGACAAGGATTTCACCGTCGAGGCCGAGCCGGACGACAACGGACTGGCCGTGCTCCGGCTCTACCCCAAAGATCCTTCTCCGCAGCTTGTGGAGGCGCTCCTCTGGGTGGACAAGGGCACGAAGTTGATCAAGAAGGCGCAGATTCTGGACTTCTACGGCAATACCAATGAAGTGGCCCTGACCTCGCTGACGCCCGACGCGTCCATCAAGGCCGGAACCTTCCAGTTCACGCCCCCTCAGGGCATCACCGTGGAGAACCTGATGAATCAGGACGCTCCCGAACGCCCGCTGCTGCAATAACGCCCTAGCCCTGCGAGGTGTCCATGTCCATCGGCTCCCGGACGCATGAAGAATTCATGGAAGAGGCCCGTGCCTTTCACGGGTATCCCGCTCCCGGCCTGATCATCGGCGGCTACATGGTGGAGCTTGCCAAGCGCCACATGCCGGAAGGCGTCCTGTACGACGCCGTCAGTGAAACGGCCCACTGCCTTCCCGACGCCGTGCAGCTGCTTACGCCATGCACGTTCGGCAACGGCTGGCTCCGCGTCCTGCCCTTCGGCATTTACGCGGTGACCCTGTACGACAAAGCTACCGGAGAAGGCGTCCGCGTCGAGCTCGACAACGACAAGCTGGAGCCCTACGACGCCATCCGCAGCTGGTTCCTCAAGGAGCGCCCCAAGAAGGAGCAGGATACCGAACGGCTGCAGGCCCAGATCAAGGAAGCGGGCGAGTCGATCCTCTCGTTCCGCAAGGTCCGCATCCGTCAGGACATGCTCGGGCACCGTTCGTTCGGGGCGATCACCCGCTGCCCGCTCTGCGGCTCCCACTACCCCGCCTCCTACGGCGGGATCTGCCGCTCCTGCCAGGGACAGTCCCCGTATGAGGACGGCCCAGGCTTCGCCCTGTCGCAGCAGCCCCGTATGCCCGCTCCCGTCCCGATCCCGGTCGAGGAGGCGGTCGGCAAGCACGCCCTGCACGACATGACGCAGATCATCCCGGGCAAGGAAAAGGGTGCCGCGTTCGTCGCCGGGCAGGAGCTTTCCGCCGGAGACATCTGCCGCCTCCAGCAAATGGGCAAAAACCGCGTCTACGTTCAGGAAAACACGCCGCATCCCGAGGGCTGGGTGCATGAGGACGACGCCGCCCGCGGCTTTGCCCGGCTCATGCCCGGCGACGGCGTGGAAGTGGAAGCCGCCCCGCGCGAAGGCAAGGTCAACTTCCGGGCCACGCGCGACGGGATGCTGCTGGTGGACACGGAGCGCCTTGAGCGCTTCAATCTCGTGCCCGACGTGATGTGCTGTACGCGCCACAACTACAGCGTGCTCACCGCGGGGACGCGGCTTGCAGGAAGCCGGGCCATCCCGCTGTTCCTGTCCCGCCCCGGGTTCCTCAAGGCGCTTTCCGTTTTGGAAGACGGCCCGCTGTTCAAAGTCGTGCCCATGCGCAAGGCCAAAATCGGCATCCTCGTGACCGGAACCGAAGTGTTTCAGGGGCTGATCGAGGACCGTTTCGCACCCATCATCACCCAGAAAGCGCAGCAGCACCACTGCGAGGTGGTCAAGACGCTCTTTGCCCCGGATGACGCGGATCTCATCGTTCGGGGCGTGCGCGACCTGCTTGACGCCGGGACGGACTTCATCGTCACCACGGCGGGCATGTCCGTCGATCCCGACGACCTCACCCGCAAGGGCCTCACCGAGGCGGGGCTTACGGACACCCTCTACGGCGTGCCCGCGCTGCCCGGGACCATGACCCTCATCGGCCGCATCGGCGGCGCGCAGATCATCGGCGTGCCCGCGTGTGCGCTGTTCTTCAAGACCACCGTTTTCGACATCATCCTGCCCCGTATGCTCGCCGGTGTGCCCATCACCCGCCTCGATCTCGCCAAGATCGGCAACGGCGGCCTGTGCATGGAATGCAAAGTCTGCACGTTCCCCAAGTGCCCCTTCGGGAAAGTCTGATACACGGCCCAAAAGTATGAAGGGAAGCCTTTCTTCGGAAAGCGCTTCCCTTTTTTATGCGAACAGAGCGTCGGCGTTGCTGCAATAGCGGTCCAGATCCGCGTCGCCGAGTTCCGCCTTTTCCTGGAGGTGCATCATGGCGTCGCCCGGATCGTACAGCGGGTAATCGCTGCCGAACAAGATGCGATCCTGCGGATGCTTGCGGAGAATGGCCTTGAGAAGATCGGGCTGGATGAACGGGGTACAGCTTGAAGTATCCAGCCACACGTCGCGCCCCACGAGCGCCTTGAGGGAGTGTTCCCACTGATGATACCCGCCGAGATGCCCGGCGATGCAGCGGAGGCGCGGGAAACGATCCAACAGCGCCGCCAGCTTGTACGGGCAGGAAGGATTCTTTTCCGGCGGTACGTTGTCCCCGATATGGAACAGGAAGATGAAATCGTCCTGTGCGGCCTCGAACATGGGCAGAAGCCGGGGATCGTCCAGCCAGAAATGCTGGAAATCGGGATGGAGCTTGAGCCCGCGTATGCCCGCCGCCTTCAGGCGTTCCAGCTGGCTCTCCCACGCTTCGTAACCGGGGTGCAGAGTGCCGAAAGCCGTCACTTCGGGGTGCTCGCGCTGGAGCGTGACGGCGTAGTCGTTGGCCGGGACGACCTGCCCCGGCGTGGTGGCCGCGCACAGCACCACACAGCGGCCTATGCCGGAACGCTTTTCCCGCAGCAGCAGATCGGCGATGGTCCCTTCGCCCACGCAGTCGAGCTGATAGGCTTCGTTAAGATGTTCCACCGCATGGCGGGCGATTTTCGGGTGAAAAGCGTGCGTATGAATGTCTGTAAACATGATCCTGTCCGAAGGCTGATTCAGGGAAAAAGGCCCGCGTTCTTTCGCGGGCGCGATTCCTGAACATACGTTCGGCGCGGCCCGTTGTCCACAGGCCGCGCCGGACGGCCTATATCCCGAACAGCCGTTTCACCGCGCCAAGCTGCGTATCGTCGAGCACGCCGCCGTATCCCCGGGAAACGGGCTCCAGCCCGCCGAACTTGGCGGCGACGGCGGCCTTGATGGTCGTCACGAAGTCGTCGCCTATCGTATAGATGGACGAAAGCCGCCCGATTTCCCTGTGCGCCGCGCACAGATCCTCGAACTGCCCCGAGCGGAACGCCGTTTTCGCCTGCGTAAACAACTCGGGGACCACGTTGTTCAGCCCGGACAGCACGCCGTCCCCGCCGTTCATCAGGTTGGGGATGAAATACTCGTCGAACCCGCACAGCACCGAAAAATCCTCGCGCACCTCGGCCGCGGCCCGCACGATGGCCCGCGTATGCGAGGCGCAGTCCACCGTATCCTTCACCCCCATGAACCGGGGGAACCGGGCGGCGAGCTTGGCGATCAGGGCCGCGTCCACGTCGCACCCCGTGCGCGCCGGGAAATTGTAGATGAGCCACTCGCCCTCGAAACGCCCGCCCAACGTATCGAAATACGCCTCAAGCTGGCGCGGGGTCTGGGCGAAATAGTAGTGCGGCAAGGCCATGACCGCTTCATAGCCTTCCGAATAGGCGGCATCCGCCAGACGCGTCATGTCTTCCATGCAGGTGCCGGACACGTTGGCGATCAGCGGCAAGTGGGTCATGGTCCGCGCCGCATGGATCAGGCTGACCCGCTCGTCCATGCTCAGGGCCGTGAACTCCCCGATGCTCCCCATCAGCAGGACGCCGTCGGTCCCGGCTTCCGACAGCCGGGAAAAATGCTTTTCCAGCGCGGCAAGATCAAGCTTCCCGTCCGCGTCAAACGGCGTGATCGAAGGGCACCACGCTCCCGTATATTTTTTCTTGTTTTCCGGCATGATTCACTCCTTTGACCGCACTGTTGCACGAAGAGGGTGTTTCCAAAGCTTTCGGCTGATGGGGAGCGAGCGGCCGCGCAATCCCCCCATGCATGGGACGGCGCGGCGCGTCCGCGAAAACGGACAACTCCCCATCAGGCGAAAGCCTTGGAAACGGGAGGGGGAAGTCCCCTCCTCCCTGTTATTCCTTCACCAGCCGCCCATATGCCGCACCGTACAGGACGACGCAGACGAAGCAGCACAGCGGCAGGAGAAACGCCGCCGCGGTGTGCGTGTAGTCCGCGATCAGCCCCATAAAATACGGCATGATCGCCCCGCCCACGATAGCCATGATCATGTACGAGCCGCCGAGCTTCTTGCGGGTCCCGAGGTTCTTGGTCCCCATCGCAAAAATGGTCGGGAACATGATGGAAATGAAGAAGAACACCGCGATGAGCGCGATGACCGACACGTATTCGACGGCCGTGAACACCACCCCCGTCAGGATCACGCATACGGCGCCGTACGCCGCAAGCAGTTTCGCGGGCGCGATCTTGGTCATGATGCCCGTACTCACGAAACGGCCTATCAACAGGCAGAGCATGGCGATGGACAGGAAGAACGCGCCTTGCTGCGCCGTGCCGCCGGGCCAGCATTCGATGTACAGGTTGATGAAGAACGCCCCGATGCCGACCTGCGCCGCCACATAGAGGAACTGCGCCGCCACCCCGGCGACGAATTCCTTATGGGCCAGCAGGGAATGTTTCATCATGGCCGCCTCGTCCGCCTCCTCGCTGCTCCGCAAATCGGGCAGTTCGGCCTTGGCGAACAAAATGACCAGCAGGATCACCACGCAGGCGATGCCCACATAGGTCATCCTGACGGCATCAAGCCCGCCTCCGCCGCCGGCCTCGTCGCCGCCGAAGAACAGCAGCCCCCCGAGCAGCGGCCCGGTGAATTGCCCAAGCCCGTTAAAGGACTGGGAAAGGTTCAGGCGGGTTTCGGCGGTTTCCGTGGAACCGAGCGCCGAGGAGTAGGAGTTGGCCGCCGTTTCCAGACATCCGAGCCCGAGCGCGATGACGAACAGGGCGAACAGGAAGAACGTGAAGCTTGCGACGCCCGCCGCCGGGACGAACAGCAAGGCCCCGATCGCGTACAGGCTCAGGCCGCACAGGATGCCCGCCTTGTAGCCTTTCCATTCCATGAACAGTCCGGCGGGGATCGCCACGACGAAATAGGCCCCGAAATACGCGGCCTGAATGAGCCCGGACTGGGCCTTGGACACGTTGAGCGTCACCTGAAAATGCTTGTTCAGCACGTCGATGAGCCCGTAGGACAGGCCCCACATGAAAAACAGCGTGGTGACGAGGATAAACGCCTTGCGGTATTGCGGACTGGTTATCTGGCTCACGGCGCACCTCCCTCAGCGGGCCGTCAAGGTACGGTCGAGATGCGTGTAGCCGCCGTCCACCACGACCCACTGGCCCGTGGTATGCGACGACAGCGGCGAAAGCAGGAACACCGCCATGTCCGCCAGTTCCTCCACCGTGGTCATCCGGTGCCCCAAGGGGATGTTGCGGACGATGGTTTCCAGCTTTTCCGCCGGGCGGGGGAATGTGTTCACCCACCGTTCATAGAGCGGGGTCCAGACCTCGGCGGGGACCACGGCGTTCACCCGGATGCCGTCCTTGAGATAGGATGCGGCCCACTCGCGCGTCAGGGACAAAATGGCCCCCTTGGCGGCGGTGTAGCCGCTGGTCCCGCCCTGCCCCGTGAGCGCGGTCTTGGAGCTGACGTTGAGGATGCTCCCCTTGCTCTTTTTCAATTCCCCGATGCAGTAGTGCGTCATCGTGTAGTAATGGACGAGGTTGCGCTCAAGCGAAACCCGGAATGCCTCCACCCCGGTTTCGAGGCTGACGTTGTCGTTGCCCCGGCGCAATTGATCAGGCCGTCGATGCGCCCGTACATGGACACGGCTTCCTGAACGGCGTCCGCGCAGGCTTGCTCATCGGTCAATTCGATTTGGATGAAATGCATGAGCGGCTGGAGCGCCCGCACTTCGGCCCGGAAACTCTTTTGCAGCGGGCTGCGCCCCAGAATCACCGGAATCGCGCCCTCACGGGCCAGCGCAACGGATATGCCGCCGCCGATGCCGGAACCGCCGCCGGTCACGAGATACACTTTGTCCTTTATCCGCAAATCCATGACATGCTCCTGCGTTTAGAGATTGCCGATGCCGTACACGCGGCAGGCGTTGCCGCCCCATACGGCATCCCGCTCCGCCTCGGAGAGGGACGCCGTGGCCTTCCCGGCCAGCCCGCACACCTGATCGTACGTTCCGGACAACAGGCAAACGGGCCAGTCCGAACCGAACAGCAGCCGGGAGGGCCCGAAACATTCCAGAGCCGCGTCGAGGTATGGGAGCAAATCCCGCTCGTCCCAGCCGTGCCAATGGGCTTCGGTGATCAGCCCGGACAGCTTGCAGCTCACATGCTCCTGCGCCGCGAGCGGGGCGATGCGCCTGGCCCACTCCGCCGCGCTCTCATGCCGGACGTCCGGCTTGCCGAGGTGATCCAGCACGAGCGGCCCCAGATCGTGCCGCCCGCAGAAGGCAATGGCGGCGGGCAGATCTTTCGCGTGGATCAGGACCTCGTAGACCTTGCCCCCCCGCTGGAGCGTTTCCACGCCACGGTTGAACCGCCCATCTTCCAGAAACGCCGAAGGAGACGGCTCATCCTGCACCTGATGGCGGTATCCCTTGAGCACGACGGACGAAGCCCGCGCCTCAAGCCGGGATTCCAGATCGCCGGCCAGCAGATCGATCCAGCCCACGACCCCCAGAATCCACGGATTCGACGACGCCAGCCCGAGCAGGAAGTCCGTCTCCGCCTCCGAAGCCCGGGCCTGCACCGCCACCGAACCGCCGATGTGCCGGATGTCCAGTTCAAACCGCAGCTCGGCGGGCAGGAAGTCCCGTTTCAGGACGGCCATATCATCGCCGATCCAGCCGTATGCGGCCGGATCGAACCGCCAGAAATGCTGATGCGCGTCCACGCGCCATACCGTACTCATCGTCTTCCTCCTTCACAGGCCCCAGCGAAGCAGCCTTGTATGGGATCCCGGCCCCCGCCAACGGCAACGGCCTCAAAGAAGAGGGGAACTCTTTCCGGAAGAGAGAGGCCCGTGTGGAGATCCCGTTCTCCGGAAGGCATCCCTTCCCCAGCCTTTCCGCCCGCTACAGCGACACTTCGCGCTTCCAGAACAGGAAATCATGCTGCCCGAGCCGATCGGCCTTGGTGGAGTACCGCCCGCTGGCGGTGTCGAGCACCTTTTCGAGCAAACGGTCGGCCGCCGCCGCAATGGGTTCCCCGTCAATGATCGGGCCGCAGTCAAAATCGATCAGGTCGCTGAGCCGTTCCGCCACCGCCGTATTGGTCGCCACCTTGATCACGGGCACGATGGGATTTCCGGTGGGCGTCCCCAAGCCGGTGGAGAACAACACCACGTTTACGCCCGCGGCCACGAGCCCGGTCACGGCTTCCACATCGTTGCCCGGCGTACAGACGAGGGACAGCCCGGCGTCCGGCATGGGTTCCGCGTAATCGAGCACGGCGCTGATCGGGGCCTTGCCGCCCTTCTTCGCCGCGCCAGCCGATTTGATGGCATCGGTGATCAGCCCGTCGTGGATGTTCCCGGGGCTGGGGTTGTCGGAGATGGAAGCCCCGCAAGCGTTGGCGGCGGCCTCATAGCGGCGCATCAGCTCAAGGAAGCGCGCCTTGTCTTCCTTGCGGATGCAGCGGGAAATCATGTTGGCTTCCACGCCGCACAGCTCGGGGAATTCCGCCAGAGCGGACCCTCCGCCGAGCGTCACCACGCGATCCGAGACTTCCCCGATGGCGGGGTTGGCCGAAATGCCGGAAAAGCCGTCCGAGCCGCCGCACTTCACCCCAAGCTTGAGTTTCGAGAGCGGCACGGGGCGGCGCTCCACCAGATCGGCGTTCTTGAAATGCGCCAGCGTTTTGCGGACCGCCTCTTCCATCATCTTGACTTCGCTGGACCAGTCCTGTTGCCGCAGCAGGATGCAGGGCTTGTCGAAACCAAGGTTCCGCTCCCGCAGCGCCTCCTGAAACAGCCCGATCTGCGCCTTCTCGCAGCCAAGGCTGAACACGGTGAGCCCCGCCACGTTGGGATGGTCCGCGTAGGCGGCCAGCACCCGGCATAGGGTCCACGCATCCTGAGCCGTGCCGCCGCACCCGCCGTTATGGGTGATGGCCCGGATGCCGTCGATATGCGGGAAAGGCCGGGGCGCGGGCGCGCAGCCCGTGCCGCCCACCAGCGACCGCGCGAAGTCCGCCAGATGGTCCCCCGCGTACCCGAGCGTCCGTTCCAGCGCGTCGCGCAGCTTCAGAGCGTTGCGGTTTTCACAGAACACCAGCGGGATGATGAGCCAATAGTTCGCGGTCCCCACGCGCCCGTCGGGGCGGATCACGCCGTCGAACGTGCGGTTCGCCCAGCGGGAGACGTCCGGGGCCTTCCACATGTACGGAACGGCGTCGCTCAGATCGACTTCCGCCGCGTAGTGGACCACGTTGTCCACGGTGATGCGCTCGCCGGACTGGAGCGGGGCGACGGCCTTGCCCACGGGCACGCCGTACAGCGTAACGATGCCTCCCACAGGCACGGGTTCCCGGGTAAACTTATGCTTGGCGGGGACATCCGTAACCAACTGGATACGTTGCCCGTCGTTTTCGATGATGTCGCCTTGAGCCAGATCGCGCAGAGCCACAATCAGATTGTCTTTCGGATCGATACGGAGGATTTTCTGCATAGCCGAATCCTTTGGACGGAGACCCCGTCCGGCATGGCCCACGGACATTCCGCGCGGCGCGCACAAAAAAAGGAAAGCCGAACGGTACGCCCGACTTTCCATTTATAATTTGCTGAAATAAAAGATAAATGATTATATGAACGCGCTAACGCGCCGCGCGCTGAGAAACATCCCCGCGCCGAAGGGCCGGGAAACGGCCGCCTCCCTCGGGGGAGAAAACGCGGGGCTAGATTTTACAGGGAACAGCTCCCGCCGCCCGTGGTGAAGATGGACAGAGGCCTTTCCGTATAGATACGGAAACTGCCCGTAGGATCATAGTCGATGAACACCGCGCCCACCTGATCCATCAGCGCCTTTTCCATGCAAAAATGAAATTCCCCGACATCCTCGGTCACGTCGCCTTCTTCCGGCTCATCCAGAGCCAGTTCAAAGTTGGTGCTGTGTCAGCCGCTGGAACCCTTTTCGATGCGGATCGTACGGGCCGCGTTACGCCCCCGGAACGTCCGCAGATCGTCGAGGACAGAATCGGATAGAGTGATCATAAGTATCGCCTCACTGTTGGATTGATGCCGGAACGGCCCGGCGGGGACCTTCCGGTTTCGCCGCCAGCATATACGGAATGCGCCCCGTTGGAAAGAAGCGGACTGAGGGCAGGGCCCCCGCCTCGGCAGCCGGGCGAAAGCCGGAAGAAATGTTTCTTCACCCTACCCGGCCCTTTTTCAGCAAAAAACGGTGTCCCCCTTCCCGCCGACGCAGGTTCCGGCTTTGCCCATCTCCGCGAACGGCTCCACGGGCACGTTGCGCCGCCCACATCCGCCCATGCGCAACAAGGCGACGCGCACGCCCTCCGCCTCCCCTTCCGTAATGTCTCTAGGAGACTTCACCTCCGCTCTGGGATACCATCATCCAAGAAGAACCGGATCAGGAGGACGGCAATGAAACAACACGCCATAACGCTGGCACACGGCACCTATACGGAATTGAAAGACACGGAAGGCGCCAAGGGAACGGAAGACAAGCTGCTCTGGCTGGACATTCAGGGAACCAGCGAGGAGCTGACCCATTTTCTCAAGGAGCGGCAAATCCCGCCGTTCCTGAGGCGGCGCGTCCTGTCTTCGCAACGGTTCCCGTCGGTGTTTTCAGGGAACGACTATGTGCTCCTCAGCGTCCCGGCCCGCAAAACATGGGTGCAGAAACGGTCCGTCTCCATCACGTTCATCCTGTTCGCGCAGGAGGTCATCACCCTCTGCCGTGACGAAGGCTACAATTTCGACGGGGAACGCAAACAGCTCGCGGAAGGCGACACCGCCAGCATCCGCTCTGCCTCGGACCTGCTCATCGCCCTGCTCGACAGCCTCGTGGAAACGAATATCTGCAACTTCATCGAAGCCCGCTCCCAGACCGAGAACCTTTCACTGCATGTGGACAACGCCTCGGGCAAAATCTCCGAGCAGACCATCCTCGACACCCGCCGCCAGATCAACCACCTCGTCAACCAGTTCGAGGATTTCTTCTATGGCCTTGCCGATCTGCACGCGCTCACGCCCCACGCCATGCTCTCCGACGCCGTGCGCGAAAAGCTCCGGGACATCCGGGACGCCCAGAACCACCTCGCCAAGAATGCGCTCCGGCTGGTGACCCGGCTTTCCGAGCTGCTCCAGCACTGCCAGTTCGTACTCCAGCAGCAAACCGACCAACGCCTGCGCCAGCTCACGGTCCTCTCCGCGATCTTCATGCCGCTCACGCTGATCACCGGCGTTTATGGGATGAATTTCGCCTATATGCCCGAAACGGGCTGGCGATACGGCTATTATGCAACGCTGGCGGGCATGGTCTGGCTCGCCATTTTCCTGTGGATTACCCTCAAACGGAAAGGCTGGTTCCGGTAAGGCCCGCTGGCGGAATCCGCCCTCGGAGCCGCCTCCGTCTGAAGCGGGATATTGCGGAAATCAACGTGAAGCAAAGGCCAGCATGAGCGCAAGCCCCAGAAAGATGCATCCGGCAATACGGTTCATAAGCATTTGCGCGCGATCGGAACGGTTGAACCATGTCGCCATCCTGCCCCCGAGCGCGGCGATGGCCGTAAAGACGATGAGGCAGGCCAGCTCATACAGGCCGCCGAGCGACAGGATCTGGAGCGTCGGGTGGCCCCGTTCCGGCTCCACGAACTGCGGCAGCACCGCAAGGCAGAACAGCGTCACCTTGGGGTTGGTGATGTTGGAGAGGAACCCCCGCCGATAGAGCGTGCCGTATCCGGGGAACAAAGACTGTGTGAGGAAGGCCCGGAACACCCCGGACCGGAAGGATTGCCACGCGAGGTACAGCAGGTAGGCCGCGCCGAGGAACTTCAACGCCGTGAACGCGGCCTCCGAGGTCTGGAACAGGACGGCCACGCCGAGCGCGACGGCCAGCGTGTGCCCGAGCAGCCCGGTCATAAGGCCAAGCGTCGTGAGCACACCGGCCCGCATCCCGTACAATGAGGACTGCGTCAGCACGATGATGACGTCCGGCCCCGGCGTCATAGCCATCAGCAGTGATGCCACAAAAAACGCACACGTCATTTCGAAAGAAAGCATACGACCTCCGCAGGCGTTGCTCTACCGGAAAGCACCGGGAGATTCAATCCGGAGAGGACGCGGAAAACGGGACAGCACCGGACAAGAGGACATGCCCGAAGGCCGCCTTTTCCGCAAGCGCCTTGCCGACGGCACCAATGCCGCGTAGTGTAGCCCAGACCGGACAACGGACGCCCGGCGAACAAGGGGAGGCCCTCCATGCTCGGGCTCATGCACGATCATCCGTATGTGTTTACGCCGACCATCGCCAAGATCATGCTCCCCGTATGGGTATGCCTTCTCGTGTCCACCGTGCGGGCCATTCGCCGCGACATGGAAAAGGAAAAAGCCGGAGACCTTTCCAAGGAAGAAACCGACGAACGGATGGGGATCAACGCCCTTGTCCTGTTTTTCAGCTTCGCCTTCACTGTGGGATGCCTCGTCGTCCTGACCTTCTGATCCCGCCTCTTCCGCAGGAGGCACACTCCGAGACATCCAACCCCGGACATAAGGGCCTTTCCCGGCCCCGTCCGTTACGGCATCAGGAAATCGCGTTCGAAAACGTCCGGAGGCACGGGCTTCCCGAACAAGAACCCCTGTATGAAATCAAGCCCCATCGACCGCACGCGGTCGAATTCCTCCTCGCGCTCGACGCCCTCCAGACAGACCTTGATGTTCACGTCATGACAGAGCGCCACCACAAAATGGATGAACGTGGCGTCGAACTGGCTGGTCAGGATGTCGCGGACAAAAGTCCTGTCGATCTTGACCACATCCGCAGGGGAATTCTTGAGCATGCCGAGCGAAGAATAGCCCGTGCCGAAATCATCCATGGCTATACGGATGCCGAGGTTTCGGATGCTCTCGAACACAGCCCTGATACGGGCATTTTCACGGATCATGCAGCTTTCCGTAAATTCAACCGTCAGATTCGCGGGGGACAGATCCAGCCGCTCCAACGTGTTGTTGATAAAAGGAACCATGCTGTTTGAAACGACTTGCAAGTATGAAAGATTGATACTGATTTTAAAATCAGGGCGGCTTTTCGTCCATGCCTTGCACTGTGCTGCGGCCTCCCGGAATACCCACCTGCCGAAGGGGATGATGAGTCCGCTCTGCTCCAACAGGGGGATAAACTCGCCGGGGGACACGGGGCCGTACTTCGTGCACGTCCAGCGGGCCAGCGCTTCCGCGCCCACCACATGCCGCGTATCCACGGCTATCTGCGGCTGATAGACAAGCTCAAACCCTTCGAACTGCCGCTCGATGCTCTCGCGCAGCAATTCCACCAACTCCAGCGAACGCATTTCCTGTTCGAGGATGGCGCGGCTGAAAAAGACGATCCGGTTTCTGCCGAGCTTTTTGGCGTACTTCAGCGAATGGCTGGCATACTCCGACAATTCCGTATAGCCTGAGGCGTCCTCGGGATAGCTCGCACTGCCCGCCGAGATGGTGCAAAAATACTTCTTGCCGTCGTATTCCTGCTGGGAACGGAAGCTTTCCGAAAGGGAGCGGTACAGCTCCATCATTTCAAACCGTTCCCCACTCACCGTGATGCCGAATTCGTCACCGTCCAAGCGGTATACCGAAGCCGAAAGCGGGAGCATCCCCTGAATCCGCTGGCCGATCACGCGCAGGATCTCATCCCCGAAGCTTTTGCCATACAATTCGTTGATATGCTTGAAGCCATCCAGACCGAGGACGAGCAGATGCAGGGGATGCTCGGGCCGCTTCTCCAGCATGGACTCGATGTCCTCTTCGAATTTCAGCTTGTTGAACAGCCCGGTCACGTGATCGATTTTGTTTTTCTGGCCCAGATTGGTGATGAACCCGGCGAACAGGCTCGGCTCGCCGTCCCCATCGCGCTCCAGATAGCCCCGGCAGCGGACCCAGATCCACTCGCCCTTACGGTTTTTTGCCCGGTACTCAACGCAATGGAAGTCGGACCGCCCATCAGCGATGATCTGATTGGCCTCCATGAAAGCGGCCTTGTCGTCCGGGTGTACCTTGCTTCCCCAGACGGCGGCGGCATTTTCCACGATGGACTGCGGGAGGCCGAACTCCTCCACCATCGACGGCGAGTAACGGAATATTCCGGTCTTCATGTTGGAAACAAAGATATAAGAATCGGTGCTTTTCACCAGCGCATTGTACAGGCGCAGCGAATCGTACTCGAGAGCTTCCGGGGGGATATCCCCAACCCCTTGTTTCTCTTGAAGCCGCCGTTCCGCTTTGCGGATATGGGCGCGTTTCTTTTGCTCATACATGCTTTCGTCGGCTTTTGAGAGCACCTCGGTCACCGTCATCCCGCACCCCGGCATCACCATGAAACAGCCGAAACTGAACTCCAGCGAATAGGGGAGGCCAAGCTGTTCCCGCCGTGCCTTCAGCCGTTCCAGCACGCCCTCCACCAGCCCGTCCACGGCGTGGCGGTTGGTATTGTGGAACAGGACGACGAACTCGTCCCCGCTGAGCCGGAAGCACATGTCCGGCGCGTGCAAGCTCCGCTGCATCTCCTGCGCGATGGTGCGCAATGCACGGTCGCCTTCCCCATGGCCGTATACATCGTTGACTTCCTTGAGCCTGTCCAAATCGAACATCCCCACGATCAAGGAAGATTCTTCCCTGTCGAGGCGTACCAGCGCGTCGGCAAGCGCGGCCTTCCCCGCCCTGCGGTTCAAAAGCCCGGTCAGTTCGTCGTAGTTCGCCTCCTTGTGCAGGCGGAGGGAATCCGTAATATCCACAGACTGCTGCAAGTGTACGAGGGAACCGTCCGTCCAGCGCATCAGGCTGTCGCTGTTGTCATAGATCCGCCACGTCAGCGTGTTCCGCTCCTCCCACCGAAAGACCTGATTCTGATTCGCGTCGGCCATGAGCCTGTCCACAGGGCAGAACGGGCAGCGCCCGTTCATCCCGGATTGCAGCACCTGCCAGCAGATCTTCCCCTCGGGATGTTCCAGCTTGAAAACATCCTTCATGAATTTATTCATATACAGGATGGCGTCCGTGTGGGGATCGGTGACGTACAAACCGACTTTCACCTGATCCATCGCCGCGTTGAGCACGCCGATATGAAACGATTGCTGTTCGCAATGTGCTTTTCCCGCGAAGAAAAACCCGAGCATGGCGCACACAAGCCGTAAAAAATCCCGCTCCCGATCCGGCCACTCCGTTTCTCCGGACTCCCTGCCGACAAACAGCAAGCCGAGCGCATCGGCGTCGCAAGCAATGGGCAACGCCAGCCAGTTGAGCTTTCCGGCCGTTTCCTCCGGGAACAACGCGGCGAGCGCCTCCTCCGAAAACGGGGTATCAAACGCCTTGGGGAACTCTTTTCCGTTAAAGGCACGGAGCATCAGCGCTTCGGGCAGATGCGGCGTCCCGCTCCAGCACGCCGTCTCGCACACGCCTTTTTTCCCTTCCATGCGGACGATCGCCAGCGCATCCAAGGGCAGGATGCCGCCGAGCGCCCGGACAAAAAAAGGCAACAGTTCCTGAAGGGGTTTGCCGTACTGGAAAAACGGCTTGGCGCTCTCCAGAAATGCGAATACGGCTGTACACATCTGTTCCATGCTCTATACCTTGTTGTTATCTTCTCGATGCAGCGGCCAGCTTCCCTCCCCTGAGAAATCGGCACGCTCATCCGACGGGGCTCCGCGCTGATACGGGTTCCTTACGCCGTTATTCTACGTGTTCAAAAATCATTAGTCTAGACGGAAAAGTTGTTTTGTTACGATATGTCATGGGCGCCATACAAGAAACTTCCGGATGCCGCCTTTCCCCGCAACACGGACACCACCCTCCCCTTGCATGTCATCCCTCCGGAGGAAGCGTTGCCCGGAAAATCGTTGAGGATGGCATCGTTGCTACATGGAGACACAAGAAATGTTCGTATCAACCCCTCCTAACAGCCCAACATCTCTTTATTTTTACAAAGAGAAACGGAGCGCCGCAAACAGAGGCAGCGCAGGGGAACTGAAAGGAGGCTGTCGGTCTTTTTTTCATGCAAAAGAACGGCATGGACCCCATCCAGCAATGTAGATGCATTTTGCAATCCATACAATGCGTAATATGTATGAATGTCGACATCCAATAGCCAACGCAGCACAAACGCTGTAAGTCCAATAAAGGGACACCCTCCGGAGAATCCGCACCTGATTTTCACCGCACGGAAAAAAGAAACAGGCATTTTGATGCCGTATTCGTATCTTTTTCGTACATTACGAGAACATTTTTTCTTTTTTGCAATACGCTGTCTACCTGAAGCATTGTTTCCGCTCTTTTTTCGTATTCAAAACGCTAAAAAACTTTTTTATAACGTTTTCGAAATATCAGAAACCATTTCTTTGAGAATCCGCCTGTAAGCAACCCACAATTTGTGCGATCCGATGAGAAAACATCCCTTTCCCGTGAGAAAGGCGCTTCAACATCTCATTGACAATCATTCCTGACGAGATTACCGATTGTTCCAAACAGTACAAAGTCGGCAGACACAAGAACACGGGATACGGAATATGTACGCCAGCCAAAGAAACAGCCTCTCACCCACATGGCACATGCTGCTCATGGGTCTGATGAGTGTTATCCTGTTCTTTGGCGGATTGCTTACGTCCAATGATCGCCCCGTGCCCATCGTCGACAACCTCCCCAACGAAGGCTTGTTGCGTCCCACGTCATTGCTGCCGTGGGAGTCCGTTGAGCTGTCCGAAACGCGCCTCTTGTTCCGGCACGAGGAAATGCAGGAGGTCAAGAGCCCGCAGCGCCTGAACCAGCCCACACAGCACAACCTTCTGGCGCGCCATCACGGTTTCCAGCCGTTCGCGTCGGCCTTGCCCACGCCCGCCTTTGCCGAACGGATTCTCCCCGCCTACGAAAAGGCCTTCCTCCCCTATGCGGGATGGGACGGCCCCGTCTCCTTCGCCCTGCCCCCTCCCCTGCTCGCCTGACCGCGACGCCTCCCAGACCGGCCGATCTTCCCGCCGTCCCGTGCTGACGGGCGAGCTCCTCTGAAAGGGAGTTTCTCCCCACCTGCGCCCCAAAAGAGGCAGCAGGCTCCGGCGAAACGACGACGGAGAGGCGGCTCCACGCCCCCGGTTTGCCCGACGCCGCACCTATGCGCCCTCTGACTGTTTGATCCTGCAAACAGGTCTCCGGGTGCGGACAGCGCTCGCGGAGCTTTTCCCACAACAAAAGACAACACCGATCCATATGCCGCGGGCGAGGGGCCCGCGGGACGCATCCCGACGGATGCAACAGGGGAACCGTTTCCCTTGAATTCATATATGAGGACCGCTCCTGAGCGATGCCGGACGGCACACGGGAGAGGGGTTAGAGGATACGATCGCGGCGGACGCCCGATCGCCGTATGTGCCACCTTCACCAACAGAGGTTTCGTATGAACGCTCTTACGGTGGTTTTCGCAGCCTTGTGTATCTTTGCGATAGGGTATCGTTTTTACGGCCTGTTCATTGCAAACAAGGTGCTGAACCTGAATGACGCCCGTGTGACGCCGGCCGTCAAGTACTCCGACGGCCACGACTATGTGGATACCAACAAGTACGTGCTCTTCGGGCACCATTTCGCCGCCATCGCCGCAGCCGGCCCCCTGCTCGGACCCGTGCTGGCCGCCCAGTTCGGCTACATGCCCGGCCTGCTCTGGATTCTCATCGGCTGCGTGCTCGCGGGCGGCGTGCACGATATGGTCGTGCTGTTCGCCTCGGTGCGGCACCGGGGGCAGAGCCTCGCCTACATCGCCTCACAGGAAATCGACAAGACGACCGGCTCCGTAGCGGCGTGGGCCGTGCTTGCCATCCTCCTGCTGACGCTGGCGGGCCTGTCCATCGCCGTGGTCAACGCTATGCACAACAGCCTGTGGTCCACCTACACCGTGGCCGCGACCATCCCGATCGCCATCATCATGGGCCTGTATATGCAGATCTGGCGCAAGGGCGATGTGCTCGGCGCCTCCATCATCGGCGTGGTCCTGCTTGCCCTGTGCATCCTGACCGGGCCTTATGTCGCCGCCCATCCTGAAACATTCGGCTGGCTCGACATCGACAAGAAGCCCATGTCCATCCTGATCCCGGTGTACGGCTTCGCCGCCTCGGTCCTGCCCGTGTGGATGCTGCTCCTGCCGCGCGACTACCTGTCCACCTTCCTGAAGATCGGCACCATCGGCGCGCTGGCCCTCGGCATCGTGTTCGTCATGCCCGACTTCAACATGCCCGCGTTCACCGAATTCACCAAGGGCGGCGGCCCCATCGTCGGCGGCCCGGTGATTCCGTTCATCTTCATCACCATCGCCTGCGGTGCGCTCTCCGGCTTCCACGCCACCATCGGCACGGGCACCACGCCCAAGATGATCGGCAAGGAACGCGACGTGCTGTTCGTCGGTTACGGCGCCATGCTCGTTGAAGGCTTCGTGGCCATCATGGCCCTGATCGCCGCCTGCGTGCTCGTGCCCGCCGACTACTTCGCCATCAACGCCCCGGCCGACAAGTTCGCGGCGCTCGGCATGTCCGTCGTCGACCTGCCCACGCTGGAAAAGGAAGTGGCCGAAAGCCTGATGCACCGCCCCGGCGGTTCCGTGTCCCTCGCCGTGGGCATGGCCCACATCTTCGGCCAGATCCCGTGGATGTCCCACCTCATGAGCTACTGGTACCACTTCGCCATCATGTTTGAAGCGGTATTCATCCTGACCGCCGTGGACGCCGGCACCCGCGTTGGCCGTTTCTTCCTGCAGGAAATGATCGGCAAGGTCATCCCCAAGTTCGGCGACAAGAACTGGTGGCCCGGCATCGTCGTGACCAGCTTCCTGTTCACGGGCGCGTGGGGCTATCTCGTCTACACCGGCGACATTTCCAGCATCTGGCCCCTTTTCGGCATCAGCAACCAGCTCCTCGCCTCGGTGACGCTGCTCATCGGCACGACCATGCTGCTGCGCATGAACAAGACCAAGTACGCGTGGATCACCGCCGCCCCCGGCATCTTCATGACCTTCATCACCTTCTGGGCGGGTATCTGGCTGATCATGTACCAGTACATCCCCACCCAGAAGTACCTGCTTGCCTCGCTGAGCGTGCTGGTCATGGTCATGATGGGCTTCGTCATCATCGGTACGCTGCGCCGCTGGTCCGTCCTGTTGAAGGAAACCAAGATCGTGCGCGACCCCTATGGCGATGAAGTGAAGGAAATCGTACAAGAATAAAGAGAGCCGGAGAAGGAACCCTCATCCCAAAGGAGCCGGTTCCTTCTCCCCTCCCTCTCCAAAGCATTTCGTAGAAGAGGGCAGCAGCGCGGCGTAACCCGCCGCGCGGAGAGATTCCCCACAAAAATCCCTCGTGGCGTTCACGTCACGAGGGATTTTTGTGTAGCCGAAACAGACTCGCGGAGAGCCTCCCCGCGAAGGTCGGAGCGCCCTTCCGAGGACGCCGGAATCCGGAAGCGGCAAGCTATTCCTTCATATTGGTCATATACCTGTTCCAGAGGCGGACAGCCGCGGTCTTGGACACGGACCACTGGGTCGGGGCCTTCTCGCAGGGGCATTCCACACGCCACAAATCCGCTGTCCGTCCTTCTGGCCTGCACGAAACCAAGTGGGGTTTTTCGTTCTTGCAGTGGGAACAGGGAAGCATTTCCAAAAGTTCGTCTTGTTCAACCATAAAAACGGCTCCTCATCAGACCTTTCTTCCGTCCGAGAGCGCCCGGAAAAGAAGAAGCAGTAACCGCCCCTAAAATAGCTATGAACGGAGGGCCTGTCCAGAGACGGAAGGCGCACAGGGAAAGGCGCCCGCAACATTTCCGTTACGGGCGCCTCATTCCGGCGGCCGATGGGCTCCGGCCGGGGGCACAGCCGTCACTCGAATCAGTGCAGCATTTTCTTGAGCGCGGCGGCGGCCTGCGCCACGGCGGCGCGTGTCGGCGTCGTTTCCGCAAGGGCGTTCAGCATCATAAAATCATGATGCGTGTTGTTGTAACGCACGCAGGCCACATGCACGCCGGCTTCGATCAGCTTGCGGGCGTATGCCTCGCCCTCATCGCGCAGCACGTCGTTTTCCGCCGTGATGATCATGGCCGGGGGAAGCCCGGCGAGCTGTTCCGGCGTGGCCCTCAACGGGGAGGCGGTGCTCTCGCCGCGGCGGCGCGCGTCCGGGGCATAGGCATCCCAGAACCATTTCATGGCTTCGCGGGTCAGCCAAGGGCCCTCGGCGAAGGTACGGTACGATTCCGTATCGAAGTTGGCATCCGTCACCGGGTACAGCAGAAGCTGGAACGCAATCTCCGGCCCTTTCCGCTCTTTGGCGAGCAGCGTCATCACCGTGGCCATGTTGCCGCCCACACTGTCCCCCGCCACGGCGATCCGGCTCGGATCCAAACCGTAGGCGTCGGCATGTTCAATAATATAGAGCATGGCGGCATAAGCCTGTTCGAGCGGTACAGGATATTGGGCCTCGGGCGAGGGTGTGTAGTTCGGATAGACCACGGCGGCCTTGGCTCCTTTGGCAAGCTCGCGCACCAGACGATCATGCGTATCCTTGTCCCCCAGGATCCAGCCGCCGCCGTGGAAGTAAAAAACGATCGGCAGCTTTCCGCCAGCCCCTTCGGGCCGGATGAACCGGGTTGGGACCTTACCCGTGGGCCCTACGGGCAAATCTTCGTCATGCATGTCCATCGTGAGTTTCTTGATCGGTTTGGCCTGCGCGTCCGCCAGAATCCTTCGGGCGGCCTGGGGCGGAAGGGTATACAGAGGCGGATTGTTTTCAGCGGTGATGGCGTCGACAAACGCTTTCGTCGCCTTCGTCAGATGAGGCGAACGGGAAGATGCTGCGGGCATAAGGGACTCCTTGCAGGGAATGATAAAAAGGTGTTGTCCAGCCCCTCCTCGTAGAAATAAACGATATGCCATTCGGAGGGTTACACGCAGAGTAGTGCCCAGTGGCATAGACGGCAATGAGAAGCGTGCCGGGAAGCGGATCAAGATTTTCTTTTCGCAAAAAATAGGGGATTTCAGACGATGCGGCAAAAATACCGCTTGCAAAGTGCTGCTTCTTGCCCTTGGCAATACGTAGCGATCATATCCGTTCCGTCCGACATGCCATTCATGCCATTTATCGTATTCCATGTTATTTACAATAAAATGTTAAATAAAAACAGAACGCTCTATTCTTTATTCCGCCTTGATCTGATGGGAAGGTGGACATACAATAAAAAAGATTTTTCAAACAATAGAAGGCATCCGCCTTTCACAGCTAGGAAAAACAGATGATTGCTCTACGCTGGCATGTGCTGCGACTTCCTCTCCTGTTGAGCTTGCTCTGGTGCCTTCTGCTCTTCGCGCTTTTTCAATGGACCGTGCAGCGTGAAAGTGAAAATGCCACAGAGCTGGCGCAGATCCAGACCAGGACCCTCTTTTCCAGCATCGTGAATACACGCGGCTGGAATGCCGACCGGGGCGGCGTCTGGGCCACCGAACAGCCCAATTGCCAGCCCAACCCGTGGCTTCCCGAAGATCAGCGCACGCTCCTCACCGCGGACGGGCGGCGGCTTGTCAGGTTCAATCCAGCCTATATGACCCGGCAAATCGCGGAACGCTTCCAGTCCAAGACGATGAACTTCCATATTTGCGGCTTGTCCCCCAAACGCCCGCAAAACCGCCCCGACCAATGGGAAACGAGTGCCCTGCTCGACTTCGATGCGGGAAAGACCGAGCGGTTTCAGCTTGTTCCGGGACGGAGGGGTGCGTATTACCGTTATATGGCACCGCTGCGGGCGGAGGAAAGCTGCCTGCAATGCCATCAGAGAAACAAAATCGGGGACGTGCTCGGCGGCATCAGCGTATCCATTTCCGCCTTTCCCATCCTTGCCTCGGTTGAGCAACGCAACAGTATGGTTGGGCTGACATTCGGCTTGATCGGGTTTATCGGCGTGCTCGGCATCGGCGGAGCCACGTTCCAAATCAACCGCAAAAAAGAGCAGGCCGAGGAAGCCAATCGGGCCAAAAGCGTTTTCTTGTCACGCATGTCCCATGATATCCGCACGCCCATGAGCGCCATCATAGGCCTGACCGCAATCGCCAAAAAGAACGCCCGCGATCCTGAACGCCTCAACGAATGCATAGACAAAATAGCCCTCGCCTCCCAGTTCCAGCTTTCCTTGGTCAATGACATCCTTGATGTTTCCAAAATCGAAAGCGGCAAGATGCAATTGGCCTCAGAACCATTTGATCTTTCTGGGATCATTGACGATGTGACGCTGTTCACCTCCAGCAGCGCCACAGCCAAGGGCATTGTTTTCGAAACGTCCGTCGATCCCCGCGTCGGACGGATGTATGTCGGCGATCCCATGCGGCTCAAGCAGATACTGATGAACCTTTTATCCAACGCCCTTAAATTCGTGGATGAAAACGGGAAAGTGACCCTCCGCGTCGAATCGTTACGGCGTACGGGGCGGCAGGAGGCTGTGCGCTTCATCGTCTCAGACAACGGGATCGGCATGAGCAATGCCTTCCAGAAACGGATGTTCCTCCCCTTCGAGCAAGATGCCGCCCCCCGGCGGAAAAGGTCGGGGAGCGGGCTGGGGCTTGCCATTATCGGCAACCTGACTGCTTTGATGGGAGGCTCCATCGCTGTGGACAGCGAACTGGGCAAGGGAACGCGCTTCACCGTGGATATCCCTCTGGAGCGCACCGAAACGGCAGAAAAACACGATACAGCCGGAGAAAACGCGGAGGAGCGCTGCCTCTTCCGTGGAGAGACGCTCCTCCTTGCCGAAGATGACGGATTGAATGCTGAAGTCCTTGAAAATCTGCTTGGCTACATAAACCTGAGGGTCGTCCACGCCGAGAACGGCAAGGTGGCCGTGGACCTGTTTGAGCGTTCCGCTCCGGGGGAATACGCCGCGATCCTCATGGATATACAAATGCCGATCATGGATGGCCTTGACGCGGCCCGGACCATCCGTGCGCTGCCCCGTGAAGACGCCGCCAGCATCCCCATTTTCGCACTGTCCGCCAGCGTCTTTGCGGAAGACGTCGAGCGCTCCCTGTGTTCCGGTATGAACGGGCATTTGGGCAAGCCTGTGGACATCGATCAGATCTGCTCCATGCTCCAGACGTGGCTGTACCCGCAGCAAACGGATACCCAGGAACAAGCTTAGCGCAGACGGGATGTTCCGCCATGAACGGACAGCCTTCCCGCCTCAAAGGGGGCCGTTTCTCTGTGCGGTTCCTGTGGGGAACAGCCCAAGAGCCTTCCCCTATGAGAGCACATTCACATGCAGCAGGTTCCATAATGAATCAGGCAGCGTTCCGTACGCCGCCATGCGCTGGCGGATATGTAATGCCCTCCCGTACATGCGGGTTCCAATCCCGTACCCTCCGGCTACGCGAGAGGCTTTCACGTTCCGGTGCTCCGCTCTCTTTTTTCAAATCGCCCTTATTTGCAGCCCCCAATCCATACCTGCCGCCTCGCGGTGTGTGGAACGCTGTATTTCTGCGTACCCAAACGGATTAGAACTGGCAGGATCTTTTCGCGGGATTTCATGTCTTTTTGTTCACAAAATATTTTTATTATAAATATCAGTATAATATAAAATATTAATTCCAATCCCCATACAGCCGGCACGGCAGATCAAAAAAAGTTTCCAATTCGTAAATGATTTTTGTCGAATGTATACAAAAAGATACCTCACTTTATTCATATGATTTGATTGATAATCCGTATGCCTTATACCCCTTATGGTGAAGCGCCGAGATTGCTTTTATACCTCTCAGAATGAGTACGTTAAAGCTCCTAACCTATGCATATGCCTGCAAAAGCCCATTGACACCCACTCGGGAAACGTGCTCTCTTGTTCTCACAGGAACAAAGTCCTTTGAGGCACAGGCGTCCATAGTCCCCATACAGCCCAACCGTTCAGGCGTCTTCTGAACAAGGGAATGATGTATGCGATACGCTTCCGAAAGACTCTCGCTTTTCCGCACGGTGTTCGTGCAGGTCGCCGCGTTGCTCCTGTTCGCGGCGGGCGGGATGTTGCTCGCGGCAGCGGAAAGGGAACTGAACGTACGCCCCACCCACCATGCGGAAATGGCTCCCGCCGCCGAGTTGCTGGACAACCGGCTGCCCGCTGTGCTCAAAGGCCGGACGGACGAGCTCCCAGCGCCTGCCGAGAAATCGTTTCAGAAGAAGACCCGCGGTTCTCAGCCGCCCTTTGCCCTGAGCGGGCTTTCCCCCATGCTTCAGCCGGAACGTCCTGTCCGGCTCAGTGAAGCCGTCTCGACCCTCCTCCCCTCTTGGCGCGGCCTCGTCGCCTTTCCCCTGCCTCCCCCCGCGTCCGTCTAGCGGACCGGGAACGGCCTTTCGTCTCCTCTTGGGGGCCGTTCCCTCCACGCGCCTTGTTTTCCCATGTCGATTCCGGTCCGGATGTACCGTTCCGCCCGACGGGCTTTTCCGCAAAGCCTCCGTCTCTCGGCGTTCGTCTCCTCGCCTCAGGCTGGCCGCCTGGCGGAAGAACGCAGTACGTCCCGGATGCCCCGCATCCACACTGTGACGCATTACGACAGGAAACAGCCATGAAGATCAAGTCTCTTCTCGGAACGCTCGCGCTCTCCCTCGGTCTGCTCGCCTCCCCCGCCGCGGCGGAAAAGTTCGTCGTTGGCTTCCAGCCCTACGACACCATCTCCTATCAGGCCATCGTCAACGCCGAACTGGGGCTCTGGAAGAAGTATACCCCCGCCGGTACGGAAATCGAATTCCAGCCCGCCCTGCAAGGCACCGTCGTCGCCAACAACATGCTGGCGAACAAGGCGCAGGTCGGCTACATGAGCGTCATGCCCGCCACCATCCTCTGCTCCAAGCCGAAGCAGGCGGAAATCAAGATGGTCGCCACCCTCGGCATGTCCAAGGGCACCCGCTGCTCGCTCGTCGTGGTCCGCAAGGACGCCCCCGAATTCAAGAGCAACGAAGAAGTCGCCCGCTGGCTCGACGGCAAGATCATCGCCGCCCCCAAGGGCAGCGCGTCCGACCAGTACCTCCGCCGTTTCTTTGAAAAGTATAACGTGAAGCCGGGCGAATACCTGAACCAGTCCATCGAAGTCATCGCCACCAACTTCCGCATCGGCAAGATCGACGCCGCCTCCCTGTGGGAGCCCACCCTGTCCCGTATCGCCACCGACGTAGGCGAAGGCACCGCCCGCATCGTGGCCGACGGCAGCGCCTGCGACAACCCCGACCTCGGCATCCTGAACATGCGCGCCGACTTCGTGAAGAACCACCCCGACGTGGCCAAGGGCTACCTGCGCGCCGAACTCGAAGCACAGCGCTACATGCTCGATCCCGCCAACTGGGAAAACGTCATCAACATGGTTTCCAAGTACGCCACCGGCATCCCGAAGAACGTGCTGTGGTACTCCATCTACGGCCTCGTCCCCTCCGACAGTTCCGACCCCGTCCGCGAATGGAAGAACTTCTATTTCGGCGACCGTGAAAACGCCAACATCGTTGAAGTCGCGCCCTTCCTCTTCAAGTCCAAGATCATCAGCATGGAAAAGCTCCCCGACGGCACCGTCGACGACTCGCTCGCCCGCGAAGTCTTCAAGGAAGCCGGATACGCTCCCGCCAGCCCCGACGCCGCCCTCGGCGTGATCAAGGGTGCCAAGGCGGCCGACTGCCCCTTCAAGAACTAACCGGTCCCAGCGGTTCCGTTCCCCGCCGGAGCGGAACCGCAACGAAAACCGTTTGCGGCGGGCCCTCCCCCGAGGGCCGCGTCTCAGCCCCTGCGCCTCAAACGGGCCTTTCCCAAAGCTGAACCCACCCCAACCCCGAGGGGAAACCCATGAGCCAAGCCATCATGCAACGCCAGACGACCAAAGGCCCAAGCGCCTGGGAAGTGACGCTGGCGAATACGAAACTCTGGCTGAAGAGTCCGACCCCGTACCTGAACGCGCTCGGTCTGGTGGCCTTCGTACTCTTCTGGTACCTGACGACGGAATATTTCCAGCTGCCCTATTTTGAAAAGCTCCCCGGCCCCGTGGCCAGCTTCCAGGAATGGGTCTCCAAAGACCCCGTCTACGGGATCTCCATCTATACCAGCGACTATTACGCCCACATCGGCATCAGCGTCTGGCGCGTGTTCCAGGCCTTCATGCTCGCCACGCTCCTCGGCGTGCCCACCGGCCTGTTCATGGGCTGGAACAAGACGTTCAAGGACTACTCATTCCCGCTGCTCGAAACCCTGCGCCCCATCCCCATGCTGGCATGGGTCCCGCTGGCGATCCTGATGTGGCCCGGCCGTGAGGCGTCCATCGTGTTCCTGACGTTCCTCGGCTCCTACTTCGCCACGGTGCTCAACACGCTGCTCGGCGTGGAGTCCATCGACGAATCCTATTTCCGCGCGGCCCGCTCCCTCGGCGCGCGGCCCCGCGACGTATTCTTCAAGGTCATCCTGCCCGGCGCCATGCCGTTCATCTTCACCGGCCTCCAGATCAGCATGGGGTACGCGTGGTTCTCTCTGGTCGCGGGCGAAATGCTCGCGGGCGAATACGGCCTCGGCTACCTCATCTGGAACTCGTTCATGCTGGTGCAGTACCCCGTGATCATCATCGCCATGATCACGCTCGGCGTCATCGGCTCGTTGAGCAGCTTGCTCATCCGTATGATAGGCAACCGCCTCATGCAGTGGAAGGTCAGGGAGGAAGTACGATGAGCGGCAACGAAACGCCCACGCGCGGGCACATCCAGATCAACAACGTCAGCAAGATATACGATCCCGACGGCGCCAAGGTCCTCGCCGTGGACCGCTGCACCATGGACATCGCCCCCGGCGAGTTCTGCGTGGTCGTCGGCCCTTCGGGATGCGGCAAAACAACGCTCCTCAACGCCATCGCAGGCTTCCACAGCATCAGTAGCGGAGAAATCCTCCTCGACGGCGAAGTGCTCTGCTCCGCCGACAAGCAGGCGCAGCCCGGCTCCGACCGCATCGTGGTCTTCCAGAACGGCGCGCTGTTCCCGTGGTTCACCGTGCTCGAGAACGTCACCTTCGGGCCCATCGTCCAGAAGGCCATGAGCAAGGAAGAGGCGGAGGGCAAGGCCACGGAGATGCTCGGCCAGATGGGCCTCATGGGCATCGAGAACAACTACCCGAGTGAAATCTCCTCAGGTATGCGCCGCCGCGTGGAAATCGCCCGGGCCATGATGAACAACCCCCGCGTGCTCCTGCTCGACGAGCCGTTCCGGGCCATGGACGCCCTGACCAAGACCGTGGTGCACCAGTTCCTGCTTCAGGTGTACGATAGGAGCAAAACCACCGTCTTCTTCATCACGCACGACCTTGAAGAGGCCATCTTCCTCGGGAGCAAGGTCTACATCATGACCACCCGCCCCGCGACCATCAAAAAGATCCTCGACGTGGACATCCCCCGCCCCCGCGACTTCCGCGTGCTGTCCTCGCCGACCTACACGCGGCTGAAGGAAGAATGCATCTCCGCCGTCCATGAGGAAGCCCTCAAGGCCTTCAAGGCCGGCGAACGGGAAATGTAACCGAAGGAGACACCATGTCGTCGATCAAAAAGAGCCTGTGCAGCGCAACCGCGCGGCGCGGCATCATCTCCATCATCGTGTTCACCGTCGTTTGGGAAATCTGCACCCGCCTGCACGTGCCGATCATCGGCAACGTCCCCGCGCCCTCGTCCGTCATCGGCTCCATGGGCAAGCAGCTTACCGAAGCCTTCTACTGGATCTCGTGGCGCGACAGCATGATGCGCATCGTGGGCGGCTTCGTCCTCGCGCAGGCCATCGGCATCCCGCTGGGCCTGCTCCTCGGGGCCAGCAAGGCGGCGCACAACCTCATCTATCCTGTGTTCGAAATCATGCGCCCGGTTCCGCCGCTGGCGTGGGTTCCGGTCGCGGTCATCTTCTGGCCCACCCCTGAAATGAGCATGGTCTTCGTTACCTTCCTCGGGGCGTTCTTCATCGTCGTGATCAACATCGTGGACGGCGTGCGCAGCATCGACGCCCGCTACCTGCGGGCCGCCCGCTCCCTCGGTTCCTCGCGTTCCGACATGTTCTGGCACATCCTGCTTCCCGGCAGCCTTCCGAGCATCGTCGTCGGCATGACCGTCGGCATGGGCGTGACGTGGGCCGTCGTGGTCGCCGCCGAAATGATCGCCAGCCGCACCGGCCTCGGCTACCTGACGTGGAGCGCCTACGTTGCGGGCGAATTCCCGGTCATCATCATCGGCATGATGAGCATCGGCATCGCCGGATATGTTTGTTCGGCCATTATCCGCTTCGCGGGCACTCGCATGACCCCGTGGCTGCGTACCTTCTAAGGAGAGGCGACCATGAGCGACATCGGTATGGGATACGGCGAAATGCAGGTCGCCAACCTCTGCAAGGGCTACGGCATCGGCCCCCTGCACAAGGAAGTCATCAAGGATTGCTCCTTCACGCTGGAAAAAAGCAAGCTCACCGTCCTCATCGGGCCGTCGGGCTGCGGCAAGTCGGCGCTTATCAACATGCTGGCGGGCTATGAGACGCCCGACGCGGGCAGCATCCTCATTGACGGGGAAAAAGTCTCCGGCCCCGGACCCGACCGTCTGGTCGTGTTTCAGGAGACCGCGCTGTTCCCGTGGATGACCGTGTTCGAAAACGTCAGCTACGGCCCCCGCGTGCGCGGCGAGCTGAGCGGCAAGGATCTTGAAAACACGACCATGAAGCTGCTGGAAATGGTCGGCCTCGAGGATTTCCGCAGCAAGTACCCCTCGCAGCTCTCGGGCGGTATGCAGCGCCGCGCCGAACTGGTCCGCGCCATGATCAACCAGCCGAAGGTCATGATGATGGACGAGCCCTTCCGCGGTCTGGACGCCATGACCCGCGCCCTCATGCAGGAATACTACGTGCGCCTTTTTGAGGAGCACCGGGGTACCAACCTGTTCGTCACCTCCGAGCTGGAGGAAGGCATTTTCCTCGCCGACCGTCTGGTCGTGCTGACGAATCAGCCTTGCCAGGTCAAGAAGGTCATGGACGTCAACCTGCCCCGCCCGCGCACCTTCGACATGATGGCCATGCCCGAATACGTGGACATCAAGCGCGAAGTGCTGGAACTGCTGCACGACGAAGCCATGAAGTCCTTCGCCACGGGAGCGGTCAACGCGGCGGATTTTCTCGAAGCCTACTCCCAGCTCGGGCAGGATCAGGCCCAGCCCCGCATGGGAGAGCACAAGTAACGCGCAACGGCGGCCAAACCGGAAAAGGCGGGGAGGGTTCCCCGCCTTTTTCATTTCTGGAGGCCAGACACGACAAAACCCGTCCCACATGCTCGGGAACGGGCTGTTCCGTTGTCGGCGCACCCTCTGTAGCGCTACGCGTCTTTCTGCTGAATGGGGTATTTGGTCATAAACCCGGTGACGGTGGCGATGGCGACCAGCGTCCCGTCCGAATCGGTGATGCGGACGTCATAGGTCCCCAAATTCCGGCCTGAGCGGATCTTGCGGGCTTCGCCGCGCAGGGGGCCGATGCGCCCCGGCTCGAGGTAGGAAATGTTCGTCTGGGCGTTGACGCAATAGAGCCCGGCGGCATTGGAAACCGTGGCGAACGTCATGTCCACCAGCGCGAAAATAGCCCCGCCGTGCGCGTGGCCCATGCCGTTGCGGTGGCGCTCGTCCAGCGGCATGATCGCCACGCCATGCTCAGGCCCGACTTCGAGGAGCTCGATGCCCATATGCCGGGCGAACGGATCATGATGGTTGAAATGGTAACGGACTTCTTCGTAAGACGGCATCCTGCCCTCCTGATGCGTGTGCGGCGGCCTTCGCGGGACGCCGGAAAGCGTTGTTCGTAGGGCTGCGGAGCGCCTCTCCGGGCGTACGCGCAACCGTCAGCATACGAACATTTTTTCCCTGAAAACGCCAGCCCCCGCGCGGTGCTGCCCAGCCTTCCCCTTTTCCTCCCTCCGTCCCCATATATCCAGCTCGATTTTACCGGATCACACCGCGGCCTTTCTCTTTTTCAGCGGATCAACATCCTCTTCGGGGGCCGCACACGCTCATGCCCTACATGCGGATTGCCCCGTATGTATGAGCACTATTTCAGGGACGTATGACGTCCTTGCCATTTTTTTATCATGTCGCTTGTAGACAACCTTATACGAATCTGATATATCTATGACAACAAAAATATTTTATTATACCGAATGTTTATATATTAATATTCATAATTATCTTAAAATACTATAAAAATATATGTAGTTTCCATAATTATGTATATTTTATATATAATTATGCTCAATTTTTTTATTTATATTTATATAAAAATATCAATTTTGACTCATATATATTATTTATTATTGAAATTACATGGAATATGTCAAAAAACCAACATTTTTTTCGTTCACAAACAACCCGTCGCCCATTATTTGCGGCGATTCCCCTGGGAGGTGATACATCAAGAAAATGATCCAACGGTGAGTCGCAAGCCTCTAACCCCTTACATCAAGGAAGAGAAACTCGATGAAATGCCCAAAGATCCTGTCCCTGCTGCTTATGATCCTGCTCTTGTCGACCGGCTATGCCTCCGCTGCCCCGAGCCAGACATTGAAAATCGCCGCTGGTGATCCTGAAGATTCCGAAATGGGCGTGGTCGGCAATGCCTTTAAGGAATACATCGAAGAAAAGACGAAAGGTGACGTCGAGATCCAGTGCTTCTACAGCGGCTCTCTCGGCGACGAAAGCGAATGCCTCCGCAACGTGCAGAAAGGCACGCTGCCCATGGCGATGGCCGGCATAGCCAACCTCGTGCCTTTCGAGAAAAAACTCGGCCTGCTGACCCTGCCCTACCTGTTCTCCAACATCGACGAAGTGGTAACGGGCACCAACAGCGCTCCTGCGGAGTTGTTGAACAGCTATGCCACAAAATCAGGATTCCGTATCCTTACGTGGACCTATACGGACTTCCGCTACATCTCCAATGCCAAGCGCCCCATCACCAAGATGGCCGACATGCAGGGCCTGAAGTTCCGCGTGCCCCAGAGCGCCGTGCTGATCGCCGCCTATAAGGCCTTCGGCGGCAGCCCGACCCCCATCTCCTGGGCCGAAACCTTCACCGCCCTCCAGCAGGGCGTCGTGGACGG
>ERZ791932.223-NODE-223-length-36315-cov-11.372063_pt1 | contig 36315 bp, 20 predicted proteins | sample MGYA00510126_ERZ791932 | MGnify/ENA primary metagenome ERZ791932 (study PRJEB30046, sample SAMN00993244) | human gut metagenome | study: EMG produced TPA metagenomics assembly of the A metagenome-wide association study of gut microbiota in type 2... | reverse complement strand
GGACAATCCCTTCGATGTGGGCATGACCGGCCTCATCGGATTCGGCGGCGCGTATGAGGCGATGGAACACTGCGATCTGCTTATCCTGCTCGGCACGGACATGCCCTATTCCGCGTGGTATCCCAAGAAACCGCGCATCATCCAACTCGACATCCGGGGCGAGCACCTCGGCGGGCGGACCCGCATCGACCTCGGGGTCGTCGGGGACGTCGCCCAGACCCTGCGTGCCCTGCTCCCCTTCGTGGAACCCCGGGATGACAGCAGGCATCTTGACGAGGCCATTGCCAATCTCAAGAAATCCCGGGAACACCTCAACGCCTACGTCGAGCATGTTTCCTCAGAAGGCAGGCCGCATCCCGAGCATCTTACGTCGGCCATCGACGCCAACGCCTCCGACGAAGCCGTCTTCACCGTGGATACCGGCCTCAACGACGTCTGGGCCGCCCGCTACATCACCGCCAAGGTGGGCCGGAACATCATCGGCTCGTTCAACCACGGCTCCATGGCCTGCGCCCTGCCCATGTCCATCGGCGCGCAACTGCTCTATCCCGAACGGCAGGTCATCGCGCTCTGCGGCGACGGCGGCATGACCATGCTCATGGGCGAACTGCTGACGCTTATGCAGTACAACTTGCCGATCAAAGTCATCGTCTACAACAACGGCGCGCTCGGGTTCATCAATCTTGAGATGCGGACAGCCGGGTATCCCGAATTCCAGACGGACATGAAAAACCCCGATTTCGCCCGCATGGCCGAAGTCATCGGCATGAAGGGATTCCGCATCGAAAAAGGCGCGGACGTGGAACCCGTCATCAAGGCCGCCCTCGCCACGCCCGGCCCCGTGCTCGTCGACGCGCTCACCGATCCCGCCGCCATCCCCCTGCCGCCCACCATCACCGCCGGAGAAGCCAAAGGACTTGCCCTCGGCCTCGGCAAGCTCGCCCTCATGGGCCGTTTCAGCGCCACGATGGATATGATCAAATCGAATATCAGGCAATTCTAGGGGGAAGACTCGGGGGAGGGGACCTTTCTGGAGAAAGGTCCCCTCCCCCGAACGCCCTCCTCTCTCCCAAGACTTTCAACTTTATCGAATCCCTGTTCCGATCTTTCCCTGTGGCGCAGAGGCGAACGTCTATCTATTTTAATGAGTTATCTTTTTACAATCCACCGATGCAACTTGCCGTTCCGTGAGCACAAAAACCCTCAACTAAACTGCCCCCACAAAAAAAGAGCCAGTCAATCTCACTGATCAACCGGCTCTTTTCCTTTCATACGACAGGGGACTTCCTCCGCGCCGCCTCCCCACTTTATAAAAGTCTGAGGTGGAGGGCGGGGTTTGGGGAGGGGAGAGGGAACCCTTCTTCAGAAGGGTTCCCTCTCCCCTCCCCAATTTCGCATTCTCTCTATCCCTAACTACGGCAGCATGAAGCTCAAGGGCCCGGCCTGGAGGTAGGTCAGCACGCAGAGCACGAGGGTCATGGCGATGCTGTGCCCGATGGTGAAGCGGAACAGATTGCCTTCCTGCCCGACCATGTTGGTCGCGGCGGTGGCGACGGACAGGGACTGCGGCGAGATCATCTTCGCGGTGACGCCGCCGGAAGCGTTGGCGGCCACGGCAAGCTCGGGGGACATGCCCACCGCCGTGGCGGTATCCTTCTGCATCCCGCCGAACAGGGCGCACGAGGAGGTGTCCGACCCGGTCAGGAACACGCCGAGCCAGCCAAGCAGCGGCGAGAAGAACGGGAACAGGCTCCCCGTGTGCGTGAAGGCAAGGCCGAGCGTGGAACTCATGCCGGAATAGTTCATCAGGTAGGCGAGGCCAAGGATCATGGCGATGGTCACGATCGGGAAGGTCAGCTGACGCAGCGTGCGCATGAAGCAGGCGATGGCCTTGCCGAAACCGTAGTTCGGCATCATGGGCACGGAGACGAGGCCGGAAAGCAGGATGGCCGTACCGCCGGCGGACAGCCAGTTGAACGCGAACGTCGCGCCGTAAACGGCGTCCTGCGCCACGATGGGCGCGGTCTTCATGACTTCCCCATGCAGGCCGGGCCAGCCGAAGCTGAGATTCGCGCCGGGAACGGCGTTCAGGATATTCTTGAACTGCGGCAGGCCCCAGAAGAACACGAATACCGCCAGCACGATATAGGGTCCCCACGCCCGGAGCACGACCGAAGCCGGATAGCCTGAGCCGCTGAGGTTGGATTCAGGCTCACCCTCGAACCGGAACGTGCGCGAAGGCTTCCAGACCTTGAGCAGCAGCACAAGGCCCACAATGGTGGCGATGGCCGAGCCGATGTCGGGCAGGGTCGGGCCGTGATAGTTGGCGAGCAGGAACTGCGCCCCGGCGAAGCACACGCCGCCCACGATGATGGCGGGCAGGACTTCGAGGCTGCGCTTGAAGCCGCACATGGTCACGCATACCCAGAGGGGCACGATGAGGGCGAGGATGGGAAGCTGACGGCCCGCAATGGCGCTCACGGTCATCTGATCAAGGCCGGACACGGAGGCCGCCACGATGAGCGGCACGCCGATGGCGCCGAAAGCGACAGGAGCGGTGTTGGCGATGAGCGCGATGCCCGCGCCCCACAGCGGGGTGAAGCCGAGCCCCACCAGCATGGCGGCGGCAATGGCGACCGGCGTGCCGAAGCCCGCCGTCCCTTCGATGAAGCAGCTGAAGGCATAGGCGATGAACAGCGCCTGAAGCCTGCGGTCATCGGTGAGCCGGGCCAGCGAATCCTTGATGATCTCGAATTCGCCCGATTCCACGGTCATGTTGTACACCCACACCGCCGTGATCACGATCCAGACGATGGGGAACAGCCCGAAGGCAGCGCCGTTGAGCGTGGAACTGATCGCCAACGAAACCGGCATATTCCACACGGCCACCGCGACGATCAACGCGCCGATGAGGCCCGCCGCAGCCGCGACATGGCCCTTGGCCTTCCTGACGGCCAGCATGTAGAAGAGGATGATGAGCGGAATCGCCGCGAGGCACGCCGAAGCGACCACGCCGCCCACCGGCGCATACTGTTGAACCCAAGGCATACGTTTCCCCCTGATAAGGCTTGCGGAGTGCGCCCCACATGCCTGATCGACGGCATTTTCCTGCAATGCCTAGCTGTTGCGGGGCGTATGGCTCCTGTTGACGTGTTGTTCTCTACGCCGAACGGGGGGTGATCGAGAAATGAATATTTTCTATCGGAATCATTCCAAAATGGAATATCTATTTTATCCTGCTTGATTACCACCCTTTTCATGGAGTAAACCGTTTTCGCATCCGCTTGCCGACAAGGGTGAAAGGGGGCAAAAAACTATGAAAAGGCGTGGGTTCGTTTTCAGGCTCCCGCCCCGGATTATCCATGCGAGGAAGACGACGTGACCGACAACCGGGCCACAGGCTGGAAAATACCATTATTGTTTTGCGGGGTTATCCTCTCCATCGTCGCTGTGGCGGCGCTTTTTCGGGCACACGCTCCCGAACCGCCCGCCGTCCCCCAAGCGCTGCTCAAAGAAGCCAAAGGTATCAGGATCGATCTGGAGTCCGACCCCGAAGGGCAATCATGGAAAGCCCGCATCGCCTCCGCCGCAAGCGGATTTTCCACGCAGGCGGATAAGGACGGGCGGCTCGGGGAAATCGTCCTAACCACTGCTGAAAACAAACGATTTGACGCTTCATGCACAGCAGCCGTGCTTATCCGGGACGACGGGCTTCGGGACGGGCTGATGCGGAAAATCGCAAACGCGGCGTCTGCCGACTGCGCATCGCTCCCGTGGGGCGTCTTCGCCATGCACGGAATGCGCGACCCGCAAGCACAAGCGGAAGCCTCCGCCCTGCTCACGCAACGCTGGAAAGAATGCCATGAAGGAAGGGAATAGCTAGCATTTCACGTCTCATAGGCGAGGCAGCACTGTCCGCCTTTCCGTCCGGCCCAAAAGAAAAAGGGCGGCAAGCCGCCCAAGGTAAAGGAATCCCTGAAAAGCAGGGAGCCCGATGTACTCCGACCCGGCTACAACCTCATGAAGGCTTCGCCGGATTTGTCTCGGTGCCGGACACGAAAACCATGTCGAACTGTCAGGCATGAAAAGGTTCCACATGCGTCCGCAGACGCAGGAAACCATTGCCGGACGCCGGGCCACAGGAACGGCGTGCAGCCAAATTCCCCAGAAAAACAGGAAATTGGAAATGCCGGAAGCTCATGGGGGTGGTATAGGCCAAAAGGTTTTCCCTGTGAAATGAAAAACGCTCATCAACACTATGCACGGAAAGAATAGATGCTGAATATCCGCACGTTGCAAATACTGGTGGAAGTGGCCCGGCAGGGAGGTTTTTCCCGTGCCGCCCAGACTGTACACGCCGTGCAGCCCACGGTGAGCAAAGCCGTTCAGGCCGTGGAGGATCGCCTTGGCGTCCGCATCTTCGAGCGGGCCAACAACGGCGTCAGGCTGACCGTCGAGGGAGAAATCGTTTATCGCCGGGCCCTCAACATCCTTCAAGAATTCGAGGCGCTCGAAGCCGACGTCGCCGCCCTGCACAAGCTCGAAAAAGGCGTGCTCCGCATCGGTTTTCCCCCGGTCGCCAGCGGCATCCTGTTCGCGGATCTGCTCTCCAAATACCGCCAGCTTTACCCCGGCATCAACATCTCGCTTCAGGAACAGGGCTGCGCCTCGCTGGAACCGATGGTGCTTTCGGGGGATCTCGATCTTGCCGTCACCCTTCTCCCCGTCCCGCCGAATTTTTCGTGGCTCCAGATTCGGGACGAACCGCTCATGGTCATCATGCCCCCGGATCATCCCCTCGCCGATCGCAAACGCCTCAAAATGGATGAACTGGCAGACAACGCCTTCATCGGCTTCGAGCAGGGCTTCCTGCTCAACGACCGCATCAAGGCCGTCTGCCGCCAGCGTGGGCTGAAGCTCAATGAGTGCCTGCGCAGCGGCCAGCTTGATTTCATCATGACCCTCGTGGCGACGGGCATCGGCGTCGCCCTCCTCCCCCGCCTCGAACTCGAACGGCGGGAACTCCCCAACATCCACATCGCCCTTCTCGACGAAGAGGAACTCCGTTGGCGCGCCGCCTTCGTCTGGAGGCGCGGGGCCGTCCTGTCCTCCGCCGCGCAGGCGTGGCTCAAGCTCCTCCCCGGCGGCGAGGAAGCGCTGGCAAGCGAAAGGCTCGCATGACGGCCTCCGGCGCAGAGGCCGATCCGGACGGGACACCGGAAGGTTCGGCATAGACGCCTTTCCAAAAGACGCCACCTTTTTCAGCTCAAAAACCGCCCCTTCGTCCCGGCGCAACCGGGAGCCTCAAAGCCCGTCTCTTCCGGAAGGCAACACGGATAAGCCGACAGCCTCTTCCTTCAAGAAAGCTGCGCCCGGAACAGGCAGCACGCCATGACCGCCGCGAAGGACCTTCTCCGCCGAATGGAATATACGCTTCGCAAAGGAAACGCTCTGCAATACGAGCGTCCTCTACTCCGTTGCCAACAGGTTAAGGGTTTCTTCTTTCGCACGGAATGTGGAAAACCATTTTGGGGAAACCGAGGAAAAACGCAAGGAACCTTTCATCCCTTTGAATGAGGGAACACCCTATGGGGCGGGAGCCCTCCAAAAAAATATTCTTGCCCTCATCCCGGCAAGCAAGGCCACCATCTCCCGTGCACTTGAGGCGGAGAGGAATGCCGGCATGTCCGGCATATCCTGTTATTCGCAATAATGCCGCCCCATTCCTTTTCCGTACAATACCCATTCCTTCCGTTCATGATGCGGGCTGGCACGTTCGGGTTTATGAGGCATCCAGTACTGTAAAAAAGAAGGTGCCCCGTCGTCTCCGAGAACATGCCCATGAGCTCTGGCGCACTGCCGCCAGCGGATACGAACAATGGCAACTCATTAATTACATTAATCTTTATAATAATCCAACGTCCGTCAGGCCGCTTCAGCGGCATTTGATCTTCTCCCCATCCCCAAGGCAAAGGAACCTGCCGAAAGTGGGAAAAAACGGGAATCATCAAGAAAGGGATTCCGCCATGCCCGGCGAAATTACACCCTCCCATTCCTGCCGATACCGGAAAAGCATGGGCTCACGAGGGCCTGCCGCCCGCGCAACGCTTGGACAATCTGCATGATCGCCCATCCTTTGCGTATATATCCTCTTCTGCACAAGTTACAATGTCGACATTAAGGAGCAAAAAGGATTATTCCATTTTGTCATGATGCCTTGAAAACAGACACTGCATCAAGAAAAACAAAAAATGCATTTCAGCACGCCACAGATTGTTTATTCAATGAATAAAAATGCATTGACACAACCCTTATTTTTTCTCAATGAAAGTTTTCTATAGGTTTTATTCCGTACTGGCATCTGGGATATGACGACTTTTGATATCACGGATGCATTTCTTGAACGTTTAGTGCAGCGGGGGATTGTTTGTATGGCGTGGACACAGGTCTATGATCCGGCGGGGAGCGTGGTACTCTCTGCACTTTCTGCGGCTATTCCTTTGATGGTACTTTTCTACATGCTGGCGATACGTCGCGCAAAAGGCCACGTGGCCGCCATTGTGGGCTTGGCCGTGGCGTTTGTGCTGGCCGTGGCTCTGTGGGGGATGCCTTTCGGCACCGCGGTGAGTTCCGTCGCCTACGGTATGGCGAACGGCTTGTTCCCCATCGTCTGGATCGTCATTACGGCGGTATGGGTGTACAACATGACCGTGGAATCGGGCGAATTCGAGATCATCAAAGACTCGCTGGCCCGGCTCACCGATGACCGCAGGCTTCAGGCGCTGTTCATCGCCTTCGCCTTCGGCGCCTTCCTTGAAGGTACGGCCGGTTTCGGCACTCCCGTAGCCATCACCGCAGCCATGCTCGCGGGCATCGGGTTCAACCCGCTGTACGCCGCCGGGCTGTGCCTCATCGCCAACACCGCCCCGGTCGCCTTCGGCGCCATCGGCGTCCCGGTCATCGTGGCCGGGCAGGTGTCCGGCTTTGATCCCAACCTCATCAGCGCCATCGTAGGCCGCCAGCTTCCCTTCCTGTCCGTGATCGTGCCGCTGTGGCTGTGCGTGACCATGTGCGGCTTCAAGCGCAGCATGGAAGTCCTGCCCGCCATCCTCGTGGCCGGCCTCTGCTTCGCCATTTCGCAGTTCGTGTTCTCGAACTATCACGGCCCGACACTGCCGGACATCATGTCCGCCATCATCACCCTCGTCGGCCTCGTGATCCTGCTCCGCTTCTGGAAGCCCGCCACCATCTGGCGCTTCGAGGGCGAAAAGCCCACCGTGCTGACCGGCAAGGGCTACTCCTTCGGTGAAGTCATCCGCGCATGGATACCGTTCATCATCCTGGCAGTCATGGTGTTCTTCTGGGGCCTGCCGCAGTTCAAGGCGTTCCTCGACGGCATCAGCGGCAGCATCGCCACCAAGGGCTTCGCGTGGCCCATGCTTGACGGCATGGTCAGCCGCACCGTGCCCGTCGTGCCCGCCGAAACCCCCTATGCCGCATTCTTCAAATTCGGCTGGCTCTCCGCGGGCGGAACCGCCATCCTGCTGTCCGGCTTCTTCGCCGTGCCCTTCATGCCCAAGTACAGCTTCGGCAAGGCCGTGGCCTGCTTCTTCTCCACGATTTACCAGCTCCGTTTCCCCGTCCTGACCATCGCCACCATCCTCGGTTTGGCCTTCCTCATGAACTACTCCGGCATGAGCACGACCCTCGGCATCGGCTTTACCAAGACCGGCAGCCTGTTCCCGTTCTTCGCCCCGATCCTCGGCTGGCTCGGCGTGTTCCTGACCGGCTCCGACACCTCGTCGAACGCCCTCTTCTGCGGTATGCAGCGCTCCACCGCGCAGGCCGTGGGTATGCCCCCCGAACTCGCCGTAGCCGTGAACTCCTCCGGCGGCGTCACCGGCAAGATGATTTCGCCCCAGTCCATCAGCGTGGCCACCGCCGCCACCGGTATGATCGGGCAGGAAGGCAACCTCTTCCGCTTCGCCCTCGGGCACAGCATCGCCATGACCCTGTTCATCTGCGTGTTGACCTATCTTCAGGCCACCGTTTGGCAGTGGATGCTGCCGTAAACCCTCCCATGAAGTGAACCGCCGCTGAGGGACGCGTTCCGCGCCTTCCGGCAAGTCATTCAGAAACCCCGCGCTTCCGGCGCTGAAAACAAAGCCGGTTGATCTTCGGATCAACCGGCTTTTGCTCTGTACCCCTCAAAACGGGATACTTCTTTTCCCACCATAAAAATGCCATGTAAAGTATCAATACACGCATTAAGACTTTACATGGCATTTTTTGCGATTTTTTACTCGATTTATGGCGAGTTGATGTTTTTTTACATCTTTGCGGAGCACGATCGAGATCGCGCGGTTTCACACTCCCGGCTGAAAACATCTCCCCGGGTACACAAACATGAACGCGGTAAAGCGGCCGTTGCTGATTTGGCAAACTCCCCATGGAATTCCACCGTACCGCTGAAATAACCCTCTAGAAACACATGCTCCAAGAGGCAGGGGCTCTCAAAATATGAACGAAAAAAACACTGCCTCGCACATCGTTTTTTGCCTTTGCAAAGGCTTCGGCCTTTGCCCCTTCCCTGCTTGTTTTTGTCAATGCAGATGAAATAATCTTATTATTATAATAAAATAGAAAAATATGATTTCCGAAAAAGAATACACGTTAAAATAACGGTTTTTCTCTACATAAAATCATTTTACAAAGGCAAACAAGTAACTATCCGACGCTATGACGTTGTATATGCCTCTATAAAGAGAATAGTCCTCCTATATCGCTTTATAAAACAAAAACGAAAAAAGATGGTTTTTCTTTTCCGTCTATTATAAAATGAAAAGAATAATCTTTCTCCTCCATCGTTCCCTTCCGGAACGCGACCAGACGGGTAAAAAACGTATTTCTACGTTCATTCAAGCTGGTTACCTTATAATGGAGGAAATACACATAGCGCATAGGGGAAGAGGTTGAGCCATGAGGTACTCGCCTGAAGAAATCTTCAAAAAGTTCATTAATTCTGTTTTGTCCGATGCGTCTTTGGACTTCTTCGTGAAGAGGGCGGCGGTATTCCTCTCTATGATGATGCCCGTTTCCTCCTTGTTCATTTTCCGATCAGTGGAAGGTTCCATTACAAAACTGGCCGAATGTAACAAAACACCCGCCATCAATATCAGCGACCACTTCGCCATTTCTCCGGAAAGCATGACCCGGTTGAGGACTGAAAAACACTTTTTCAGCGAAGGCGCCTGCAATCTGAAAATCTTTACCGGGCACGAAACCTGTGCGTACGCCGACGTGCACCGCTCTGTCTACAAGACGGATACATCGGCCGTGTACATTCCCTTGAAGTTTAACATGCTGAGGGAAACGAGCGTTAGGATGGTTGTGCTATCGATGGGTGTGGACAACTATACGCAAGAACATCTCGATATCTGTTCCTGCCTCCAGCCTGTCTTTATCGATAATTTCCTGAACATCCTTTCCGAAAATTCTTCCGACCGCGCTTTTGACCTCCCGTCCCCAAAGAGCAAGCAGGAGCCGAACAGCAAGCGGAACAAGGACAATGCGGAACCATTTCAGACATTCAACGAGGTCACCATCAATTATATCATCAAGGCGCTCAACCGCACCAACGGCAAAATCTCCGGACAGGACGGCGCTGCCGAACTCCTCGGCCTCAATCCGAGTACCCTCTGGTCGAAGATCCGCAAATACCGCATCGACGTGAAAGGGCTTGAGCGCGAATAGCGATTTCTGAAGTGCAAAATACCGCGAAGGCCCTCCCGGACTGTATCCGGGAGGGCCTTCGTTATGTTGAGGGATGCAGGACGCTTGCCGGGGCCCCTACTCTGTTGACTCAAGAAAACTTCTTGGTTGGGCCGCGCAGCGATCCGCCGAAGCCTGCCGGGGCTCAGTCGTCCCCATCCCCGTCTCCATCGCCATCACCGTCATCCCCTTCCTGCCCGCCAAGCCCCTCGCCCGAGGAGAAAAGCGGAGCGTTCTTCCGTGCATCCTCTTCCCTCTCCGTAAGTTCGTTTTCCGCCATCTGTTTGCGGAAAAAGAACCATCCTGCGACAAGGGCAATACACAGAAAACCGATCCAGTCGAGCCATGCGTCCACGCCATTCCTTCCTGCTGCGATGGCGGCGTTTCATTAATGCGCCGGGACAGGCCCTTCCGGGGCCGTCTCCCGGGAGGGCCGGACATCGGACTCCCGGCTGTTCCTGCGTCTCTTTCGGAACGGGTTCCGGTGGTGCCACAGATTCCCCTGCGGCGCAACAGCTCTACCGATAAGGCCGAAATGTTCCTGAAAGACGGGAATCGCCCGATTTCCTTAGCCCTGTTTTCCCCAACCATCCGGCAGCGAAAGGGAAAAGGAAGAAGAGCAAGACGGAAAAAACGGACACGGGATTCCAAAACGCCGGACAGGGAATCATCACTGTTTGACACTTGTGTGCAGGGACAATAGATTCCAATGTGTTCCGGAGCCCGTGTTTTTGGATGCGGCCTTTTCCATGCATTGGCGTGGAACGGAAAATGAGCGGGGTTTCCTTTCCAGGAGCGCAACGCGTATTCCTTCCCGAAGAAAAGGATGTTAGACAAAGAACGCCGGATCGGGGCGACCCGGCGAGGCGGGCGCGCGCCCGTGGCAACCAGCCCTGAGACGAACGATGATCCTGTCCACAAAGAACAAATTGGTACTGCTCGTCGCCGGGTCGCTGATCCTGCTCGCTGTCGGAGTGGGCCTGTTCTCCATGTATAGCGTGAAAAGAACCATGCTGGAGGAGCAGCGCCGGAGCAGTGTGAATACCGTTGCCCTTGCGACATTCAACGTGATGGATCGCTACCAGATCCTGTTCCGCAGCAAAGCGGATCAGGCCGTCGCGCTCCAGCATAACCTCAGCTGGCTGGCGAAACTCATCACCACGCTGGTGCATGATCCATCTGAGCGCTTTAAGATCATGCAAAATTTCCCCTTGCCCGAGGGGATCAGCCTCATGGCAATCGACCCCAGCGGCGAGATCAAACTCGTGCGCGGCGATCTGGAGAAAGACGACAACCCCTACCTCCTCCGCGACATCAAAGACCGGCCCGTGGGCCCCACCATGCGAGCCCTTGCGGAAAAAGGCCTCCCCGCAACCTGTTTCGTCCAGTGGGACGCCGGGGGCAAAAAGCAGCGGCTGTACGGAACGCACCTGTATCTTCCCGGAGAGGGAGGGCTGCTCGTGGGCCTGTGGGCCAACATCAACAAGCTCGACGAACATCAGCAGCGGCTCAAGGAAGACAGCATCCGGGAGCTCCAAAACGAATTCGGAAAACAACGGATAGGGCCTTCGGGTTTTCTGTTCGTCACGGACTCCAAAGGTATCCCGGTAATCGGGCCGGAAGGCATGAACACCACCCTCTCCGGCATCAATCCCAAAACAGGCAACACTCTTATCGCCGATATCCGCAATGCTTCGAAAACACCGGAAAATCCTGTTGAAGCATCGATCCAGTCCTTGATCAAGCGCGCGCCGTCCCGTGACGCCCTGCTTTTCGTGCGCCATGTCAAGCCGTTCGATTGGTATGTCACAGGCGTCGTTTACACCGACGAAGCCAGCGCGCCCGGCAAGCAGCTTTCGTTTCTGCTCATCGCGGCCATCCTCGCCGCTACGCTGTTCATCCTGCCCGTGGCGCTTCTTATGGTCACGCGGCTGACCTCACCGCTGGCGAAACTCGGAGATTACGCCCGCAAGCTCCCCGAACAGGATTTCATGGAGGACGCACGGCCAACGCCCCTGCTCGCCGCCCTCGCGGACGGCAAACACGGAGGAGAGATTGCCAGCCTCGCCAATTCACTGATGTTCATGGATAAAACACTCCGGTCACGGGTACGTGAGCTTATGGAGGCCACGTCCAGCCGCGAACGCCTCGAAGGTGAGCTCAGCGCCGCCACCGAAATCCAAATGGGGTTCCTGCCCAAGCCCCTGCCCCCGGACGTGGCCGCCGGGCGGTTCTCACTGGCGGCGAGCCTCGTCCCGGCCCGGGAAGTGGGCGGCGACTTGTATGACTTTTTCATGCTCGACGACAGGCACCTGTGCTTCATCATCGGGGACGTGTCCGACAAGGGCGTGCCCGCTTCATTGTTCATGAGCATGACCTTGACCCTTATCCGATCTCGGGCGGGTTCCCACCCCTCGCCGGAGCACCTCATGGCCGAGGTCAACGAAAACCTCGCCCGCGACAACGCCAAGTGCATGTTCGTCACACTGTTTATCGGCGTGCTCGATCTTGATACCGGAGAACTGCTCTACGCCAACGGCGGGCACAATCCCCCGCTTCGGCTCGGCGACGACGGCGTGGCATGGCTCAAAGGCATCAGCGGGCCTGTGGTCGGCGCGATGGAAGGCATGAACTATACCTTGCTTCGCACCGTGGTCCGGCCCGGCGAAACCCTCTTCCTCTACACCGACGGGGTGAACGAGGCCATGAACGCGGAAGGCGACGTCTATTCCAACGAAGCGATGTTCCGTGCCCTCGCCTCCTCACCATCACAAGAACCGGCCAGTGTGCTCCGGCATATGCTTGACGATGTGTCCGTCCATGTCAACGGCAACACCGCCTCGGACGACATGACCATCCTGTGTGTCCGTTATTTCGGAGGAAAGCGCTGACGGTCCTTCACCGCTGGTGATGGAAGAGAGCAAACTGGCCCGCACGATAAGCTTGTTCATAAGGTAAAGGGATGCCACCTTAGCAGAGTTCAATCAATGGGGGATGGAGAAAAAGGGACGCTATGGACGTCCCTTTTTTGTCATTTCTTCCAGAACTTCCACCAAGGGCATAACGGCAAGGCCCCTCTGCTCCTGTGCAAGGAATGCCCGGACAATATCTCTTGAATGCACCCCAATTCCAAAATCAGCCTGTTGACGGCGTGCTGCATGTCCCGCACGGAAGGAGGTGGGTCTTCGTTCACGAGGGTACGCAACTCTTCAAATGCATTCGCCGCACGCACCATCTCCTCCTCTATTTCCTCCCGCGAAAAGCTTTCTCCGCCTTGGAGACGAGCCTCCAGCCAACGCATCAAAATGTCGTTACCCAAAGCCAAGCACAATCGAGGAATCATTTCCAAGCTCGGCATATACGTATCGTTTATATTGAAGTAACGCTTGGTGACTGAATGTGACACGCCAAGGCGCTCCGCTATCTCATCTCTGGTCAGGCCGCTTTCTTCCTTGGCGAGGCGAAGTGCTGCCTTGCCCGTCATCATCCCCAAATCCGTCATGCTGTTTTCCTCCCAACAGGTGAATGAAGTGGATGCCCTCTTTCACGAGGATCAATCAGGTCCATTCTTTTTTATACATTGGGAGTATTCTCTTTTGCACATCGTATTAGAGCTTGTATCGTTAATATCTTTTTATATGTGTTGGTTATCAACTCTATACTAGCTATCGCAAACGATGTTTCCATGATTATAGATTTTTTAATATATGTCAGGATATCTTCTCTTCAAAAGAAAGATACCATGACAAGAAAACGGTATGACAATAGGATAAACAACTCTCCAGGCTCTTTATAGGAGGAACTATGGGTATCCCACAAAAAAGCCTCGTGATCGGCGCTTGCGAAATCGCCTGCCACTACCCGGAGCTCTCACTCAACGACGCGGCAGGAGATGCTCTCCAACTCGCTGAAAAGATCCGGCTTTACGGCATTGAGGAAAACCAAAAGAAAGAGACTGTCTTTATCGCAGCTTGCCGTTTTGTCAGTGCTGATAAAGATCTCACGCCTCAAAAAGCGGTAGAGAAGGCTTTACGGCTATGGGACATCATTGAAGCATGATGGAAAAGCAATATTGGAAAACGGTAAACCGATGGGAATGTGCTCTCTCATGGGGTTAGGCCGTGACACAAGATGAAATCGGAGCCCTGCCCACAAAAAAGGAGCCAAAATCCAAAAATATCCCTCCCGACATGCGTCAAGAGGGATGTTCTGGACATAGCGTGAAGCCCCGGGAGAGTCATCACATGATGTTGAGGCCGGGCATCTTCTTTCAATGCATCATTGTTTCAAACGATCTGCATACCGCCCTTAGCTCATTCATACCATATTACTTGTTCCCCCTCGCAAGGTTGCGGGAAACCACCATGAGGGCGGCAAGCATGACGAGCAGCAGGGCCGTGCCCATGAGCAGGGCATAATCCTCCATCTGCAGGATCGTGTACAGCAACGAGTACAGGGCCACGAGCAATACGCCTATCCCTATACCTTCCTTATAATTCCGCAGGGCGAAACCGACATAGCACGACACCATCAGTACAATGCATCCCGACGCCGAAAGGTAGGATGTCAGAAAGGCCAGATGCTCGGACAACGACAGCAGGACCAGATAGAACACCACCATCGACAGCCCCACGATGCCGTACTGTACCGGATGCAGCCGCGCCCCAAGACCCATTTCAAACACAATGAACGCAAGGAAGGTCAGGCCGATGAACAGCACGCCGTACTTCACCGAGCGTTCCACCAGCTTATAGTGCGTACCGGCTTGGTACAGATCCACGCCGACGGCAAACTCCGTGAAATGCCTCGGCCACGTGTGCAGCGTGCCAAGGTTCGGATACGAGCGCGCCAATGAGGGCACGCTCCACACCGCGGAGAAGCCCGTGTCCGAAGTCTCATAAGAGGCCGGAAGCACCTGCCCCTGAAAACTTGGATGCGGCCACGGCGAACGCACCTTGATCTCCGTGGTTTCGCCCGCCGTCGCAAACCGGATGCCGCCGCTGCCGCTCAAGGCCAAGCGTTGCGAAAAGTCAAATGTCCCTTGCCCCGCATTCAAGGCAATGGGAACACGGAAACCGGACGGAAGGTTCTCGAACGGCTGCGTACCCGGCTCGGCGCTGTGCGGGACACCGGCCCAAACGAACGGGCTCGCCTCGCGGAGCGCACTCGGGTGGCTCAGGCCCGTGACTACAAAAGACCGGGCATAATCCACATCAACCAGCGCGGGGACGATGCGGGTCAGCGCTTCCCTGGACGGCAATGTAAACTGCCCGGAAATACCGATCTCGGACGTATACACCAGCGCCCTGTATATCCCCCTACGGCGGGATTCTGGATCAAGCGTGGCGTCAAAAGACAGACGCGACGGCAGGATGACGAAATAGCTCGCCTCCAGCCTTGTTTCGCGTACCAGCCTGTCCTTGCCTCCCTCGACGGGCACGACGCGTTCCCGCTCCACACGCTCCGTATACGGGACCAGCAGATACGGGCCGGAAAGCTGCTGCAACCCGCCCCATGTCCGGCTGATGTCCGCCACCACTTCACGGTACAGCGACGAGCGTTCCCCTACGAGGCTTTCCACCATCAACAGCGGAATCAGGAGCAACAGTGCGATGCCCGCTACGACGGCGTAACGAAACATCATCGAATCCTTCAATTGATCCTGCAACACGGCCTTGTCCGTATTGTGCGGCGTCTCCACAACATCCTCCACGGGCAACTGAGGTTCTCGGGCTTTTTCTGAAGGAGCCCCCTGCTCTCCAGACGTTTCGAACGCGAACGTATCTTCGGCGGTCAGGGATTCTGTCCGGACCACCCCTTTCTCCGCAGCCCCCGGAGGAGGCAACGGCTCCGCCGCAGTAACCGGGGGCTGTCCGGAAACCCGGCGCGTCCGGCGCATGATCCATCTGACTATGGCCACGAAACCGATACACAACGGGATCAAAATCAACACGAGTACAAGCAGGCCGATCAACATCACTTCGAACATACTTTATTTCCTGTCAATGCGACTCAACAGCTCCACCAACGGGGAACACCGGAGGTTCCCTCCCCGCCAATGTGCACTCAACAGGCACGCACAGCAAGCCTTGCCTTCTATCCTCCGGAGACGGGACGTGCCTGTTCCGTCATCTTTATTTTCTACCGCGTCACCCATACCAATGGAGCAGCCCTTCTCCGCACCCGGATTACCGCATAAACGGTATATCCGTACAGATACCAGTTACGCCAGCAAGGATGTCCGCGCCCCCCGAAGGGCTTTCCAAACATAAAAAAAAGCCCTCCCGAAATCTCAGGAGGGCTTTGCTCAATCCATAGCAGGGTGGAGCACCACGCGGCCTTCCGCCAATGAGCGGGGCACGTCGATGATACGTTGGTTGCGCGACCCTCGGAACCGGATAATCAAGGACTTCTCCTCCAGTATGAAGGGGCCGTCCACAAGGATATCCAGCTGGCGCAGCAACGGCATATGCCGGCTGTCCGCAAGCAGCTCCTCATACAAATACCCGGTATAGCTCGTCAGATTGTACCCCGCAGCGCGCAGGCGCTCTGCCAGCGGCGCAAGCTTTCCGCTCTGTACGAACGGTTCCCCGCCGCTGAACGTTACCCCGCGCACGATGGGGTTTTTCCGCACGTCCGCAAACACCCAGTCGGGTGAAACCATGCGCCCGCCGTCGAAAGGGTGCGTCGTCGGGTTGTGGCAACCCTTGCAATGGTGCGGGCAGCCCTGCGTAAACAGCACGTAGCGCAAGCCCGGCCCATCTACGATGGACTCCTCGACGATGCCGGATATGCGTATTTCGTCGCTCATACCAAAACCTCTGACTTCGCCAAGACGAGGGAGAATTGGGGAAGGGAGGGAAAAGCTTTTCTAAAGAAAGGGGGGAGCACCCCCACGCTTTTCCCTCCCTTCCCAAAGGCTTCTGCGCTTATTGGATCCCTGTTCACAGCTTTTTCAGCTTCAAAACGAAAGAACCCTAGTTACCGCAGCAGCCGATCTTGCAATGCTTCACGCGATCTTCGACTTCGGCGCGTTTGGCGTTGTTGAAACGATCCACGGTGCCGACGAGGTATCCGGTAATGCGACGGATACGTTCAAACTTCACGCCTTCGCCAACCAAAACTTTCTTGCTTTCAGTGTTCATTGAACCGTTCTCCAATACTTGGTTTAACAATAATGGGTATATCGGAAAATGCGGGTATCCGCACTTTGCTTGCTCATCAGCGCGACATTCACGCGCCTCTTCAATGCATTCCAGTTCAACCGCTCCAGCTGGGCTGTCCCCGAGCTATACGAATTGATCCAAGGCGTTCCTCTTAGCGAACGGGGATGGAAAAACTCACCCGTTCCAACAGCCGGAACGAACCCCTCCGCGCGGCCTCCCCACCAGTCAAAAGTCTTAGGAGGGGAAAGAGAGAGGGCTGGGAAGGGGAAGCCCTTCTTCAGAAGGGTTCCCCTTCCCAATATTCACCTAAATCACCATATTGGGCATCTTGTCCTCGGCTTCGAGGCGTTCCTCTTCAGAACGCACGTCGCGGATGTAGCCCTTGATCTTGCGCAATACTTCGATATCGACGCCTTCGCCGTCGTGACGCCCGCAGCGGGGGCACACGTCGCCGATGATGCCCGTGTAGCCGCACAGGGGATCACGGTCCACGGGATGGTTGATGGACCCGTAGCCGACGCCCATGTCCTTCATGGCCCGGATGAGATCCTCGAACGCCTCAAGGTTGTTCACCGGATCGCCGTCCACTTCCACATAGGTGATGTGCCCGCCGTTGGTCATCGCATGATACGGCGCTTCAAGACGGATCTTGTTGTAGGCGCTGATGCTGTAATAGACCGGGATGTGGAACGAATTGGTGTAGTAGTCCTTATCCGTAATACCTTCGATGGAGCCGAAACGCTTGCGGTCGAGACGTACGAACTTGCCGGAAAGCCCTTCGGCGGGGGTTGCGATCACCGAGAAATTGAGCTTCGTCTCGGCGGCCTTCTTGTCCGCCTTCTCGCGGATGAAGCCTACAATCTTGAGGCCAAGCTCCTGCGCTTCCTCGGACTCGCCGTGATGCTTGCCGATCAGCGCCTTGAGGCACTCCGCAAGGCCGATGAACCCCACGGTCAGCGTGCCGTGCTTGAGCACTTCGCGCACTTCGTCGTCCGGGCCGAGCCGTTCCGAATCGATCCAGATGCCCTGCCCCATCAGGAAGGGATAATTCTTGCACTTCTTGCACGACTGGATTTCGAGGCGCTCAAGAAGCTGCTCGAAGACCAGATCCACCATCTTGTCCAGCTCGGCGAAGAAGGCGTCGACGTTGTGATCCGCAAGGATGCCGAGGCGGGGCAGGTTGATGGACGTAAAGCTCAGGTTACCGCGCCCGTTGACGATTTCACGGCTCGGATCGTTCATGTTGGCCATAACGCGCGTGCGGCAGCCCATGTAGGCGATTTCCGTCTCGGGATGGCCGGGCTTGTAGTAGGCCAAGTTGAACGGCGCGTCGATGAAGGAAAAGTTCGGGAACAGGCGTTTGGCGGACACGCGGCAGGCAAGCTTGAACAGATCATAGTTGGGCTCGCCTTCCCGGAAGTTGACGCCTTCCTTCACCTTGAAGATATGGATGGGGAAGATGGGCGTCTCGCCGTTGCCGAGGCCCGCTTCGGTGGCCAGCAGCACGTTGCGGATGACCATGCGGCCTTCGGGGGAGGTGTCGGTCCCGTAGTTGATGGAGCTGAAAGGGATCTGCGCTCCGGCGCGGGAGTGCATGGTGTTGAGGTTGTGCACCAGCGCTTCCATCGCCTGATACGTGGCCTTCTCGGTGTACTCAAGGGCCTTCTTGACGGCGAAGTCGATGTTCAGGGCGGGGGCGTGCTGAGTGAGGATCTCCCGGACGAAGGCGAGGCCCTTTTCATCGAGGATGGATTCGTTTTCCTCAATGTAGGCGCGCAGCCCGGCCTTTACAGCATCCTTGCTCTCCATATTGTAGAGATCAAGGATCAGGCACAGTTCCTTGATGAAGGTCTTGGCGACTCCGGGGGCGAGGCCGTATTCGAAATTCGGGATGCTCTGCCCGCCGTGCTGGTCGTTCTGATTGGCTTGAATGGCGATGCAGGCGAGGGCGCTGTAGCTGCGGATATCGTTGGGTTCGCGCAGGAAGCCGTGGCCCGTGCCGAAGCCGCCCTTGAACAGCGTCTTGATGTCGATCTGGCAGCAGGTGGTGGTCAGGCTCAGAAAATCAAGGTCATGGATGTGGATGTCGCCGTTCTTGTGCGCGAGGCTGTGCTTCGGGTTGAGGATGTACATCTCGTAGAACTGCTTGGAACTTTCGCTGCCGTAACGCAGCATCATGCCCATAGCGGTGTCGCCGTCGATGTTGGCGTTCTCGCGCTTGAGATCGTTGTCCTTGGCGTCCTTGAAGGTGAGGTCGCGGATGGTGGTCATGAGCCGGGTGTTCATTTCCCGGATCTTGGTCCGCTGGTGGCGGTACAGGATGTACGCCTTGGCGGTGCGGGCATGGCCGCTCTTGATAAGGGTTTTTTCTACCAGATCCTGCACCTGTTCCACATCGGGGACGGCGTCCTCGAACTGCTCATTGAGGCGCTCCAGCACTTCGGCGGCTATCTTGAGCGAAAGGACATAATCCTTCCCTCCCTGACTGCTGGCGGCACGGAAGATTGCCTGAGCGATCTTGTTCACGTCAAAAGGAACAATGCGTGCGTCACGTTTCCTGATAGAACTAACCATTCGTCATCTCACTCGCTTTAATCAAGAAAAAAAGGCTGTTTGCAGTTCGCAACAATATGTACTTGTTACTGAAAGGAAACAGATTCATACATCCAGCATAGCCTATCCGGCGACTCGGGGCTAGTGTCTAACACTCTTTTCCGAAAAGTTCTTTTTCGAACCACCCGCCGTCCGATTGCCTACCATCGGGACGCAAAAAAGGACGCCTTAGAGCAACGAGGCCCGTCGCTCTTTCGTTAAACCGGGGAGACCCACTATCAAAACTTTCTGAATATCCGAGGGTTGATATGCTCACCCCGATATCGGGGGCATACGGCAGCGAACCCTCGCTTGTCCGGGGGGATGTCTCTCTGCGTGAAGAAGGTGTAAACGCAAACCGGAAGAGGATCAACACCCCTGTACATGCCCAAGCGAAAGCTCTCTCCTCAAAAGCCCCGGGAAACAAGGCTTCCGTCGGGATGAAAAATTTTTCAGCTTTTTTTATACTCCGGCGAGTCATATCAGGGCCATTCTGTCAACCGCCAATTTGCAGCTAGTTACGCATAACTTTTCTTAAGTATTGAATTATTTTTTTCTAGAAATATCAAAAAATCCTGCCTCACTGCCCCTTTATTCAGCGTATGCGGGCCTCCTTTAAAAAGTAACAATTCCTAATTATAGAAAAACCTCCACCAGGGGAAAGCCCGCCGAAAGCGTCTGGAGGCGGTAAAGCCACCCCCAAAGCCTCCCGGCACCCCGCACGGAGGATCGGGTTTCCCGCCTAAGAGAAGCGTCCTCAACCACCACGGCCAAGCCGTGTTGACGGGTGGCGGGTAGCCCGGTACAAACCCAAAAGGCACCTTCAAGATGACCGCCGGTCAGCCCATCCCTCCCCAGTCCGGCACAGCGCTGTTTGTCTCGCCTTGCCAGCCCTCCGGCGTTTCCGTTCCGAGAGAACCATGTCCATTGTGACGGAAACGGAGGCATCCTCACCCTGCCCGGTGCCCCGCTCCGTCAGAAAAGGCGGAGGCGCCGCGGATCAGGTCCGTCCGCAGCGGGAGCCGTGCCCTGACATACGGAAAACATGAAGTGCATTCCTTGTTTCAACATCCGCCGCAACCGACGGCGGCAAACCCACCGCGCATACCGTGCGCTCTTTTTAGGATACGTTGTATGACAAACGGATTTACGAAAGCAGAGGATCTTGCCCGCCCGTAGCAAAGGCTGCTGCGCGACGAGCTGAAGATTGAAGCAGGCGGCCTTTGCTCATCCTCACATGAAAATTCATGCAAGGAGTGGGCAAGGTAGTGAGCTATACCAACGCCGACCGGATACTTCCCCGCGAACTGCTGGACGCGATCCAGCAATATGCCGACGGGGTGTATCTGTATATTCCGCGCAAGGCGGAACGGAAACGGGCTTGGGGCGAGGCCACGGACTCCCGCAGGGAGCGGCTCGCCCGGAACAGGGAGCTGTACGAGAAACATCTCGGCGGCGCTCCCGTGCACAAACTGGCGGAAGAATATTACCTCTCCGCCAAGACCATCTATAAAATCCTTGCCTCCATGCGGCAGGCATGACGGACAGCGCCACAGGCCCACGCTTGCGGCGCTTTTTCGTTTGAGAAGCGAGAAGGAGGACCACAAAAGCGCCCGTTTCCGATATAAGGCAGGGATACTTTTTTACACAGGAGTTTCCACATGCAGCCAACATCAACAGCATCCAACCCGTTGTTCGACCGCGACTTCCTTCGCGCCACCATGATGGGCCCCAATTGCGTCAGGTTCGCCGAAGAACTGACCGCAAACATCCCCCTTTCTCCCAATATGCGCGTGCTCGACCTGGGGTGCGGCATGGGGCTGAGCTCGATATACCTCGCACGGACATTCGGCGTGCGGGTGTTTGCCGCGGACCTGTGGATAAACCCTTCGGACAACTTTGCGCGGTTCCGGGACTTCGGGCTTGAAGACGCCGTTATCCCCCTCCGGGCCGAAGGACATGCCCTGCCCTTTGCCGAAGGGTATTTCGACGCCGTGATCTGTATCGATGCCTACCATTTTTTCGGCTGTGATCCGGAGTACCTCGACGCCCACATCGTTCCTCTCGTCAAGCCGGGCGGCTTTATCGCCGCCGCCATCCCGGGCCTCCGGCAGGAATTCACGGGGGACATCCCCGACGAGCTCCGGCCTTATTGGAAGGAAGATATCAATTTCCACTCCGCCGGATGGTGGGCCGAACTCTGGAAACAGTCCACCCGCGCCGCCGTACGGGACGCCTTCTCCCTCCGCAGCCACAAAGCCGCATGGGAGGACTGGCTCCAGTGCGACAACCCCTATGCACAGCGCGATGCCGACATGATGGAAAAGGCCGGCTGGCGCTACTTCGACTCCATCGGCATCATCGCTACCGTGTCCCCGGCAGCCTGTTCGGAACCGTACCTTCTATTATAAGGTAGAGGTCTCCCTTGAAAGCCTGTCGCCCGTGCGGCGGAACGGCCTCCCCCTTGGCAGCCCCACCTTGGAAATACCGTTCGCCGAGCCTCCATACCTCCGATAGGCATTCGTCCGTTTCCGGCACCAACCCGGACGGATGTATACCCGCCATCCAGCATCAGCCCAAACCTTTTGCCGGGCCTCACACCTCCGGCAAAAGGGCATCCCCGGCGAGCCCGGAACACAGCAAAAAGCAGCGGCTTCGGGCGAGACTCTCTCTTCCGAAGTAAAAAAGCCCTAAAGATCTGCATGGATTCAATGGCGACGGTCCCGATGATACCCACCCGCCGGGACGCCAAATAGAAACAAGTCTCATTGACAGCCGATGCACGACTGCTTATAAACAAGAAAAGTTTTCGGCATCCCGCCCCCTTGGGGATGCCCATCATTCTTGAGAAACGCGCCTTCGCGCACCTCTCCCAGCCCGACATCATCAGGACTGCCCCATCGTAGATAAGGCCCTGCACATTACGTGCAGAGGCCTCTTTTGTTTTTCCTCCTACCGTTAAGGAGTCCTGATATGGCGGACATCATTCTCAATAAGCCGGAAGCGGGCACTCAGGCCGTCTTCGAAGCGGCCGGGGACAGCCGAATCGACCTCAACTTCCCTACTGATCAGGCAACGCTGGAACGTTCCGGCAATGACCTTATTTTCCATTTCGACGACGGCAGCACCGTTGTCCTGCGTGATTTCTATACGGCCTATACCAAGGACTCCATGCCCGACTTCGTGATCGAAGGCACTCCGATCGCGGGCGAGCAATTCTTCACGGCCCTGAACGAACCCGACCTCATGCCCGCGGCCGGTCCGGCGGCAAACGCCGCCAGCGCGGACGGCGGACGCTTCCGCGAATATGCCGACGACGCCCTCATCAACGGTGTAAACCGCCTTGACGGGCTCGACCTGAGCAGCAACCGCGCCTTCTTCCCCGAGCGCGACCCGTGGGGCGGTCTGCGCGGCGACGATACCCCCAACTACGCGCCGACCCTCAGCGTCAGCGGCTCGCTCGGCGTCATCGAATCCGGCGTGTTCCCCGGCGGCAATGAACTCTACGAGGGCGTCCCCTCCATGTCCGGCAGGGCCACCGGCACCGACGCCAACGGCGACACGCTTTCCTTTGGCTTCATCGACGCGAACGGGGCGCAGGTGACCAGCATCGTCACCCCCTATGGCGTGATGGCAATGGCCCCCGACGGGACCTACACCTATACCATCGACAACGCTGATCCCGATACCAACGGCCTCGCTCTTGGCGAAACCCGTACCGAAACCTTCACCGTCTACGTGAGCGACGGACGCGGCGGCCTCGCCACGCAGGAAATCACCGTCACTCTCACCGGTACCAACGACCGGCCCGAACTCTCCATCGCCAACGCCGCGCAGGGCATCCACGAAGACACAGCCTCCGTGGGCGGCACATTCGCCGTGCAGGACCCGGACAGCGACAGCGGGCAGAACCAGACGTTCCACATCGAAGGCGGCAGCAACACGCCCGCCGCCGACGGCACCAGCCCTTCCGACGGTTCCCACTCCGCCACAGGCAGCACGGACGCCACGTTCACCACGGACTACGGCAAGCTGACCCTTGATCCCGCCACCGGGCAGTGGACCTATGCGCTCAACAACGCCAGCGACAAGGTCCAGCAGCTCAATGCCGGGGAAACCAAGGTCGAAACCTTTGAAGTGACCGTTACCGACGAACACGGCGCGACCTCCACCCAGACCATCACCGTTACCATCACCGGCACCAACGACATCCCGGTGATCGACACCGATCAGAGCAACTTCCATCTCGACTTCAAGGAACAAGGCGTCTACCAGCCCTCGGAAAACGGCGACGGCAACACGCCCACGACGCCCGGCGGAACGGGCGAAGGGCAGCATCAGACCGGAACCCTTTCCGGCAGGATCTTCGCCTCCGATGCCGACAAGGAAAACGGGGCGGGCTCCACGGAGCACGATGTCAACAAGCTCAACTTCCACGTCGAGCACGCAGGATCGAGCCTGACCGACGGCGGCGCCTCCACCACTGTGACCGGAACCGGAACCCCCGGCACCGGGGACGTCGTCTATGCCTACACCTCCGCCTACGGCACCCTGACCTTCCGCGCGGACGGCTCCTACGAGTATACGCTCAACAACAAGAATCCCGGCGAAGCAGGCGCGGACGGCAATGCCGTCAACAACCTCGCCCTCGGCCAGACCGTGACCGAAACCTTCACCGTCTACGTCACCGACGCCCAGACCGGCCGGAGCGTGCCCCAGACCATCACCGTCACCATCAACGGCACCAACGACGTCCCCACGCTTGATCTGTCCAACGACAATCTCAACGATCTGCTCGGCGGCGCCGGCAACCTCCATGTGGTCGAGGACGGCGTGGGCCGTGACGACGCCAACACCCCCACCGACGATCCCGGAAAGGAAAATACCCCCTTCACGGGCCACACCACCGACACCGGCACAGCCAGCGGCAACGACGTCGACGCCGGGCATATCCTCCACTTCGGTGCGGCCGCGGGCGACAGAACCGGCGAGGCGTTCGATCCTTCCGTATTCAACACGGCCGACTCCACCGCCACGGGCGGCGCGGCCTCTTCCGTGGTTGCGGGCGGCCAGTACGGCAGCCTGACGATCAACTCCAATGGCTCCTACACCTACGCCATGAAGGGCGAAGGCGAAAACGTCAGCTTCGAGCTCGACGGCAAGATCTACACCTCCCTTGATCAGCTCGCCGAAGGCGACACCATTTACGAAACCTTCACCATCTACGTGCGCGACGAGCACAATGCGTGGACGGCGAAGACCGTCACCGTGGCCATCCACGGCACCAACGACATCCCCACCCTCGACATCACGGGCAGCGACTGGAACATCACGCAGGGCGGCGATCTGTCCATCGACGGCACCTTCACGGTCACCGACAACGACCGCGACGCCGGGACGGCTCAGGCCTTCCATATCGCTGGCGGCAAGGACACCTCCGGCACGGGCACTGACGGAGCACACGGGACCGACGGCGACACGAACGCCACGTTCACCACGGACTACGGCACGCTGACCCTCGATCCCGCCACCGGACAGTGGACCTACGAAGCCAACCCCGACGCGATCAAGGGACTCGGCAAGGACGAAACCAAGATCGAGACCTTCGAAGTGACCGTCACCGACGAGCACGGCGCGACCTCCACCCAGACCATCACCGTCACTCTGAACGGGATCAACGATGCGCCGTGGCTCGGCCAGACCTCCATTGATCTCAAGGAAGAAGGCGTCATCCTCACTCCGGAACAGCCCGGCGAGACCTCCAATACAGAAACCCACGAAGCGCCTGGTAACACGGGCGAGGCCGGACAGGACGAGCACCGGACCCTCGTTGAGGGCGAACTCCCGTGGAAGGACGACGACATCAACGACAAGCCGATCTTCGGCATTTCCGGGCTGATCGGCGCTACCGATGGCATCCTCAACGTCACGATCAAGAACGGCGATCCCGACGCCTCCAACAATGTGGACGTCAAAATCCTCTCCTCCACGACCGACCCGAATACTCACATCCAAACCATCGTGACCAACTACGGCACGCTCACCCTCGACACGCAGACCGGCAAGTTTACCTTCGACATCAGCGGTTCCGACGCCGACAAGCTGGCGGCGGGCGAAGAGCTCGAGTTCAGCTTCCACACCACCGTCAACGACCAAAACGGCGGAAACGCCGACAATAGGCTCGACGTGACCATCCGCGGCACCAACGATCGGCCCAGGCTCGATCTGGTTGAACCCACCCACGGCGACAACGTCACGGTCGTGACCGACGATAAGACCGGCGAAGTCAAGTTCGACATCACCGAAAAGGCCGACGTCGCCAACGACACCACCGTTTCCGGGACGCTCAAGTCCGACGACGACGATCGCGGGGCGAACCTGCGCTACGGCGTGGCGCTCGGCAAGCAGGACGTGGAGTCCGAAGCGGGCCGAAACCTCGCCTTCGGTTCCGGTTCCGACGGCAAGCCCGGCATGGGCGAACCGCTCCATCAGGTCGGCGGCAAGATCGTGATTGAAGGCAGGTATGGCACGCTGACCATCGATCCGGAGAGCAATACCTACACCTACAAGACCAACGAAAACGCCGACCGTCTCGGCCTCGACGCCGACGGCAACCCGCAGACCGGAACCGACGAGTTCACCATCTATGTGCGTGACGAGCACGGCGCGTGGACGGCGAAGCCCATTTCCGTCACGGTCACCGGTTCCAACGACACGCCGACGATTACGGCTGACGCCGCCGAGCACTGGGTCAAGGAAGCGGGCGTCGTGGACACCTCGACGGACCACGGCTCCACCACCGACACGGCGAAGACTCCGGATCCCTCCGACGATTCCCGCGAGCTGACCGACGCGGATAACAGCCTCTCCCGGAATGAAATTTCCGGTCAGGTCCACGTCAAGGATACCGACACCACCGACACCCTGACCCTCGACATCGGGGCGAAGGAAGGCTCCGGCACGACCCTCATCGGCGATCCCAAGACGGACGCCAACGGCAACATTACGCTGGAAACCGAATTCGGTTCCATCATCCTGCACAAGGACGGGACCTATACCTACACGATCGACGAAGACAAGACGCAGTCCCTCTCGCAGGGCCAGACCGAGAAGGAAACCTTCACCATCACCGTGAGCGACGGGCATGGCGGCAAGGCTTCCGTGGACATCACGATCAACATCGTGGGCACCAACGACCGGCCTACTCTGACCCTGACTCCGACGAGCGACACGGTCGTCAGTGATCCCGGCTACGACAAGGACCATAATGAAGTCGCGGAAGACCTCACCGTCACCGGTACCTTCGAAGGTGCTGACCCCGACTCCAACCCCACGCTCGAATACGGCGTAAGCACCAGCGCAGGCAACCGGGACACCGCGTTCGACGCGAACGGTAACAACCCCGGCATGGGCGGCGGACATCATTCGGCCACGGGTACGTACGGCTCCCTGACTATTGATCCGAGCACCGGCGAGTACATCTACACGCTGGACACCGCCAAGGGCGGCGCTGCGGACAAGCTCGGCCTCAAGCCCGACGGCAAGCCGGAACAGGGTTACGATACCTTCACCATCTACGTGCGCGACGAGCACGGCGCATGGTCTGAACAGACCGTCACCATCACCGTCAACGGCTCCAACGATGCGCCCGTCATCGCCAAGACCGAGAATACGCTCACGGTGACGGAATCCGGTTTCAAGGCGGACAATACCGCCGTCGACACCACCCATGACGTAAGCAAGGGTTCGGTGAACGCCACCGACGTGGACACCAGCGATCAGGGCAAGCTGACGTATTACTTCTCCGACAAGGCTCACAACCCCGTCACGTTCGGGAAGGGCGACGTGATCGGCCATCTGACGCTCGCCGACGGTACGAAGACCGAGATCACGGTTACCTCCGTCAAGCCGGACGGAACCATCGTAACCGACTACGGCACGTTCCATCTGGACACCAAGACCGGCGAGTACACGTTCACGAAGACCGAATCCACCGGCAACGCCACCGATCAGCTCCAGCTCGGCGACAAGGTGGAACTCGACTTCTCCATCAGCGTGAAGGATTCCCACGGCGAAACGGCTTCGAGCACGCATGACGTCACCGTCGTGATCAACGGCTCCAACGACCGGCCTTCCGCCACGATGCAGGGCATCACCGTCAAGGAGGCGGGTGTCCATGACGGCAACACCGCGACCACGGCCGATACGGACGGCACCCTCGGCGCTGGCGAGCACCGGGTCACCTCCGGTACGCTGAATATAACGAACCTCAAGGACGTGGACGACGACATCAGCAAGGGGTTCGGAACCGGAGAGGATCAGTTCAAGATCAGCTTGCGGGGCTCGGGCAATTGCGGCACGCCGAGCCACAATGCCGACGGCACGTGGACCATGACTCACCTGCTGAGCAATGGCGGAGACTTCAACAACGTCAGGGCCACCCTCTTCAACTCCAACTTCCCGAAGGACGCCTTCGACAAGCTCGAAGCGCAGCTTCGAGCCGAAGGGCTGCTGGGACAGAATCAGGATCTCACTTACGGCAACGCGGCTTCCATCCTCTCTCAGGTGGCGCTCGGCACCCTGACCGTCAACCCGGACGGTTCATACTCCTTTACCCTGCCCCCGGACGGCTCGGCGGGCAGCATGATCGTGAACATGTTCGGCGCGGACAACTCCTCCAACCGGACCATCAACTTTTCAGTCACCGACCCGCACGGCGGCGTTTTCAACGGTTCATTCGGCGTCACCATCAAGGGCACCAACGATCGGCCCGAACTGGAACTGCTCGGCGGCGATGATCACCGCCTCGTTATTTCCACGGGTACGACGCCCGACGGAAACGCGACGACCCACGCCACAATCACCATGACCGAAGATGACAAGTCCTTCTCGGCCAATGCCAAGGGAACGGACGTGGACTTCGGTTCCAGGCTGACCTACGGCATCGCCGGAGGCCATATCGGCGACGCGGACAGTGCCGACATCAATGACCTGAAGGCGGCCTTTGACGGCGACAAGGGCATGGGCAACGCTCATACCCGGATCGAAACCGAGCACGGCGTGTTCACCATCGACTCGTCCACCGGCAAGTATACCTACACGCCGAACGAAGACCTGGTCTACGGCGAAAAGTACACGGATGAATTCACCATCTTCGTGCGCGACGAAAAGGGCGCGTGGTCGCAGCAGCACGTCACCATCAACGTGACGGGCGGCGCTGACGCCCCGATCCTCGTGGGCAAGCTCCCCAACGCGATCATGGCCGAAATCACCGAGGCGGGCGTCGTGCCCAACACTAATACGGACGTGGACGGCTCCATCCACGTCAACGGCCAGCTCGTGGACGGCCACTTCAACAGCGGCGGGCACGCGCTCGGCTCGTTCGAGGTCAAGCAGGTCGACACAGGAGAGGGCGCGGGGCATCTGATCGCCGGGTTCGTCGTGGGCGGCAAGTTCTACGCGGGCGACCTGCACACCGACTACGGGACCCTGCACGCCGAAGTCGTCACCGAGAACGGCGTGTCCAAGATCGTCTACTCCTTCATCCTGCCGGAACCGGGCACGAAGGAAGCCGCGAACCTCGACGCCCTCGACGCGGGCCAGCGTGAAAAGCTGTTCGACAACCTCAAGGTCGGCGTCTACGATTCCGCCCACGAATCCCTCGTGAACGGCGGCACCAACGCGGACGGCTCGTTCAACATCAATACCGGCAACTCGAACCTCATCCCCACGCAGGACGTGGATGTCTACGTGAAGGGCACCAATGACCGGCCCGTCTTCACCGACGAAAACGGGAACGTCATCGCCGAAGTCGTCACCGACGCGAACGGGAAGACCTTCACGAAGATCACTTCCGACCAGACCAGTGAAGGCGTGTTGCAGGAAGACGGCAGCCACACCCTTTCGGGAAACCTGAGCGCCCACGACCCCGACAAGAGCCACGGCGACGCGGCGGGCAACCTCAGCTACAGCATCGAGAGCGGCGGCAAGCTGGTGCAGATCATCGAAGGCAAGTACGGCATCCTCAAGCTCAATCAGGATGGCAGCTACACCTACGAGATCACCAAGCCCGAGCTGCTGAAGGAGCTGAATGCAGGCCAGAGCCTCACCGATTCCAAGCTCCCACAGGAAGTGTTCGACGTCCGCGTCACCGACCCGCTCGGGGCCCACAGCTCCGGCAAGCTGGTCATCGATGTTACCGGAACGGCGGATATGCCGACCATCAGCTTCAATAACACGGTGATATCTGAGGATAACGGCGCGATCGTAACGCCTTCGGAAGGCGATCACAGCCATGATCCCTCCATCACCGGACAGTTGACGCTGGGCGACAGGGTCGACGCCGAAGACATCGGCGGCAGCCTGACGTGGACGAACAAGGGACAGACCGGCTTCGCCACGGGCGCGGACGGCAAGCCGCTCGGCACGCTGAACATCGATCCGGAAACGGGCGAGTATACCTATACGCTGACCGAAAACGGCTCGAAGATCGTCCAGTCCATGAACGATGGCGACGTCAAGACCGAAACCTTCAAGGTGCAGGTGGAGATCGAAGGCGGCAAGATCGTCGAGAAGGACATCACCATCACCATCAAGGGCACCAACGACGCCCCGACCTTTACGGATACGGTTACCGGCCTTGAGGGCGACGTGAAGCAGGACGCCTTCGTCGATCCCGATGGAAGCGACGGCGGCGTCCCCGGCGTGGTCTTCACGGGGACCCTCTCCGGCGCGACCGACGTGGACGATCCGGACGGCCAGCTCCGTTTCATGCTGGTCGGCAAGGATGGGAAGCCCGTCACGGAACTCAAGACCGAATACGGCACCATCGTCCTCACCTACGAGACCGCGGCGGACGGTTCGATCATCACGCATTACAAGTATACGCTGGACAACGAGAGCACGAAGCTCGACGAAGCCCTCAATAAGCTCCAGAACGGCGAGACGCTGCCCGACGGCGCGAAGGTCGTGGTGGTCGACCCCCACGGCAAGGTTTCCGAGGAGCAGAAGGATCTCACCATCAACATCCATAAGCCCGACAACGAGGGTGGATGGGACGGGGGAGCGGGCCTCATCATCGACGCCGACAAGAGTGAGTTCAACGGCGCGGTGGTCGAGGACGGCAGGGATCTGCCGCAAACGCCTGATGTCACGGAAGGCCTGATCTTCGAAGGCCAGCTCCATGCCAAGTGGGACGGCGAAGGCCACACCGGAACGCCTCCCGACCGCGTCTTCGGCATCGAAGAAAAGGATGAGTTTGGGCACGGAACCGGAAAGCAAATCCAGAGCAGCGCCGCCGACGGTTTCGTAACCGCGGAAGGCAAGTACGGCTACCTCGTCGTCGATCCCGTTACCGGGAAGTACACCTATACCCTGTACAACGGCGAAAACGGCAAGCCGGGCAAGGTGCAAGACCTCGCCGAAGGACAGATGGAGAAGGAAGAGTTCAACGTCATGCTCAACGGCACGCGGACAAACTCCAAGATCACCATCACCATCCACGGCACCAACGACGCACCGGTCATCGACAGCTACCAGAATATGACGATTCAGGAAGGCGACGATGGGCTGGGCAATCTGACGACCTCAGAAACCCTGAAGGCGCATGACATCGACAAGCTTTTGGGAACTGACGGGAAGCCCCTCCCTGAGGGAACCGAAACCTCGACGCTCAAGTACTACTTCGAGGGCGGAAACAACACGCTGACGACCAAGTACGGCACTGTCACGCTGACCTTCGATAAGGACGGCAACTGCACCTACACCTACACGACCGGCAAGGGAACGACCGCGCTGCCCGACCACCTGCCAAAGGGCGAGTCGCTTCCCGATTCGTTCATCATCTACGTGCGTGACGCACACGGCGAGGTGGTTAAGCAGGAGATTACCGTCACCATCAACGGCACCAACCACGGCCCCGAAGTGGTTCCGGGCGAGCACGCCCTGAACGTTGTGGAGGACGTGACCGTCTCGCAGGAAGGCAACCTGAACGATATCATCAAGGATGACGAAGGGCTGAACAACCTGCACTTTTCCATCAACGGCAAGGGAACGGTCGTGGAAGGCGAGTTCGGTACGCTGCACATCGATCCGGCTACCGGAAAGTATATCTACACCCTGAACAATGCCGACCCGGAAGTGCAGGGCCTCGACGCCAAGAGCAGCATTAAGGAGACTTTCACGATCACTGTGACGGATAAGCACGGGGAAACGACGACCGTTGATGTCACGGTCAACGTCAAGGGCACCGACGACACGCCCGAGCTCACACTCGGCAAGGTCCTCTCTGTGCGCGAAGGCGACGCTGACGCCGTTGGTGACACCGCCGTGGGCTTCGACAAGGATATCGCGGATCAGGGGCACCTGACCTACTCCTTCGGTAAGGATGCCGACGGCAATCCTCTTACTGAAATAACCAACGAATACGGTACGTTCACCATCGATCCCAAGACCGGTGCATACACGTTCACGCTCGACAACACGTCCGAAACCGTGCTCAAGATGGCGGCGGGCCGTTTGTACGAGACTTCTATTAATGTGACCGTCACTGACACGTCAGGACTGTCAGATACAAAGGAACTCGTCGTCAATATCGAAGGCACCAACACCGCCCCCGTCATCACGAGCGGCGAGCACGGCGTCATCATCGCCAATCCGGCTCCGCTGGTTGAAGACGGCGGCGTCTCCAAGGTGACCGGACAGGTGACGGCCCGCGAATACGACGAAGGCGACCACGTCGTTGCCTTCAAGTTCGTGAACGACAAGGGCGAGCTTGTCGACTCGCTCACCGGCAAGTACGGCACCATCAGCATCGATAAGGACGGCAACTACACCTACACGTTCAACAAGGGGCAGGCGCAGCATCTTGGCGCTGGCGAAATGGCCGCCGAGCACTTCAACGTCGTCGCCGTCGACACCTACGGAGCGCAAACCACGACGCCTTCCGACCTGCAGATCCAGATTCAGGGCACCAACGACGCCCCTGTGATCACCAGCCCTACCCCTGTGCTCAACCTGACGGAACTGGCCAGCGGGCAGGCCGAAATAACCGGTACCATCACGTTCAACGATGCGGACAAGAAGGCCGACGGAACCTTCTATGACACGCACACCTTCTCGGTCAGGCCCGCCGGAGCGGCCGAGGCGGAAAACGGTGCAGCAGCCGAAGGCAAGTACGGTACGCTGACCATCGATGAACACGGCAACTACAAGTACACCCTGACCAGCGACGCGCTCGGAGAGGGAGACAAGTACACAGAAACGTTTACGGTCACCGTGGACGACGGCAACGGCGGGAAGGCCACCCAGACCATCACCGTCAATCTCACCGGCACCAACGATGCCCCGGTGATCACGGAGTCGCACACCGACAACGGAACCACGGGGTCCTTCATCTTCACCGATGCCGATGTAAAGGCCGATGGTTCCTTCTACGATACGCATTCCTTCGCCATCAGCGTCGACGGCAAGGCACACGGCGTAACGCTGGATTCCACCGGCACGCACGGCACCGTCACCATCGACGGCCTGGGCACGTTCGAGCTGACGCAGGGCGACGGCGGCAACTGGCACTACGCCTTCACCGCCAGCCCAGAGGCCATAGCCGGGGCCGCTTTGGGGAGCTTCGTGACGCATGACTTCCAGATCATCGTCAATGACGGCCATGCCACGGCGATGACCCCGGCAGGCGAAGATTCCCTGTCTGTGAGCTTTATGGGCACGGGTACACCCCCTGCGGACATGGATCTGGGCAACCTGACGCCGGGCATGGCCCAGGGCGATCATCTGCCCGGAATGGATGCGGACGGACACCAGCTCGCCTACGCCTTCGACAAGGCCGTGGACGGCAACATCCAGGGAGAATTCGGGAGCCTGCATTTCAATGCGGAAACCGGACAGTACACCTACACTCTGGACACCTCGGAGGACGGCCTCCACAAGCTGGCGCAGGCACAAGCCGACGGTTCCGCCCTGAAGGAATCCTTCGGATATACCGTAAGCGGTCATGAGGGCCATTCCAACGGCTCGCTGGAAATCAACCTGACGGATCTGCACACGCAACTCGGCCACGCCGGAGCCGATACGCTCGGCGACCAGACAGCGGCGCATTCACAGGTGATCTTCGGCGAAGGCGGCGACGACGTCATCCACGGCGGCGCGGGCAACGATTGGCTGTTCGGCGGCGAAGGGGACGATCAGATCTTCGGCGGCACGGGCGACGACATCCTGTACGGCGGCGCGGGTAACGATTACCTCGACGGCGGGACGGGCCACAACTCGCTCTACGGCGGGGCCGGAAACGATATCCTCGTCTACAACCAGGGCATGGCCCACGCCAGCGGCGGTGAAGGCATCGACTTCCTCGTCGGAGCCGAAAAGGACACGTTGGACAGCCTGTTCGCCAACCCGGACAACAATCCCATCCAGAGCGATATCGAAGTGCTCATCACGTCCAAGCCGGACAGCCTGAGCCTTACGAATCTGGATGATCTGAAGAGCATCGGCATCTCCATAGAGGGCGATAAGCTCCACCTCTCCGGGGATTGGGCACCGACGGCTATCGGAGGAGAGGAACACGGAATCAGCCTCGGCAATTACGCCGAGTTCACCCATCACAGCGACCACGGAGACATTACGATCCTCGTGCAGTCCGGTACGCCGGCCACTGACGACCTGGCGCAGCAGATCGTCCAGAACACGCTGAACCACGGACAAGGCTGATCCTGAAACGCAGCCGGAAGCCTTCCGGCTGCACCAAACACCTTATCCATCAATTCTGAAACAAAGGGTCCCGTCCCGGCGCTTTTGCCGGGACGGGACCCCTTTCTCAAACATCGCCGACCCGCTTTACCCAACCTTCACAGCAACAAAAAAAGCGGGGAAATCGCATCCCGCCCTATCGGCAATAATCCGTTTGGGGGCGCCGCGAGTGTCTGGCCAGCCCACTCCCTCTATGCACACGGGGTAATCGCCACTTGACGCTCTCCCTTCCTTGCCCACGGAGGATGGGCATATCCCACGGCCCCGAGTGAAGCCGCAGTCCACGCTCTTCGCCCAGACTTCTTCAAAAAAAGCCATTGATCCTGCTCGAATCAATGGCTTGCCTGTCTGCGCCGGGGCAGGAAAAAGGGCATAGGCGGGGTGACGGGACGCGGCGGCATTGTACGCCGGGGACGCGGAGCGTCAAATGATCCGGTGACGACCACGGCCCGCTCCTCTTCTTCGAGTTCCTGCTGGCAAGCCACGCAGTACCGTACCGAAGGCGACGCCAAGAGCCGCAGGAGCGGTATGGGCTCCCCACACGCCTCACAGACGCCGTAATCCATGACCTCGATACGCCGCAGGGCGTTCTCCAGATCCCGGATACGCTCGACGCGCCGGGCGGTCAGCCGCTCATCCACCGCACGCTCGCTCAGACGCGAGGCCAGTTCGTTTTCATCGGGACATTTGAGAGAAATCTCCGGAGACATCCGGGGCGACCGCAACGCCGAAAGTTCCCGTTCCATCATCCATCGTAATGCAGCCAATTGAGAGGTGTTCATACCGTTCCTCACTTGCGGGGGTTGTTCCGTGGATTCGGATGTATCCCCCACAACGCGACGGCTTCATGACGCCCCTATGGCTTTTTTGTGCAACACATGAAAACTGTTGGCACGGATGGCGGAGTTTTCCTGTCCTGCGCTCTGCGCATAGGCATCGCGCAAAACGGCCACAAGGCCCTCAACCGTCCGAAGAACTCAGCATTTCCCGCAGATCCGCAACGCTTGCCGCCAGCCGCGTGGCACCGGCCTCCACGAGTTCCTCCCGCGATCCGTAGCCGTACAGCACGCCTATGTCCGCAAGCCCGGCCTCACGCGCACCCGTGATGTCGTACTTCCGATCGCCCACCATGACCGCACTCGACGGGGCTATGCCCCGCTCCCGCATGGCATAGCGGATCACGTCGATTTTGGAGGAACGTTTCCCTTCCATATCCGCGCCGTATACGCCCTCCAGCGCCCCCGCAAACCCGAAATGCTCCGCGATGCGTTTGGCGAACACCTCCGGTTTCGAGGTCGCCACGATGAGCCGCCTACCCGCAGCGCGCAAGGCTTCAAGCATTTCAGGCACCCCCGGATACGGAGCGTTCTCGAAAATCCCCTTATCGCGGAAATACACGCGGTAGGTGTCCACGGCGCGTTTCGCATCCGCGTCACTCATGCCCATTGTGCCCCGGAACGAGTCGTACAGCGGCGGCCCGATAAACGACCGCAGCGTCGCCGGTTCCGCTTCCATCCCGAAGCTCCGCAACGCGTACCGCACCGAATTGACGATCCCCGGCTCCGAGTCCGTCAGCGTCCCGTCCAGATCAAAGAGTATTGTTTTGTATTGCATGGCTCGCTTGTACGTCCCCCCGGGCCTTTGCGCAACCGTGGCCGGGGTAGGGATGATGCCTCCGGCGGCAAGGGCTGCCGCCCCTTGACCCTGCCCGGGGGGGCAAACGCCCCCCCGGACCCCGGCGAGTGTGATCCGTCTCCTTCCGCACTTCGTTTGGAAGGAAACGGATCGCTTCTGCCTGCATCAGGTGATTACCTGCAAAAATGTTTATTATTTTCAATAAATACAAAAAAAATACAAAAACATGACTATCGTTCCGAGCAACCCGCGCCGTATCAGAAGCTTTTCTCCCCAAAATGCAGCCATTCCCCCGCTTGAGATGAGGGATTCGATAAGGTCGAAAGTCTTGGGAAGAGGAGGGGTGGGTTTGGGAGGGGATATCTGATGCACTTCACCCGTTTTAGGGTCC
>ERZ791932.219-NODE-219-length-36877-cov-11.291755_pt1 | contig 36877 bp, 29 predicted proteins | sample MGYA00510126_ERZ791932 | MGnify/ENA primary metagenome ERZ791932 (study PRJEB30046, sample SAMN00993244) | human gut metagenome | study: EMG produced TPA metagenomics assembly of the A metagenome-wide association study of gut microbiota in type 2... | reverse complement strand
ACGGTCCTAAGGTAGCGAAATTCCTTGTCGGGTAAGTTCCGACCCGCACGAAAGGTGTAACGATTTGGGCACTGTCTCAACGAGGGACCCGGTGAAATTGAAATACCTGTGAAGATGCAGGTTACCCGCGACTGGACAGAAAGACCCCATGGAGCTTTACTGTAACCTAATATTGGGTTCTGATATTTGATGCACAGGATAGGTGGGAGGCAGAGATGGTAGTCCTTTGGGATTACCGGAGCCGCCGTTGGGATACCACCCTTCAACTATCGGGATTCTAACCGAGCGAGTAACGATCGCCGGGACATTGTTAGGCGGGCAGTTTGACTGGGGCGGTCGCCTCCTAAAGAGTAACGGAGGCGCCCAAAGGTTCCCTCAGCGCGGACGGAAACCGCGCGCGGAGTGTAAAGGCAGAAGGGAGCTTGACTGCGAGCCAAACACGGCGAGCAGGTACGAAAGTAGGGCTTAGTGATCCGGTGGCATCCAAGTGGAAGGGCCATCGCTCAACGGATAAAAGCTACCCTGGGGATAACAGGCTAATCTCTCCCAAGAGTCCATATCGACGGGGAGGTTTGGCACCTCGATGTCGGCTCATCACATCCTGGGGCTGAAGTCGGTCCCAAGGGCTGGGCTGTTCGCCCATTAAAGTGGTACGTGAGCTGGGTTCAGAACGTCGTGAGACAGTTCGGTCCCTATCCATCGCGGGCGTAAGAGATTTGAAGGGGGCTGCTCCTAGTACGAGAGGACCGGAGTGGACAGACCGCTGGTGTACCAATTATCCTGCCAAGGGTATAGTTGGGTAGCTACGTCTGGAACGGATAAACGCTGAAAGCATCTAAGCGTGAAGCCATCCTTAAGATGAGATCTCTCACGGAGTAATCCGGTAAGACACCTTGAAGAACACAAGGTTGATAGGCAGGATGTGTAAGCACAGCAATGTGTTCAGCTGACCTGTACTAATATGTCGAGGGCTTGACTTAAACCGCAAGTCCAAGAAGTAAAAAACGTCTCTTCATGAAGTTTTGAAGGCTCATGCCTTCAATTGAAAATCCGGTGGTTATGGCTGAAGGGATCCACCTGTTCCCATGCCGAACACAGTAGTTAAGCCTTCATACGCCGAAAGTACTCGACTGGAAACGGTCCGGGAGGATAGGAAGCTGCCGGTTAGGCAAGACCCGAGTGATGATTCACTCGGGTCTTTTCTTATGTGAAAAACAATAACCCAGACCTTCCCGGGGAGAGCCCGGGGATGGGGCTGGGTTGTCGATTATCTGGGGGCGGCGGTTAAACGTACTGCCCGTGATTAACTGGAGGTGCGGGCCAGTGGGATGCTGCGGGTGTGAAATAATGAACTTCTATCGTCGCCTTGCGGCGCCACTTCCTACACGTTTGCAGGAAGCGTTCTATGCCGCTGCTGGTCAAGTTCTAGATGGGGTTGGATGTGGAAATTTATTGACCTACCATTATCCTTTTCTCAGAACCCCGTTTAGCACATGACCAGTATAGGCCTCAGACCGGCCCCTGCAAGCGTGCAGGGGCTGTCAGCCCATAGGCTGGCTGAGGAAGTTTTGTAACTCTATCAGTTTTTTCGGCCACCGGTCGCTGCCTTCTCCGCCCACTTGTCTTCTCCGTTTCAGCTGTGGAACAGCTGAAACGGGGAAGATGCGCCTAGCATATGGATTCCAAAGGCGCAGATGGGGCTATTATCTCACAAGTTTTACTGCATTTCAACTTCTTAGAATCGGACTCATAAAACCCACTTTTTCTAACCGACTTCCTTTTCTTTACTGGTTCATCTTAGCAGTGGGAAGAAATCCAATTTTTTTTTTTGAAAATTCCCCTTTTTTCCGGCCTGAAGGGAAAAATATATACTTTCGTATAATTGGAAAACGTTTATTTTCTTGCTATGATTAGTACACCAAGGGAACCTAATAGTGTTAGTATATTTTTCTTAGTTTTCTCCACATCTTTGCTGTGCTGCCCAGGGATTGCCTGGACAGCAGGGTTCCTTTTGTACGCTGATGGTTTTCTCTTTTAGGGAGTTAACCTATAGATTCTCCCACTTCTTGGAAGGCAGGTACGGTTCCTCATCCCGTTTGGAACTGCACCTGCTTTCCTACTTCTTGGGCTGTTGTATGTGATTTTCTACCATTTGCGGTCCGGAAGCCGGTAAATTCGTATAATCGCCTGCTTTACAAGCAAGGAAAGAGGATATGACCCATGACTACACCCATTACCTATCGTTTGAAGCATATTGGCATTAACTGTGCCAACGAAGCGGAAGCCCGTAAGTTGGTACCGCTCTTGTGCTGCCTATTCAATCTGCATAAGGGCTCTGAAAATGCTTCCCGTATCTTTGTGGGCAGCGTTTTTGAAGTGTTCAAGGAGCCGGGACGGGGCGCTCATGGCCACATTGCCCTTCAGACAGAGGACGTGGAGGCTGCTATGGCGGATTTGGCGGACAAAGGGGTGACCTTTGACCAGGACAGCATTCGGCGGCGGGCAGATGGAAAGATCAGTGTGGTGTACCTGGAAGGGGAAATCGGCGGTTTTTCTTTCCATTTGACGGAATAACTTTTGTGCAGGACGGCTGTTTGGGAAAATCATTTTTTGCTTCCGATGTATTCTATGGTATCCCTGGCCTCCATAGGGTATAATACAAACATACTTTCTAAAGCGGTTTATATACGAGGAGGAGTTTCTATGAGTAAAACGATTTCCTATCGCCTGAAACACGTGGGCATCAACTGTGAGAATGCGGAAGAAGCCAATCAGTTGGTGAAGGTGCTGTGCGCGCTGTTCAATATGGAAAAGGGTGCGGATAATGACCTGCGGGTATTTGTAGGCAATGCTTTCGAAGTGATGAAATATCCCAAATGGGGGACCAAGGGTCATATTGGTCTCTCTACTGATGATGTGGAAGCTGCTATGGCGGATTTGTCTGCCAAGGGCATTGAATTCTACGAAGAAGGCATGCGCCGGGATGAGAACGGGAAAATCAACTTTGTTTATTTGAAACAAGATTTTGCCGGTTTTGCCATCCATATTTGCAATTAAGTCAATTTGCAACGGTTTCTCTCCGGGGAAACCGTTTTTGCCGTCTATAAGGAGTGGGAATGGTATGGATTTGATTATGGAACGCAGAAGTGTGAGAAGTTACAGTGCTAAACCTGTTTCTGCAGAAGCGGTAACGGCTTTGCTCCGGGCTGCTATGGCCGCGCCGTCTGCCTGCAATCAGCAGCCCTGGCGCTTTACGGTGGTGCGCAGGCAGGACCTGAAAGAGCGCTTGGCCGCAGCCAGCCCTTTTGCCGGGTTTGCGGCCCAGGCTCCGGTTATTCTGGTGCCGGCTTTTCGCAAGGATTGCCAGCTGCCGGAGTATGCTCCCGTTGATACCAGCGCTGCCGTGGAGAATCTGCTGCTGGCCGCGGTGCAGCAGGGGCTAGGCGCTGTTTGGCTGGGGGTGTACCCCCGCCCGGAGCGGATGGCAGCAGTGGCTAAAATCCTCCAGCTGCCGCCGGAAGAAGCTCCTTTTGCCATGGTGGCCGTGGGCTATCCCAAGGAGCAGCCCCAGCCGGTGCATCCGTTCCATGCGGATTGGATCAGAGAATTGAAATAGTCCTATAGAAGGCGCTTTCCCCTGGCGGGAAGGCGTCTTTGCTGCGTTTTCCGGGGGTTATTGCAGGCCCGGGGCGTCAGGACTGGAAAAAGACCATTGCAAAAATTGTGTGAATTTTTCTTTGTTTCTATTTCTGCCGAATTATTGTATACTATTACACGCAATGAGAATGGCCGATTCTCATCAACGTACAAAAAAGGAGCGTGTTTTACGTGACTGGATTACCTCTTATTTTCGCATTTGTTATTGCTATTATCGTTATGATCGCAGCCATTGCAAAATTCAAGATCCATCCGTTCCTGGCAATCCTGGGCATTTCCGTTATCTTCGGCCTGGTAGGCGGAATTCCCTTGGTAAAGACAGGTAAGGTTCTGGGTATCGCTGATGTGGTCAGCGCCGGGTTCGCCGGTACGTTCACCAGCATCGGTATTGTTATCATCATGGGTGCATTGGTAGGTTCCCTGCTGGAAAAGACCGGCGCAGCCCTGAAGATGGCCGATTGCGTGGTCAAGCTGGTGGGTAAGAACAATACCTCCCTGGCCGTGCTGATTATGGGCTGGATTGTTTCCATCCCCGTATTCTGCGACAGCGGGTTCGTTATCCTGAACCCCATCCGCCGGGCTCTGGTACGCCGTACCCATGCTTCCGGCGTAGGTACCGCCGTGGCCATGTCCATGGGCCTGTACATTTCCCACTGCTTCATTCCTCCTACTCCGGGCCCCATTGCCGCAGCCAACACCATTTATGACGGCATGAACATGGAACCCAACCTGATGCTGATCATCATCATGGGCGTCTGCGCTTCCATTCTGCCGATGATTGCTGCCTATTGCTACTCCAACTATATTGGCAAGCGGGTAAAAACCAAGGAAGAACGGGAAATGACCGAAGAAGGCGGCGCCGATGCGGAACAAAGCTACGAAGAACTGATTAAGAGCTATGGCCAGCTGCCCAGCGCTTTCATGAGCTTCGCCCCCATTGTAGTGCCCATTCTCCTGATGGGTATTTCTTCCGCCATGGCTATGGCAGGCAGCAAACCTGCTATCGTTACCTTCCTGGGTACGCCCATCATCGCCATCAGCGTAGGCGTTATCCTGGGCATTATCCTGCTGTTCCAAAGTACTGTAGAAAACAAGAAACAGGCTTTCTATGACATTACCAACGAAACCTTGCAGGTGGTTGGTCCCATCCTGTTCATCACCGCTGCCGGCGGCGTACTGGGTAAGGTCATTGCTTCCACCGACATGGTGAACTTTATTAAACAGAATTCCACCACCCTGGCCAGCCTGGGCATTTTCTTCCCCTTCATTCTGTCCGCCATCCTGAAGACGGCACAGGGCTCCTCCACGGTAGCTCTGACCACTACCGCCGGCATTATGGCTCCGCTGATGGGAACCCTGGGCCTGGCAACTCCCACCCTGGCTGCCATTACGGTAATTGCCATCGGCGCTGGTGCCATGACCGTATCCCACGCCAACGACTCCTACTTCTGGGTTGTTACCAACTTTGGCGACATGGAAGTGGAAGACGGCTACCGGGCACAAACCATGGGCACCCTGGTGACCGGTATTGCTGCCATGATCAACGTATACATCATTTACCTGATTATGCGCTGAGGCAGCACCCAAATCGTTTCAGGCAAGGCTGTGACTATTCACGGCCTTGTTTTTTTGTGCCGGAAAGCAGGAGAAAAACGAAGATTTCTTTTCTTAGGCAAAAGTGCTATAAAATTTACAAAAAAAATTCCCCCAACTGGAGTAGGATATCTTGTAAGTGAAGGACAAATCGATTATAATAGGAAATGCAATGAGGTGAATATTTTTCGGTTACAGTAGAAAGTCACCTCCAAAGCCGATTGGTTCGTTTGCCTTCCGTACCAGCCAAAGGTTAGGGGCTGGCCGTCTAGGCGGGCAGAACGTTTTATAGGAAAGTGGTATAAATTCAGAAACACAGAGCATTGAAGGGCCTGTGGGTAGGAGAGATTAAAATGAGTGAACTATTGCGCGTGGAAGGATTGAAGGTGGCTGTTGAAGGAAAAGAAATCCTGAAAGGCCTGGATTTGGTCATCAATACCGGCGAAACCCATGTCATTATGGGCTCCAACGGCGCCGGCAAATCAACGTTATTCAATACTGTCATGGGCAACCCCAAATATGTGGTTACCGATGGTCATATCTATTTTGAAGGCAAGGAAATTACCCATGAACCGGTAAACGAAAGAGCCAAGGCTGGCATTTTCATGGCTTTCCAGGCTCCTATCTCCGTACAGGGGATTTCCGTAGAAAACTTTATCCGTAATGCCAAAAGCACCATCAGCGGTGAAAAGCAGCGGATCATGCCCTTTAGAAAGAAGCTGCACAAGGAAATGGACGAACTGGCCATGGACCGTTCCTACGCGGAACGCTATGTGAACGATGGCTTCTCCGGCGGCGAACGGAAAAAGAACGAAATTCTGCAAATGTGCATGCTGGAACCCAAACTGACCATGCTGGACGAAATCGACTCCGGCCTGGACGTGGACGCTGTCCGGATTGTATCCAAGGCAGTGAACCAGTACCACAATGAAACCAACTCCCTGCTGATCATCACCCACCATAGCGAAATCCTGCAAAAACTCCACCCGGATGTGGTGCACGTGCTGATCAACGGCCGCATCGTCAAGACCGGTGACGCTTCCCTGATTCAGGAAATCGAAGCCAACGGCTATGACGCTTATAAGAAATAATGGGCGGTGAAAACTATGACTGAAGAAAAGAAGGCCGAGGAAGCCAAGTTGGATCAGGAAAAAGTGATCAACTCCTTGGACGACCTGGGCAATATGTATAACTTTAGAAATGATTTTGATTACTCCTACCGCACCGATGCTGGCCTGACCCCCGACATCGTCCGGGAGATTTCTGAGAAGAAACAGGAACCCAAGTGGATGCTGGACTTCCGGCTGAAATCCCTGGAAATCTACAACCAGATTCCGTACCCCATCTGGGGACCGGATATCAGCGGCCTGGACATGAGCAACATCATTACCTACGTACGGCCCAATACCCAGATGAAAGCCAGCTGGAACGATGTGCCGGACGAAATCAAAGATACCTTTGACCGGCTGGGTATTCCCGAAGCAGAAAAGACCTCTCTGGCAGGGGTTGGCGCCCAGTACGACTCCGAAGTGGTGTACCACAGCATCCAGGATGAACTGGTAAAGCAAGGCGTGGTCTACACCGACTTTGATACGGCACTGAAACAGTACGAAGATATTGTACGGGCCCATTTCATGAAGCTGATTCCTCCTACGGACCACAAGTTTGCAGCTCTGCACGGGGCTGTTTGGTCCGGCGGTTCCTTTGTGTACGTACCGGCCGGGGTGGACGTGTCCATCCCCCTGCAGAGCTACTTCCGTCTGAACGCTCCTGGGGCCGGCCAGTTCGAACATACCATGATTATTGTGGAAAAGGGCGCCAAGGTGCACTTCATCGAAGGCTGCTCCGCTCCTAAGTACAACGTGGCCAACCTCCACGCCGGTGCAGTGGAACTGTTCGTAGGCGACGACGCCACCCTGACCTATTCCACCATTGAGAACTGGTCCAAGAATATGTACAACATGAACACCAAGCGCTGCATCGTGGGCAAGAACGGCACCATCAACTGGGTCACCGGTTCCTTTGGTTCCCATACCTCCTGCCTGTACCCCATGAGCATCCTCAACGGGGAAGGGGCCCACTGCGAATTTACCGGTGTAACCTTTGCCGGCAAGGGGCAGTACCTGGATACCGGGTCCAAGGTGGTCCACAATGCACCCCATACCACCAGCAACATCAACTCCAAGTCCATTTCCAAGGACGGCGGGGTTTGTATCTACCGGGGCTCTGTGGTCATCAACGAGAAGGCCGAAGGCTCCAAGTCCAACGTCAGCTGTGAATCCCTGATGTTGGATGAAATTTCCCAATCCGATACCATTCCGGCCATCGTCATCAAAAACGATAACGTGGATCTGGGCCATGAAGCCAAGATCGGCCGTATTTCCGATGAAGCCATCTTCTACCTGATGAGCCGCGGCCTCAGCGAAGATGAAGCCAGAGCCATGCTGGTACGGGGCTTCGTAGAACCTGTATCCAAGGCCCTGCCGCTGGAATACGCTGTGGAAATGAACAACTTGATCAATCTGGAACTCAAGGGTTCCATGTAAGGGAGGGGAGACCATGCAAAAAGAATATTTCAACGAACTCCCTCGTCCCACATTCCGCTGGATGAAGGTGAACCACCTGGAACTGGACGCTGAACCGGCTGCAGCCTTAAAGCCGGTGGAACTGTCCACCCGCCAGGAAGGTAAGGCAGAAGTAAAAGCGTACGCCGGAAACCAATTGCCGGACCTGGGAGATTACCAAGGTTCCAGCAAGGAGTCCCTGGCTGAAGCACTGGCAGGGGGCAATGTGAACTGCTCCATTACCGTTCCTGCTGGTGAAAAAGTTTCCGTTTGGCTCCATTATGAAGTGACGGAAGAAAATCCCCGGCTGGTAGGCCAGCTGAAAATCGACGCCCAAAAGGGCAGCGAACTGCACGTCTTCGAATTGTTTGACGGCGATGCTGAAGGCGGCTACGTGAACCTGCTGCAATACATTGAGGCAGAAGAAGATGCCAAGGTGACCATCAGCAAGGTGCAGATCCATGGGGAAGGGGTGCGGCATATTGACCAGCGCCTGAGCCAGGAAAGCACCCGGGCCAAAGTGAAATTCGTCAGCTCCGAAGTGGGCGGCAAGCAGAACCTGATCTACGTGCGCAGCAACCTGGACTATGATGAAGCCGATTTTACCAGTGCTTCCATGTACCTGGGCAGCGACGACCAGCTGTTTGACTACTCCTACTGGGTACCCACCAAGGGCTGCAAGACCAATACGGACATTCTGACCACCGGTGCCCTGATGGGGACTTCCAAGAAGTACTTCCGGGGAACCATCGACTTCCTCCGGGGCGGCAAAAAGGCTGTGGGCAACGAATCCGATGTCTGCCTGCTGCTGAACAAGGGCGTGCACTCCATTTCCGTGCCGCTGCTGCTGTGCAAGGAAGACGATGTGGTTGGCAACCATGCTTCCAGCTCCGGCCAATTGGATAAGGACATGCTGTTCTATCTCATGAGCCGCGGCTTTAACGAAGCCGGTGCCCAATTGATTATCGTAGAATCCAACATCCGGCCGGTTATCGACCAGCTGGGCGATGAAGATCTGGAAAACAAGGCGCTCCAGGCTGTACGGACCAAAATGCAGTTCTGCCACCAGAAAGGAAATTGCAATGATAAATGTACGCAAAGATTTCCCAATCTTGACTAAAATGCATAATGGCCATCAGCTTGTCTATCTGGACAATGCTGCTACCACCCAAAAACCCTATCAGGTGATCCACGCCATGGTGGACCTGCTGGAGCATCACAACGGCAATCCCCACCGGGGCGCCCACGTGCTGAGCATTGAAGCCTCCGAGCTGTACGATAACGCCCGGGAAGCGGTGCGCCGCTTTATCAATGCCAAATCCAGCCGGGAAGTGATCTTCGTTCGGAACTCTACCGAGGCCCTGAACCTGGTGGCTCGGAGCTACGGGGAAACCCACCTGAAGGCAGGGGACAAGATTGTACTCCCCATTTCCGAACACCATTCCAACCTGGTGCCCTGGCAGAGAGTCTGCCGGGTAACCGGCGCCAAGCTGGAATATATGTACCTGGACGACGAGGGCCATTTCACTGACGAAGATCTGGCCAAGATTGACGACAAGACCAAAATCGTGGCCTTTGCCGCCGTCAGCAACGTTCTCGGCATGAAGCGCCCCATTGAAAAGGTCATTCAAAAGGCCCACAGCGTAGGTGCTGTGGTAGTTCTGGACGGTGCCCAGGCTGCACCCCATATGAAATCCGACGTGCAGAAATGGGACTGCGACTTCTACGTCTTCTCCGGCCACAAGATGCTGGGCTCTGCCGGCACCGGCGTGCTGTACGGGAAAGAAGCGCTGCTGAACGATATGGAACCCTTCCTCAGCGGCGGCGACATGATTGAATACGTGCAGGAACAGACCACCACCTTCAACGAACTGCCCTTCAAATTTGAAGCCGGCACGGAAAATGTGGAAGGGGCTGTTGCCCTCCATGCAGCCATTGACTACCTGGAAGACATCGGCTTTGACGCCATTGAACAGCACGAATACGAACTGACCAAGCACTGCCTGGAAGGCATGAAAAAGCTGCCCTTCATCCATCTGATCGGCAGCAGCAATCCGGAAGAAAAGGTAGGGGTCATTGCCTTTACCATCGATGGCGTCCATCCCCACGATGCAGCCACCATTCTGGACAGCTACGGCATTGCCATTCGCAGCGGCCACCACTGTGCACAGCCCCTGGGGGCACATCTGCACTGTGAAGCGTCCAACCGGGTCAGCTTCTACATTTACAATACCATTGAAGAAGTAGATTACTTCCTGTCCAAACTGCCGCTGGTGCGCAAGCAGATGGGCTTCAAGGACTGAGTAGGTGAAACTATGGATAACGAATTGGATATGAATCAGTTGTATTCCGATATTATCTTGGAACACAACCAAAACCAAAGCAATAAGCATGAACTGAATCCCCATACCCTGCAAGAACATGGGCATAACCCCAGCTGCGGCGATGACATTACCCTCCAGGCCGACATTGAAAACGGCATTGTGAAGAACGCCGCCTACACGGGCCATGGCTGTGCCATCAGCCAGGCTTCTGCCGACATGATGATCGACCTGATCAAAGGCAAAAGCGTCAAGGAAGCCCTGCGCCTGATTGACCTGTTCCTGGCCATGATCAAGCGGGAAGAAACCGATGACGACAAGCTGGAGGATTTGGAAGATGCCATTTCTTTGAAGAACATCTCCAATATGCCTGCCAGGGTAAAATGCGCTGTTCTGGCCTGGCATACCCTGAAAGATGCCCTGGAAGAAGGCAAATAAGCGTTTCCAAGCAGTATTGCAGCGCCGCTGCTCCATCTGTACGAGATGGGGCAGGGGTGCTTTTTTTGTAACTGATGAAAAAAATTCACCAGTTTGCCATAAAAGGGTTGCAATTACACACGAGTTCATATATACTAATGAATTGCCAAAAGTAGTTAGTATAGGCTAATCTAAAAAAGCGCAGAAAAGTCCCGCAGAGGAAACAAGGAAACTCTTGCCCAAGGACCTTTTGCTGCGTCCTAAGGAGGAAGCAAGTATGAACAAACAACTGGTAATGGCTCTGGCCATGGCTCTGGGAGTCAGCGCAACGGCTTTTGCCGCCAATCCTTTTTCTGATCTTCCCGCAGGCCATTGGGCTTACGGAGCTGTAGCCAAACTGGCGGCAGCCGGTATTGTGGATGGCTATCCCGACGGCAGCTTCAAGGGCGACCGCACCATGACCCGGTATGAAATGGCCCAGATTGTGGCCAAGGCTCTGGCCAAAGGCGCTATTGGCGCTGACGACAGACTGGTCAGCGAGTTTGCTGATGAACTGGATAATTTGGGAGTTAGAGTCGCTAAACTGGAAAAGAATGCTGATATGGTTCAGATTACTGGGGAAGCCCAAATCAGCTATGCCAACAACAGCGGCGCTGTTTTCAAAGGCGATGACAGCGGTAACTCCGAATCCGACCTGCGTACCCGTATCTGGCTTACCGGCGAAGTCAACGACAACTGGCATTATGTTTCCATGTTGGAAAATCATCAATACTTCGGTGGCAAAAACGAATCCGGGGATGATGACACCGATTTCCAAAGAGCTTTCCTGGAAGGCCGTTTGGGCGGTTTGCAGGTAAAAGCCGGCCGCTACGATGAATTCCTGGCTGACGGCAATATCTACGATTCCCAAGTGGATGGCGTAAGAGCCACCTACAACTTCGGCAAAGCCTACGTAACCGGCGCTTACGGCAAAATGGCCAGCGCCAGCGATTATAGCTGGACCAAGCTGAACGGAGATGAAAACCTGGAAGAAGGCGCCGGCAAATTTGCCTTTGGCGAACTGGGTGGCGATTGGGGCAACCTGCACCTGGTCGGCAGCTATCTGAAAGCCAAGGACGTGCACTCCATGGGCATGGACGGCACCGACGACGAAATCTGGACCGTCGGCGCTGATTACACCGCTGGCAAGGTCAACTTCGGCGGTATGTACCTGAAGGGCAATAACGACGATATTGACAAGGCAAACGCTGATGATGACGGCTTTGTAGCCCACATCACCTACGGCGGGGCAGAAAGCGATACCCCGGGCAGCTGGGGCCTGCTGGCAACCTACTACGACCAGGCAGCTCCTACGGTTATCGCCCATACCATGGACGGCGCTTGGGACGCTTTCCCCACCTACGGATTCAAAGGCTGGAAAGTGGGCGGTAATGTGACCCTGGCCAAGAACCTTGTAGCCGAAGTGGACTACTACGACCTGAAAGGCAAAGGCGGGGACGAAAACGGCAAACACGCCCGCACCCTGTGGTCCCAAATGGTGGTTACCTTCTAATTTTAGGCAGCTTGAACAGCCTGCCGCAACGCGAGACAATTTCTTCGGGAATTGTCTCGTTTTTTATATTTTCTCCTGGGTTTTTCCAACAATTAAAAAGGTTGTAACATATTTCTTGTTTGTTACAAAAGAACTTGCTAAAATAGAAATATAGTAAAGCAATCATTATTCAGTTGGAAAGGGGTGGATTTGTATGGGACTTACAACAAAGATTTTGGCGGGCCTGATTTTGGGCGTGGCGGCTGGCCTGGGACTGGGGCAGAGTGGACTGCCCTTTGCCACCACCTGGATTGCGCCTTTGGGCGCCATCTTTATGAACATGATCAAGATGATCATTGTGCCCCTGGTATTCTCCTCTCTGGTGCTGGGCGTGGCCGGGCTGGGGGACATCAAGAAAATTGGCCGGATTGGGGCCAAGACGGTGATCATGTACCTGGGTACCACGGCCTTTGCCATCTGCCTGGGCATTATGCTGGGGATTATTTTCCAGCCTGGGGCCGGGCTCAGCCTGCCGGGAGAAGGGGTGAAAGCGGCTGCCAAACAGGCACCGCCCCTGATGAAGGTCATCATCGATATTTTTCCCACCAACCCCATTGATGCCATGCTGAAGGCCAATATGCTGCAAATTATCGTCCTGTCGGTATTTACCGGCATCGGCATCGTTTCCGTAGGGGAGCGGGCGGACACCCTTTTAAAGACCCTGGACGGCATTACGGAAGTCTGCTACAAGATTGTCCACTACATCATGCAGCTGGCTCCTATTGGTGTTTTCGGGCTGATCTGCCCGGTGGTGGCGGCCAACGGACCGGACGTGCTGCTGCCTTTGGCCAAGGTGATTGTGGCGGTGTACCTGGGCTGCGCCCTGCACGCAGCAGTGGTGTACGGGGGCCTGATCAAGCTCCTGACCAAACTGCCCCTGGGTACCTTCTTTAGAACCATTCTGCCGGCCCAGCTGGTGGCCTTTACGGGCTGCTCCTCCAACGGGACCCTGCCTGTCAGTATGCAGTGCGCCGAGAATCTGGGAGTAAATCCGGAAATCTCCAGTTTCGTACTGCCGCTGGGGGCTACCATCAACATGGACGGCACGGCCATCTACCAGGGGGTCTGCGCCCTGTTTGTGGCCCAGATCTACGGGGTGGAGCTGACCACCGCCCAGTACGTGACCATTATCATCACCGGGACCTTGGCGTCCATTGGGACGGCAGGGGTGCCCGGGGCCGGCTACATTATGCTGACCATGATCCTGACGGCCATTGGGCTGCCCCTGGAAGGCAGTGCCCTGATTGCCGGTATCGACCGGATTCTGGATATGCCCCGGACTACGGTGAACATTACCGGCGACATTATGGTTTCCTGCTGCGTAGATGCCAGCGAACGGAAACGGGAGCTGGGAGATTTCTAAGGAAAGCCTGGCTTTTGGAAATAGAGCAGAACGAATGCGGGACGGCGCAGGCTGCCCCGCATTTTTTGCGCCGCTTTGCTTTCTGTTTATTTGCCAGGAGGGCGGGGGAGTGGGTATAATAAAAAGGATTGTAAAAGGAGGTTTTATTCATGCATTTTTCCCAACTGCTTTCCCGGGCGGCTGTTTTCACCGGCGCCCTTTGTATTTCTGCCCAGGTGGCCCTGGCGGCTTCCATGCCCGGCACCCCGGCAGCCCTGTGTACCCCTGCGGCCTGGACCACCCAAAGCGGCAATACGGTGCTAGCTTCCCCGGCCCGGATCAAGGCCCTGAACCAGCAAATGGAGAAAACCATTTTTGGTGATACCATTACCGGCCTGGGGGATACCATCTCCGGCAGCCAGCTGACCCAATACGTGAACGCCCTGGGCATGGAAGACGACCTGTACGTCCAGGGAGCTCCTCTTGGCAGCGCTGCGGCCAGCAAGCTGAAAAGCGATGCCAAAGCCAATATCCGCCCCAGCAACAAGGTGCGGTATGGGGTGCTGGTGGACCGGGTGGACCTGAAAACGTTCCCCACCCTGAGTCGGGCTTTTTCCGACCCTTCCGACCGGCATTTTGACAGCTGGCAGGAAACGGCGGTGGACCCTGCTACGCCGGTGCGCATCTACCACACCAATCCCCAGGGCAACTTTATTTTTGTCCGGACCCCCCACTACCGGGGCTGGGTGCCCACCAACAAGGTGGCAGTTACGGACGCCAAAACCTGGCAGACCTACGCCCAGCCGGCGGCTCCTGCCGTGGTAACGGGACGGCTGCTGAGCCTGACGGCGGGGAGCAAGCCCCAGCTGTACCAAATGGGGGCTGTGATTCCCACCCAGGGCGGCAAATTGCTGCTGCCCACCCGGGACGCCAAAGGCTATCTCCAGATTGACCCGGTAAAGGCGTCCTACGGCCCCAATCTCCATCAGGGGTATCTGCCCTATACGGCCAACAATATTGTGACCATGGCCTTTAAACATCTGGGGGCTCCCTACGGCTGGGGCGGCATGGAAAACAGCGTGGACTGCTCCTCCCTGGCCCAGGACGTGTACCGGACCGTGGGCATTGAACTGCCCCGGAATGGGGACGAACAGGCCAGAGCCCTGGGCGGCAGAAATCTCCGGGGGCTGAGCCACGACCAGAAAATGGCCGTCATCGGCAGCGCAGCGCCGGGTTCCATTTTGTTTACCCCCTACCACGTAATGCTGGTGCTGGGGAATTATCAGGGAACGCCCTACATGATCCATTCCCTGGCTTCCTACGGCCAGCCCACCGCCAGCGGGGTGGTGAAAAACCGGGTGATGCAGGTGGTGGTCAGCCAGGTGGACCTGTTGGGCGGCAGCGGCAATCCGCTGGTGAACCAGATGACGGAAATGGCTACCGTCCGGTAAAAGCAATAGAAAAAACGAGGGCAGTTCCTGGGGGAGCTGCCCTTTTTTCCTGTCCAAAACAATGTCACCAATACGCCACTGGAAATTTCACCCAGGAATATCGTATAATATAAGAATACATTGCAAGTTTTTGAAAGGAAAGCTTATGGGGAAATACATCATTCAAAAGCCGGTCACCAGCGAACTGGTGGTGGAAAAATCCCGGTTTTTCTGCCATTTGCAGCGGGTGGAAACCGAGGAGGAAGCCCAGGCCTTTGTGAAACAAATGAAAAAGCAATACTGGGACGCTTCCCATAACTGTTCTGCCTATATTGTAGGCCAGGACGGCCGGGTGGAACGGTCCAGCGATGATGGAGAGCCCAGCGGTACCGCCGGTTCGCCCATGCTGGAGGTGCTGCGGCGCCGGGAGCTGTACGATGTGGCGGCGGTGGTGACCCGGTATTTCGGGGGCATCAAGCTGGGAGCCGGGGGACTGACCCGCACCTACGGGAAGGCCGTGGTCCAGGCGGTGGACGAAGCCGGACTGGCCCAAAGGATTCCCATGGGAGATTATGTGTTTGACTGGTCCATGGAAGATGCCGGGCGGGTGCTGAACCAGCTGTACCGGCAGACCCTGTTTGCGGTGGGCCAAGTGGAATATGACAGCAGCGTGCACATTCATGTGACCCTGCCGGAAGACCAAAAACTGGAAGCCGAAGCCTGGCTGACGGAAAATCTCAGCCGGGAAGTGGAACTGACCCAGGCAGGCAGCTTTTTTGCAGAGCAGCCGGTGGATCTGGACCAGAAGCCAGCCGAGTAGAAGTGTGAAATGGAAGGATAATTATGACACGGAGAAAAATAGGAAAACCAATCAGTTTCAAGAAAACCTGTGCAGTACTGCTGAGCTGTGCCGTGCTGGGCTTTACGACCCCTATTTGGGCCGCGTCCCTGCCGGTAAAAACCATTACCCGGACGGAGAAACAGGTAACGGTGGAATGCCCGGAGGTTTCCGGGGGCAGCAGTGCCGCCGATGAAAAAATCAACAGCGCCCTGAGCAGCCAGGTAGCGTCCTACGTCAGCGAGGTCTCTACCCTGGGCGGGGGCAAGGTGCATTACGATGTGCACAAATCCGACCCGGATCTGATCAGCCTGACGGTGGTCATGACCCCCAACATGGGCGTGGAAGAAACCCAGGGTATGACCTTTGACCGGAAAACCGGGGCCCAGCGGCAGCTCAGCTATTACTACAACCAGCAGCAGCTGGCCAACCGTTCCGAAAACAGCCTCCAGTACCTGTACGACGTGGACCCGGCCAAGCAGAAGACCCTGCCGGATACGTACTATGTGGACCAGGATGGGAGCATTATCGGGGTCTACCATGCCGGTTCCGTGCTGGATAAGAACGAAGGGGAAATCGAAGTGAACCTGTCGGCAGCCCTGCCGGATAATCCTGCGGGCACTCCGTCGGTGACGGCTCCGGTTACCGCAGCTGCCGCCACGGAAAAGACCGTGGAAAAGACGGCCAGCCAGGCTGCGGCTGAAACGGCGGCAACCAAGAAAGCGGCTGAAGAAAAGGCCGCAGCCGAAAAGGCAGCGGCAGAGAAAGCCGCTAAGGAAGCTGCCAAGAAGGCCGCAGCAGAAAAAGCAGCTGCGGAAAAGGCTGCCAAAGAAGCGGCGGCCAAGAAAACGGCTGCGGAAAAAGCTGCAGCAGAAAAGAAAGCGGCCGCCAAGACTACGGTGGCTGCGGCTAAGACCACTGCCAAGGAAACGGCCAAGACCGCTGCCGGTGCAGCCAGAACGGCAGTAAAGGCCGCACCGGCCCTGGATGAAGTGAAACCAGCTCCGGCTGCCCAGACCCCGGCGCCTGCGGCTAAGCCCGCAGCTCAGCCCGCAGCTCCTGCTCCGGCACCGGCTCCTGCGGCTCCGGCTGAACCTGCTTTCCAGGCACCGGTACTTACCGGCAACCAGGGCTACGTCACCGGCACCGATGTACGGTTCCGGGAGGGCGCCAGCCTGGACGCCAACGTACTGGGCTACTTCACCAAGGGTGAAGTGGTGTACATCAAGGGCAAAGCCCAGGGCAGCGGCCTAACCTGGTACCAGGTGGCCCGGGGCGACGGCACCAATGGCTACATTGCTTCTGAATACTGCCAGCCTGCGGAAGGGGCCCAGATTCCGGAGGTTTCTGCCGGAAATACGGGCTCTGCTGCCAGCTCCAGCGCTTCCACCAAGGCCGTGATTACCGGTACCGACGTGCGGATCCGGGGCGGCGCCAGCACTTCTGCAGACATCTTGGGCTACTATACCAAGGGCGAAGAAGTCACCATTATGGAAGTGGGCGACGGAGACGGTATGAAGTGGTACAAGGTGAAACGCTCTGACGGCTCTATTGGCTGGGTAGCGGCCCAGTACTGTCAACAAAACTAGCCAAAGCGGGCTGGCTGTGTTACAATCAGACTATATAGTCTAGCCATAAACCAAAGAGAGGTGACGAGACCACCATGAATAAAGTTGGAAGAATTTTGGCAGCCCTGTGCTGTGCCCTGGGTCTCACGTTCCCCATGGAACGGGTGGACGCAGCGGCTCCTGGAACCATTATTGGCACGGAAGTCCGGATGCGCAGCGGCGCAGGTACCAACACGGATATTCTGGGCTATTTTGAAGACGGCGAAGCGGTGACCGTACTGCAAAGTGATGTACGGGGCGGCCGGAAATGGTACCAGGTTACCCGGAAAAACGGCGTTACCGGCTGGGTTGCCGGGGAATACTGCCGGGTTGCGGATACCGGAACCGTACCTTCTGCCACCTTTGCTGCCGACCGGAAAGGCCGGATTACCGGCACAGAAGTGCGGATGAGAGGGGACCCCAGTGAAAACGGGGACGTCCTGGATTATTTCGAAAAGGATGAAGTGGTCATCATCCTGGATGCCCAGGAAGGCGGCGGCATCAACTGGACCAAGGTCAGACGGGACAACGGCGAAATCGGCTGGGTGGCCTCTGACTATTGCGAAGAAATCTAGCCAAGCACCTTTTGTTATGCTAAAATAAGAGAAATCACAACTAGGAGGTTCCATCACATGAAAAAATTGTGGCAAGTTTTGGCTGCCGTATGCTTCGGTTTTGTACTGTCCTTACCGGTAGGCAAAGCGGATGCGGCAACATTTACCTTTACTCCGGCTAAACCCGCTGCGGAAAATACCGCACAAACGGCGGACAAAGGCCAGGCAGCAGAAGATACCACCCCCAAGGTTCAATCCCTGAAATTGGCCGTGGTACCCTTGATGATCGGTGAAGATGTAGAAGACAACCAGGGCATGAAACCCATTGTATTCAGCAACGAATTGGCCAAACTGTTCCAGTATCCTGCCTACGACATGGTAGACAGCGATGTGGTACGGAAAGTCGCCCTGCAGCAGCAGGACAACCTGTTCACCAAAGCCGGCCTTCAGGCCGTAGCTGAAGCCAGCGGTGCCGATGTGGTTATCGTCATGGCCGTGGACAAATTTGACGTAACGGAACAGTCCTTCCGCCGGGAACCGGTAACGGACCTGGATTTCGAAGGCCGTTTTGCTACCCTGAACAACAAGACAGGCAAGTTCAAGGATGACCATTGGTCCTACACCCAGGAAATGGAATCCGGCGCCATCAGCCCGCGTTCTGATTGGCCTCACAAGGAATTCGGCAAACTGTGCCGGAGAGAACTGAAAAAGGCCTTGAAAAACAACTAAGCGCAGCAAGGGGGCGGTCAGCAATGGCCGCCCTTTTTTACTGAAAGAAAGGTGTTTTAATGGATTGGAATGAACTAAAAACTGTGGGCCATGCCTGCTACAACTGTGTTCACCTGAAAGAGCGGAAGCGCTACTGGGTTTTCCTGCTACGCTGCCTGGGGCACAGCGGAGAAATTACCGCGCTCCAGCACTTCTTCCATAGTGACCCGGTGCGGGAAAAAGTCTTTGCCGGCATGCCCTGTCTGCTGGAACAGGCAACCCGGGCCTTTTTCTATAAGGGGGCCACGTTTACGGAACGGGCGGCGCTCATCCGCCACCATATCCTGGCCCTCCAGCAAATCGGCAAACCGGAACTGTTGACCAAAATCTACACCGACCACGGGAAAATTACCCTGTGGCAGGATACCTTCCAGGAGGAACCCCTGACCCTGGACCTGCTGTTCCACCCAGGCCAGCGGAAGGAAGGCTGCCTGTCCCTGGTGCTCCATTGGGGCGGGGTGGATTTCTACCAGATTATGTTCTGGCTGGGACCGGACCCGGCTGGGGGCAAAACCTGCGCCTTTGTAGGGGCCCTTCAGGGCACCAGCCTGGGCAACGATGCGGTCAAGGCCATGACCAAGAAGTACTTTGGCTACCGGACCAAGAACCTGATTTTCTATGGGCTGCGGACCCTGGCCAAGCTGTGGCACTGCCAGGAAATCTACGCCGTGACCAACCAGGGCTACTACGCCATGAACCACGTGCGCATGGACCGGAAGCTGAAAACCAACTTTGGGGACTTCTGGGCAGAGTGCGGCGGCAGCCCCAGCGGCGATCGCCGGTTCTACCGGATTCCCCTGGAGGAAGTGCGCCGGGATCTGTCGGAGCTGAAGCCCTCCAAGCGGGCCAACCACCGGCGGCGTTATGAAATGCTGGACGCCATGGAAGTGACGATGGCGGAGCAGCTAAAGCCCTGGCTGGCGCCCCAGACTATCGAAAAGCTCTGATTTATGGTAAAATAAAGTGTATTGCAGAAGTACTATTACCCCACGGAGGTGTCTGGATTGAAAAAAGTAATCAGTCTTGTTGTAACGGCACTCCTTTGCCTGACCTGCCTGGCCCCGGCTATGGCCGCAGATCTTGAGACCGCGAACACCGTCTCGGGCAAACTGGAGCAAGTGGAAACCTTTATGGACGGAGCGGAACAAACCGGCTCTTTGGTTTCCCGTGTGGATAAATTGGAAAAGGAACTGTACGGTCAGGAAACCAGCGGTTCCGTCATGAGCCGGGTGGACCGGCTGTACAACCGGGTGGAAGGGGACCCCAACAATGGGCAGCTTTCCCTGGCCGCCGTACTGAACGTCATTGAATGGCAGTTCTCTGACCGGATGGGCACGGAAGGTGCCATCAACCGGATTGGCAATCTGGAAACCAGTATTTTTGGCACCCAGTACCCCCAGGATACGGTGCTTAGCCGGGTAGCCCGCCTGACCAAGGCCGCTTTCCCCTCTGGAAGCCTGACTTCCAGCCCTGTGGTACTGCCCAAGGATTCCCTGATTAAAGTGAAATTCATGAGCGACATCAGCAGCAAAACGGCCCAGGCCGGCGATGCTGTGGACTTTGTGGTGGACGACAACGTGTACGTGGGCGAAGCCCTGGTATTGCCCAAAGGCGCCAAAGGTGTGGGCAAAATCCAAAAAGTGGTGCAGCCCCGGATTTTTGGCCGGGATGCCCGGATTGACCTGGACTTCTCCCATGTGGTAGCCGTTAACGGGGAAGCCGTTCCCGTTACGGTCGGTGATCTGGCCAAACAGCAGGCCAAAACCGCAGCCGGTGCAGCCGGTGCTTCTATTGGAGGCATGGTCCTCTTTGGACCGGTGGGCATTGTAGGCGGCGCTTTTGTGAAGGGTTTCTCCGTGACCATTCCTGCGGGTTCCAATACCTACGTCCAGGTAGAACAGGACACCACCATTAATGGCGTGATTTTGGCCGGCAATACGGCCAGTGGCCAGCAGCTGACCACCGCTGCGGAAAATCCGGAAGCTACCAGCACCCTGGTAAAACCGGGTACGGCTGCCCAGCCGGCTGCTAAGGCAGAAGCCCAAACGGAACCGGCTGCTGAACCAGCCGCTGAACCAGCCGCAGAACCGGCTGCAGAACCCGCTGCTGAAACCCAGCCTGCTGCTACGGCCCCGGCTGCCAGCACCACTACTGCGGCAACAGCCCAGACTCCGGCTCAAACTCCGGCTCCTAGCCAGGATGCTTCCCTGGATGAACCCATGGAAGATGTTCAAATCGGTTCCGTAAATACCAGCGGCACCGGCGACAAGGCCGACGCTGAAACGGAAGCCGCTTTGGCTGCTGCCCGGAAGCAGGAAGCTGCCAGCCAAACCGGCACTGACACGGACGACGGCAGTGCCTATACCCCGGCAACCCTGTAAGGCACTTTGTACAAGGCATTTGGTAAAGGTCTTTCTCTTTCCATAAAGTAGGAAAGAGAAAGACCTTTTTGTGTTATAATATAAGGGAATATGACTTTTTTCCGGTCCGGGGAGGACTGGGAAAAGTGGGCATAAAGCAGTACAGAAATCTACAATCCGGCGGAGGTACCTAACTTATGAAGAAAAAGGCATTGGCCTTAGGCATTACAATGGCATTGGCACTGCCCGGTATGGCATCGGCAGCCATTATGGATTATGGCTACGACGGGGGCAAGCTCAGTTCCAAGGACGGCCCCGGCTACCAGCCCCAGCAGACCATCGATGACGTTCAGGCAAGCGCCGCAGTGCAGGAACGTTCCCGCCGCCTGCAGGATCAGCCGGATGCCCAGACGGAAAAAGTAACCCTGGCAGGCCAGGAAACCGTAACGGAGCAAAAGGAACGGGAAGAACGGGGCGAAAAGGTGGCCAGCGAATCCACCCTGCCCATTACCATCTACGGGGATCAGGTGACCTACAACTCCGAAAGCGGGGATTTTAAGGCCACCGGCAACGTGCGCCTGTATCAGGGCAACCAGAAACTGTATACCACGGAAGCCACCGGCAACTCCAAAACCGGGGATGTGTACCTCTTGACCGGGGGCCGCATTGTGAACTCCAGCGGGGGCAGCACCAGCGTCACCAACGGCAAATGGGGCCACTACAACTTCCTGGACAAAACCGGTACCATCAAGGATATTTCCGGCACCAACGGCAAGGATATCTACCGGGCCAACATCGGGGAAGTGTACCCGGACCGGGTGGAACTTACCGATGGCGGGGAAACCACCCGCTGCCCGGCAGTCAAGCACCCGCCCTGCGTAGATGTAAAGGCCGAAAAGGTCATCATCTACCCCAAGGACAAGATTATTGCCTATAACGTAAAGGTGTATATCAAAGGCGTCCATGTGTATTCCCGGGACCGCTGGATCAACCGCTTTGGCGATGATGACCAGGGCCAGAGCCTGATTCCCCATATCGGCTACACCAAGGACCATGGCACGGAAATCCGCTACAATTTCAACGTTCCCCTCAGCGACAAGAACGTGGCCACCGCTGAACTGAAGTACTACTCCAAGATTGGCTGGCGGCCCCTGTACTACGACGTTCAGGACGAACGGAACTTCTACGTGCGCATCCAGGACGGCCATACGGAAGACTCGGACAACAACTGGATCCGAAAGAAACGGGACGTCTTGATTGGCTACAAGAGCCATAAATTCAACGACAAATGGCCGCTGAACTATTCCGCCTACTATAGCCATGGCCTGTGGAAGGACAACTGGAAGGAAAGCTGGCATACGGAATACGGGGTGTTCCTGACCCACGATCCCATCTACCTGACCCATGAAGCTAATCCCCTGTCCCTGAACCTGGGCATGGGCCACAAGTGGGTCAAAGAAAGCATCAACGACGAAACCAAAAAGACCATGCTGTATTCTGCCACCCTAGGCAAGAGCTTTAGCGGCGGCTGGAACACCTGGCTGGGCTACTACTATCAGAAGGAACACAGCTCCGTCTTCGCCTACAACGACCCGGATATGGCCAAGGAACTCCAGTGGGGCATCATCAAGCAGTTGGGGCCCAACGACCGGCTGACCTGGCTGCTCCGCTACGATGAAGGCAAGAGCCAGATTTACGAATACATCTACCGGTGGAGCCACGATTTCTGCTGCTTCCGGCTGGAACTGGAATACCGGGATAAGAAATACAATAATGACAATGAATGGAGTGTGAAATATGACCTCTTCCGTTGGTAATGCACAAGAACTGATCAGTGCCCGCTTCCTGGAACATGAGAAACTGGTCCATAAGGTCATGGGCAGCAAGCGCCTGCTCCGGAACCTGGAAGACGCAGCCGGGATGGTTTCTATGGCCCTGGCTGCCGGCGGCAAAGTGATGTTCTGCGGCAACGGCGGTTCGGCTGCGGATGCCCAGCATTGGGCTGCGGAAATTGTGGGCCGCTTCCAAAAGGAACGGCCGGGGATGGCCGCCCTGGCGCTCACTACGGATACGTCCATTTTGACGGCGGTGGGCAACGATTACGGCTACGACAAGATTTTTTCCCGGCAGGTAGAAGGCCTGGGCCGGGAAGGGGACGTGCTGGTGGGAATTTCCACCTCCGGCAACAGCAAGAATGTGCTGGAGGCCATTGCCAAGGCCCGGGAAAAGCACATGAAGGTCATTGGCTTTACCTGCAAGGACGGGGGCAAGATGGCGGAGCTCTGCGACGTGCTCCTGAATGTGCCTGCGGAAAACACCGCCCGGGGCCAGGAAATCCATGAAATCATGGGCCATATTCTCTGTGAGCTGGTGGAAAGTTATGCGTAATACCCAAAGCACCCAATTTTTGACTGAAGATATCCAGAAACTGAAAATCGCCGTTTTGGGCGATGTGATGCTGGACCAATATATTTATGGAGAAGTGAAGCGCATTTCCCCGGAAGCGCCCGTGCCCGTGAACCGGGTGCGGAAAATGGAAGCCGTTTTGGGGGGCGCCGGCAACGTGGCCGCCAACCTGGCGGGCCTGGGGGTCCAGGTCTATATGGCCGGGGTCACCGGCGCCGACAGCCACCGGAAAGAGCTGGAGAAGAAGCTGGCTCAGGCGGGCATCGACTACGGCGGGCTTTTGCCCATGCCGGAACGGAAAACTATTACCAAACTGCGGATCATCGGAGCCCGGCAGCAGATGCTGCGGCTGGACTTTGAGGAGCCCGGAGACCTGGTGCCGGAAGAGGAGCGGCTGCTGCTGGAATGGCTGACCCAGAAGCTCCAGGAAGGCCTGAACGGGGTGATTCTCTCCGACTACGCCAAGGGCGTGTGCTCCGACCATTTCTGCCGCCAGGTCATCGATACGGCCCATGTGTTCCAGGTGCCCGTGCTGGTGGACCCCAAAGGCTCCGACTGGCATAAGTACACCGGCTGCGACTTCATTACCCCCAACGTAAAGGAAATGTGCGAAGCTGCCGGGGAAGTGGTGCCCAACGAAACAGAACCCCTGGTCCGGCTGGCCGCCAAGGCCCGGGACCAGTTCCAAATCAGCAATGTGGTGGTGACCCGCTCGGAAAAGGGCGTGTCCCTGATCAATAAAAACGAAGTGATTACCGAAGCCGCTACGGCCCGGGACGTGTTTGATGTGTCTGGGGCCGGGGATACGGTGGCGGCGGTGCTGCTGGCTGCAGCGGCGGGTAAGCTGCCTCTGGCAGAAGCCCTGAACCTGTCCAACAAGGCAGCCGGCATTGTGGTATCCAAGGTGGGCACCTATCCGGTGCACCGGGAAGAGCTGCTGAAGGAAGTCCTTGCCTGTGAAGAACGGGAAGGCCAGGATTACCGGCCGTTAAGCTGGGACGAAATCGAAAGCCTGGCCCGGACCTGGAAGACCGCCGGGGAAACCGTGGTCTTTACCAACGGGTGCTTTGATATCCTCCATGCAGGTCATGTCCAGTACCTGGAGCAGGCCGCTCAGCTGGGCCGTCACCTGATTGTAGGGGTGAACACCGACGACTCGGTGAAGCGGCTCAAGGGAGAAACCCGGCCTCTCAACAAGGAAAATGACCGGGCTCGGCTTCTGGCAGCCCTTGCCTGCGTGGATGCCGTAGTATTTTTCAGCGAAGATACGCCTACCAACTTGATTGCCCGGATTCGGCCGGACATTCTGGTCAAAGGCGGCGACTATACACCGGAACAGGTGGCCGGGCGGGAATACGCCGGCCAGGTCCGGATCCTTCCCTTTAAGGAAGGCTATTCCACCACGGGGGTAATTGCCAAGATTGCCGCCCTGGTGAAGGAGGGTAAAATATGATTATTGTGACCGGCGGTGCCGGCTTTATCGGCAGCAACATTGTAAAAGGCTTGAACGACCTGGGCCGGGACGACATCTTGGTGGTGGACAACCTGACCAACATGGTGAAGTTCAAGAACATCCAGGGCCTGAAGGTCATGGATTATCTGGACAAAATCGATTTCCTGCAAAAAATCAAAGCAGGGGAATTCAACCATACGCCCATTGACGTGATTTTCCATGAAGGGGCCTGCTCCGATACCATGGAATATAACGGCAAATACATGATGGAAAACAACTTTGAGTACACCAAGACCCTGATGCACTTTGCCCTGGACCGGAAAATCCAGTTCCTGTACGCTTCTTCCGCTTCCACCTACGGCAGCGGCAAAAACGGGTTCCGGGAGGAACCGGCCTGCGAAGAAGCCCTGAACGTGTATGCCTTCTCCAAGCTGTTCTTCGACAACTATGCCCGTCGCTACTTTGACAAGGCGGACAGCCAGATTGCCGGCTTCCGTTATTTCAACGTGTACGGACCTCAGGAAAACCACAAGGGCAAGATGGCTTCCCTGGTACGCCAAATGTTCCTGGAATGGAAGCAGGACCACAAGGTGAAGCTGTTTGGCAGCTACGACGGCTACGGCCCCGGTGAGCAGACCCGGGACTTTGTGTACGTAAAAGACGTGGTGAAGGTGCTATTCTATTTCTGGCAGCATCCGGAACTGAAGGGCGTGTACAACCTGGGTACGGGCCATGCCCATACCTTTAACGATATGGCCCATGCCGTACTGGAATTCTTCGGCAGCGGCGAGCTGGAATACATTCCGTTCCCCGAAGGCCTGAAGGGCAAATACCAGAGCTACACCCAGGCCGACGACACCCGCCTTTTGGCGGCCGGCTACGATGGCGGCTTTACGGACTTCAACACTGCCGTAAAGGAATACTGCCAGCTGCTGGAAGAATCGGATGGGTATTATAAGGCATGAGTACGGAACTGGAAAAAGCAGTGTTCTTTGACCGGGACGGAGTCCTGGACGTGGACAAGGGCTATATCTACCGGCCGGAAGAGCTGGAATGGGTGGAGGGGGCACGGGAAGCCGTGGCCTTGCTCCGCAGCCTGGGGTACGCCATCTACGTGGTGACCAACCAAAGCGGCATTGCCCGGGGCTTTTATACCAAGGAGCAGATGGACCAGTTCCATGCCCATATGAACGCGGAACTGGCCAAGGCCGGTGGGAAAATCGACGGCTTCTACCACTGTCCCCATCATCCCACCAAAGGGGTGATTCCGGAGCTGACCGTGGCCTGCGGCTGTAGGAAGCCCGAACCGGGTATGCTGCTCCAGGCCATGGAAGAGCATCCCATTGACCGGCACGCCTCCTTTTTGATCGGGGACAAGGCCTCCGATGTGGAAGCGGCCCTGGCGGCGGGAGTGCCCGGCTACCGGTTTACCGGGAAAAATCTGCTGACCTTTGTCCGGCTGGTGCTGCGCAGACAGAAGGTGCACTGTGACTGTTAAAGACTATAAAAATATTTTGATCATCAAAATGAGCTCCCTGGGGGACGTAATCCATGCCCTGCCCTTTGCGGCGGCCCTGCGGTCTGCGTACCCCGAGGCCAAGATTACCTGGCTGGTCCACCCCCAGTTCGGAGCCTTTATCCCAGAACCGCCTGTCATTGACGAGATTCTCTACTTTGACAAGGCGGCTTTTGGCCGTATGAGCTGGCACGCCAAATGGCAGTGCCTGAAGGAAACCCGGGCCATGCTCCAGGCCAGGCATTTTGACCTGGTGATTGACCTTCAGGGCCTGTTTAAAAGCGCCGTGATGGCATACCTGACCGGGGCCCCGGAAAAAATCGGCTACTGCGAAATGCGCGAAGGCAGCGGCCTGGTGTCCCGGGCCATTACCGGGCCCCATGCCCACGACCACGTGATTGAGCGGTACCTGGACGTAGCCCGGTACCTGGGAGCCAAGGTGGACCAGGTCCGCTATCCCATGCCGGAACTCAAGGAAGAATGCCTGCTGATGCGGAACCGGCTGATCCGGGCCGGTGTCCGGGCGGAAACCCAGCTGCCCTATGTGGTGCTGGTGCCTGGTGCCCGCTGGGTCACCAAACGCTGGCCGGCGGAATCCTACGGGAAGCTGGCCCAGCTGTTTATGGACCACGGCTATTGGGTGGTGCTGGCCGGCGGCCAGGGAGATGCAGCCCTGGGAGAACGGATCCAGGAAGAAACCCGCTATAACCCCAAGGTCATCAATCTGATTGGCAGTACGGGCCTTCGGGAGCTGGGAGCCCTGATCAAGGGCGCCCTGTTCTACATGAGCGGGGATACGGGGCCTCTGCACATTGCTGCCGCCTACGGAAAAAAACTGGTGGCAGTCTACGGACCTACCCGGCCGGACCGGACGGGCCCCTATGGGGACCCGGACGCCACAGTGCTGGTCAGCCCGGTTTCCTGTGCCGGCTGCCTGAAAAAGCAGTGCAATCATTGGGAATGCATGGCGGCCGTTACGCCGGAGCAGGTGTATGCCCTGTTTGAAGACAAGCTGAAGGGAGGAGACCATGGAACTCGCCAATAAAAAAATTATCGTGACCTTCCTGATGCACCTGGGAGACCTGGTGCTGACCACGCCCTTCCTCCATGCCCTGCGGCAGGCCGCTCCCGGAGCGGAAATCACCTACCTGGTGGACCAGAAGCTGCGGGAAGTGGTGGACCATAACCCCAATATCGACCAGGTCTGGACCATCGACAAAAAAGGGAAGGACGACCATTTGTCCGCCCTGTGGGCCATGAGCAGAAAAATCTCGGCCGCCCACTTCGATATCCTGATCAACCTGCACCCCAACGAGCGGTGCTCCTTTATTGATGCCATGGCGTCGGTGCCGGTGAAGGTGGGGGCCTCCCACTTTTTGTTCCGGCCCTTCTTTCACCCCTATCTGAAGCTGAACCGGACCCTCCACGCCGCAGATATGTATCTGGACGTGCTGACCCGGCTGGGGGTGAAACCCCTGGTCCATAACGGCCTGGAAGTCTTCCCCGGTCCGGAGCAGCAGGCCAGGGCGGCAGAGTTTTGGGACCAGCAGGACCTGAAGCCGAAAGAAAAGGTAGTGGGCTTTAACATCGGCAGCGCCGTGGTCACCAAACGCTGGGCACCGGAACGGTTTGCCCAGGTGGCGGATACCCTGGCCCAGGAAGGGTACCGGACGGTATTCTTCGGCGGCCCCATGGACGAAACCATGGTCCAGGAAGCCATTTCCTTTATGCACAGCCGCCCCATGGTGGCGACGGGGAAATTCTCCCTGGGAGCCCTGGCCGCAGCCATGAGCCGGTGCAGCCTGATCATCACCAACGACAGCGGCCCCATGCACGTGGCCATCAGCCAAAAGGTGCCCATTGTGGCCATGTACGGCCCCAGCCACCCGGAACTGTACGGCCCCTATACGGATAAGGCCACCATCGTCCGGGCCATCCCGCCCTGCGACGGGTGCCGGAACGGCATGAAACACCACTGCGACGATATGCGCTGTATGCGGGATTTGACCGTGCAGCAGGTGCTCCAGGCGGCCCATCACTGGCTGGACGAAAAAAAATAGGGAAAAAACCAAAAAAGTTGAAAAAAGTACTTGCAAAATCCTTTGAAATCGTGTAAGATATCAAAGTAATCGGTTGAGACAACCGGTTGCAGGACGTGGTCCGCTAGCTCAGCTGGTAGAGCACCTGACTCTTAATCAGGGTGTCCAGAGTTCGATCCTCTGGCGGATCACCACTTTTTTTTGGCCGGATGGTCAAGCGGTTAAGACACCGCCCTTTCACGGCGGTATCGGGGGTTCGATTCCCCCTCCGGTCACCATCACGGGCGATTAGCTCAGCTGGGAGAGCGTCTGCCTTACAAGCAGAATGTCGGCAGTTCGATCCTGTCATCGCCCACCACAACAGAAGACGATATACGCGCAACGCTGTATCGTCTTTTTTATTTACCTAAAAAAGTATTTAATAAATTTACAAGAAATATCCTAAGGACATGGAAATTTTCCATGTCCTTTTTGACGTTCTGGTGTGCCCTTAAAAGGCGTTTGAACGGTCGCAGCTGGACCCTAAGTAATTTGTACTAACGGAGGTAAAAGAAGCCGCTAGAAGGAAATGTGGGGCTGCTGCAGCACTCCTTTCTGGCGGCTGTATAGAGACAGAAAGATTTAGGATTCTGGTGCTGAGAGGCTAATGGACAAAAAAGGGGCAGAGTCATTTTCAATCTATACCGTTTGAAGCTAAGCAAATCCCAGCAGCTGAAACATTAAGTAAAAATGCAGGAAAACTGATGGGGAAATAGTATATGCTTTATGATAAGATAATAATATTAATAAATCACTTGGCTGCTAGTGTAAATAAGCACCTGTGGATTAGATTCTGCAAAGTGAAGAAAAGATTGCTTTTATAAGGGGAATACAACACCCCATCAAACCAACAAAATGCATCTAGCTAGGACCAATGTAGAAGTACTGAGCTGATTTGTATTGCAAAACTTGGATCACCCTGACGTAATAGACAAAATTTTGGTTTTCTTTTAATGTTAAGCAGATGTAATTTAAGAGGGAGTATTTTTCTACATAGTCTATGCTACAATAGATTTAAACTTAGAACTGGAAAGAACAAAGAAAATCTACATGTAATCCTTAGGGTTTGTATCGGCTAGATGGCTATATTTCTGCCAACCTGGCACAAAAATCTACCGGTTTTTCGGAAGCCGACTTAAAGCTGCTTTGGGACGCTTTGGTCAATTTGTTTGAAAATGACCATTCTGCTGCCAGAGGCAATATGGCTGTGCAGAAATTGTATGTATTCAAGCATGATTCTGTGATGGGTAATGTACAAGCCTATAAACTGTTTAACTGTGTGCAGGTAGAAAAGAAGGATGCCCAGAAAGTTGCACGCGCGTTTGAAGATTATGCTGTAATAGTAGATACCGCAGCTTGGCCGGCAGGGGTACACTGTACGGAAATGGTTGAGCAAGAAAAAGTAAAAGCATAAATCGACACATCACCATACGTGATAAAATGGCATATAATAAAAATAGATATCTCTTATTGTCAGGAATTCGGCACTTTGCATTTTGCAGGCGACAATGGGCACTTATCCATATTGGAATTAAGGCTGGATATAATCCAGTTGGAAAATTAATCCGGTTATGCGAACCAAAAGCTCCCATAAGTTTTAATAATGATTTTGCGTGCTCCAAAGGACTTGCTTTATGAGATTCGCAAAATTGTAGGTTGAATCCCGCAGGGATTCAGTGTTTTTTTGTTTGACAGTCGCTCCCCGCAAGGGGAGCGTGGATTGAAATCCGGCAGTTAAAACAGGAGGACCGCTATAAAGAGTCGCTCCCCGCAAGGGGAGCGTGGATTGAAATATCGTCCCGCTGGTGGGCAAATATCCATACACGTGTCGCTCCCCGCAAGGGGAGCGTGGATTGAAATTCCCAGACCATTGCCCCGATTTTGGAGCAATACGCGTCGCTCCCCGCAAGGGGAGCGTGGATTGAAATATATCCCTTATGACGCGAATGATTTTGATATTGAGTCGCTCCCCGCAAGGGGAGCGTGGATTGAAATTGTGGTTCCCTTGAGCATTGCCTTAGCACTGGCCGTCGCTCCCCGCAAGGGGAGCGTGGATTGAAATGTCTGTTGAAAACGTTTGGCCCGTGTGGACTTTGTCGCTCCCCGCAAGGGGAGCGTGGATTGAAATTTGAGTAACTTAATAATACGACTTTTTACTTAAGTCGCTCCCCGCAAGGGGAGCGTGGATTGAAATTGAATTACCAGCCGCATCCCGGAATCAATGCGTAGTCGCTCCCCGCAAGGGGAGCGTGGATTGAAATACCGGTGAAGAACCCGTGACCGGCGAAAATTCCGGTCGCTCCCCGCAAGGGGAGCGTGGATTGAAATTACTTTTACCTCGATAAAAAACATACGCCCCGGGTCGCTCCCCGCAAGGGGAGCGTGGATTGAAATATAAAAATACCCCGTGTATATTATGCACGGGGTGTCGCTCCCCGCAAGGGGAGCGTGGATTGAAATTGTGCGATTGCATTAACCAGGGCATCGCCGGTCGGTCGCTCCCCGCAAGGGGAGCGTGGATTGAAATTGTGTAGGGATACTTTCAAGATTCAGATGACAGGGTCGCTCCCCGCAAGGGGAGCGTGGATTGAAATTCCTATCGGTCGGAAGTTCCGGAGCTGCTCAAGGGTCGCTCCCCGCAAGGGGAGCGTGGATTGAAATTCATAGGCATTTCTATAACCAGTATAAGATTCAAGTCGCTCCCCGCAAGGGGAGCGTGGATTGAAATTGAAGGGCGGCACCTATGCACGGAGCCAGCCTCGTCGCTCCCCGCAAGGGGAGCGTGGATTGAAATTACCACCAGGCCGTTGTCCAGCTCAATGTGGATGGGTCGCTCCCCGCAAGGGGAGCGTGGATTGAAATCAGATCGATATGGTCAAAACAGCGGTAAAAGACCGTCGCTCCCCGCAAGGGGAGCGTGGATTGAAATAATATTGCGTCCGGAAAACGAACCGAGGAATCTAGTCGCTCCCCGCAAGGGGAGCGTGGATTGAAATCATCTGCAATTGAGAGTTCCGCCCCAGTGAGAGCGTCGCTCCCCGCAAGGGGAGCGTGGATTGAAATACCTGCTTCCACGTTTCCTTGGGGCATAACAGCGGTCGCTCCCCGCAAGGGGAGCGTGGATTGAAATGACGGCTGTTCACTTTTTGGGCGACGTTAAAAGTCGCTCCCCGCAAGGGGAGCGTGGATTGAAATCGGAAAAATCCCCGTCATCGATTATGCAAACCAGGTCGCTCCCCGCAAGGGGAGCGTGGATTGAAATATGTCAACATCAGAAACTCTTAAGATACGTGCAACGTCGCTCCCCGCAAGGGGAGCGTGGATTGAAATACATACCCACGTAAGTTGGATAAAACAGCCTATGTCGCTCCCCGCAAGGGGAGCGTGGATTGAAATATCTTTCGAACCATATAAGGCATCTTTGTTTAGTCGCTCCCCGCAAGGGGAGCGTGGATTGAAATCTATAGTTTAGGGCATAAACCTGACAATGTACGTCGCTCCCCGCAAGGGGAGCGTGGATTGAAATATCATCGGCGATCCAATCACCGCACCGCAATGCCAGTCGCTCCCCGCAAGGGGAGCGTGGATTGAAATAGCAATTCATGAAGGCTTCCAATGCGGCTACGGGTCGCTCCCCGCAAGGGGAGCGTGGATTGAAATTATGTCTATGATAAGGGTAAGAAGGTACTCTATCGTCGCTCCCCGCAAGGGGAGCGTGGATTGAAATTCTGCCACAAGGTTGATATAAGCCTGTTTACCATGTCGCTCCCCGCAAGGGGAGCGTGGATTGAAATGATGAGGGCGGTACAGAAGAGAGGAAACGCCGAAGTCGCTCCCCGCAAGGGGAGCGTGGATTGAAATTCTTGAAAGTATTTTCATTGGTCTCATTATCTTGGTCGCTCCCCGCAAGGGGAGCGTGGATTGAAATTGGACGAAATCATGGTGAAGCATGGATACAAGGTCGCTCCCCGCAAGGGGAGCGTGGATTGAAATTACATACCATTTTAAGGTGTCTACATAAGGTTTCGTCGCTCCCCGCAAGGGGAGCGTGGATTGAAATAAAGTTGATATGAGCGTAGCCGTACTGCTCCAGAGTCGCTCCCCGCAAGGGGAGCGTGGATTGAAATACTTTTTGCGAGAGGTGTACAAAAGGTTCGTGGAGTCGCTCCCCGCAAGGGGAGCGTGGATTGAAATTATACGGTTCGTTTAAATAATGAAGATGTATGTGTCGCTCCCCGCAAGGGGAGCGTGGATTGAAATTGGTTGTCGCTGTCCTGAACATAATGCAGAAGTAGTCGCTCCCCGCAAGGGGAGCGTGGATTGAAATAAATGGACCAACCCTGGAACAGGAGAACAGATCACGTCGCTCCCCGCAAGGGGAGCGTGGATTGAAATCGAAGTGGCCGCTGCTGAAAGTGCTAAACAGGCCGTCGCTCCCCGCAAGGGGAGCGTGGATTGAAATATTGTGAATCGCTCTAAGGTTGTTAGTATGTCCACGTCGCTCCCCGCAAGGGGAGCGTGGATTGAAATAAAAGATACCGTCCTTACAAGATACCGGTTACAGGTCGCTCCCCGCAAGGGGAGCGTGGATTGAAATAAGGTATTCAGGGATTCAGGGGCAGAGTCAACCGTCGCTCCCCGCAAGGGGAGCGTGGATTGAAATGTGGTTATGATGCCAGATGGGACTTTAGATAAGAGTCGCTCCCCGCAAGGGGAGCGTGGATTGAAATTTACTTAATTATTGTAGGGGCAACCAATAGAAATGTCGCTCCCCGCAAGGGGAGCGTGGATTGAAATCGTGGCCAGGGTGGAGAACCATGACGAAGCTGGGTCGCTCCCCGCAAGGGGAGCGTGGATTGAAATTAATAAATAACTTGACACGTTACTCGTGAAATGTTAGTCGCTCCCCGCAAGGGGAGCGTGGATTGAAATGAGGAAGTTAAACCGGGGTGCCAATATTGCCACGAGTCGCTCCCCGCAAGGGGAGCGTGGATTGAAATATCCAATGCCCGAAGTGCGGACAATGGCAAAAAGTCGCTCCCCGCAAGGGGAGCGTGGATTGAAATCCTATAAGCGTTCAAGAAGTAAGGGATATCTTCGTCGCTCCCCGCAAGGGGAGCGTGGATTGAAATTATGCGACGGCAAAAAATATGATGTGAGGGATGAGTCGCTCCCCGCAAGGGGAGCGTGGATTGAAATCCGATGGGGTAGAAATGACCCGTGACGGAAAGCCGTCGCTCCCCGCAAGGGGAGCGTGGATTGAAATAGTATGACATTGCACACACTCTACAGCACTCTCGTCGCTCCCCGCAAGGGGAGCGTGGATTGAAATCTAGTGCCTTAGCGAGTTCATTAAGAGTGTTCAGTCGCTCCCCGCAAGGGGAGCGTGGATTGAAATCCTTTGGTCTTGACATAAAATGAACAGCTCTTTGTCGCTCCCCGCAAGGGGAGCGTGGATTGAAATTAAAGGACTCATACAGGGTTCTGTTAGGGACTATGTCGCTCCCCGCAAGGGGAGCGTGGATTGAAATGCCAGTGTCTTTTTGGCCCCGCTGGAGGTGGCCAGTCGCTCCCCGCAAGGGGAGCGTGGATTGAAATAGACATACTCTTAGCCAGTAAATCAGCAAAGGTGTCGCTCCCCGCAAGGGGAGCGTGGATTGAAATTCTTTGATTGCTTTAATGCTTGCACGGTTTTCCTAGTCGCTCCCCGCAAGGGGAGCGTGGATTGAAATCCACAACGGGGCGTATGCTTTTCGTGGAGGTAAAGTCGCTCCCCGCAAGGGGAGCGTGGATTGAAATAGAGGAACAAACAGCGGATTTACGCGATGGACGGTCGCTCCCCGCAAGGGGAGCGTGGATTGAAATGTCCAGAAAACGTTGCAAATCCGCTTTTTCTAGGTCGCTCCCCGCAAGGGGAGCGTGGATTGAAATCACAAAAATACCCCGTGTATATCATGCACGGGGTGTCGCTCCCCGCAAGGGGAGCGTGGATTGAAATAGAAAAGGTCAGCCCAAGATTGAACACGATGACGTCGCTCCCCGCAAGGGGAGCGTGGATTGAAATTCCATTGCCGTCAATAGACCGTACAAGAACCAAGGTCGCTCCCCGCAAGGGGAGCGTGGATTGAAATTGCAAAAAGCAGGAGTGATTGCTGATGACCGCTAGTCGCTCCCCGCAAGGGGAGCGTGGATTGAAATATGTATACCAACAAACGTACTGAATTGATTGACACGTCGCTCCCCGCAAGGGGAGCGTGGATTGAAATTGGTCGATTCCGAGGAACCCTCCGAACCTCTGAGAGTCGCTCCCCGCAAGGGGAGCGTGGATTGAAATTTGGATATATTTCCCCTTATAGCGGGGTAAGCACGTCGCTCCCCGCAAGGGGAGCGTGGATTGAAATTGATTGGTTGACGTTTAAGGCACTGAAATATCTGGTCGCTCCCCGCAAGGGGAGCGTGGATTGAAATCCTGTGGTTACTGCGGCCTATCTGGTAGATAAGGGTCGCTCCCCGCAAGGGGAGCGTGGATTGAAATAAGAAGTCTGGCAGAAGAGACAGGAGTGGGAATGGTCGCTCCCCGCAAGGGGAGCGTGGATTGAAATACTAGCCACGAGAGTACATTTAATGGCATCCCTTGTCGCTCCCCGCAAGGGGAGCGTGGATTGAAATTTCCAGCGTCAAGCCCAGTTCTTTTCGCCGTATGTCGCTCCCCGCAAGGGGAGCGTGGATTGAAATCGTACGTTCCCTCCTGGATGATGTTGTCGTTGGCGGTCGCTCCCCGCAAGGGGAGCGTGGATTGAAATCAGTTTTGCTTTTGTTTAATTCGTCACAGTCATTGTCGCTCCCCGCAAGGGGAGCGTGGATTGAAATGTAGAAGCTCTTGCTTATCCGGGAACATCAACCTGTCGCTCCCCGCAAGGGGAGCGTGGATTGAAATTTAAGGTTTGTCCAGAAGAGTTTGTATGCCTTGGTCGCTCCCCGCAAGGGGAGCGTGGATTGAAATCCTTCAACCGAGGATGATCTGGAAGTCCACCCGAGTCGCTCCCCGCAAGGGGAGCGTGGATTGAAATAAGTTCACTTTTTGCGAGAGGTATACCGTAGATTCGTCGCTCCCCGCAAGGGGAGCGTGGATTGAAATCGAAGTCCTTAAAAGAATCTTTGGCGTGACACAGGTCGCTCCCCGCAAGGGGAGCGTGGATTGAAATTCTGCGTCGGTTATGTGGTGCTGAATAGTTTTGGGCGGTGGAGTCACGCGGAGAACCATCATGTACAACAATGAATTCCGGGACAACAACACGGCTTAGTACAATCTCACCGGTCTCGTCTGTCGGTTTGATCTCATCTTCGGCAATCTTTGGTGGATATGTGCCGTACAGGGTATGGGCTGGTATGACAAACACTTCCTGTTGGGGAGTAGCGGTGCTCGGGCGCATAGTAATGTTTTGGATAGCAGTGACGTCCGGGAGAATTTCGGTACCGGAAATATTGATCGGTTCAAAACCAGGAGCGGTGACGGAGAGTGTGTATTCAGAATAAGGCTGTGATTCAATTGTGGGATTCAGACTGTATTCCAGTGGAGGAGCAGCGAGTTCTAAAGTTTCGGTCTGACCGGAGGAATCTGTAGTGACTTGTTCTAAAGTTTGTTCAGGAACACCCGTATAGGAGATAGAAATGGAGGCGTCGGCAATCGGGAAGGAAGTGATTTCAGAGTTGATCTGGATCTTTAACTTTCCTTTGTCCGGTGTGTCTGCCTGCATAGCATGCATTGGTTTCATAATAAGACCTCATGTGATTAAGATTACTGTTACTATATGCAGAAAAATATGTAGAGTGCATTGAAAGAATATGGATGGAGGCTGCAAAAAGGAGATTGTGATATGAGCAGAAATCACAGAAGAAATCGAAGGATAAAGCGGAAAAGGCGAAAAGGATGGATTTGGATAGTGCTTATTCTGGTTGCTATGCTGGCAGCGGCAGGTTTCTGGATGTTGGGTCGGAATTATGAGGGCGCGGAAAAAAATGAGTACAAATTTAAGATTACCGCAGAGTGGAAAGAAACCGCAGAAACAGACAGGCAAAGCGAATCTCAGGATGAAAGTACGTCAGACTTTTATTTTCGGCAGCTTTCAGAGGAAGAGCAGCGCATTTATACGAGTCTCTTGAAGGGAGTCTCCTTACACCGGGAATCTGTGGAAATCCTAGGAGCAGATACAGAAAAAATAGGGAAAGTTTATCAGTTTCTGCTAAATGATCATCCTGAATTATTTTGGTGCTCTGGCACACTGCAAATGACACACTATCCAATGGCAGAAAAAATAGAATTATTTCCTTGTTTATCGACAAGTATCATCCTGAAGTGAAATTTGTTTCGCCCGTGAGTGG
>ERZ791932.212-NODE-212-length-38829-cov-21.903827_pt1 | contig 38829 bp, 32 predicted proteins | sample MGYA00510126_ERZ791932 | MGnify/ENA primary metagenome ERZ791932 (study PRJEB30046, sample SAMN00993244) | human gut metagenome | study: EMG produced TPA metagenomics assembly of the A metagenome-wide association study of gut microbiota in type 2... | reverse complement strand
GATAAATTTTCTTCTATAATCTGAAGCATTTTAGGCTTTCTTCAGAAAGGCCCTCCCGCCCCCTCCAGTCTTCTCACAATTCCTCTTCCTACCTCAAGCTTTCCAACACTTCGCGGGTGGACTTGAGCATGTAGCCGAAGTCCTCTTCGCTGAGCCAGTGCTGGAAGGGGAAGGATATCTGGCCGTCGAAGAAGGCGTCGGCGTTGGGGCAGTTGGCTTCCCCGAGTCCGAGCTTCTTGTAGAAATCGTAGCGGTCGAGCGGGATGTACTGCACCACGCACTTGATGCCCTTTTCTTCGGAAATGGCGTGCATGAAGGCGTCGCGCTTGCCGTTTTTCATGCAGCCCGCGAGCAGGTGGTAGTTGTGGCGGGTGGTGTCGTCGCGGAGGAACTCCAGCTCGGGGTAATCCTTGAGCGCGTCGATGAAACGGATGGCCCGGGCGCGCTTTTCGGCGTTGATCCGGTCGATGCGCTCAAGCATCTTGACGCCGAGGGCGCACTCGATTTCGCCGAGGCAGTAGTTGTTCGGCCAGAGCATGTCGCCGTCGAGCATGGGCATGTCCACATTGCCCATCGCCGGGGTCCAGTAGTTGGGCCGGGGCTCGGGATAGCCGCAGTGCCCGTTGTGGCGCAGGGCGGGCACCAGCGCGGCGAGCTTCGGGTCCTTGACCACCAGCATGCCGCCCTCGCCGAGCGTGGTAAGGTTCTTGTGGGAATGGAACGAGAAGATAGCCATGTCGCCCCACGCGCCCGACTTGATGCCGTCGATGTCCGCGCCGATGGACTGGGCCGCGTCTTCAATGACGAGCACATTGTGCCGCTTCGCCACTTCCATGATTGCAGGCATGTCCGCCACGTAGCCGTACAGGTGCACGACGACGATAGCTTTCGTTCTGGGCGTGATGCACTTTTCGATGGTTTCGGCGTTGACCACATGCGTGACGGGATCGACGTCCGCCCAGACGAGCTTCGCGCCCTTCTTGGCGTAGGGGTAGGCCGAGGCGGTGAAGGTGTGCGAGGGGATGACGACTTCATCGCCGGGCTTGAAGTTGCAGAGCTGCGCGGAAAGCTCAAGCGCGGACACGCCGTTCATCACCGCAAAGCAATGCTCGGCCCCGATGTACTCGCCGAACGTCTTCTGGAAGGCTTGCAGATGCTTGCCCTGCGTCAGCGGTTCCGCGTTCCGCATGGCTTCCACGACCACAGCGATCTCGTCTTCGGTGTACTTGATCGCACGTCCGCTGAAATTGACTTTGATGTCCATAAGATGTCCTGTCTCTGATTGCCCAGTGCGGAACCCGAAACGGTATAGCCGCTTCGGGTTCCCTTATGTTTCTCGGGACAATTGGCGCTGCGGAGGGGGCCTCCGTTTTCCCGCTTAGCGGGTCAAGGGGCCGCATGGTCCCTCGCGGGGGCAAGCCCGCCGGGGGCGCTCCCGCTAGATGCTCTTGTAGCGTTCGATGAGGTTTTCCTTGGTGAGGATCTGCTTGAAGTCGGGGCCGAGGGCATTGGTGAGGGGCTTTTCGTGGACGATGCAGCCGCGATAGAGGCCTTCGTACTGCTCTTCGGTGAGATCCTTGCAGATGCCGGTGGGCAGGTTGACGCCCTGCCGTTCGATCATGGTGCGGAACTGCTTGTATTCTTTGGGGTAGATGTCCCCAAGGACGTTCAGGGCGAGGCAGTTGCCGAGGCCGTGGGCCACATGCAGGACGACGCCGAGCCCGGCGGAGAAGGGATGGATGACGCCCACGTTCCCGGCGGCCATGCCGCCGATGTAGGAGGCGATCATCATTTTTTCGCGGTTTTCTTCGCTCATCATGTCGTCGGAGAGGAAAATTTCCTCGCAGAGCTGCACGGCGCGTACGGAGAAGGCGTCGATGATGGCGTTGCGGTAGCTGCCCTGAAGCGATTCGACGCAGTGCATGAAGGTATCGATGCCGGTGTAGAAATACTGGTCGCGGGGAACGGTGGCGAGCAGGTCGGGATCGAGCAGGAGCTGATCATAGACCGTGTAGTCGCTGTTCATGCCCAGTTTGAGATTTTTGGGGATGTTGGTAAGGACACAGGTGCGGGAACACTCGGAGCCCGTGCCGGAAAGGGTCGGGATGCCGATCTTGTAGACGGCGGGATTCTTGACGAGTTCCCAGCCCTGATAGTCTTCGGCCTTGCCGGGGTTGGTGAGCAGGTTGGCGACGGCCTTGGCGGTGTCGAGGGCGTTCCCCCCGCCGATGCCCACGACGCAGCAGGGGGTGCGGCTGTCGGCGGCGGATACGGCTTCCTTGAAGGCGTCGATGCGGGTGACTTCCGGCTCGGAACTGGAGTCGACGAAATGGAGCTGGTCGCCCTTTTCCATGGGCAGACGGCCGATCAGTTCATGATCGCGGAAGAAGTGGTCGACGAAATAGACGACCGGACCGTCCACGGCTTCGCGGCGGGGTTTCAGCAAGTCGCCGAGCTGAGCCAGAGATCCCCGCCCGAACACATAGTAAGGAACGTTTTTTGTATTGCGATACATGGTAAAAGCCTCATAGGATGATTTTAGGAAACGATAACGGGCATTGTATGTTGAATCCGCCCGGGCCGCAAGCCGGAGCAAACGGCCCGTTCCGGCGGTTTTCCACCGATTTTTCCACGGGAGAGTGTATGTCAGGCAAAACTTCGATAGCGGTTCTCGGGGGCGGAAGCTGGGGTACGGCGCTGGCCCATCTGTTGGCCCATGCCGGGCATTCGGTGGCACTGCTGTTACGGGATACGGCGCAGGCCGCGCACATCAACGCGTACCATGAGAACCCGCGTTACCTGCGGGGCGTACCGCTGCATCCGGGCATCCGGGCTGTTGCCGGGGATACGGGCGGTCCGGAACAGGCGGAAGTGCTGGCGGGCGTCTCCATTCTGGTCCTGTCGGTCCCTTGCCAAGCCATGCGGGGGACGCTTCGCCGGTTGGCGGGCGTTGTGCCCCCGGACTGCGTTCTTGTCAATACGGCAAAAGGGATCGAAGTTTCCGAGCTGGTTACGGTGGAGCGCATGGTCCGGGAAGAGCTGCCCGGATTCGTGGACCGCTACGCCGTCCTTTCCGGGCCGTCGTTTGCCCTTGAGGTGGCGACCTGCAAGCCCACGGCGGTGGTGCTCGGCTGCCGCGACGAACGGCTTGGGGCACGGCTGAGGGAAGTGTTCGCCACGCCGTGGTTCCGATCCTATTCCAGTACGGACGTGCCGGGCGTGGAGCTTGGCGGCGCGATCAAGAACGTCATCGCCATCGCCGCGGGCCTCAGCGACGGCCTCGGCTTCGGGCTGAACGCTAGGGCGGCGCTGGTCACGCGCGGCCTTGCGGAAACCAGCCGCCTTGGTGTGGCGCTTGGGGCGCGGGCGTCGACCTTCATGGGCCTTTCCGGGCTCGGGGACCTCATGCTCACCTGTTCGGGCGATCTGTCCCGCAACCGTCAGGTCGGGCTGCGCCTCGGGGCCGGTGAGAGCCTGGAAGACATCGCCTCATCCATGTGCATGGTGGCCGAGGGGGTCAAGACCACGCAGGCCGTGCACCGGCTGGCGCAGCGCCTCGGCGTGGACATGCCCGTGACCGGCACCATGTACAGCGTCTTGTATGAGGGGTTCGCGCCCCGCGAGGCGGTACAGGCCCTTATGGGGAGACAGTTGAAGGAAGAATAGACGGGGGGAGTTGAGTGGGTGCGGTTTGTTTTTTCTGTTGATCGGCGGGAGAGCTTTGGAGGTTCATCCGCCTTATTTTGAAAAATGGGGCGGTACTTCATAGAAAAAACGGGCTGAGTGAGGAACTCAGCATGGTTGGGGCATACTAGGTGATAGCCCATAGTAACAGCCCTGTTCCATTATGAAAAAGTTCAGAATCCCGAGCCTGTTCTTTACAATACATTTATTCAGTGTCGCCTGATGTAATATTTTAAAATATTTTGTAAATATGTACGTACTGATGAATGGTTCTATGGGGCGGACAAGCGTGTTACTTTGTATCTTCAACCGCTTTTCGAATGTAAGCCCCATCCGCTCGCGGAAAAGCACCTCCGAGAAACTCTGTGCGTGGGCCTTCAGCCTGTCCGTATTCCAACTGTGTCTTCGGCAGTCTCAAAATCATCAAATGCAGCGATTAGGGAGTCGATATTCTGCTGTTCAAAAAATAAACCGGTTTTGTCTGAGATTATGCTGTCCAGTACGCCACCCTTTCCATAGGCGATGACGGGGCGGCCCGCCGCAGAGGCTTCCAGCGGAGTAATCCCAAAATTTTCTTCGCCGGGAAAAAGGAAAGCCCTGCATCCCGCGTAGAGAGCGGGAATAGCCTCGTTAGGCACATGTCTCAAAAAGCGAACACTAGGGCCCGCCATCTTCTCCAGCTTTTTCCCCTCCGGGCCGTCTCCAGCAACAATGAGATTCCGCTTAGTTGCGATACAGGTTTGTACCGCGAGATCCACCCGTTTGTAACTGACAAGCTGTCCGAGGCAGAGGTAATAGCTTCCGGGTTCGGGATGTCCCAACACCTTTTCCAACTGTGATATATCCGGGGTCGCGAAGGAGGAGATATCCACGGGTGGATGGATGACGGTGGATTCTCGCCCCCACCAACGTTCGATCCGACGCTGTACGGCCTGAGAGTTGGCGATGAGTGATCGACCCGCTGGGCCGAAGCATAATCCCATAGCCGCAGGAGATGGAAGAGCAGGCACATGAGAAAACGCGTTGCCGGACTGGTAGGCTCGAGATAACCCTGATAAAAATCTCAGAGATAGCGCATCGGGGAGTGGCAATAGCAAATGTGCGGCGTGTCAGCCCTTGTGATGACGCCTTTGGTGGGACTGGATTCGCTGGAAATAACCAAATCGTAACCGCACAGGTCGAGTTGTTCCACCGCTAAGGGCATCAACGGAAGGTATTTCTGGTAGTGCTTGATACTTCCGGGAAGCTTTTGGATAAACGTCATATAGATAGGATGCGCGAGCAGCGTTTGGGACAGGGCTTCGGGACACACGACATGTGTGTAGATCCGCTTGCGGGAGCATCTTGTACAGCGACTCGACAACCCTTTCTCTCCCGTGTATTCGGGTAAGCTAGAAATGAATAATGGCTACCCGCAATTGCGAAAATTTTTTTCGCCCATAGGGCGCATCCTTACACAACCGTTATTTGTCTGATACTTCCATGCCTCGGCAACGCGTTCCGGAAGTGACGCGAGATAATTGCCATAACCAGATTTCTTCAACGGAGCCGCAAGATTCAGCAGTTGTTCAGTCGAAATATATCCTTTTCACCATGCGATCTCCTCAAGGCAAGTAACTTTGAGCCCTTGGCGCGTTTTGATGGACTGCACAAAGGTTCCCGCCGTCATAAGGGAATCGTACGTCCCTGTATCCAGCCAAGCGATCCCGTGCCCATCAGCTCCACATGCAAATTGCCCGCCTCAAGATAAACTCGGTTCACATCCGTAATTTCCAGTTCACCGCGTGCGGAAGGGGATGTTGAGCGTGTGATGTCCACGACATTCTGGTCATAGAGTTAGAGCCCGGCCACGGCATAGCTGGATTTCGGATGTTGCGGCTTTTTTGCTGGCGTCCAATTCATTCCACCAGGCTTTGGCAGTGCACAAAAGCGTGCGGGTTCCGAGGACGTTGGTACACACAAAAAGGCTTCCGAGTCGAGAATAGAATGGTCCATATGGCTTTCGGCGGCAAAGTTGACCACGGTATCGTGCCGATAGGCCTTGAGGGGATGCTCCATAATCTCTGCATTACCGATGTCTCCATGCACGAAAATATGCCGAGGATTGCCGGACAGCAAGGCCACGTTTTCGGGATTACCAGAATAGGTGAGCTTGTCCAGATTGATAATCGTATCCCCGACCGCACATCGGGCAAGGACATAACAGGAGCCGATGAACCCCGCACCGCCGGTAACAAAGATGGTTGCCATAAAATTTTTTGTAGTCATCGAATACGGTTACGTATCTGTTTAGACATATTAAATATGGTTGGACTGATACGCTATCACGCCGAACCGGGCAAGTTGCCGTCCCCATGAGGGGGATAGCAGAAACCGGGACTCCCTTCTTTTATAATGTGGCTAGCTAGGGTCAGGTCTCATTATTTTCAAAGAAAGAAAACCAGGGTATTGCAGGAGGCACGGAGGTTCCCATACGTACCCCGTTTTATCTTTCCGAAAGCCAGCTGGAACGTATCAAACCGTTCTTTCCCCATTCTCACGGTGCTCCCCGTGTGGATGACAGGCGCGTCGTCAGTGGCATCATCTACGTCATCAAGCACGGACTTCAGTGGAAGGATGCTCCTGATGAGTACGGCCCGCACAAAAACCTGTACAATCGTTTTGTCAGGTGGAGTAAACTCAAAATTTTAAACAAAATTTTCAATAAATTAGCAAAGTATACGCCTTTTGATGGCTCCCTGATGCTCGACTCCACCCACCTCAAGACTCACCGTACGGCGGCAAGTCTGCTCAAAAAGGGGATTCTCCATGTCTCACCGGTCGAACAAAAGGAGGCCTAAATTCCAAATTTTATGCCGTTTGTGACGGACATGGGCGACTCCTCTTGCTTTTGCTGACTGAAGGACAGGTCAGCGACTACAAAGGTGCAGCCATTCTCCAGCATCTTTTTCCCGATACCTGTACGTTTCTGGCAGACGGAGGTTATGACGCGAGTTGGCTGAGGGAATCTCTGAGAGCCAAGGGGATGACAGTCTGCATAACCACCCAGAATAACCAGAAATATAGCATTTCCCTTTGATAAGACGCTGTATAAGCGGCGGCATCTTATTGAAAATACATTCAGCAAACTGAAGGACTGGCGGCGTATCGCGACTTGGTATGACCGCTGTGCCCATACTTTTTTTCAGCCATCTGCCTTGCTGTTACCGTTATCTTTTATCTTTATGTCCTGATCCTAGTAAACGTTCAGGCTATTTTGAATGGAACGGCAGGAAGGTGGGCCAAGTGTCATCAGTTTCTTTGTTTGTAGTCATCCGGTCAGAAATGGTGGGCTGTCGAGGTCGATTTCGCATCAATGAGCTTCATGAACACCGTACACAGCTCCTATATGATCGGGACTCCACTTCCACGGAAAAATCTTCCACAACCGTGTACAGTGATGCATTCAGCCGGGTATCACGAAGAGCCTCAATGAAACAGACATGATATAGACTCAGGAAGGTATCGGCAACGACCGGGGAATACTGCATGCCGCGTAGCTCTCTCACGGATTCTCATCGGACACAGGCCCTGGATGGTGGGTGCTCTCGGTCGTTATTCGGTGCGCTGCAATCGGATCCCCTGTATTCACGGCAGTCACTCCCCTGCAGCCCGAACAGTCCGTATTTCGCTTCAAAGATTTCGAGTGACCACTTTGTTTGAGCCTTCCACGAAAACTACGGTTTCCCCACGTTGTTCACGAACTGTTCCAACTGTTACGGACCTCGTTAGTTCCTGGAAAAACGCATCTCGCTAGTGACTCTGAATACGCTGGTCTGCAGGCCGTTGCCCGTGTATGGAACTAGCTCCAACATTCGAGGCAGGCTTGTATGTCGGGGATCTCTGCACTCCCGTCCAGTGTGTGCTTGAATCCGGCAGGGCAGACCTGTAACATCGTCGGTCATTCTGGCTGACGAATCTGGAGGTTATGAAAGGCGTTTGTACCATCCTTGAAACCTCCGGCCCTCAAGGTGAAGGGACTTATGCTGATCTCAAATAGTACGAAGATCAGCACGGAACTCGGCTGGTAGCTAGCGCATCGTTTTGAAGACGGCCTGCGCGAGATGGTGCAGTGGTATCTCGACAACAGGGCATGGGTGGAGAACGTCCAGAGGGGGGAGTACCGCAGCTGAATCAGGACAAACTATGCACAGAGGCTGAAGTTGCTGAGAAGGGGAGCAGGGTGGATGCTGTTCCGTAGGAGACGGCAGGTGACGAACTCTGACCTGCTTTCTTCGCAGGATGAAGACAGATTGAAAAAGTTTGAGCCTAAACTGTTTTTGGTCTATGATTAAATCAACATAACTTTGTAGAATCGGCTATGGTCGATTCGTCGCCTTTCACCCGCGTCCCCGCCGCGCAGAGCGGCAGAAGAGTTGTTGCGGATGAGGGGAGGTGAGTTTTCCCACCTGTGCTTAATTGACCACAGATATGGATCCGGTGGACTGATATTGCATATCTTTTTGTTCTCCCAATCGGGAACTGGATATGGTGCGGACGGTTACATTGTCTCTGGAGCTGGCTGCTGTACAGAAAACGGTTGACTCTGCGTGCGTGATCGTCCAGAACTTCAACGAACGTTGAGCCGGTCCACCGGAAGAGTGGAGATTCTCGTGTGAGCATGATCTCAGAGAGCTTCCAGGCAGAAGGCCCCGTTTCGTTTTTTTAGCTGATATTGTCGGCCTGGTCGAGGAGGAACAGATGGCGATAAAGGCGACAAAAAAGATATGTTCAGCACATTGCGAAAATGCTGGATGTTACCCCTGCAGAAACCGAGAGCCTAATGCTGGTGGTCATACGTTAATACGAAAAGCAGCTTGTCGATGATGCCTCGTCATCCTCCCCGTGACCAATGGGGCGGTAAAGCTCGGATGTAATTCGCATACCGGGGAAACCGTGCCCATTCCGCCACGTTGGATGTGCGTCTGCGTATGACAAAGGATTTCAAGGAAGGGCTGGTAAGGCACAGTGAGGGGCGGATATGGTATCCCGCAGCTGAGCGTCAGTAAGCAGTTGTTGCCGGTATATAACAAACCGATGAGCTACTTCCCATGTCAGTTTCATGCTGTCGAGGATTCGTGAAATCGCTATCAGCACCCCTGAAGATGTGGCATACTGCAAACTCCGTTGGAAACGGTAGCCAGTGATTCTGTTCCTTTGAGTACGTCATCCAGCCGAAACCCGAAGGAATCGCACAGCCGTTTCTCCTGACGGCGGATTTCATTCGTAGAAGCCGCAGCACCCCCGTTCCTATTATGCCGTGACGGGGCTGTATTTATGATTCGGATCGATCCGTTCGCCCGTGGGGATCTGGAATCATGGATGTGAACAATACCTACCTCACCTACCTCCGGGCCAGAAAGCCCATGTGGCCTGATGGGACGCGGCATTGCATGGTTGATACGGGCCTCATGATTCGATCATGGCTGCGGGCACTTTTGTGCAGACCATCGAAACACGGCAGGGGCTTAATCCCTGTCTGGAGGAAATCGTCTGGCGGAATGGGTATATTTAGACTGAACAACTGCTGAATTTTGCGGCACCGTTGAAGAAATCTGGTTATGGTGATTATCTCGCGTCACTTCCGGAGCGTGTTGCCGAGGCATGGAAGTAATGCCCGACGTATAGCGGTTGTGTAAGGATGCACACTATGAACAAAAAAGGTTTTTCGCAATTACGGGTAGCCATTATTCATTTCTGGCTTACCGGAATGCGTGGCGGAGAACGCATTGTTGAATCCCTGTGCAGACTTTTCCCGCAGGCGGACATTTATACCCATGTCGTGCGCCGCGAGGTGCTGTCAAAGCCGATCCGATCACACCCCATCCATACCACGTTCATCCAGAAATTTCCCGGAAGAGTACACCGCTATCAGAACTATCTGCCTCTTATGTCACTGGTGCTCGAGCAGTTCGATCTCCGGGGCTATAATCTGGCCATTTCCAGTGAATTCGGGCCAGCTAAAGGAGTCATCGCCCGAGCCGACACGATGCATATCTGCTACTGCCATTCCCCTATCTCTACCTCTGGGATTTTTATCAGGATTATCTTGAATCCACGGCCCCGCTGACGCGGCTGCTCATGCGGTCGCTTTTTCGTAGGCTCCGTCTATGTAGCTTTCTTCTGCCTAGTGGGGTGACCACGTCATCGCCAATTTCCATACGGTACAGCAGCGGATCAGACGGTGGTGGGGGAAAGAAGTAACCGTCATCCATCCACCTGTGGCTCTCGCGGCCTTTTCCAAGCCTAATCTCGACCTGCTGAAAACTCTTTCCGGACAACCTGAAGCTGGTAGCTATTATCTGTGCCTCGGAGATCTTGTCAGTTATAAGCGTGTCGATCTGGCGGTCAAAGCCTGCACAGCCCCGGTCGGCAGCTCATCGTATCTGGTGAAGGGACAAAGCGGATCGGCTTGAAAAAATGGTAGGCCGACGTGTGGCCGTCTGCCGTGTTTCCTTCCTGTACGCTGGCTGCTCGCGTTCCTGTTCTCCGGCGAGGAGGATTTTGGTATTACCTTGCTTGAGGCAGCTGCGGAAGGACGCCCTGTCATCGCCAGGGGGGATGCTCAACAGCGTACGGGAAGAGGAGACGTGTCTCTTCTTTGGAAAACAGGATGTGGATTCAGTGGTTGAAACTTTAAAACGCTTCGAGTATTTTGACGAATTAATATGGTCTGCGGAATCAGCTCTCGCTATTTTCTGAAGAAGGCTTGAGGGAAGGAATGTCGTTTATCCCGCGCGTCATTGAAAAAATTGACAGAAGAACTATCTCCGAACTATTCTGGAAATTCTAAGGAGTACTTGTGAGTGTCGCCAAGAAACTGTTTATTTCTGATGTAACGAGGATTATGAATCTTCTGCCTCGTTCCATCAGGACTCGTATTTATATACTCTTTTTTCTGATGTTTATTCTTGCCCTTTTTGAAGTGCTTTCTATCCTATCCATGTCTTTTATGGGGATGAGCGTCGCGGCACCGCAGATAATTCTGGATGATCCGAATGTGAAATGGATTATGGCTGAATTCCCTGGGCTTGCTGAAAAGTGTAAAGATATTAGGTACTTTACATTAATATCTGCATGGGGAGTCGTCATCCTGACAGTCCTTAAGAATATGCTTTCTGCGCTTGTCGGATGGAAAAGTTCATGCATAGGCGAAGATGTTGCCATTTTTTCCGGAAGCCGAATAATGAATCATTATCTGAACAGCAACTATATGTGGCATATTTCAAGTAACAGTTCAGATATGTTTCAGGCTCTCGGCTGGAAAAGCCAGCTGAGCCAGCTTCTGGTGAACCTTTTGAATGTCTATACATATGCAATAACTGCCGTTGCTTTGTTTTTTGCCCTTATCACAGCGACCCCTGGCGTTATTATCGGTTGCCTTTTTGCGACTGGGCTGATTTCCTATGTTGTTTACAAGACGATGAAGAATGCCATTGATCGGTCGGGGATGCAGGTCGCGGTATCTTCGGCCGAAGAGAACAAGACAACCTTCAACGCCATGAACGGCATTCGGGAAGTCCTGATTTACGGGCAGCAACCTGTTTTTTTTCAGAAATACATTGAGGCCTGCCGTTCCGGCGTGCGCGCCCGTTCTTTTCTGACCATTGCCCCCCCCATCCCCTCATGGATTCTTGAAATATTCGGATTCGCTGTCATCCCAACAACGGTGTGGCTGCTGATTAGGACGCAGGATGCCAACATGGCGCAGATTGCCAGCGTCGTCACAATGGTCATGCTTGCCGCATGGCGAATCCTGCCTATCCTGAACCGTTCGCTCGGTTGCCTTGTCGTCGTCCGGAGTGTGCGCCCCATGGCCATCAACTGCCTTGAGCGTCTGGAAAACATACAGACCCAGAATCTGCCCCCGCAGACTGAGCCTGATCCGGATTTCCAATTCAGAAAAGCCATTGAACTCAAGCATATCGCATTCAGCTATCCCAATGCGGAACGGTCGTCGCTTGCGGACATCAGCATAACTATCCCGAAAGGCGCACAGGTCGGGATTATCGGCCCGTCCGGAGCGGGGAAGAGTACGCTTGTAGGCATCCTAAGCGGGCTCATGCGGGCACAGGGGGGGAGGTTCAGTGTTGACGGTGCTGTCCTCAATGACGCACAGCTTTCCGCCTATTGTTCTCGCGTCGGCTATGTCCCCCAGACTCCATATATTATGGGTGGGACCATAGCGGAGAATGTTGCCTTCAGCCAGTGGGGTAAGCCGTACGATGAAGAGCGTGTTTGGAAAGCCTGCCGCATGGCGGCGCTTGATGTCGTGGACAAGGATCCGCGTGGGATTGAATACCCTATTGGGGAGCAGGGTACAGGCTTGTCTGGCGGCCAGGTCCAGCGGGTATCCATCGCCCGCGCGCTGTACGCCAATCCTGAGGTCCTTATCCTTGATGAATCAACCAGCGCGCTCGATCAGGGGACGGAGGCGTCCATCATGGAAACCATCCATTCTCTGAAGAATACGCTGACTGTTATTATCATTGCCCATCGTCTGACGACTGTTGAACAATGTGATTTCATCTTATGGATTGCCAACGGCTCTGTCGTGAAAACTGGGAAGCCTGCCGATATTATCGAGGAATATAAGAGAACCCTGTAATCCCACTCTGTGCGGCATCGAAAAGAATGAACGACGGGAAAAAAATATGTATTGACTGCCGGATGGCTGAAATGTCCGGTATCGGCGAGTATATCCGGAATCTTGTTCCTGTCTGCATCATGGCTTTTCCGCATGTTTCGTTCAGAGTCATCGGAAACAGTCCGCTGCCGTTTCCTCTGCCGGGGAATGCCGTTTTTGTCCGGGCCTCCTCCAGAATATACAGCCTCCAGGAACAACAGGAACTGCCTCTTCTTGTTCGGGGGACGCAGGGGCTCTGGGTGCCGCATTATGCCATTCCGCTTCTGGCACCAGTCCCTCTTGTCGTTACGGTACATGATCTTGCTCACCTTACTTTACCGGAAATTTTCGGACGTCTCCAGCGTTGTTATGCCCGAGTGTTGTTTTCCGGGGTCAGAGTTCGGGCAAAAGCCCTCCTTTTTAATTCAACGTTCACGGCACGGGAATTTCAGCGTATCGTCGGCATACCCCGTTGTAAATCGGCTGTGACGCCGCTCGGCATCGCACAGGAGTGGTTTGAGCCGTGCGGTGTTGCGCCTCCGTTTTCCTTTCCTTATTTCCTTGCTGTGGGCAATCTCAAACCGCATAAGAACCTGCTGGCATTATGCCATGCCTTTGCTTGGGTAGCGGACCGTATTCCCCAGCATCTGGTTCTGCTCGGAAAGAAGGAGGGGTTTCTCACCGGGCTTGACGGGGCTTCCATTGAAGGCCTTGTCCCCGGAAGAATCCATTGCACGGGGCTGGTTGATTCTAGGACACTCCGCGCTGTAACACACCATGCGTCGGCATTAGTTTTCCCGTCTCTGTATGAAGGATTCGGCTTTCCCCCACTTGAGGCACTAGCCTGCGGAACGCCCGTCATTGCTTCGGATATCCCTCCGGTGCGGGAAACCTGCGGAGAACATGTTGCCTATATTGATCCTCATTCTGAAGAGGAGCTCAGACAGGCTTTACTGCAATATGCCGAGGAGCGGATAGATAGCGTGGAACGGGCTGCAGGAAAGGAGCTAGCCGCGAGGTATTCATGGGAAAAGACGGCGGCACTGACGATTCCCATTCTGCGGGAATCTTTCCGGCTATAAGATTGAAAGAGGATGGATTTCCGGCAGGTGGGGCAGCATTTCCCCCGTCATTCTTTAACGTTGCGTTCATAAAAGGATGGGATACTAATACTGACGATTAGTGTTTTCCCATTATGATGAAAGTGACACTTCAATGAGTTTAAAGGATATTGATATGCTTCATCCGGTTATACTTTGTGGTGGCAGTGGAACACGCCTCTGGCCTCTTTCTCGTGATATGTACCCTAAGCAATTCGTTGATCTGGGAGATGACCGGACACTTTTCAAAGACACTGTGCGCAGGGTTGCCTCTCTTCCGGATATCGGGGTACCGTTCATCGTCTGTAATGAAACGCACCGCTTTTATGTAAGTGCTAGCCTGCTCGAATGTGGAATGCAGTGCCGGATCCTCCTGGAACCCGCTCCGCGCAATACGGCTCCCGCCATCGCCCTAGCGGCATTTGCCGCGCGGGCTGAAGGCGAGGATCCTATCCTGCTAATTCTCCCTTCAGATCATATGCTCCAGAATACGGAGGAGTTCAACGAAGGAGTGGCAAAGGCGGCGAATCTTGCCCGGAAAGGCCATATCGTTACTTTCGGCATTACCCCCGACGGTCCTAAGACCGGATTCGGCTATATTAGACAGGGCGAGGCGCTGGGTGGCGACGGTTTCAGAGTTGTCCGTTTTGTTGAAAAGCCGGATAAGAAGACCGCTTTCACCATGCTTGCCGAAGGTGGATATTCGTGGAACAGCGGCATGTTCCTGTTCCGGGCATCGGTATATCTGAATGAACTTCAGGCGTTTTCTCCTGAAATATATGCTCATTGCTGCGAGGCATGGGAAGCCCGCCGCGAGGATGGGGCCTTCGTCCATCCTGAAAAGCAGGCCTTCATGGATTCGCCTTCTAATTCCATCGACTATGCGGTCATGGAACATACCAAGCTGGCTGCCGTCTGTCCACTCGCCACAGACTGGAATGATCTCGGTTCGTGGGAGGCTTTCTATCAGGCCGGCGAGAAGGACAAGGACGGCAACGTCTGCACCGGCGATATTGTTCAGGAAAATGTTCATGACTGCTACCTTCACGGGACGCATCGGCTTATCGCCGCTCTGGATATCAAGGAACTCGCCGTCATTGAAACGCAGGATTCGATTCTTGTGGCTCCGCGTTCTTCCGTGCAGGGCGTCAAGCATATCGTGACTGGCCTCAAGGCGGCAGGGCGTCCGGAATACAGGCTCCATCCCCTTGTCTATCGTCCGTGGGGGAGCTATGAGTCGCTGGCTGTCGGCGCACGGTTCCAGGTTAAGCGCATTACGGTGAACCCCGGTGCGCAGCTTTCCCTTCAGATGCACTATCATCGTGCGGAGCACTGGGTTGTCGTCAGCGGAACGGCAGAGATCACTAATGGAGAGGATGTCAGGCTTTATTCGGAAAACCAGTCCACCTATATCCCGTTGGGGACTGTGCACAGGTTGAAGAATCCCGGCAGGGTTCCGCTAGTGATCATTGAGATCCAGTCCGGTTCGTATCTCGGCGAGGATGACATAGTCCGCTTTGAGGATGCATACGGGCGAGATGTGAAAAGTCAAGCTTAATCCGTCTGTTAATAATGTAAACTGATTTTTACATAACATCGGATGATGATCATCCGAAATAAGCACATAGGAAGAACTATGAAGACGGCTCTCATTACTGGGATTACAGGTCAGGATGGCGCGTATCTTGCACAGCTCCTTCTCGAAAAGGGTTATTGTGTGTGGGGAACCTACCGTCGTACGAGTGCCTTGAATTTCTGGCGCATTAATGAACTTGGTGTGGATAATCATCCGGATTTCCATCTTGTAGAATATGATCTGACGGATACCGGAAGCAGTCTGCGCCTACTTGATCGGGTTAAGCCCGATGAAATCTACAACCTTGCGGCGCAGAGCTTTGTCGGCGTATCCTTTGACCAGCCGGAAACGACGGCGCAGATCACCGGCCTTGGTGCTCTACGCCTTCTGGAAGCAGTCCGGATGGTTAACCCCCGCATCCGGTATTACCAGGCGAGTACGTCGGAAATGTTCGGCAAGGTGCAGGAGATCCCCCAGAAGGAAACGACGCCTTTCTACCCCCGTAGCCCGTATGGCGTGGCCAAGCTTTATGCTCATTGGATCACACTCAACTACCGTGAAAGCTATGACATCTTCGGATGCAGCGGGATTCTCTTCAACCATGAATCCCCCCTGCGTGGGATCGAGTTTGTGACCCGCAAGGTTACAGATGCCTTTGCTAAGATGTCTCTGGGCAAGCAAGAATTCGTTGAACTTGGGAACCTTGATGCCAAGCGTGACTGGGGCTACGCGGCGGAGTATGTCGAGGGCATGTGGCGGATGCTCCAGCAGGATCGTCCCGACACCTACGTTCTTGCCACAGGACGCACTCAGAGCATCCGCGATTTCGTCGAGATGGCGGGCAAGGCCGTGGATATGGAACTTGAATGGCATGGGAAAGGTGCCGAAGAATATGCGGTCGAGCCGAAGACCGGGAAAATGCGTGTCCGCGTTAATCCCGCCTTCTTCCGTCCTTCCGAAGTCGAACTTCTGATCGGCGATGCAACTAGGGCGTATGAAATACTCGGTTGGAAGCCTCAATCCACGCTGGAGGGACTGTGCCAGATGATGGTGGAAGCCGACCTTCGTAGGAATGCCTAGTCATTTTCTGGAGCTGTCCATATAAGAGTAGTTCTTTGCTGTGTGGTCCGGGGAAATTTCCCGGACTTCACAGCATATTGAGAACAGGGAGAAAGGTTGATGGGGACTGCACTGATTACCGGAATAGGAGGCTTTACTGGGCGCTATCTGGCAGAAGAACTGGTTCATCGCGGGTACTCGGTTGCGGGAATTGGTATCAGGCCGCGTCCGGAAAATGTTCCGTTGGATGCATACGGGCAGGTGGATCTGCTTGATGTTGATGCAACGGTGTCTTTTGTTTCCGAAATACATCCGGATATGGTTTTTCATCTCGCAGGGATCAGTCATGTGCAGAGTTCCCCAGACGCTATTTACCGAATTAACATTACTTCGGGACGCAATCTGATTGCTGCACTTGCAAAGCTGGAAACACCGCCTTTCTTCACCATGCTTGCTAGCACGGCCAACCTTTATGGAAACGCCGGTGGAATCCTTGATGAGTCAACGCCTCCGGATCCGCGCAATGACTACGCCGTCAGTAAGCTCGCCGTAGAGTACATGGCCGGTATCTGGCGTGATCAGCTTCCTCTCACCATTGTTCGCCCTTTCAATTATACCGGATGCGGGCAGCCCGAAGCTTTCCTTATTCCCAAGCTGGTAAAGCACTTCCGTGAACGTCTTCCCTTCATTGAACTCGGCAATACGAATGTGACCCGTGAATTCGGCGATGTGCGTGATGTCGCTGCCATTTATGCGCGACTCGCTGAGGCAGGGGCCCCATGGGGGCCGTTTAATATTTGTTCGGGGGTGGGGTACACGCTGGCACAGATTCTCGATATGCTGCGCGAACTGACCGGGCATCATCCTGAAATCAGGGTCAACCCCTCCTTTGTACGTCCCCATGAAGTGGATAAGCTGATCGGATCCCCTAAAAAACTTGAAGGTTGCATCGGGACAATCCCATGTCATGGCCTTAAGGCAACGCTGGCGTGGATGCTGGAAAAGTAGGAAAGTTTAATATGAGTTTGCTACAAAAAATTGTGAAGATATTCTGTCCTGTTGTCCAGCCGATAATAAAAAAAATAGATAACACCTTGAGTTATTTATTTCCTGAAATTCGAACATGGTTCGTTCATTTTATTGACCATACTTCAGTGGTTATTAGTCTACTTTATAAATGTACAGATAGAGGTTTGCCTGATGGGAAGGAAGGATTTGAAAAATCTGGTTCTTTTTTTGAAGCGTGTAGATCTGATTTTACGCGAATTATAAAAAAAATAATTATAAAAGTTGGATATTTTATACTTGGGCATCAATTAATAAAATCATTTTGTCTTTTTATTATAAACAAAAGTCCTTATTTGTATATAAAATTAAGAACGATAATGTATAATCATGATATGTGTTTTAAAAAAATAGTCACTTTTTCAGAATTAAATGAAAGAGAAAAATATATATATTTAAAGATTGGTGGTATAAATAGATGAAAGTAGCAATTGATATGCAGGGGGCTCAAACAGAATTTAGTAAGAATCGTGGTGTTGGGCGATATACAATAGAAATTGTAAAAGCTATCCTGGATATTAAAGAAAATGATATTGATATATTTCTTTGCTTAAATGGAGCATTTCAGGATTCATGTTTTGAGATATTAAAGGAATTTGATGGAATAATTCCTCGTAAAAATATAAAGATTTGGATGCAGTATTTATCTTTTGTCACACTGGATAATGATCCAGTGTCGCAGCAAAAGAAAAAAGCTGCAGAGCTTATAAGAGAATGGTTCATTTCTCAAATAGATCCAGACATTATTTGGAGTACAAATTTGCAAGAGGGTGCTACAGATGTAGCGGTAACATCTGTAGGTATATTTGGAGATCTACAAAAAAAACCTATCTATTGCTCAACATTGCACGATGTCACTCCATTAATTCATCCAGCTTTTGCTGGTATAGATAAAAATCGTTCTCGTGCTGAATGGTATGAATCAAAACTTGAATATATAAAAAAATCTGACATTGTCTTTACCGTCAGCCAATTTAGTAAGAATAAAATTTTAGAATTATTAAAAATAAAAGAAAATAGAGTTTTTTTAGTTTATAACGGTATTGATTTTACAAAATTTAAACCTTCAAATGAATTTAATTGTCTTGAATCAAAAGAGAAGTTTATTTTATATGTTGGTCCACTAGATGAACATAAAAATATAACGTTACTGATTGATGCATATTTTAAACTTCCAAAAGAAGTCAAAAATGAGTATAAACTTGTTCTTGCAGGTTTTTCAGTTGATGCTCTTAAGTTTAAAAATATATTAAAAAAATATCCTATAGATAAAAAAAATATTGAAGCTATCGGATATATTAGTGATCCGCAATTAGTTGCTCTCTTACAATCATGTAGATTATTTGTTTTTCCTTCATTGTATGAAGGATTCGGGTTACCTGTTGCAGAAGCTATGGCCTGCGGTGCCCTCGTGATTACATCAAATGAAACAGCAATGCCTGAACTGGTTGCAAGTGATGATGTGCTTTTTAATCCAAGAAATTCAGACGAACTAAAGAATAAAATAGAATATTTTTTGAATGATAAAAAAGACTTTAATAGTGTAATTACATTGTCATTAGATAAAATTAAAAAATTTGATTGGAAAGAAAGTGCAAAAGTGGTTTTATCAATATTTAAATCTTTTAATATTGAAAATCGTAGTCATAGCGAAATTGATAAGAATATCTTATTTGGAAAAATATCTGAACTTACGCTATTGTCGAATCAAGATAAAATGATCCTTGCTCAAACAATTTCACAAAATTATTTGAATAGGTCAAATCAAGTAACATTATTTGTGGATGTAAGTGCTCTCGTTTTGGTAGATGACGCGACTGGTATCCAAAGGGTTGTTCGTGCGTTATCTTCAGAATTAATATCAATAACTTCTCATAAAGAGAATGTTAAATTAGAATTAATATATTCAAATCCATCTGAGCATAATTTCTACAGGGCAATAATAGAAAAAAATAAAATTATACGAGATGAAAAAAAACAAATAATCATTTTTAATGAAAATGATAAAATTTTATTTGCAGATCTTCATCCAAGTAATATTATTTCAAAAAGAGAGTTGATTAAGGAATTTAAGCTTAGAAATGTTTATGTTTATTTTATTTTGTATGATTTAATACCACTCCAATTCCCTGAATTTTTTAATGAAATGTTTGTTGACGAGTACTCACGGATGCTCGAAATATTCGGATTTAGTTCAGGGGTATTTTCCATTTCAAGAACTGTTGAGAGTAAATATATTGATTTTATATCTACACATACTCCTGTTACACTTCCATTTAAAACAGGGTATTTTCGTATGGGATGTGATCTTGCTAATTCATTGCCATCAGGTATTAATGACTCAAACTTACTTCCAAAAGAATTTCCACCAGATTCCTATTTTTTAGTAGTAAGTAGAATTGAACCGCGAAAAAGACATCTGCAAATTTTAAAGGCTTTTGAACTTCTTAATAATCATACACCAATATATCGTCTTGTCTTTGTTGGTAAAAAAGGATGGGAAAAAGAATCAACCATAAATTACATAGAACAAAAATCTACAGAGTATGGTTGGTTTAAATGGTACAATAGATGCTCAGATGGTGAATTGATAACTCTTTATCAGAATTGTAAAGCAGTTATTAACGCATCTCTTGAAGAGGGGTTTGGTTTGCCTATTGTCGAAGCTGCTTTTTATAAACGACCAGTAATTCTTAGAGATATTGATATATTCCATGAGGTTGCAGATAAGAACGCGTATTATTTTTCTGGTAATGAACCTGAATCGTTAGCGAAAGCTATTCTCGACTGGGAACAACTCCCGAAAGGTGATGAGCGGTTGTCGAGCGCGAATATAAAAATCACTAATTGGAGAGATTCAGCTAATGATATATTAAATCTTATTGGACTGAATAATGAATAGATAAATGACGTTATATCGAAAAATATTAAAATATTATTTGGATTTTATATGAATAAAACTTTTAGGAAGACTTGTTCTATTTCGAATACTATTAAAAATAAAATGATACTTTTTAAAATGGATCAATATAAAGAACGGGTTCCATATCAACCTGAAGACGTTTCACGAGATTCTGGTGAAAATATTTATGCACTCTCAGATGCTTTTCTTTCAAGGTGTATCTATTTGCTCCGGAAAATGCCAGGATTCCATATTCTTCGTCGTATATACTGGAAAATATGTGCATGCCATGAGGTTTGCATCACAAGAGATGCGATTCTATTGCGTTTGAACAGGCAGGATCAACTTGCAAATTCAATGCTTAAAAAAATAAATGCATTGAATGACATGAATATCTCATTGCTTTCGCTTGTAAAAAATATTTCAAAACAGGTTGGGACGTTAGGTAACGATACGCAAAAACTTGAGGAAAAAATAACTAATCAACTAGAATGTTACGAAAAAATTGGAAATAAGTTTTTAGGAAAGCTCCATACTGAGTTTGAGGTGTTGCATCATACGCAGGTACACTCTCAGGAGTATATGGAAATTCTCCTCCGTAGAAGTGTGATTCCCTGCGGGGATGTAAATCTTGTCAGAACTGTTCTTGGGTATGTTGCTGTTTCAAGTTCAGACTATGCCGTTCAAACGGCCCTTGTTGAAGGGGGGGAGCTTGAGTCGGAAACAAGAGTACTTATATCTTCCCTTCTACATCCTGGTGATTGTTATGTTGATGTAGGCACTAATCTGGGCCTTCTGACCCTTGTTGCAGGCCGGACATTGAATGGACAAGGAAAACTCATCTGTTTTGAGCCATTCCCGCAGACATGCAGCCTGTTGCGTCATACGCTTTTCATCAATGGACTTGCAGAAATGGCCACTGTACACTGTGCCGCCTGTTCTGACCATTCGGGAACACTGCCTTTACATATAGGCGCGACATGCGGGCATCATTCCCTTTATGGTCTGGAGGGTGCCACCGATACCGGAGAAACCACAGAGGTCAATGTCGTCAGTCTGGATGAGGTGTTGGGAGATACTGCTGTTACATTGCTCAAGATCGATGCTGAAGGCGCTGAATTTGATATCATCTGTGGTGCTGCCCGTGTTTTGGAAAATACGGCGGGGCTGGTTGTTGAATTCGGTATCTCCCATTTGAAGCGGACGGGCCATACCACGGATGAATTTCTGAATATGTTTACCAGACTGGGCTTTGAGTGGCGTGCCATTACAAATAATGGTCTTGCTTCTCTACGGCAGGCCGACCTTGAAGCTGTTTCTTCCATTAATTTGTTTTTTGCGCGTCCGGAATCCTTTTTATGGGAGAGGGTAAAAGAGGATAGTCATGAGTGAAACGGAACGTATTGTTATTCTTGGAGCAGGTGGACATGCCAAAGTCTGCATAGAAATTTTTCGTGACATGGGCATACCGTTGGCCTATTGCATCGGGGGTGAAGGGAGTCCGGAAAAATGTCTTGATATCCCTGTTGTTATTGGTGATATTCAAATCCATCGTCTCTATGCGCAGGGGTATCGTAAATTTTTTGTCGCTATAGGCTCCAATGTCGTTCGGCAGAAACTTGCGGACATGGCCCTCGGTCTGGGTTTTGAGCTTGTAAACGCCATCAGTCCAAAGGCGGTGATTTCTGATAGTGCAAAGTTGAGGCGTGGAATTGCAGTGATGCCCGGTGCCATCATTAATGCCGAGGCCTTTATCGATGATCTGGCTATCATCAATACGGGGGCAACGATCGATCACGATTGCCAGATTGGCAGAGCGGTTCATATTGCTCCTCAGTGCGCGCTGGCCGGAAAAGTTTCAGTGGGGCAGGGAAGTTTTCTGGGGATTGGTTGCAAGGTCATTCCTGAAATCAACATAGGCTCTTTATGCGTTGCAGGGGCCGGAAGTGTCATTGTCAGGGATATTCCTTCAAATACACAGTTATGCGGTGTTCCAGCTAAAAAAATGTTTTAAAGAAGGAAAAATAAATATGAAGCGAATCAGTGTTGCCGCCCCTCTACTGACGGGGAATGAAAAAAAGTATGTAATGGATGCTGTCGAAAGTACATGGATTTCATCAAGCGGTAAATATATCAGTCAATTTGAAGAGATGTTCGCGGCGTTTTGCAATGTGAAGTATGCCATCTCCACGAACAACGGGACTACTGCGCTGCATCTCGCACTGGTGGCTCTCGGTGTAACGGACGGTGATGAAGTTCTTGTTCCCACGGTGACCTATATTGCGACGGCAAACGCTGTCCGTTATTGCAATGCAACTCCTGTCCTTGTCGATTCTCTGCCCGGAACCATGACCATGGATCCTGAGGATGCCGCACGCAAGATTACAAAGCGGACCAAGGGGGTAATTCCCGTCCATCTGTATGGGCATCCGGCGCATATGTCCGCCTTGAACAAGCTTGCGGCAGAGCATCACCTCTGGGTCCTTGAAGATGCTGCCGAAGCTCATGGTGCGGAATGTGACGGAAGGCGCGTCGGAGGCATCGGGACCTGTGCCGCTTTCAGCTTTTTCGGCAATAAAATCGTCACCACAGGGGAAGGCGGCATGGTGACCACGAATGATGACACGCTGGCCGCAAAGTTGCGCCTCTTCCGTGGGCAGGGAATGGATCCGAATGAGTGGTACTGGTTTCCAGTGGTTGGCTACAACTATAGAATGACAAATGTGGCGGCCGCGATAGGTGTGGCCCAGATGGAGACCATTGATCGTTCCATCAGTGAGCGCCAGCAGATTGCCGATTGGTATGCGGAAACACTTGCTCCCCTTAAAGATAAAATAATGCTCCCCACCACTGAGCCTTGGGCGAAACCGGTCTGCTGGATGTATACAGTGTATCTCAAGACAGGTACAAAGCTGGAACGGGATGCCGTTATGAAGCATATGGCGGCGAATGATATTGAAACCCGTCCGGTTTTTCATCCTATGCACGTCATGCCTCCCTATAAAGACAATAAGTCCTATCCTGTAGCAGACACTTGGGCTTGCCGAGGCATTAACCTGCCCACATGGCAGGGCCTCGTCAAAGATGATATTCTTCGCATTGCGCAGAGCCTGCGAAATGCTCTGGATAAAATATGAAAGTAGCACTCTGCTCAACGATAGTTCCCTTCATTGGAGGGGGTGCCAGAAATATTGTTGAATGGTTGGAGACAATGCTTCTGGAGGCAGGGCACTCTGTTGAAAGGGTGTACCTGCCGATGGTCGATACTCCGGAGCTCCTGTTTCGGCAGATGGCGGCCTTTCGGTTTATCGATCTTTCCATGGCGGATAGGATTATCTGTTTCCGCCCCCAGTCGCACTTGATACAGCATACGCATAAAATCCTCTGGTTTATTCACCATATCCGTGTGCTGTATGATCTGTGGCAGAATCCGGGCTACTGCCCGTATCCGGATGATTTCCATTATGAAGGCGTGAGGGCGGCACTGCGCAGTGCAGATAATGCGGCGCTACATGAAGCGGAAAAAATCTTCACGAATTCCAAGGTGATCAGCAACCGTCTGAAAAAATTTAATCAGGTCGAAAGTGAAGTCCTCTATCCGCCTGTTTTCCGGCCCGAGCGTTTTCAGTGCAACGGTTTTAACAATGAAATTGTGTGCGTGTGCCGGATGGAACCTCATAAGCGCCAGCATCTGCTCGTTGAAGCCATGCGCTATACAAGGACACCGGTTGTCCTCCGCCTCTGCGGGACTGGAAGCCAGAGCTATCTTGATGAGCTGAGGGCGAATATCCATGACTGGCATCTTGAGGAGAAGGTTATTTTTGACGCGCGGTGGATTCAGGAAGAAGAGAAGGTTTCTCTATTCGGAAAATGCCTTGCCGCTGCGTACCTGCCGCTGGATGAGGATTCCTATGGTTATCCGAGCGTGGAGGCCAGTCTTGCTTCAAAATCCGTCCTGACAGTGACGGACTCCGGAGGCGTGCCTGAACTCGTGCAGGATGGGCTAAATGGTTTCATTACCTCCCCGGAACCTCAGGCACTTGCCGAAGCCATGGATATCCTCTACGGCGACCGGAAAAAGGCGGAGTGGATGGGAGAAAACGCCAGAAACAGGCTTGCAGAACTGAATATCTCCTGGGAACATGTTTTGAGGAGGCTTCTGGCATGAAAATTCTTCTTGTGAACAATATGGCCCCGTTTGTCTGGGGAGGCGCAGAAGAATTGGTTGTGAATCTGCAAAAACAGCTGGTTCTTGCAGGCCACGAGGCAGAAATAATAAGGATCCCCTTTCAATGGGAGCCTGCGGAACGTATTCCGTCCCAGATGCTGATGGTTCGATCTATGGAGTTATATAACGTGGATCGCGTCATCGCGTTCAAGTTCCCTGCCTACCTGATCAGGCATCCCCATAAGACCCTCTGGCTTGTCCACCAGTACCGTCAGGCCTATGATCTCTATGACGCGGGACAGAGTAATCTTTGCGGAGGCGAAGAGAAAAAAAATATTAGAAATTGTATTATTAATGCTGATAATCTGTGCTTTTCTGAATGTCAATCTATTTACACTATTTCTGAAATTACATCTGAACGCTTAAGAAGTTATAATAAGATTAATGCATCTCCTTTAGAGCTTCCTATTAATGATGAATTGTTATTCAAAAATGAATCTTACGGTAACTATATTCTGGTCAATGGAAGGATAAACAAGATGAAGCGTCAGGCCTTACTTGTTGATGCACTAGCCTTGACAAAGATGCCTGTTCGATTGGTTATTGCCGGACCAGCTGATAATGAACAGGAGTTTATGCTGTTACAAGATAGGATTCATAAATATCATCTTGAAAACAGAGTTTATCTTGACATTCGTTTTCTCCCAAGATCGGAGTATGCACATTATCTCAACAATGCTCTTGCAGTAGCCTGCATTCCGTTTAATGAAGAATATGGTTATGTCGCACGAGAAGCATCCTGCGCTGAAAAGGCGATCCTTTCTACAACAGACAGCGGTGGAATATTAGGAATAGCCAAGGATAAAGTCACAGGCCGGGTTGTCCAACCGACAGCGGAAGCCTTGGCGCATGCCTTGGATGATATCTGGGAAAACAGGATGCAGACGATGCAGTATGGTCGAACGGCAAGGGATGTGTGGCACGAAATGGGGATTAACTGGCCAAATACACTGGAGGCGTTGCTTCGATGAATATCGCTCTGTTTACTCCGGTGAATACAAAGTCAGCTATAGCCCACTCGTCTTTTCTGCTGGAAAATGTTTTGCTTCAACTCGGGCATACGCTTTCCATCGTTCGTACGGAAGATGAAGCCTCTTTGAGTCTTTCAGCACGTGCTTTCCGTTCTCCTATTTCACGTTGGACGGACAGTACAGCATGTCGGTCTGTTCTGGCTTGGGCTGAACTGGTTGTTTATCAGGTCGGCGATAATCTTCTGTATCATAAAGGAGCTGCCTATTGGATTGCGATTCGGCCCGGACTTGTCATTCTGCATGATTTTTTTCTTGCTGATTTATTTTTGAATTACATGCAGAATAGGCCTAATCTGGCACGAAAATGGCTTTCCCTGTTGTATGGTACACAGGCACCTGACAAATTCTATCATTTGCTTTCAACCCCGGAGTTCTATACGAAAGCCGCTGAAAGCATGCCGCTTACGGAATGGATTTGTTCTCAGGCAACGGCTGTTCTAACGCACAGTGACTGGGGAGTGGACAGGGTTCTGAACTCCTGCCCCGGACCTGTACGGACACAGGCCCTGCTGTATGAACGTCCCGATATTCCGGTTGGCAGGCCGACGGAGCACTCCCCTCTGCGTATCGCCACCATTGGATGTGCAAACAGAAACAAGCGGTTTGAGTCCATCATCAGGAGCATCGGAAGTTCTCCCTTACTAAAATCGCGAGTCGAATACCGGATTGTAGGAGCCGGTGAACCGGAATTTATCCAATCCATGCAGTCTATTGCCCAGGAACTTGGCGTCTCTTTTTCCTATACGGGATGGATTGATGACTCCACACTACGGAAGGAGATTTTACAAGCGGATATTGTTACCTGTCTGAGATTCCCGACGCTGGAGGCGACGAGTGCTTCCTGTATTGAGGCTCTGCTGTACGGAAAGCCCTCTCTTGTCACTGATGTCGGATTTTACAGAGAACTTCCTAACGATTGTGTGGTGAAGATAGCACCTGATAATGAACATTCAGAACTCACAGAGGCCCTCACCAAACTGGCAACGGATGCAGCGTTCCGCCGCTCGCTTGGCGAGCGTGGAAAAGCGTATGCTGAGCAGACATTCACTGCGGAAAGCTACGCGGCGGCACTCATGGATCTTGCCTGTGAGGCGAATAATGCAGAGCTTCCATTAGATGCCGCCCGAAATCTATGTGACATTCTTCATGAATGGGGCTATGAAGAGTTGTCCGCAAGCCGTTATCTCACCGAACCAATGAGGATTTTTGAATTCTCTGAGCATATCGGGTAAACTCTGTTTCCTTTTATAAGAAACATCGGTGTGGATTCCTTCATAGTGCCTCCGTAATGGCTTGTGCCCGGTGTCAGGAGACAGGATTACGGTCCATTTTTCTTACTTATGCTATCATAAGGTTTGGGTGGTCATGCTCCAAAAATCCAGCAGATACGTGTTACCATTCCTTGAACTGGGTACACTGATGGCCCTTTTTCTGATCATTCTCTGGGCTTCCGGGGCATTGCTCGAAGAGTGGGGAGTCCTAAACGCCTTTAATACTCAGGGGATAGGATATTACGAGTCCTTTTTTCCGTTGATTGTTCTGCGCCCCCTCCATCTAGTTCCTTATATGCTTCAATGGTTTTTAGGGCATGGGCATCCTTTCGGCGTTTCGCTCGCGTTGGGTGCCCTGCTGGTTCTGCGCTATACGGTTGCCCGCTGGGCTGTTTCTCCACTGGTTACAGGGTATGGTCGTTGGGTGCTCAGCACCGTTGCCGCTGTTCTCCTTCCTTGGGCGGGGGTATGGCTGGGGCGGTTTTCCTCTGCCCAGATGTCTGCGGTGTTTTTCCTGTTTGTTTTTGGATTTTCTGTACGGCTATTTTCCAGATGGTCAGCCATCTACTTTGTTGCTGTTATCTTTTTTATGAATGCATTGCTGATGACATATCAAGGATTGGCTATATGCTTACTGGCGATACCTGTCAGTCTGCTGCTGGTTGATTTTTTCCAGGAAAAAGGGGAAGGCGGTTGTGGAAAGAAGTATCTGATTTCTTTTCTGCGATCTTTTGTATCGATTCTCTGCGGTTTTTTGCTCTATGCCCTTTATTATTTGTTCATCATGAGAATCATTGGAAATTCGGGGTATGAAGCAGAACTTTCCATAGACGTGTCTCGACTTCTCACCTTTTCAGGGGTTATGTCACATACAATGGCAGCATTCCATACCGCTTATGGAATACAATTTCTTGTGCTTCCTTTTTTTTTCGCAATAGTTTTTCTTGTAGGCTATCCGAATATATCATTTAAAAATCACTATTTCCTATTAAGTATATTCATGATACTTGTCATGTTGCCAATTTTATCTATAATTTATGTTTCTGAATTGCATGTACGAGATCCTGAAAGAGTTCTGTATCCTGTATCGATGGGATTCTTTATGGTGATGTTCATGGTTTTGTCAGTGTCTGACAAAATAATGGATAGCAATATGTCTTCAGAAAATATAGTTGTTTCTTTAATTATTATCAGTAGTGTATTCATTTACTCCTTTGAATTTAGAGAATATAAAAATATTCAGTACGATTTTTTAAATCAGCTTGTCGGCATTGTAAAAGAAAGAAAGTTACCGTCAGTTATGGTTAGGGATTACACAGGGATTCTCGGAGACGTGTATACATTCCTTCCTCCAACCTTGACGGATGCTATGGCCATATCCGGAATAGCCATTCCTGCGGATATCTGCACCCCTGCAAATGTGGACCGAAAACATCCTTTGGCACAAAGATACCCGATAAAATCAACGGAACGTTGTGAAGATTTGAAGGGACTCCCTGCAGGAATAACGTTTATTTCCGCATATATGGTGGATGGAAAAATATATCTTAAAGAGTAAAAATCAGGGTAGTTTTAGTTTTGTTTATAGTTATGGCAGTTATATAAAAAATATTGATGAAGGTTGTTTGTATGAAATCTTTTGATATCAAAAATAAAGTAAGTATTATTATTCCCGTGTATAATGAAGAAGAAAATATAGATATTATTGTTCAAAAAATAGTAGAGTTGCCAATTAAAAATAAAGAAATATTGTTTATTGATGATGGGAGTACGGATAATACTCTAGAAAAAATACATAACAACTCTAAAAGCAATACAGATATTAAATATATTTCTTTATCAAGAAATTTTGGGCATCAGATTGCTCTTAAAGTTGGATTTGATTATTGTAGTGGGGATTGCGCTATTACGATGGATGGAGATATGCAGCATCCACCAGAAGTTATTATAGAAATGTTGGAACGATGGGTGTATGGAGCTGAAGTCGTCCACACAAGAAGGCTTCCAGAAGAGAATCAGTCTATTTTTAAGCGCGTGACATCGAAATATTTTTATAAATTTATTAATTTCTGTTCTTCTGTAGATATTCAACCTGGCACCGCTGATTTCAGGTTGCTGGACGCCAAAATAGTCCAGATATGCCAGCAGCTGCAAGAGGATACCTTTTTCTGGCGTGGATTGATTCCATGGATGGGATTCAAACAGGATTATATTGATTATGTTCCAAACCATCGCCTTCATGGGAAAAGCAAATACTCTCTGAAGAAAATGGTCAAACTGGCGTGGGACGGTATTTCATCTTTTAGTCTTCTCCCCCTCCGAATTGCAACTGTCTTTGGTGTAGGGACATTTTTTTTCTGCATCCTTTATATCTTTTACGCCTTGTATAGGGCCTTTTTTACTGCGGAAACCGTATCCGGCTGGGCATCCCTGATTGTTTTACTGCTGAGCATTAGTGCAGTACAATTTATTTTTTTAGGTATTCTTGGTGAATATATTGGTAAGATTTTTATGTCTAGTAAACATAGGCCTTATTATTTTATAAATAAAAGTAATATTGATGTATAGACTAAAATATTTTATGTGGAATATATATGAAAAGTTTTTTATTGGTAATACTTGCTGTTTTGCTCAATGTACTGGCTCAAATTTTTATGAAATTTAGTGGCAGCGTAAATACAAATGCGACATCATTATCTATTATTTTTTCACTTAAGACTTTTTTGCCGTTGCAGCATATGGAGCAAGCTTTATCTTGACCCTTTTCATATATAAAAATAATGAACTTTCAATAATTGGTCCTGTTATGGCAAGTTTAACTTGTCTATTTGTTTTTGGTAGCGCATTTTTATTTTTTAATGAGTCAATATCATTTGACAAAATGATTGGAATTTTCTGTATAATAGTAGGTATATACTATATTACAAAATAAATACAATAAGTATGCCATAAATAAATATTTTTATAAAAATTGCTTTGCTATGTTCAATTCTGCAAATAGAAATAATTAATCATATAAATGGACTGTACTCAAATGTGACTTTCTGTCCAACCCGAAACGAGATAACATTAGAATCGTGTATATGATTATGTTTCGTTTATTACACCATTTTTGATCCTAAAATTACAGCGTGCTTTAGGATGGATATTGATTACATATGGGTGAGTTCGGCAGTGCAGAATTCTGAGTAGCGACTCCATGATATGCAGATGGAAAAGGTATTCACGGGGGCACGTCGGTGGGAAGGACAGGAACCAACTGCGCTGCAGACCTGTCTTGAACTTGTTCGTGAGGGCGACATGCTGCTGTGCATAGGGCCCGCAAACTGAAAGATTTGCTTGATATCCTTATGGCTGATAGGCTGAACGCTGAAGGCTATAGCCGGTCCGAACGAGAGCTGCGCCGGGAACGTATGGTCCACGCACTGCGGATAGGAAGAAAGAAGCATGTTGATGGTTAACGTGTACCTTACTACATATTGCCCCGCATGCGAAACTCTGTGGGCTCCCTTCGTGGCAATGCCAATGGTGTCGAGTGTACGTTTTGCAGGAGGAAATCAGGGAGTGGCCGCATTGTTCCCCGCATTTAAGTTGCGTCGATCCCGGAGTTTTCTCCTTTGGTGGCAGAACTTTTGCCGCAGGCACATTGGTCTGAAGAAATCGAAGAAGAGTGTCACTATTTATAGAGAATTATGTCATCAGAATAATGAGCAGAAGTCTTAACCTCACCATGAAAGTACTTTTTTATCAAATGAATATATACAGCTTGTTACGATATAGAGATTTCGTATCTCGGAATGGGGTAAGCCCGACATAAAGGAACGGATCCGTTTGCCGGGCTTTTGGGTGCCCGAATTTTGCCCAACTGTTCGATTTCGGTTTTTGGTCAGATACTACAAGTCAGACATTTTTATTCTTTAATTTACGACTTATTAAGCTAAAATTATCGACTTGTCCGACCTGCCCAACGGATTTTAAGCATAAATGGAATCCTTCTATTGTGAAAGGCATCCATCCGGTATGGGAGTAGGATTTTTCGGAGCAAATTTTTCCCGAAGAATTGGGGTGTGGATCAGGGGGAGAGGTGATGCACCATCTCACAGAGTGGGTATACCCCCTTACCCCCGAGAGCTTTTCTCACGCCACATCTTCATCACGCACTGCAACGAAAGAATTACCCCGGCAACGAGAAGACTCATTCGTCATCAGCGAGAGGAGATACAGTGTGCCCCCTTTTTATCTGGCAGAATTTCTAGCTAGCGGAACAAAGTGGGGACGAAATAATTTTTTTGCCCTTTCCTCATCACAGAAAATTCTTTCGGCTTCATCTCTTTGGCGGTATTCCATCTTTTTCCCATTCGCCATCAAACAGCGTTTTCATCGGCACACCGAGGGCTGTTGCTATCCTGCCGAGAGTGGAGAGTTTTCATTCAGAGATTCCCCCCCCCCACGAGATCTATCTATTGTTCTCGCTGAAAGTGATTCCATCGTGATACTCTTTATAAAATTACTTGGCTAACATGTTGTATCTATAGTAATAAATGAGTAGCGTCCAAACAACCCGTCAAGAAGCTGGAACCGTTCTCAATGGAGCTAACCAGCAAAACTACTTACAAAAAATAGATATATAACTACCTCCACCCTCACCGATATTCAGTCTCGTGTCAATCGTCTTACTGTTGATAACAACCGTATTCGGATGATGGCGAAGTTTTTCTTCATACTGGAAGTGGGGACAGGTGAAGAGTTTGCTTCCAAACTTGCCGCCGAAAGTACGGGAGCAACGGTCGTTCTCGCAATCCCCGTTAAAGCCGAACATATGCAGAATGATAACTCCGGTGTCCTCCCCCGTGAGATTCCCCGGCGACCTTGAGTCTGTGCCCGGTAAAAAAGTGGGAATACTTTACTAACGGGTATAGGACATTCTCGCCATTTCATTTTTCTTTTCATTCTCACAAAGTTCATGAGGTACCCACCATACCGTGAACTTGCCGCCAAGGAATATCAGAGTGTACAGACGAACCTCGGACGATCTTAGTTGCTCAGTGCGTTCCTGTCGGAATCCTTGTGCCGTGAAGATACGGAGGAAGGGCTTGGTTTTTCTCCGACTGACCGGAAAAGGTTTTAGATCTTTTTGACGGAGATTACGGTCAGTATGGCGGAAGCGGGCTGTGATCTTATTGATGAAACCTTTATCCTTCCGAAAATCAATCCCAGCAATGGGAGAAAGAGAAAACGGTTCCGGAGTACCGATTCAGTAGGAAGTATAAGAAGGAGACTATGATTTTTGAGTTGCCATTAGCAATCCGACAGGGGGGCTATTGAGCAAGACTGGAACTATCCGGTGGGAAAAGCGGTTTTTCTTTCCATCAGGGCGTTCGTTTTTTTGCTCTGTGTGCGGGGGGGAATAGAAAAAGCCCTCACGGAGTTATCTGTAAGGGCTTGATTCCATTCTGGTGCGCCCGGCGCGATTCGAACGCACGGCCTTTAGCTCCGGAGGCTAACGCTCTATCCGACTGAGCTACGGGCGCGGAGTTTCCCCGGAAGGGGACACTACAGAGTTGGGAAGCTAGCTCTTGTGCCGCGTCCTGTCAAGCTGTATGCTCCGGTACCGGGAGCGTGCTGCGGCTCGTTTGGTGTCGGAGCCGTGTTTTTGTGTCCATCCGTTTGTTACGCTTCCCCTTCTTTTTCTTTATCTTAAGGAGTATTCCATGAGCGTTTCCGTTACTTGGTACGGTCATTCCAATTTTAAGGTTTCTTGCGGCGACGTGACTGTTTTCATAGATCCCTTCTTCACGCATAACCCTTCCTGCCCCGTGACGTGGAATGAGGCTGGAAAGCCGGATTTGGTGCTCGTCACCCATGATCACGGCGATCATACGGGTGACGCCGTGGCGATCTGCAAAAGCAGCGGCGCAACCTGCGGCTGCATCGTCGGCACGGCCGAACGCCTGATCGACGCCGGGATGCCGCAAGCCAGCATTCCCGCCGGGATCGGCTTCAATATCGGGGGCACCATCGAAGTGAAGGGCGTCCGGGTCACCATGACGCAGGCGTTCCATACTTCGGAATCCGGGGCCCCCGCAGGGTACGTCGTGACCATGCCGGACGGCTTTACCTTCTATCACGCGGGCGATACCGGCCTCTTCTCCTCGATGGAGCTGATAGGTTCGCTGTATCCGCTGGATTTGGCACTGTTGCCCGTGGGCGGCTTCTTCACGATGGACGGGTTGCAGGCCGCCCATGCCGCGCGTCTGCTCAAGCCCAAGGCCGTGATCCCCATGCACTGGGGGACATTCCCGGTCCTTGCGAAGGACACCTCGGCTTTTGCGTCGCATCTCGCATCCGTGGCTCCAGATGTCCGCCTGGTCTCCATGAAACCCGGTGATAGCGCCGCGTTCTAATCACGGAGGTGTCACATGACGTTCATCGAACACGGCGAACTGGTCCGCCGCGCTTTGGAATATGTGCAGGAAGAACGCTGCCGCCGCCCGGATGCGCCGCTTTCCTCCCTGCTTGATGAAGCGGGTATGCGCTTCAATCTGACGCCGCTGGACGCGGCTCAGCTTGCCCGCCTTTTTTCCGAAACAGGACAGGAGCCTTCCGCCCCGTGCAAACGCTAACTTCGCATCCTTACAGGACGTTGCCCGATGCCTTCGCTTCTTCAGAGACAGATATTTAAAGAAATCGCCAACCTGTTCGTTCTCGCCGTGGGGGTGCTGCTGACGCTCATCCTCATCAGCCGGGCGGTGCAGATGCGGGAACTGTTTCTGGGGCTGGATCTCGGCATCTTGGATACCGTTCTGCTGTTCGGCTATATGACCCCGCTGTTCCTCATGCTGGTGATTCCCATCGCCTGTATGCTCAGCGTCTTCCTGACCTTCCTGCGCATGAGCACGGACCGCGAGCTGGTCGCCCTTCGTGCGGGGGGCATCAACATCTATCAGATGCTTCCCGCGCCGCTCCTGTTCAGTGTGATCTGCATGTTGCTGACGCTCTGGGTATCCCTGCATTGGCTGGCGTGGGGCATGGGGCATTTCCGGGAAACGATCCTTGAAATCGCCAATACCCGCGCCCGTGTCGTGGTGCAGCCCGGCGTCTTCAATACGGACTTCCCCAATCTGGTGCTTTTCGCCCGGCAGGTGAACCCCGGTGACGGGGATATGTCGCAGGTTCTGGTGGACGATCGTTCGCACCCCGAGCGCCACATGACTATCCTCGCCCCGGAAGGGCGCTTCGATACCGATACCGAACGCGGCGAGCTGGTATTCCTGCTTGAGGACGGCAAGATCTACACCACGGATAAGAAGGGGTCCTCGGTGCTGGCCTTCGACGAATACAAAGTGCGGCTGCCGCTGGATTCCCTCTTCAAGAGCCTTGATCTCGGAGATGTGCGGCCCCGCGAGATGTCATGGAGCAAGCTCTCCAGCATCACGCGGGAGGAAGCGCTAAAAGTGGACGCCAACTACGCCAACAAGCTGGAGGTGGAGCGCCACAAGCGCTGGGCCTATCCGGTGGCGTGCATCGCCCTGACCCTCTTCGTGCTGCCGCTGGCTTCGGCCTTTGAGGGGCTGCACAGGCAGACGGGGCTCATGTTGGCCCTTGCCATGTTCTTCGTGTATTACAGCCTGATGTCGCTAGGGTTCAGTACGGGCGAGTCCGGGGCCATCCCCCCCTCCATAGGGTTGTGGGTCCCGAACATCCTGTTCCTATGCCTCGGCATCTACGGGCTATGGCTGACGGCGCATGAGCGAACGCCGCACGTGGCGACCTTCTTCCGCAACCTGCGGACACGGAGGACGTCATGAGCTTGCTTTTCCGCTATCTGACCAAGAACAACGCGATGATCCTGCTGCCGACCCTTGCCGTCGGCATCGGCCTGTATGTGCTTACGGACCTGTTCGAGCGTCTCGACAACTTCATCGAGGCCGGGCTGTCCGTGGGCATGGTGCTCACCTACTTCGTCGTGAAAATGCCGCTCGTGATTTCGCAGATCCTGCCGGTGATCTTCCTGCTGTCCACGGTCATCCAACTGTGCATCATGGCTCGCAGCCGCGAACTGACGGCGTTGCAGGCCGGGGGCATCTCCCTCGGCGTGGTGGCAAACTCCATGATCCTTTGCGGCATTTTCTGGGGCGGCGTCCAGCTTGGTTTCTCCGAATATCTGGGCGTTGCCGGGGAACGCGAGTCCGCCCGCATCTGGCAGGAAGAGGTCCGCAAGAAGAACCTCGCGGCAACGGTGCTGAAGGATGTCTGGTTTACGGATGGGGACTGGATCGTCTCGCTCGGCACGCTTGATCCCCAGGCGCACGGCACAGGCTTTTCCGGGTATGAACTGTCCGACGACGGCCTGAGCATCAAGCGCATCGTGCAGGCGTCCACGTTCACCGCCGAGCCCAACCACTGGGCCTTGCAGGATGTGCGCGTCTACACGCCCGACACCTTCACGCAGGAGCAAGAGCCGGATTTCGTCCTCCCGCTCAGGCAGGATCCCGAAACCTTCCGGCTCGTCAGTGCGGGCACGAAGCCGCAGCAGTTGCCGCTCTGGCAGCTTGGGGACGCCATCAGCCAGTTGAAATCTTCCGGTTCCAACGTGGAGGCGCTCCGTACGGCGTGGCACGCCAAGCTGGCCTATGCGGCATCGATTCTGGTCATGGCCTTCGTGGCGACGGCCATTGTCTCGTGGAAGGACAACATCTATATCGCCGTGACCGTCGCGCTGCTGTGCACGTTCCTGTACTTCGCGGTGTATACCCTCGGTACGACGCTTGGGCAGCGCGGCATCCTGCACCCGTTCCTCGCCGCGTGGACCGCCAACCTCATCGCGCTGTTCTTTGCGTTTTGGCGGCTTATCCCCTTGCTGCTGCGAAGGGAATAATTCACCGGAACCTTTTAAAGGTTTGAGGGGCGAGAGAAACATTCTGAAGAAGGGGGCACCCCCACGTTTCCCTCGCCCCCTCCAACCTTCCCTCCTCTCCCTTCAAAGCCTTTTCTCTTTATCGAATCCCACCCGACCGCTTTTCCTGTGGCAGAAAAATGTGTTCTTTGGGGTTGACGAGGGTGCTGTTTTTTGAACGGGGCCAGCGGGAAAAGGCGTCCTTTCGTGGGCGCAGTCTTAATATGAATCCCGCTTGAAGCCTTTCAGCATTGAAATACGCATTCCCCAGAAGGAAAGCAGACTCAAGAAAGATTACGAACAGGGATTCGATAAAGTCGAAAGTCTTTGAAGAGGAGAGGGTGGGGTTTGGGGAGGGGAGGAGAAACTTTCTCCAGAAAGTTTCTCCTCCCCTCCCCAATTCCTCAAGAGCGTTCCTACCCGCCGATGGCGGTCATGCGCCGCTGAGCCACGGCATTGTGGCGGCGCTCAAGGAGCCGCGCCCCGATGGGCTTGTCTCGGGTGGCGAGGGTGACGATGCGGCGGACGGCTTCGATGCCGAGCTTGGGATGCCGCAAGGCGTTGCGGAGCCGGTATTCCCGGTCGTCGAACAGGCATGTCCTCAGCGCTCCGTCGGACGTGATGCGGAGCCGGTTACAGGACGTGCAGAAATGGCTGGAAAGCGGAGAGATCAGGCCGAGGCGCCCGAGGCCGGGCCCGTCCGGGCCTGAAAGCGTATAGAGCCGGGCGGGGCCTCCGTTGCGCTGTTCCTGCTCCACGGGGGCGACGGCGACGAGCCCCTTGACGGCGTCAAGGATATCCGGGGCCGACCAGAAACAGCTGTCCGACCAGCGCGTGCCTTCGCCCATCGGCATGAATTCGATGAACCGCACGTCGATGGGGTGGTGCATGGCGTAGTCGATAAAGGCGGGCAGCTCGTCGTCGTTGAAGCCGCGCATGGCGACCGCGTTGAGCTTGAAGGGGATACCCGCGTCGAGAAGGGCGTCCATGTTTTCCCGGACCTTGCCGAACAGATCGCGGCCCGTGATCTGCTCGAACTTGTCCCTGTCGAACGTGTCGAGGGACAGGTTCACCGCGTTCAGGCCTATGGCTTTCAATGTTTGGATATGGGGGCCGATCAGCGTCCCGTTGGTGGTCACGCGGATGTCGAGGGCGGGGTGCGCGGCCCGCAGGCGTTCGAGGAAGTCGGCGAATCCTTTGCGCGCGAAGGGCTCGCCGCCCGTCAGCCGGACTTTTTCCACGCCCATGTCCATCGCCATGTCCACAAGCTGTTCCATCTCCTCATAGCGCAGGACGGATTCGTGGGGAATGAACGTCTCCATGCCGCTGCGGCAGTAGGTGCAGCGCAGGTTGCAGCGGTCGGTAACAGAGAGGCGGATGTAGCGGACGGTCCTGCCGTGGCCGTCTTCCAGCGAAGCGGCGGGTTCGCACAGATGGGCGAAGGGTGGGATTGCGTTCATGGAACTGCCCGGTGGTTGTGCGCCGCAAGGGGCGGCGCGGTGGGGAGAAGCCTTCACCGTATCCCCTCCTCGCTGGCGTGGCAAGCCGTGCTGTGCCTTTGTTCACGTGCGGCCTCGGCCATGCGTCTGGCCTGCTCGAGTTCGCCCGGGAAATTGATGTTGAAGAAGGGCAGGGCCTCTGCCCGGGTATAGACGACGCGCGATTGCAGCTTTTCGGGGATCACGAGGTTGAGCTGCCGGAGGTTGCGGGCGTGGGCCTCTTCGAAAAAGGGTAGGCAGGCCGGTTCGTAGATGGAGACGAGCGCTTCGATGAATCCCGTTTCCGCTTGCTGGAACGTCGTCATGAGCGCTTCGGGGGGGCGGGCGCCGCGGGCGTCGATAAGGCGGCGCAGCGTGGGCATGTCCATGAACGGCAGATCGCACGAGAGCACGAGGATCGGTTGCCGGAGTTCCCGGAGTGCGGACCATACCCCGCCGAGCGGCCCGAGGCCGGGTTTTGCGTCGGGGATGGAACGGATGCCCGGCAGGGCTAGGGTTTCTTCGCCCGCATCGGGAGCCCGGCACGAGATGACCACGCCGTCCGTGCACGTGGCGAGGAGATCGGCGGTGCGGGCCAGCATGTCCCGCCCGTCGCCGGGCAAGCGTAGGCGTACCTTGTCCTGCCCGAGCCGGGTGGAGCGCCCTCCGGCCAGCACCACGCCGATCATGCGATCCTGCCTTCTCCGGCAAAGACCGTGAGCCGTTCCTCGCGGGGACGGCAGAAGCCGACGACGGTCACGGGATGGACGGGATGGAGCCTGTTTTGCTGCCGGGCCATTTCCACGGGCGTGGAGGTAACGGCGCTGCGGCTGATGAGGAACGAGAAACCCGCCCGGCGTGCCTTGGCGTAGAGGCTGGATGTGATGCGGGCCGAGACGAACAGCACGGTTTCCGCCGGATCGATGCCGTTGAGGCAGGCCCAGCCCGCGAGCCGGTCGAGGCAGTTGTGCCGCCCGATGTCCTCGGCGAGGCGGAGGAAGGCTCCGGTCTTGGGATCGAACATCCCCGCGCGGTGGAAGCAGCCCGTGAATTCCCAGAGCAGGGGGCAGGAGCCTTCCAGCGTCAGGAAGGCGTCCATGTGTTTGACGATGGCGTCGGGCGTCATGACGATGGAGGGCGTTTCATCGTGCCCTTTTTTCTCCATGCGCTTGAGTTCCACGGCAAAGGCGTGTTTCGCGTCGATGCCGGGCGGGACGGATACGGCGCGAACGCTTCCGGACATGCGGAACGGCGAAGGGCCGGCTTCCGGGCCGAGATGCCGGCGATCGAGCAGGACGTGCCCGATCGCCAGCGGTTCAAGGTCGTCGGGCCACGCCCACAGGCGGCAGCTGCTTCCGGACCACGAAACGTATACGGGTTCTTCGGGGCTGACCGCGTCGTCGATGTGCTGCCACCCGCCGTCTTTCCAGCGGGTGACGGAGTAGGACAAAGGGGTATTCATGAGTTGGCCGCCTCCGCGGCGGGGACGAAGGCGAGCCTGTCGCCGTCGTTCAGGATGCGATCCGGCCCGGCATGGACCCCGTTGACGAGGATCAGGGTTTCCGCGGATCGGATGTTGAGGATGTGCATGGCTTCGCCCGCCGTGGTTCCCTCGGCCACGTCCAGCCTGTCGTTTTCGGGCGTGTGCGGGGGCAGCGTTGCGAAGCGGCGTATTTCTATCAGCATGGGGCACTCCTTGAGGCCCCATACTAGCGGACCCCGCAGGTTTTTTGCAAGGCCGGGAACACGAGAAGCCGCGATGCGGGGAGGGGGCATTGAAAACGGAATGCCGCGAACAGGGATTCAATAAACACGAAAGTCTTTGAAGAGAAGGGGGTGGGTGAAGGCAGACCAAAATGAGGAATATTGTGATT
>ERZ791932.201-NODE-201-length-39785-cov-13.757186_pt1 | contig 39785 bp, 28 predicted proteins | sample MGYA00510126_ERZ791932 | MGnify/ENA primary metagenome ERZ791932 (study PRJEB30046, sample SAMN00993244) | human gut metagenome | study: EMG produced TPA metagenomics assembly of the A metagenome-wide association study of gut microbiota in type 2... | reverse complement strand
GTACCCCCTCCTCTCTCCTTTCAAAGACTTTCGACCTTATCGAATCCCTCTTGTCAGCTTTCCCGGTACATTCAAGCCAAAAGGAAAAAAGGACTTCAAATGCAAAGCCCCCCTTCCGAAAAACCGGCAGCCTTTGACCTGAATTGTGTCCTTGGAGGTTCCCATACTCCAAAGACAATCCGCGCCGGAAAAGACTCCGAACAGGGATTCGATAAACACGAAAGTCTTTGAAGAAGAGGGGGTGGGGTTTGGAGAGGGGGAGGAGAAACTTTCTGCAGAAAGTTTCTCCTCCCCCTCCCCAATGCCTCTCTGTCCTCAAATATCTTCGTTAGCGCTTCGCGTAGGCTTTGGGCCCTTCCATATAATAGTCACCGCCCTCGACATCGCCCACGACGATGACGGGGAAGTCCACGACCTCCATCGCCGCCAGCGCTTCCGGGCCGAGCTCGGCATAGGCCAGCACCGTATACGAACGGATGCAGCGGGACAGCAGCGCCCCGGCGCCGCCGGTAGCCGCGAAATAGACCGTCCCGTAACGCTGCATGGCGTCCTTGACCGCCTGCGAACGGTTGCCTTTGCCGATCATGCCGGAAAGCCCCTTTTCCATCAGGCGCGGCGCGTAGGCGTCCATACGGCCTGAGGTCGTCGGCCCGGCGGAACCGATGGCCTGCCCCGGCTTGGCCGGAGAGGGCCCCACATAATAAACAATCTGATCGCGCAGATCCACGGGCAGGGGCTCTCCCCTGTCCAGCGTCTCCACCATGCGCTTGTGGGCGGCGTCGCGGGCCGCGTAAATGGTCCCCGAAATGAGGACTCTGTCACCGATATGCAGTGAACGCACCTTGTCTTGAGTAAGGGGCGTCGTCAAACGGATGGGTTCGGACACGGAAATCTCCTGTTTGCCCCCGCGCCTGAGGCGGGGACTGGAAGTGATTACAGTTCCGCCTCGGCGTGGCGCGCAGCGTGGCAATTGATGTTCACCGCCACCGGGAGGCTGGCGATGTGCGTGGCGCAAAACTCCACGTTGACCTTGAAAGCCGTGGTCGTCCCGCCGAGCCCCTGCGGGCCCGTCCCGAGATCGTTCAGGAGGCCGAGGAGCTCTTCCTCAAAGGCCGCATACCGGGGATCGGGGTTGCGGGTGTCCACGTCGCGCATGGCGGCGCGTTTGGCGCACAGGCCCGCCAGCTCAAGCGTACCGCCGATGCCCACGCCGACCACCATCGGAGGACAGGGGCTCGAACCGGCGGCCTTCACCGTATCCACCACAAATTTCTTCACGCCTTCAATGCCGTCAGCGGGGACGAGCATCTTGAGGGCGCTCTTGTTTTCACTGCCCGCCCCTTTGGGCGCCAGCTTCAGGCGGATGCGATCGCCGGGCACAAGGCGCACATGCAGCACGGCGGGCGTGTTGTCCCCGGTGTTCTTGCGCTCGAACAGCGGCTCGGCCACGGAGGATTTCCGCAGATAGCCTTCCGTATACCCTTTGGCGATCCCGGCGTTGACGGCCTCTTCAAACGAACCGCCCACGACATGCACATCCTGCCCGACTTCGGCGAACACGACGGCAAGGCCGGTATCCTGACAAATAGGCGTGTTCTCCGAAGCCGCGATGTCGGCGTTCAGCAAAAGCTGACGCAACACATCCTTGCCGGAAGGCGAGGCCTCCCGTTCCACGGACGACTCAATGGCCCGGTACATCACATCCGGCAAGCGGCAGCAGGCGGCGACGGCCAGCTCCGCGACGGTATCCGTTATGGCTGAAACATGAATTTCGCGCACGGCACTCTCCTCAAGCATAAAGACGTAACAAAACGAACCGCCTCGGACACGACACGGCGGGGGAATTCCCGCCTTGTTTGGGTTCTCACTGTTATCATGCGACTGTGCGGCGCACAAGCGCCGCCGAAAGAATAAAGATCAAACATTCTCCCCGGAACGGCGCGCTTTGCGATCTTGCCGTATGCTGGCTAAACGGGTATGATTCTTCGGTTGAGACAAAAACGGCGCCCGAGAAAGCGCTGATAGCAACCATAACCATCAGGATAGGCCCCATGAGCAACCATTTTGAAGGACTTGGCAAAACCTGGCTGACCCTTTTGAACGATCCCGAGAAGGAAGTTCCCGCCGTCGTCATGCAGGTGATGAAGGAAGGAAAGACCCGTGATTGTTGGCAGCGCAAGGACTCCAAGGAAGAAACCATGGTGCTGGCCTGGCCGGTAGAAACAGGATTCCGCGCGGGCGTCACCGTCCACGGGAACGCGGGCGATCAGCTCCGTCCCGTGTCGACCTATCCCCTGCTGGAAGGCGCGCCCAACGACATGACCGTGAACGAGACGTATCTCTGGCAAAACGAAACCGAAGGCGAAGTGTCCGCCACCTGCAACGAAGGCGCCAACCCGCTCTGGTTCTACTCGCCGTTTCTGTTCCGCGACCGTGAAAATCTCACCCCCGGCGTCCGCCATACCTTCCTTATCGCCGGGCTCGCCTACGGCCTGCGCCGCGCCCTCCTCGACGAAATGACCATCACCGAAGGTGTGGAATACGAGCGTTACGTGGCGGAATGGCTGGCCCAAAATCCGGGCAAGACCCGCCTCGACGTGCCGCAGCTCACCGTGGATCTCAGGGGCGCCCGCATCGTCGTCCCCGGCGATGTCGCCAGCGAATATCAGATCCGCGTCCCGGTCACGTCCGTAGAAGAAATGCACATCCAGAACGAAAAAATTTATATGCTGATCGTGGAGTTCGGCCTCAATACCCCGAACCCGCTCCGCTTCCCCCTCTACGCTCCCGAGCGCGTCTGCAAGATCGTCCCGCAAGCCGGGGATGAAATCGACGCCATCATCTGGCTTCAGGGCCGTATCATCGACTAGATCCCCAGCTGCCTGAGGCGGGCATTTCCCGGCCTCGGGCAGCGGTGCCCCTCCTCCGGAACGACGCAGAAAGGAGCCCCGCCGTGTCCATGCACGAAATCGAAGACTATATCGAAGAGGCCATACGGATCGTATCCCGTTCCGATATGCCCGTTTCCGAAAAGCGGAGCATGATTTATTCGCTGCTCAGGCTGGAGGAGTACGGCGATTGCGGGTTCACCAACCTGCGGACGCTGAAAGAGATGATGGACTGCCAATACACCTTCGTCTTCGACAAGACGGAGATGTATGACTATGAGGCGAATCGGGGCTATTACGACGACCTTTCCAAGAAAGGCGGCTGTTCACAGGGCGCTCCCTATACGCTCGTCGCCCGTGATGCCGTGACCAACGAATGGGTAAAGCACGGCGACAAGGTTTGCATCGACAGCGGCTCCGACGCGTGGCGGGGCATGGTGGCCGCCGGGGCCATTGCCGGAGAGGGCGCGGCCCCCGTGGAACGGCTGGAAAATCTGGACGTGCTGCGAAAGGTGAAGAAGCTTTGGGGCCCGATGGACGACTACTTCATGCAGGCGCACGGCGGCCTCTTCCTCCTTTCCGGAGCCATTGACGATTTGCCGGAAGAGGAATTCCCCGAACACTTCGGCATGACCAAACAGGACTTTGAGGACGAATACGGCGACTAGCCGTTCTCCGTTTTCAGAACGGACCGCCACCGGACGGCCCAGTACAGCGACTTTTTGAAAGGAAACAGACAATGCGCAGCCAAAAAATGACCTTCGGTCTTGAAAAGGCCCCCCATCGCTCCCTGCTCTACGCGCTCGGCCTGACCCGCGAAGAGATGAAACGCCCGCTCATCGGCGTGGTGAACGCCGCCAACGAAGTGGTCCCCGGCCACCTGCATCTCGGCAAAATCGCCGAGGCCGTCAAGGCGGGCATCCGCATGGCGGGCGGCACGCCTATGGAGTTCCCGGCCATCGCCGTGTGCGACGGCCTGGCCATGAATCATGAAGGTATGCGCTTCTCCCTGACCTCGCGGGAAGTCATCACCGACTCCATCGAAATCATGGCTACGGCACATCCTTTCGACGCGCTGGTGTTCATCCCCAACTGCGACAAGATCGTCCCCGGTATGCTCATGGCCATGATGCGCCTGAACCTGCCCTCCATCATCATGAGCGGCGGCCCCATGCTGGCGGGACGGAACAACACCGACCTCATCAGCGTGTTTGAAGGCGTCGGCGCGGTCCGTAACGGCACCATGACCGAAGAAGAGCTGGAAGACCTGACCGAAAACGCCTGTCCCGGCTGCGGTTCCTGTTCCGGCATGTACACCGCCAACACCATGAACTGCCTGTGCGAAGCCATGGGCGTGGCCCTGCCCGGCAACGGCACGACGCCCGCCGTGTCCGCCGCCCGTATCCGCCTTGCCAAACAGGCGGGTATGCAGGTCATGGAACTTCTCGAAAAGAACATCCGCCCCCGCGACATCGTGACCGAACAATCCGTCCACAACGCTGTGGCGGCGGACATGGCTCTCGGCGGATCCACCAACACGACCCTCCACCTGCCCGCCGTATTCGGGGAAGCCGAACTGAGCCTGTCTCTGGACATCTTCGACGACATCAGCCGCAAGACGCCCAATATCTGTAAGCTTTCTCCCGCCGGGACGCAGCACATCGAAGACCTGCACCGCGCGGGCGGCATCCCCGCCGTCATGGGAGCCCTGCTCGACAAGGGCCTCGTGCACGGCGAGGCGCTCACCGTCACCGGTAAGACGGTGGCTGAAAATATCAAGGAACTCAAGGCCCACATCATTGACCCCGACGTCATCCGTATCGACAAGCCCTACGCCAAGGAAGGCGGCATCGCCATCCTGCGCGGCAACCTCGCGCCCGACGGCGCCGTGGTGAAGCAGTCCGCCGTGGCTCCCGAAATGATGGTCCGCGACGTGACCGCCCGCGTGTTCAACAGCGAGGAAGAAGGCGTGGAAGCCATCCTCGGCGGCAAGATCAAAAAGGGCGACGTGGTGGTCATCCGGTATGAAGGCCCCCGCGGCGGCCCGGGTATGCGCGAAATGCTGACCCCGACGTCAGCCATCGTGGGCATGGGCCTCGGCGCGGATGTGGCGCTCATCACGGACGGCCGTTTTAGCGGCGGCAGCCGGGGTGCGGCCATCGGCCACGTATCCCCCGAAGCGGCGGACGGCGGGCTCATCGGGCTCGTGCAGGACGGCGACACCATCCATATCGACATCCCCGGCCGTAAGCTGGAACTGGTCGTCCCCGAAGCGGAAATCGAAGAACGCCGCAAACACTTCGTCCCCGTGGAAAAGGATGTAAAATCCCCGTTCTTGCGCCGTTACGCCAAGCTGGTGACCTCCGCATCCACCGGCGGTGCATACAGGAAGATCTAAAGCTGTCTCCGAGCGGCTACCATTTACAAGCCATCCCCCAGCCTCCTTCATTCGGGAGGCTGGGGGAATTCTTTTAGGCTTCTGGCATTTTTCTGGCCCCTACGTGGAGAATAGGGTTCGGGGGAGCCTCAAGCCTACTCTTTCGCTCCTTTGCACCTTAAGAAACCATCTCTTGCCGATTGGAGGAAATACGGGACTGGTGAGCTCATATGGTAACCGTTTTGTACCGTTCACTCCCCATTTACCAGAATGGGGCCGTTGGGGACCGAGAGTTTTCCTCTTATCAAAGGTTTTTTTGTTAAATTTTTATAAAATAAATACAGCATCTTAACTATACGTTTCAACTTTTTTTCATTTTCCCCTTTTTTCTCGTTGACAGCGGTGGATGATTTTTATAAATAGTTCTGGCTGTGCAGCTGCGGCGAGCAGAAAAGCACGGTAAACGTCCCCATCGTCTAGCCGGCCCAGGACAGCGGCCTTTCACGCCGTCAACAGCGGTTCAAATCCGCTTGGGGACGCCAACAGACATCTGAAGGCGCATCACATACCTCAAAAATTGAGGTTTTGTGGTGCACCTTTTTATTATAAGCACCCCGCCCTTGTAAAGCCATCCCTCCCGGCCCTCAAGCCGCTCCGCTCTCTCCAGCCCCGCCACGTCCTGCGGCCTTCTGGAAAAAACTCCCCCTACGTCCAAAAACTCCGAGCCCTTCCTGTTCAAGGCGTAACCTCCGTCATGAAGATGGCGCCTTCATCCGGCAAGCGTATGGCCTGCGCGCCGCACTGTTTTTCCCTGCCCACAGGATGTACGCGCCTCCTCTGGCCGCGCCTAAAGGCCCATCTGCCCGCTTCGAGTCCGCCTCCTAGTCGATTTTCCAGGCTGTACACAATTCCTTGCCGATATTCGCCGTGGCATAAGGCGGAAATTCATCGTCCTCGATAACAAGGCTGGCCTTGCTGCTCGGTCTTCAATCAACCGCGGCAGGGGCATATCCGAAGTCACAGCGCTCTCCTGCGGGGATTCCCTCTCGCTTCTGGAAGCTCTTGTATGGATGGTTCTCATCTATTGCAGGCTGTGTTCCGTCCTGTCTCTTCATATGTCGCCCCCTGGTGGCCGGGGATATTCCCATAAATGATCCGGGTTGTTCCCCCTGCTGAACAGACAACGCGAAACGCCTTCAGGCGTCGGATGTCCGGGTGGCGCTACACCACTATACCCAGCTTGCGTATTCTGTGTTGCAGCGTGGACCGTGGCACCTTCAGCAGGGCCGCAGCACCACGCGGGCCAGACAGACGCCCCCCAGTGAGGCGTAATGCCTCCAGAATATGGGCACGTTCATTTTCCTCAAGGCTTGGCAGATCGGTGTCATTTCCCCTGGAAGGCGCCTGTAGTGGAATTTCGGCTGGTGCGGATAGCGAGAGGAGCTGCGCGGGTTTTGCCGTCTGACCGGAAATGTTGTCCCATTCATGCAGCGTTTTCCGTACCAATGCTCCCGTTACAGCCCCATCCAGAGAGTGCAGTAAAAGTCTGCTGACGACATTGCGCAACTCACGGATATTGCCGGGCCAATCGTGGTTACAGAGCGCACCGAGGACACTTGCGGACAGATGCGGAGGCTCTATCAACCACGACTTGGAAAATTGTTTAATGTAATAGTCCACCAATATGGGTATATCGCTTTGCCGATCGCGCAGTGGAGGAAGGCGTAGCGTGACCGAGGCCAGACGGTAGAACAGGTCCCGTCGTAGCCGGCCCTGCGCCAGCGACGTTTCCAAATCAATATTGGTGGCGGAAAGCACGCGGATATCAACATTGATAGAGCGGGCATCGAGTCGCTGCTGGCCTGTGTGGTGGCGGACAGCATGACGGGCGACAGGCACAATCCGAATATGGAGCTGATTTCGCAGGGCATCGGCAATGTGGCTTCCGTGTTCTTCGGCGGATTCTCCGCCACGGGCGCCATCCCCGCACGGCGACGAATATCCGAGCAGGCGCGATGTCATCCATCTCCGCCATTGTGCATTCCCTGTTCCTCGTGGCTGTGGTCATGTGGTTGCTGCCATTGATAGAGCTCATCCCACTGGCAGCCCTTGCCTCCGTACTGGTGATAGTTGCCTACGATATAAGCGATCTGCGCACTGTGCGCCATATTTTTCAGGGACCTAAGTCCGACTGGTCGGTAATGCTCCTGACTTTCGCGCTCACGGTGGTGTTTGACTTAACCGTGGCTGTATATACTGGAGTCATACCGGCGTCGTTGCTGTTCATGCGCCGCATGGGCGAATTAACGGGTCTCCATACCTGCGTTTCCAGGGAGGACGAGGCATCTGGGCACGAAATCCCTATCCCGGACAAAAACAACGTGCCCGACGGAGTGGAAGTTTTCGCCATCAACGGGCCGCTGTTCTTCGGTGTGGCTGACCGATTCCAGTCCACGCTGAACGCGATGGAGACGTCGCCCAAGGTATTCATAATGTATCTGCACAACATGTCCGCCATCGACATGACAGGTATCCACGCATTGGAAGAATTCCTTGAGCGCCGGCGGAAAGGCTGTCGCGTGCTATTCGCCGCCGTGCGGAAACCCGTCCACAGGACGTTCCAGCGGGTCGGTATCCTGCGCACCGTGGGCGAAGAGAACGTCTTCCCCTCACTCGATGAAGCGCTGCTCCGCACCGAGGAAATTTTGGAAGATACCATTATGGCCCGGGGAAAGAGTTTTGCTACGGCTGATTTCGAGATTCTGAAGCTATTACGAGAGCGCAGCAAAAACTGAAGAAGCTCCAGAAGCCACATTCACTCGTCGCCAAGGCAAAATACTATACCGAGAAGCAGAGCAAGCACACCCAGCCCCGAAAAGACAGTGCGGAGCATGAAAAACTCCGTGGCGGGGCACCCCCGATGGGATGCTCACAGTAACATCAGACGAGCAGGCTCTGTCATAGAATGTGATTGTTTGATCTCCACAGTATGATGCAAGATACAGTCTTTTTCTCCGTTTTTTCCGTTAACGAAATCCATAGCTAAAGCATTTAGTCTGTTATCTCTTTGAAGATTCAAGAAATAAAGCATCAATTATTTCTTATGACACAGCTATTTGTATTTGTTGTTCAACAAATTTCAAGTATAGTGCAGAGGACTCTTTGTTTCAACGGCCGCGTAGATCTTCTGCGCTTCAGGGTGCGAGCCGATATATTCGTAGATCTGCCAGTACTTCTCTGCAAAGGCAGGACTGTGCCCGGCGAACCTGGTAAGGACAAACAAGATCGCCACACCTTCCAGCCACATCGGGAGACATCTCCCCATCAAAAAAGCTTCCGGGCCGCATGAGCCTCATGGGATGTGGTAGCTCCGGGGCGATGGAAAAGCATCCATTGCTCAGATCATAGAAATTCCAGAAACCTCCCGCGTACCCGCTCTGCAAAGAGTTCCCATTCAGTTAACGATACGCCATTCAAACGCGAGTATTTTTGCCATTCCCACATGCCGGGGCAGAAACCCAGTCGCTCTTCATTGGCTACCCTCGCCGCTGTGATGGCTTCCATTTCCAAATCTTCCCTTGTGCCCTCCCTGGACGTTGCGAGTTTTCCCTGGAGTTGAAAACTGGAAAGGAAGGGGCTGTTTCCGTGACAGAATGAACGGAGTACCCCGCAAAGGCCCGGAGGAACGATGGTGCGGAAGATGCGGCCCTGGCACGCCCTCTTCCTTTTCGATGGGAGTGGAGAATTATCGATAACCGCAAGAAGGTGGTGATGATGCCCCGGTCGGGCTCTGTTTAATATATATTTACGTAAATATGTATTTACAATACTCCATGTACATGTAATACTATAAATACATATTTATGAGGAGAATAAAAACCATGTATATCTGTGCCATAGCCAACCAAAAAGGCGGCGTGGGCAAGACAACGACGGCACACAATCTGGGAGTTCAGCTTGCCAGAAATGCAAAAAAACGCGTGCTGCTGCTCGACTTGGACGCTCAGGGGAACCTGAGCGACGCCTGTGGTCTTGATCCGCAAACGCTGGAATATACCGTTTTCGATGTCCTCGCTGGAAACGCCTCCATCGCCGAGGCGAAGAGCACGCTGGAAGCGGGGTTGGATATTCTCCCGGCCAACATCCGGCTTGCAGAAGCGGAACTGGCCTTTGCCGGGCGAATCGGGAGGGAGAATCTGCTGAAGAAAGCCCTCCTCTCTGTTTCGGGCGAATACGATTATGTGCTGATAGACTGCCCGCCTTCTCTCGGACTTTTGACCGTCAACGCCCTCAATGCGGCAAACGGATTGCTCATCCCTGTACAGGTCGAGTATTACGCTCTGGCGGGGCTGGCGCTCATCAGGCAGACTGCTGAACTTGTCCGCGATCTCAATCCTGATCTGGCGATCCTCGGGCTCGTCCTGACGTTTTTTGATGCCCGAAAGACCCTCAACAAAGATGTGGCCGCAGCTCTCGCGGACGAATGGGGAGACACATTGTTCTCGACCCGTATCCGGGACAATGTGAGCCTTGCGGAAGCCCCCAGTAATGGGCAGGATGTGTTCAGCTACAAGCGAAGCTGTTACGGCGCAAAAGACTATGCGGCCTTTGCTGCCGAATTTCTGGAAAGAACGGAGGGATGCTATGGGACTCGGGGATAGAGGAAAGAACCAGGTGAAGAAAGGGAGCCCCAGCGGGCTGTTTGCCAGAACGGAGCCCGGTACTACAGAAATACAGACTTCCAGTAATACACAAATACAGAATCCTATAAATACAGGAATACATGAACCCCTACCTGAAAAAAATGACCAGAGGAAAATGTACAACATATCTCGGTCATTGTCGGAACGTCTTCGCAAGTATGCTTTCGATGAACGCCGGAAGGAAGTGGACATCGTGCGGGAAGCACTGGACGACTGGCTCAAGAAACAGGGATATTGAGGAAGACGCATGTTGCAGACGGCACACTTCAAACGCTGAATCCCAAACCGTGGAGGCCCGGTGTTGCCCTCCTGAAACAAGCAACACCGGACAGCGTGGAGTACGACGTCTACCGAAACGCCGTTATTAAGGGATTCGAGCTTGTCCTTGAAACGGGAGGTAAACTTTTGGGGAAGTCCTCAAACAGTTTTTCTCTTCTCCCGCTGAGGTGGACAGGCTCTACTTCAAGGATGTACTACGCCATACCGCCAAACATGGCCTGCTCACGCCCGACGAGGTCAGACGCTGTTTTTTCTATCGGGACAACAGAAATCTTACAGCTCACGATTACGGAGAAACTCCGGCGGAAGAGGCACTCAGGTTGAAACCTTCGTAGAGGATGCGCGGGCTCTGGCGAACGCATGGACAAGACAGATGGAACAGAATGAAGTTTTTCTTGAGCCTGTCATAAAAAAGGCCGTATGCGTCTGCTTTGTACTTTCGTTCCGAATGCCGAGGTATGGGCTGGGAACCGCATATCAGGAAGAGCGCATTCAGGAAGCGTTCTTGCTCTTGTCGTCCGCACACCATAGGAGCTCTCCATCACCCCAGCCAGAAAGCCGACCACCTCAGAACGGCACTCCGAGAAAGCGACATTCCCATTCTCATTGTTGTCCATGATTAGGCGCTTCTGCTTGACGCCTTCCAAGAGAAAGTGACTATATCTTATAAAATAATAGAATTACATAATTATGTAATTCTATTATTACAGAACTCTGTAAATTGTAGAGTCTCAGGCTTGCTCTAACAGCCAGCTCCGCTTTGCTGGTGCCGCTTGCTGATGAACGGCGTGGTTGATAAATGGTTTGACGGGTTATTGCGTCAATTGGTGAGGCCAGAGCACATTCTGCTCCCCATAACCGTAAAGATACATAAAGAAAGAAGCCAAGCAACTATGGAAATGCAAGACCTGCTCAATGGACGATGCGGTTGGTGCGGCACTGACAGCCTTTATGTCAAATACCACGATGAAGAATGGGGGAGGCTCGTTACGGACGACAGGCTTCTCTTTGAGTTCCTTACTTTGGAAAGTGCCCAGGCTGGCCTGAGCTGGATCACCATATTGCGTAAAAGAGAAAGGTATCGAAAAGCATTTTATGACTTTGATGTCAATAAAGTCGCCCAGATGACTGAGCAAGATGTCGAACGGCTCATGCAGGACGAGGGCATTGTCAGAAACCGGCTCAAGATCAAGTCGGCTATCAGCAATGCCAAACTTTTCATCGCCATCCAGAAAGAGTTTGGCAGCTTCTACAACTACACATTATCATTTTTCCCAGAACAAAAACCGATCAGTTACCAACCCAAAACGCTCAAGGATATCCAAGCCTCCACTCCTGAATCAGACGCCATGAGCAAAGACATGAAAAAACGTGGCTTTAAATTTTTTGGATCGACCATCTGTTATGCCTACTTGCAGGCCACAGGATTTGTGAATGATCATCTGGTAAATTGTATCTGCAGAAAATAAAATTATCCATCAATATAAGCCAAAACAGATAATATCCGCCGCCCCTAGACAGCAGCGCTTCGATTGGGGACAGTCGCGATTTGGCCCAGTATGATGTTGGCTTTGACGTTGATGACAATGTATATGTTGCGGAGCCCCTGAATAGGAGTTCCGCATATCCAGCTTGGAAGAGGGTATGAAATTCACCTTTCCGTAAAGCTATCTGTGCCTAAGCAGCGTGCAGGCATCTTCCTCGCTCTGAGCGATCGCCATAAACGCTTTACCCTGCTCCGCTTCCTCCGGATCAAACTTGACCTGTAATCCGGGGACGGAAAGCAAGGCGCATTTCTCCTCGACGGACTCCATGGGTGTTGCAGCTTCATCAGGTCACGTAAGTAATCAGCCCGGAGTTCAAGATGCGCCCTGATTTGTTCAATGTCCGGAACGCCCCCTTCATCGAATCCTTAACCCATCCCCTGGCTCAGCCGGGAGATGGGTTAAGGATTTGAAACCGGTTTCCTTCGAAAAGCTACTCGGCCTCGCATAATGCATTCCCGTTTGCGGACTCCCCTTTCGGGACAGGTATGTTCTCCCATCAGGAATCCGTCGGAGACGTCGGAGAAGGGGTCTGTTCGGCCTCCCGTTCTTTGATGTAGCTCTTCCAGCCGGGACACCAGCCCGTATGCCAGCGCCAAATGTGGGCCAGTAGCGATTTTGGTTTTCTTTCCGCATAGTTCCGGAAACGACATACTTCACATCTACGTACGGACACTTTTCATGCCTCCCCTCTTTTTCTTGACCATTCGTCATAAGTAAACTGTACAGACGGAAACAGGTTTCGCTTGCGCACCATCTTGCGCCCCCCTCAGGATTCATTTCGCCCGTCAGCCTCATTTCAATCACGGCACGGCCCACCGATTCTTTTCAACAGCATCGCCTGTCCCACTCTCAGGTGACCAAAGAGGGAGTCCTGCGGTTGGGGCACTCTTTTTTGGGGCAGAGCTGACAGTTGTAAAACTTGCTGTCAGTCTGGAAGAACACACCCGAAACACTGTACTCGGGCCGCATCATCAGGCTGGGCAATAGGGTCACACCCAGTTTCTCGGGCAGTGGGGCCAACAGTTCAAACAGGGGCACCTGCTCCTCAAGAGACCATACCTTCAGCGAACCGGGATTCATAGCTGAAACCTGAGCAATACCGTACCGCTCTAGAAGCGTCCTTTCCAGCAGGTTTTCAGCCTGCTGAACGGCCACTTCCCGCAAGGCACTGGCGAATACCTGCTCCAGCGAGGAAGAAAGGGAAAGGCTCCAGTCGGCCAGTTCCGTCCCTTCACTCGCCAAATAGGGAAAGGCCCGCCCCAGCCCATCCATCTTCTGGCGCAGCAGCGGGCTGGAAAAAGTCACTTCTCCGACCTGTACCTTCTCTTCGTCCAGTATGGTCAGGCCGCACAGCCTAGCCACGGCTTTGGGCCTAGCCACGCGCACAGCTTCCTCCGCTAACCGGCTCAGCCGATCCATGAACTTTGTCTGCCCGGGCCGGATGCGCAACCTGCACCCTAGGGATTCCAGATCAAATTCCAACGGCACGGTTTCGACAAGAATGACATTCTGATCCATGAATCCCCTCCGTCAGTTGCAGGATGGCCGCATACGGTTCCTTTGCCTCACCCGGATATCAAATCGAGCCATCACCAAGTCGGCACAAAAATATTGTACGCACAATCGGCATAGGTACAGCGTAACTGCTTAAGGGATATAAAAGTGGTATGGAATGCGTCCACACCCTCAGGTTTATCGATACCACCTATGTGACGAATGCCGTCTGAAGAGTAAAATTTACCACTGTGAGGGGGACGTCTGCGGGATGTCCCCAGGTCGGCATCAGGTTCATATCCTGAGCCCCCGGTGAAGCGATTAGGCAATCTTCGCCGAAAAACTGACCATGCGCCTTCCCGGAGCTGAGGATTCGGCCCGCCGCTGCCGGACGAGCGGGCTCGTTTGCGCCCCTCTCGCTCGTCGCTTCGTCTGATCAGGAGCTGCGGTGTCGGTCGGGAGCTGTAAACATTCAAGTTTGTGGCGGGAAAAATCTATTTTTTCAGCATGTTCAAACGCTGCCCGCAGATATGGCCAAATCCGGGCAAAGGTACCATCCGCACCCCACTTCCTGAAACGCCGCCATGCCGTCACGTAGTTCCCCAAAGATCGGGGCAGCTCGCTCCAGGGGCAACCCGTGGTGAGCACATGCAGAATGGCTTCCAGAGTTTGCCTGTTATCCGCCGGAAGACATCCCCGCAACCTTGGCCGTACCAAGAGGAGTAGCCGGATATATTCCCACTGTGCGTTGGTGAGCCTATATACTGACATGGCCATGCCTGCCGTTATTGCGTCATGCCCCGGGATGCCGGGCCCACTGAAGTTTCAAAACGACACTGTACCGGACATTCCACCTATCACACGGGTAAAGCCATGAGGCCAGCCGGGGACAAAATGGAGCATCAGCACCACGAGAGCCCGGATTATGCCGGGCAAGCTACAGCGCAAATCGTGCCTTCAACATCCATATCGATCGTCTGCCCCGGCACGAGGTGCAGAAACCGCTCCCCGGATTGCCCACCGTGCAGCAACTCGGCCAGATAAGCGGAAGATCCCCATATCTCGGAGTACGGCAACAGCGTAGCCTCCGCCACTTTTCGGGCCTCGTCCACATAAGCGTCCCCCATCTCCGGCCAGCGGATATGGCAAGCGTTCTTGTAGTTATCGAGCAGCGCGTTTTCCGCCTTCATCATCCGAGCGGCTTTGGCCGCGCCGAATTTTTTCTCATACACGGAAAAACGCCTATACGATTCCAGATGAAAGGGAACCAAAAAATATTTCAACCACCCCGGGCTGATCCAGTATGTGGCACCCTCCCGGGAAGAAGCGTTGGCCCCCTTCTGGTCAAGCCCAAGCAGCAACGGAATACAATCATGCAGTTTTGGGAAAACCAACGTTGCCCGGCTGGCGTGCACGCCGCTCAACCCGCGCCCACACAACCCGTAGCCGCACAGAACCGCCAACGGCCCGTCGTTCTCCTGTTCAAAGGCATCCACGAGGCCTTGAAACGCGCTGCGCAGTTTTTCCGGATAGTCATGCAGCCGCTGCTCCAAAAAGTTCATGGGAGGCGGATTCCGCATATCGGATGCGAGCACTTCCAGCTCGGGACGCAGGACTTCACAGGCGATAAGCAATGTTTTCATACTATTCCAAATGTTGCCGTCAAAAAATGCAGGGCCTTTGCGCAGTGCGGTTTCACGGGGCAATCCCCAAAGATTCCCTATAAGGGCCAAGAGCGTGCTCACAAAGGTTCGGTGAGCACCGCCGCCCCCCGCAGCATGAGTGTTCGCCAAGGCGACGTGGCGCAGCCGCATCTTTTAGGATGCGCCTTTCCCTCCAAGAGGCGGAAAACCGATTTCCCTCACGAAAAGGTCGTTGAATTCTACATGGGTCGAGAGTTCGACGGGCTTCACGAAAGAGGCGATCCGGTCGGCCATCTTCCGTTCTCCCAGAGAAAGCAGGCACAAACCCGCCCCTTCCGCAGCCGCGTTGCCGATAGGAATGATCTTATCGACCGAAATGCCTGGGAACATGCCCAGAACGACGGCCTTTTCCCGATCCAAATAATTGCCGAACGCACCCGCAAGGTAGATCCGGTCGATCTGGGATGCTTCAATTTTCACTTCCTTAAGCAGAACCGCAATGCCCGCCGCAATGGCGGCCTTGGCAAGCTGGAGTTCCCGGATATCCTTCTGCGTAATGACAATGTCCCGTTCGTTGCCCTGCTCGCCAGCAAAGGCCAACACAAATTCCCGCATACCGCCGACCGTGCGTAACCTGCCCCCGAGAGGCTGGGAAAGTGCCGGGGACTTTTCGCCCGCAAGCCGACCCGAGACTCCCAGCAGGCCGCAGCGGAGCAGTTCGGCCACCGCGTCGATGAGCCCGGAACCGCAGATTCCCTGCGGAGGCATATCGCCGATTACCCCCAACCGGACGGTGCCGTTTTCGAGCAGGACGCTCTCAATGGCCCCGTCTCCCGCCCTCATGCCGTTCTGGATATGCGCACCCTCGAAAGCGGGCCCCGCCGCTGCGGAACAGGCCAGCAGCCACCCCTTGTAGCCCAGAATGATTTCGCCGTTCGTTCCGATGTCCACGGCAAGGGAGTAGCCCTTCTGTTCCCACAGCTTCGTGGCCATGGCGACGCCAAGGGTATCGGAGCCCACATAACCGGAGATATTCGCGAGGACATGCACGGTCCCTTCCGGATGCATGGGCAACCCCAGCCTGCCGCCCTTGACCACTGTGCGCGGGCGATAACAGGGGATAAAGGGCGCCACGGACAGATTTTTGGGATCGACGCCCAGAAACAGATGGCTCATGGTCGTATTGCCCACGGCAACGACGCTGTACACATGGTTCTCGTCGATGGAGAGGCTCCGGAGAAGGCCGCGCATGGTTTCGGAAATGCCCTTGATGGTCACGGCCTGCATCTTCTCGAGATTTTCACGGCCTGCTGCAGCGGTAATCCGGCTCAGCACGTCGGCTCCGAACACACGCTGCGGGTTGGCCGTACCGTCTGCATCCAACACTTCGCCGGAAAGCAGATCGACGAGGTAGACCGCGATGGTCGTCGTACCGATATCAAGGATGAAGCCGTACCGGAGGGCATGGGTATCGCCGGGTTCGACGGCGATCAGTTCGTCCTCGACCAACACCGCGGTAACCTCAAAATCCGCCTTCCGCACAATCTCAGGCAGGCCGCCCAACAGGCTGAAAGCCACCTTCTTGTTCTTGCCCACCTGAGCCAGAATGCGCTCCAGATCGGACGCCTGATCCCGCAGGCTGGGCTTGGACAACTGGATGAACTTCTTCTCGATCAACGAATCGGAGTACTTTTTTTCTTTCTGGAGGTTGGGCAAGCGGACCTTTCTCCGGACGTCATCCCGGCCAGCCGAGATCTCGATGACCACATCCTCCCGGATCAGGCTTTGGCAGGCAAGAACCTTGCCGTCCCCCCTGGTCATGAGGAACGACTCATCCCCCTCAACCGGAGCCAGCGTTCCGGAACGCACCTTCACGGCGCATTTGCCGCAAATGCCGCGCCCTCCGCACTCCGCACCTTCCAGTATGCCCGCCTTGAGCAGGCAATCCTTCAGGCTTGTTCCCGCCTCAGACTGGAAACGATACCGCTTGCCGCCGGCTAACACTTCGATGTTCATGATGCTCATGTCCGCCCACCCCTGTTGCCCGAACCCGTTCAGGAAAGCGAAAACGGAACCCGGCATTGCGTGTTCCAAGCCGCTATCAATTTCTCTGCGATCTCGTCTCCCGCCTTGGGAATGATGACAATCTTCGATTCATTGCCGCTAGCTTCCAGAACCCTCGTCTCGACCTTGTCGTTGACCCCGTCCACATGGAACCAGCCATGCTCCGTATCCGAAAGGATTCTCTTGACGCGCAGCGCTCCGGGCAGGATCTCGCGGACAAAGGCTTCCACCCTTTCCGGGGGCAGCCCTTCCGTCGTCGTGATGATGTACTGGCCCGGCCTCGTGTATGATTCCTTGGCGCTCCGTTTAACAAACTTGCTCTCCAGAGGAGAAGACGTAGAGACTTCGTGCATGGAGGAATCCAATATCCCTTCAACACATGCGTAACTGGTTTCAATAATCCCGGCGTGCGGGTTGAGCTGCCTGATCTTTTTCCGAATCCGAGCCAGCGTCTCGCCGTCTGCGAGCTCGATCTTGTTGATGATGATCCGTTGGCTGGCGATGACCTGCTCTTCCACCGCATTGATGTCCTCAACCAGATCAAGGAAGCTCTCCGGATCTATCAGGGCGATCATGCCCTGATAGACGTAATGGCCGCCAGTAAGCCGCTTCAAATCACACAGGATATTCCTGAGCGGAAACGGATTGGCCATCCCGGAGGTTTCCACAATCACGACATCCAGAGAACGCTTGGCGAGCAGGACAAGAGCCTCCAGAAAATTGCCGGAAAGGCAACTGCAGAAAACCTGCCCGTCGTTAAGTTCTTCAATCTCGATGTCTTTGGCCCGAATGAGGCTCGAGTCGATATTGACCCGGCCCCATTCGTTGATGATGACGCCAATCTTTTTTCCCTGCGCGGCCGCTTCGTCGAGGATACGGTTCAGCAGCGTCGTTTTCCCCGAGCCCAAAAACCCGGTAATGAAGAGCAGAGGCACGGGACCGCAGGGATTGTTCATAGGGCTTCCTCGATCTGCCGGATAAGGTCATCCAGATTGGGAATGAGCGACGAGTACTTCAGTTCACCGTTGAGATACAGGCTGGGCAACTGCTTCACGCCCATCTTCTTGATCCGGGAGATGTTTTCAGGCGTGTTGTACATGTATTCCACGACATCGATCCTGTCGCCAAAATGCTTCTTCGCGTCTTGGGCGACGCCCCACATGTACGTACAAGCCGCGCACGCCGTGGAATCCAGCGTGAAGGCTTCCAACAGGGGCTTTTTCAGATTGCCGTAGTCGGGCAGTTCCACATCCACGTCCATAGAGCTCAACTCATAGTTGGCCACCATCTCGCGGGCCTTGTCGGTATGCAGAACAGCCTGAGACAGAGCGATCGCATTCTCCACCGGAGATGCATAAGGCATGTCTCAGCCAGGGGAGAAGATGAAGTTCTTCCTTGTGTTCAGGCTGTCGATGAGGTCGATGCCCACCTTCATGTTGTCGAGCTGCGTACCAAGCAGCAAGGCGGTCGTCAGGGGGATGTTCCCGCCGATGGCGACGTCGTAGCTGTCGGTGAGCTTGTGGGCCGCCACGATGTTGACATTTTCATCAACGGCGAGGGAATCCGGCTTCGTCTGGCACATGAGCTCAAGGATATGGGTCGCGTTGCCGCACACGAAGAAGGACGAAAAGGCGCCCTTGTTGCGGATATGCCCGAAGATCTTTGCATAGGGCTCGAAGACGAAGTTTTTGAAATGGGTTGGGGAAATCTGGGATACGACCGGGTCCACCGGTACGATGACGTCCACGCCTTCTTCCAGATAGAAGTCGGCCATCTGCAGCCCCAGTTCCGTGGTGTAGGCCATCAGCTCCTTGACATACTCGGGGTGCTGGCGCGCATCGCGGAAAAAGTTCGTTCCCCTCAAGTGGGAAGCCAGCGTATACGGACCGCAGAAGAGCCCGTACAGAGCGGTTCTGTCGCCCACGGCCTTTTTGATGCGCCGCGTGACATCCAGTACCAGAGGGATTCGTCCGGAATCTCTAGTGATCTTGATATCGGGAATTTCAAAAGTCGATTCCAGGGGATGCGAGCGGACGCTGGGCGGGCCGTTCTTTTCCCATTTGATGGTGCAGCCCAGAATTTCCGCTTCCAGCTGCAGGTCAAACAGGAGGATCAGGCCATCAGGCGCATACATCTTTTCCACTTCCAACAAAGACTCGACGAGCTTGTCCGCGTCCTGATAGACTTCATCGGCAGTGTATCCCTTCAAAAACCCGGCATGGACCCCCGCCATGGGAACCCAGGCGGGACGTTCCGTTTCTTCATGCCTAAGCGTTTTAAAAAGCACTTCTTTGCCAGTCATGCAAGACTCCTTTGTTGATGTTTGGAGCTGCAGGATGCCTTCCTGTAATGGCATCATTTTCGGAAACCGCCGACATGCTCCCAGCGACAGCCATCCTCTCGTGATGCGGCTGTTTTTACCGGTTCATGTCAACGTTCCGAATGTTTTTCGCCAAGCGGCTTCGCCACTCAGTTTCTGACGCTGGCCGCGTAGTCGGAAGAGGCCCTGACCATGGCCAAAATATTTTCCAATGGTGTCCGAGCGGCCAGATCGCAACCGGGCATCATCACGTAACCACCGTCCAGCCCGGCGATTTCGGCATTGGCGTACGCTGCGGCATACACAGCCTCACTCGTCCCCATGCACAGCAGTTCGTTGGGATTGAAATTCCCCACCATAGTGAGTTCTTTGCCTGCGGCCTCCAAAGATTCCTTGAGGTCCACGGGGGAGTCCACGGAAAAGCCGTCAATCCCCAGAGCCTTGACGTGAGGAAGCCTCATACCTGCCTTCCCGCAGATATGCAGCAAAAATGTTTCACAATTTTTCAACTGGGAGGTGAGCCCCTCGAGCGTGGGGACTACGTGTTGCTCGTACATTTTAGGGCTGATCATGTCCCCGGACGAACAGGGGTCACAAGTCTGGATGAGATCGCAACCGTTCTCACAGTACATGTTGGCGATTTCGGCGCAACAGTCCGTGGCATACTCAAGCAACGGCTTGATATACGGAGACTTCTTCCCCAGCAGGATCATAAACTCTTTCACGCCTACCATCATGCTTGCACCGGAGAAAGGGCCGACCATCTGACCGGCCACGCTCTTTCTGTCGCCCACAAGCTTTTTTATTTCCCGGGATTGGCGCATCATTTTCTGAATCAGTTCACTGTTCTCCAGCCTTTCACGGATTTTCGAGCGATCCAAGGAAGAGATATCCGCCGCAACGTCGTGGATGCAGGGTTTAACCTCGATCGGGGCGCCGATCTTTGAGATCTCGGTGGGGCAACCGAGAGCCTCAAGCAACCCAATCCAGCACCCCAAGCCCGTAGTGACCGAGTCACTCTGCATCTCGTCATATGTCCTGACTATCAGCTCAGCACCAAGATCATCCATCTCGCGCAGATCTTTAAACGAAATCTTTTCCCGCTCGATCATCCACGTTTCACCGAGGAGGATCATCATGGGCACACGATCCACCGGGTTGTGGGCAAAAGCAGCTTTGACACGTTCTTTGGAGGTCATGGTGCGGGGCATAAATTTCTCCTCATTATAGAGCAATGTCCGGATCCGTTTAAGACATATCTCCAACTGATTGCTATAAAAACATTGGGGATGACGGCCTATTGACTGAAGGCACGCCCGCTTCCAGGAACCGCCCAGGCCAGAGAAAAGTTCCCGGAAAACGGCTGCATTTCATCGCCTCCGCCGATAGAACCGACCGGAGGCGATGAAATGTTAGCGTGTCATCATCTTTCCCAGAAATCGCCTCAGGCGATTACGCGGCTAGTATTCCATCGGGAGGCCCATCTGGGTCAGTTCCTTCTTCACCTTGTCGTACATATCCATGTACCACTTCTGCGGCTGGACGGTGACGAGGTTGTAGCATTCCCTGAAGTCGCCGCCCATCTTGTGCGCGGTATGGGAGTCAATGGTGGGCTGGTACTTGGCCATGATGCGCTTCACCAGATCGTTGGCATGGGCACGGGTAAGGCGCGCCTTGGCGACGGCTTCGCCCACTTCGGCGGAGAACTGGAGGCCAAGGCCGCTCTGATGGTCCTTAAGCCCGCTCTGGGCACCGGTGCCGCCGGAGACGCCGTTGCCGAGCACGACGGCACTGATGGCGGAGGCGGCGGATTCCCAGAAGAAGTTTTCATGACCAATGCCGTGCGTCATCTGCCAGCCACCGCCGGTCAGCGGTTCGCACACGGTGTTCTTGGTAACGGCGGCGTTCTGGTGGTTGCTGCACCACAGGGAGTACTTGCTGGTGTTGCTGAAGTACATGGCGTCCACGGACCAGGAACCGTTCAGCGGCACGTCAAACAGCAGCTTCTGGATGATCCATTCCGCGGTGCCGGTAACGGCCGATGTAGCGGGACCGCCGGACAGGCCGCCGGGGTAGGAGGTCATGACGCTGTAGAAGTTGATGCCGTAGGTATGCCACTGCAGGGCGCGGGAGAGATGCTTGTATTCCACCTTCTGGTGCGGCAGGGTCAGGCAGCAACGGAAGTCGCCCTTATTGGCTCCCCAGCCGGGATCAAAAGCGGCCTGCATAGCGGACATGGCGATGGCGCGGATACCGCCGTCGGCGAGACCGGGACGGCAAACCTGGCGGCAGACGTCCTTAACCTGAGCGACGCTCCACAGTTCGGAGAACATTTCCCACGGAGAGTCGGGGGTAATGGGCATGCCGTAGATTTCCGTCAGGTTCCCTTGGAAGTGGCACATATCAATCTGAGGCACCTGAGCGTAGCTCATGGCGATCTGATGATAGATATCCTGAGAAACGGGGCCGAGAATACGGCCGAGCACGGAAACCGGGTTCTTCACATGGTCGTAATCTTCAAAGCCGCGGTGAACGGCGGTGAAGGAATCCTTGCCCACGCCGACGGTGTAACGGTCGGCGGTGTTGGCAGCCGCGTCAAGGATTTCTTTGCGAGAGAATTCAATGATCCTACGGGTATCAGTGCACAACACACCGACTTCTGCTACCAGATCGATGGCGGCCTGCCACAGGCGGTCGAGCATTTCGTCGTCACAGGGGACCATGTGATCCGGGTCATACTTGATGCCCCACTTTTCGGTGATCTTCTTCAGCTTCGGCCAGTAGACCCTCTTGTCAAAGTCGGATTCAAAGCAAATGGGACCGGTAACAGCTCTCGACCAGAAGTCGATAAATTTTCCACGGGCGCCTATACGCATAGAGATTTCCTCCATAGACAGTGTGTGTTCAGGCTCTACTCAAACCCACCGAAACCGCTTACTTCAAGAGGCTCTTCGCGAGTTCCACCGCTTCCACGGCGTCCTTGGAGAAGCCGTCGGCGCCGATCTGCTCGGCCCACTGCGGGGTCACGGGACCGCCGCCCACGATGACCTTATACTTGTTGCGCAGGCCCTTGGCTTCGAGGAAGTCGATGACTTCCTTCTGGCTGGGCATCGTGGTGGACATCAGGGCGGAGAGGCCGATGATCTGAGCACCGAATTCCTCGGCGGCGGTGATGAACACTTCACTGTCGACGTCGGCGCCGACGTCCTTCACGTCAAAGCCGCCCACGGTGAGCATGGTGGCGACCATATCCTTACCCACGGCATGCACGTCACCCTTGACGGTGCCGATGACGACTTTCGGCTTTTCCTGGAAGGAACCAGCATCGATGGTCTTCATGAGCTCGGGTTCAAGGACCTTGAGCCCGGCCTTGAAAGCGTCGGTCGCGAGCAAGATTTCAGGCAGGAACACTTCCATGATCTGGAACTTGTCGCCGAGAACCTTCAACGCGTCGCCCATCGCATCGATCGCGTCCATGGGAGAGACGCCTTCCTTGATGATCTTTTCCGCCGCGGTTACGGCAGCGTCTTCATCAAAATCCAGAATGGCGTTTTTCAATTCTTCAATGCAAGCCACGTTTGCCATAGAAGTAACCTCCAGAAGTGTGGATACTGAAAAAGGCTTTTGCTCATCATTTGCCTTGGAAAGTTTCCGGGCGCTCACCCCCACTATCGGGCATGGCTTCCCGGACAGCCTCCTAACCTTAATGCCGCTATCCATAGCGATTCTGCATATCGCCCTCTGCCTCCTGCAATAGAATATTTTTCCTTCAATCAAACATGAAACCCGATACTCTTTCGTAAAATCACAAAGAAGCATGTCGTTTTTTTGATCTGATCATATCGCAAATGATATGCACAGAACAATTTTTTATGACGTTACATTGCTAGAGTAAAAGAAGTCATGCATAGCAAGATACTTTATGCTAGTGTTTGTCCCAACATTCTCGCGTTGAGAAACATACCCGGCTTCCGCCGTTATGTTTGATATTAAGCAAGGAACATGCCATTTTCTTAGGAGAAGGAAAAATTTCTGCCCTCAAGAATTGAACCAAATAGTTTTGCTCTTATCTCGGGCAGTTATTGCGACAAAAAGAACAATATTCAATATCAAAGGGAAAAATTTCACTTTCCATATCTATATATTGATACCTGTTAGCGGAACTCTGTTGACCGCATTCGACACACAATAAGACAACCTGTATTACAATTGAAACAATAACAAAAAATAATTAATCATTATATGTTCTTATATCTATTTTTTTCTAAAATCTGCCCACAACCCGCACCCGTGCTACATAAGAAATGACTCGGGGCGTCCTCATTTGCGGTCCTCCTCCCGCTCATTCCGCAATCCTATATCTCACTTGAATAACATGACTATTTTTCACAAAAGTTTAACACACTTCCAGTGTTTCACTGCCTGCGTGACCATTGGGACACTTCATGTTGTGGATCGGCCACTTCCAAAGTTCCACACGGCCCCCTGAAGCACGACGCCGGATTGTGAAATAAACTTCAAAAGAAAAAATCAGAAGAACAGATACTGGAGCAGTACGGCACCCTTCCGCTAAGGCGTTTCCACCACACTACGCAGATCCACCAGAAAAGGGCTTCCCTGTACCGCATATACCCCACAGAAAGCTGCGCGAGGCATCCCCTTTAAGGAATATCCTCCAAAGCTCAGCCCTCATCCTCCTGCATAGACAGGCGGTCGGGGAAAAGAGTGTCAGGAACGGAATGATGAAAGCTATGGACAGACAGGTATGAAGTCGGCGCTCGCTTATTCGCCGCGCAGGTTTCACTCCACTTCCAGCTCGACGGAGGCGAAGGGAACACTCGCACGCCGCCCCCAGTATAAAAAGGTATCAAGAAGCGCGGGATTCCGCATTCGGCATAGCGGGGAAGAGCACCCCAAAGCGGCGAAAGGCCCGAAAAACGCCGCTATACTGGAGTTGCCCTGGGATATGGTTCTGTTTTCGTGACATGTCGTTCTGACAAAGAGGATAAAGGCGAAAGGGATGGCGTTTGCTCCGGCCCTTCCCCGACCGAGACAGCCCCTCAACATCGCCCGGCGGAAAGACGGAAACCGCCTGTATACCCGGCAGCCCGGACTCCGCCAGTGGGACTCGCAACAGCCTGCCAACACTACCGGCTTCCGGCGTTAAAGTTCCCATGAGGAGGCTCTCCCCTATTGCGCCTCAAACTTGGCGAGCAGGCCATGTTCCCGGAGCTTGCGGTACAGCTTGCTCCGGGAAATCCCCAGAGTCCGGGCGGCCAGCACCTTGTTGTAGCGGGAATTGACCAGCGCGTCCCACAATACCTTGCGTTCGGCCCGGGCGCTGGCTTCTGAAAAGTTCTGACTGTCCTGGCGGGAGTCCTCTGCATCGGGTATCGTCCCGGCTACGGCCGCCGCCTCCAGTTCACGCATGAAGCGGGGCGGAAGGTGCTGGACAGTCAGCACGGACTGATCATCCCCTAAAGAATATAGCGCGTACACAAGTACATTCTTGAGTTCCCGGACATTGCCGCGCCACGGGTATTGGGCAAAGGCATCATACAGGGCGTCGTCAATCCGGATATCCTTCTGGCGATTGTCCCCGACGCTCTGGGTGACGAAATGCCGGACGAGAAGGGGTATGTCGCTCACGCGATCACGCAGAGGCGGAATATCCAGTTCGAAAACGCTCAGCCTGTGGTACAGATCCTCGCGGAACTGGCCCTGCCTGACCATCTCCGCCAGATTTCTGTTGGTCGCGCCGATAAGCCGAAAGTCGGAATGGAGCTGACCCTTATGAGCTATCTTTTGGATTTCCCCGGTTTCAAGGACACGGAGAAGCTTCGCCTGCATGGGCAGCGGCAGTTCACCGATTTCATCCAAAAAGATGGTGCCCGTGTCCGCCATTTCAAACTTGCCCTTCACGCCGCCGACCTTGGCTCCCGTGAACGCCCCAGTCTCATAACCGAACAGTTCCGATTCCATCAGTTCCGGCGGCAGTGCGGCACAGTTCACAGTGACGAAAGGCCGATCCGAGCGCTGGCTGGCCATATGCAGAGCCTGCGCCACCAGCTCCTTCCCTGTGCCCGATTCCCCGCATACGAGAATCGGTTCCTGGCTGAACGCGAAACGCCGCCCCAAGCAGCGCATGTTTTCAATGCAAGGGGCTTCGCCCACAATAGCTTCGAACGTATATAATCCACTATTTTTATGTGCTTCCTTCTGCTCTGAGAAGGAGTAGGACTTCATTTCCAGATTGCGAACCGTATCCAGCAAGGCCAGCAGCTTATCCTTGTCGAGATTGGAAGGGATGCTTTCGACCACCACCCCCCGCAGCTGACCCTGCTCATCCTGAATAGGATAGCGAAAGGAGACACCCCATACGTTGTTCTTAGTCTGGCTGGAACAGATGACCATCTTGCGCGTGCGGATGCTACTCATGACGCCACGCTCGCCAGTGAGAAAATAATCCGTTATATGCTTACCTATAACACTTTCAGGAAGGTTATACATTTTTAGAAAAGATTTGTTGCAATAGATAAAGAATCCTTTGTCGCAAAAGAGAGCAACACCTGTATGCAGGAGATCAAAAATACCGATATTTATACTTTCAATAATCTTCTCAAATGTTGCCTTCAATATCATTGAAGAGTCAATCATACAGACCTCTCAGTCATGCATTTTGTCTATTGTACAAAAATAGATTCATATATTTATTGACTGATATCGGAAGAGACTGTCATTGTTGAGGCATTTCCGACACATGCCGAATACATCAATATATACTTACTGGAAATACTGTTTTGACTCAAGCGTGACACCCGACAAGTTGCAGGGGGCCTGCCGCTGTACTCCGGTCCGTTTTACACCTGATTCCGCAAGGAGATGCTCCCACAGCGGAAAAAGCGGCTTCTGTCCTTTTGCGCCGAACTACGGGGAATAGCCGAGGAATCAAACTGCTCCGCGTTCCTGCGGAACGCCCTATCTACTCCAGCCTCCACTACCCGGATAATGAAGGGCCGATACCAAAGAGCTCTTCGTTATCTAGTTATTGCATTTTTGATGCCGGAGTCCATCCACCTCAGATATCCTAAAAAATCAAAACCATACGACACGATTGGGGATTAAAAAACAATTTTTCCCCCAAGTACCTTTTGGAGGCAAGAAAAGGGCCTGCATCGCCCGAAACGGGCCTCCTTTTGTCTCCTTAATCCGTCCTCGTGGCCCCTTCCAATGCAAAATTGCCCGGTTGTAGCCCCTCTCTCCCTATAAAGGATGTGACAGAAATAACGTTTAATATGTTCCAATATCGTGACACTTTGTACCCGCATCAATAAGGAGAAAAGACCTCCAAGATAGGTTTCCGTATAAAAAAACTGCTCCAACTATAGTAAGATACATTTTTAATCAATTTATATCATATAATTATAATAGAATCTATCAATAATAGTTCCTGTTATTTTTACTTGTAAAGTAGGCAGAGTGCGCCCCGGTACACGCACAAAATTGTACCGAACGGCTCTTTGTACCGATATTGACACAAATTGTCCCGGAAAACGTGCTGAAAAGAACTTTTCTCGATATATGGCGCCCACAATTCCGGGACAATTCTTCTCCGCTTTTTCACATAATTATAAAAAAACTTTTATTTCAGCGTATTATAGCGACAAAAAACACTGGCAAATTATTTGCAATAAAAAAGAACAAGTTTCCGGTGAAACGTTTAGTGTTTGCATCGGGTTCCTGTTTTGGCTGTTCCATATCCATATACTGATTAATAGGAATTAAAATGGTTCCAAATTGCACTGTAAAAGCACACATAATTGGATTATGCGCCCATAATGTGACTTTTTTAACGTTATATAGATATGTATTTTGTGAAAAATACCTATTTAATACATTACCATAATGTACATCAGTGAATGAATGACATTTTAACATATTAATATAAAAGAACATACCATATTCAATTCTAAAACTATTATAGCGACTAGGATCAGTTCAGCATCAGCAATGCTGGAAGGTTCCGGACCGGATGACCGGAGCGCCCGGCTCAGGCCGGAAAAACGTCAAGAGACCTGAACATTCATCTCCACCAGGACGGAATTCCCATGAAAACAGGCAAGTTATACGGTGTGGGCATAGGCCCCGGCGACCCTCAGTATCTGACGCTCCGGGCGGCGGATGTGCTCCGCTCCGTGGATGTCGTCTTCACCGTGATTTCTCCAAATGCCTCGAACAGCGTCTCGCAATCCGTGGTGGACTATCTCCAGCCGCGCGGGGAAGTCAGGCTTCAGGTATTCAGCATGTCCCGCGACAAAACCATCCGCGAGGAGCAAGTGCGCGCCAATGCCGAGGCCATTATCGCCGAGCTGCGCGCCGGACACGACTGCGCCTTCGCTACACTCGGCGACGCCATGACTTACAGTACGTTCGGCTATGTACTGGAAATCATCCGCAAAGCCATTCCCAATCTGGATCTGGAAGTCATCCCCGGCATCACCTCATTCGCCACGCTCACCGCCAAGGCGGGAACCGTGCTCGTCGAGAACGGCGAACAGCTCAGGATTATTCCGTCGTTCCGCGCAGAAATGGCTGAAGCACTTGATTTTCCCAAGGGTTCGACGACTATCCTCCTCAAAAGCTACCGTAGTCGCGGTGCCCTTCTCGACCGGCTGGCCCGCGAGGAGAAGGTACAGGTCCTCTATGGTGAACACCTCGCCATGAAAGAGCAGGCCCTTCTGACCGATCCGGACGCTATCCGCGCCCGCCCGGAAAAGTATCTCTCCCTGATCATGGTCAAGAAACAATGAAAGCCCGCAGTTCCATCCCGCCGTGGAAGCGTCCGGGCTGGGTTCTCTGGTTCGTCCTCGCTGCCGTCTGCTCATGCTGGTTCATCCTGCATATGCCCGTGGACTCGCGCCGGATGAGGGACGCACCCACAACCGCCACGCAGACAGCGGACGCTTCCCCGGCAAGGGGCGCCCTCGGCGGCGTCCTCCCCACACAGGCGAGCGGACAACCTTCCGACGCGGAAAGGATCTTCATGAAGCTGGAGACCTTCGGACGGCTGTTCGCCATCGTGGGCATTGCGGCCTTTTGTGGAGGGCTAATGGAGGCCCGCCAGTGGCATATGGTGCTGGCGCTGCTGATGGGGCGCCTGACCCGCATGGCGCGCCTCCCGGAAATCGTGGGCCTTGCCATGCCTACAGCGCTCTGTTCCAACGCCGCTGCCAACAGCATTCTGGTAAGCAGCCATGCTGAAGGGCAAATCCGGACCTCGGCGCTTATCGCCGGGGGCATGATGAACAGTTACCTGGCCTACATTTCCCACTCGATCCGTGTGATGTTCCCGGTGATCGGGGCCATCGGCCTGCCCGGAGTACTCTATTTCGGAATGCAGTTCACGGGCGGTTTTCTGGTTCTGCTGTGTATCCTGCTCTGGAACCGTTGGTACGTCTCGCGGCACGGCGAGTCCCCTTGCGCGACCGAGTCCGGCTCCACCTCCCAGCCGCTGGCATGGCCGCACGCCATATCGAAGGCTGCCATACGCTCGTTCTCCCTGCTCTTCCGCATGGTCTGCATGACAGTGCCCCTCATGCTCGGCATCGAATGGCTCCTCAAGAATGGCGTGCTAGACTTCTGGGAAACGGCCCTCCCCCATGCTGTGACGGAACTCTTCCCGACGGAGCTCCTTTCGGCGGTCGCGGCACAGTTCGGCGGCCTGGTTCAGTCTTCTGCGGTTGCGGCGAATCTCCGGGCCGAAGGGTTGATCGACAATAGCCAGATTCTGCTTGCTATGCTGGTCGGGAGCGCATTGGGCAATCCCTTTCGGGCACTCAGGAGGAACCTCCCCTCGGCCCTGGCGATCTTTCCCGTGCCCATCGCCCTTTCCATCGTCCTCGGCATGCAGCTTTCCCGCTTCCTCATCACGCTTGCAGGCATAGCAGGAGTCGTTTGGATAATGCTCAATACGCCATGACGGACAGCCTAAAACTTCATCCCGGCGCAGAGGGGAAACGGCCCCGCAATCGAACGGCATGGCCCGCATGGGAGCCGGATATAAGGAAAGAGCATGGAAGTACGTTGGAACCTGAGCGGAGAGGAAATCGAGCGCGAAAGCTTCCGGACCATCGAGGCGGAATGCGATCTGCACATAAAGCTTCCCGCACCAGAATGGCGCGTGGTGCGGCGGCTCATCCACACGACGGCGGATCCGCGCATCGCGGACACGCTGGTGTTCCGGCACGACGCCGTCGCCTCCGGGCTGAAGGCATTGCGGTCCGGTGCGCCGATATTCTGCGATTCCAAAATGATCCGTTCCGGCCTGTCCCTTGCCCGGTTGCGCAGGCTGAATCCTGGCTATGGCCCGGAACGGCTGCACTGCCATATTGACGACCCGGACGTTCTGGCACGGGCAAAGGCGGAAGGCCGCACACGCGCCCTGTGCAGCGCGGAAAAAGCCCGCCCTTTACTCGACGGGGCCATCGTCCTCATCGGCAATGCCCCGCTCGCGCTGGCCCGCATCGCCCGTTACGTGCTGGAAGAAAGTGCGCGCCCTGCCCTCGTCGTCGGAATGCCCGTGGGGTTCGTCAATGTCGTCGAGTCCAAGGCCCTCCTTGCCCGCTGCGCCGTCCCCCAGATTGCCCTTGAGGGGCGGCGCGGCGGGAGCGCCCTTGCGGTCGCCACGCTGCACGCCGTCATGGAGAGCGCCTGATAGTGAAAACGACAGGAAAACGCCGCTAAGGAAGGTTTTTCGGCCTCCGCCGTCCCGAAACGTTTGTTTTCCGGCGTTGCGCAGGAAAGGCTCAGGCTGCCTTGCCGCGTTCCGCGCATTCTGTCCCGGATCAACTCCCGGTAATGGCCTGGCACGGAAACGCCAACGCAACCTTGGCACGGCCCCATTCCCTTCATGAATCCACAGGAGCCGGATACGATGAAAAAGGATCGGAAAAACTTGCGTTGGGGCTACTCCACGGGCGCGTGCGCGGCGGCGGCAGCGAAGGCGGCGTGGATACGGCTCACGCGAGGCGGGGCTCCCCAAAGCATCTGGGTGCACTTCCTCGACGGCAGGGAGCGCGAACTCCCGCTTCTGCAATCCGGCGCGGGGCACATGGCGGCCATCAGGAAAAACGGCGGTGACGATCCGGACTGCACGCACGGTGCCACACTGTACGCCGACATCCGCGCCTGTCTGTCCGGAGAAATCCGGGCTGAGGACTATGTCCTCCAGATCGGGAACGGCACGCTGATCCTGCGCGGCGCGGAAGGCATTGGCCTGTGCAACCGCCGGGGGCTCGACTGCGAGCTGGGCCGCTGGGCCATCAACACCGGCCCCCGCAATATGATCTCCGAAAATCTCCGCCGGGCCGGGTTCAGCTCAGGATGCTGGCTTCTTGAAATCGGGGTGGAAAACGGCGAGGAGCTCGCGAAGCATACCCTCAACTCCCATCTCGGCATTATGGGCGGCATCTCGCTTTTAGGCACCACCGGCCTGGTCCGTCCCTACAGCCATGAAGCCTACATCCATACCGTCCGCATCTGCGTGAAATCGCACTTTCTTTCCGGCGGTTCTACAATGGTCTTCTGCACTGGCGGGCGCACCAAATCCGGCGCGGAGATCCACCTGCCTCAACTGCCCGCAACCGCTTTCGTCAGTATCGGCGACTTCATCGCCGAAAGCCTCGCCGCAGCCTGCCGCTACGGCATGCGCGAGATCGCCGTGGCCTGCATGCCCGGGAAGCTCTGCAAGTACGCTGCCGGATTCGAAAACACGCACGCGCACAAGGTCAGCCAAGATATTGATCTGCTCCGCGCCGAAGTCCGCAGGACGCTCCCCGCCGAGACGGGCCTGCATGGAGCACTCAAGTACAGCGCTTCCGTGCGCGAGGCGCTTTTGTCCATCCCCCCGGACGCCCGGGACGGCCTCCTCCGCCGCCTTGCGCGGACCGCCCTCCGGCAACTCTCGCGCCGCTGTACGGGTAACCCGGCACTCCGCCTGCTCGTGTTCGATTTTGAAGGAGGCTTCCTCTTTGAAGAAGCGCGGGGAAGGCCCGAAGAGGCCTCTCCCCGGCAGTCCACAGCCATCGCGGCGGAACCGGACGAACACATGAACGGGGATCAACCGGACCCGGCGATTGCCGACCCCGGCGAAATCGTGGGGCCATCCTACTTCATACAGGGGCATTCCATATGACGAACGGCAGAACGCGAGACGCCGCGGGGCACATCGACATCGTTTCGTGCGGAACAGGATTCCCCTCCGACACGGGCGTTCTTACTCTGCTGGAGGAGGCGGACGCGGTGTACGGCTCGCGCTCCCTTATGGCGTTGTGCCCCGTCCCGGTGAAAAACGCCCGGATCATTGGGAGCGGCGCCCGAAAGGACGCGGAAGAAGTCCTCGCGCTGGGCCGGGAGGGGAAACGCATCGTGGTGCTGGCCTCGGGCGACGCCCTCTACCATGGATTCGGCGGCACGCTCGCAGCACTCCGCACGCCCGGCGACAACCTTGCGTACCATCCGGGAATCACGGCGTTTCAAGCCCTGTTCTGCCGCCTCGGCCTTCCGTGGCAGGATGCCCGCCTGTTCTGCGTGCATTCCGGCGAGGGGCTGCCCTCCCGCGGCATAGCCGAAGCGCCGCTGTCCGTAACCTATGCGGGGAGCCGCTACCCGGCGCACGCCATCGCCCGCGCCGTGCTCGGCGCGCATCCCGCATCGGCCCGACGCGCCGCGATCATCGCCGAACGCATCGGCTCGGACGACGAACGCATCCTGTCCGGGACTCTGGGCGAGCTGGCCGACGCCGCTTGCGGCCCGACGTCCATCCTCGTCATCTTTCCGGCCGCCCATGCCGATTGCCATGCTCAGGACGCGGCCGCCACAACGCGGGGCAGCGCCTCCATTCAGGCCCCGATACTGGCACTGGGGCTTCCGGAAGAAGCCTTCGAGCGCGAAAACAACCTGATCACGGCATCGGACGTGCGTGCCGTCATCCTGTCGCGGCTGCGCCTCCCGGCTTGGGGGACGCTCTGGGACGTCGGGGCCGGAAGCGGCTCCGTGGGTCTGGAAGCGGCCGCCCTGCGCCCGGATCTCAGCATACACGGAATCGAATGGAACCCCGAACGCTGCGCGATGATCGAACGCAACCGCCTCAGCATGGGCATCGCCAATTACACGCTGCATCCCGGCGACGCCCTCTCCGTAATCCGTGCGTCCTGCCCCGAGTCCCCCGCCCCTAGCGCATGCGGGGGCATCCTCCCCGATCCGGACCGCGTTTTCATCGGCGGCGGAGGAAAGGATCTGCCCGCGCTGCTGACGGCGTGCCGGAACCGCCTGCGGTCCAACGGCCTCATCGTCGTGAGCGCGGTCACGCTGGAAAGCTTTCGCGCCCTCCTCTCATGGGCCCCCGACCACAGAGCCGGCCTCTGCCGCATCGATATCGCCAACGAATGCCTACTCGCCAAAAGGAGCCACCACTTCGCTCCGCAAAACACCATTTACGTGTTCACATTCCATAAAGAGGCAATTTCATGAAAGCACTCGTCGAATTCGTCGGCGCCGGACCGGGCGCGGAGGATCTCATCACCGTGCGTGGCCTGCGCGCTCTGGAACAGGCGGATCTCGTGGTCTACGCGGGTTCGCTGGTCAACCCCGCCCACCTCAAGGCCTGCAAAGCCAATTGCACCTGCCTCGATAGCGCCTCCATGAATCTGGGGGAACAGATCGAAGCCATGAGCGATGCCGCCCTTGCCGGGAAACGTGTCGTGCGCCTGCACACCGGCGATCCCGCCATGTACGGCGCGATCAACGAGCAGATCCGGGGGCTGGCCCAAAAAGGCGTGGCCGCATCCATCATCCCGGGCGTCAGCAGCGTGTTCGCGGCAGCAGCGGCGCTTGGCTGCGAACTCACCAGCCCCGATGTGAGCCAAAGCGTCGTCCTCACGCGGACGCCCGGAAGAACGCCCATGCCTCAAGGCGAAGACGCCGCGGCCTTCGCCCGGACCGGGGCGATGCTGGTCTTTTTCCTGAGCACCGGAAAGGTCGGCGAGCTGATGCGCCATCTGATGGAACAAGGTGGGCTGACCGAGGACACCCCGGCGGCGATCGTCTACCGCGCCTCATGGCCTGATGAGCGCATCCTGCGCGGTACGGTGGGCGACATCGCCCGGCAGGCCGAGGAAGCCGGGCTCGGACGGCAGGCGCTCGTCATCGTGGGCCGGGCCTTGGGAGCCAACGGCACAGCCTCGCGGCTCTACGACGCCGACTTCTCGCATGGCTACAGGAACCGTCTGGTTTCGGAGAATTTCGACGGACGCTGCGCCCTGTACGCCTTCACGGACAAGGGGCTGACGCGAGCCCGGGAGATCGCCGCCGGGCTGGGCCTGCCCACGGTGCTCCACAGTACGCGCCCATCCAACGCGGAAGGCATCGTGCACATACCGGCCCAAGACTTCGACAGCCGCCTCGCCGCCAACTGGGCGCAGTTCGACGCGCATATCTTCATCGGCGCGACGGGGATCCCCTTCCGCAAAGCCACCCCACTGCTGCGCGGCAAGAGCATTGACCCGGCCGTGCTTGCCTGTCCGGAAAGCGGCAGCCATGTGATTGCCCTTACCTCCGGGCATTTCGGAGGCACCAACCGGCTGGCCCGGCGCATAGCCCGCATCACCGGCGGGCAGGCCGTAATCGGCTCCCCCGCGGACGTTAACGGCCTCCCCGCCTTTGACGAAGCCGCCGCTCAGGAACACGCACGCATCCTCAACCCGGAAGCCGTCCGCGCCCTCAACGCTGCCCTGCTCGACGGAACCCCCATAGCCTTCTGCGGAACACGCGCTGTCTTCGAGCGCCATTTCGCCTCCACCGGGCAAGTTGCCTTCTTCGAGAACCCGCAGGATGTCACATGCGGCCATGCCGTCCTCTGGGATAGCGAAAACACGCTTCCGGAAGAGGTTCTGTACCTTGATGTCTCCAGCCGTGCCTTCGTCCTCGGCGTGGGCTGCCGCCGCGGCGTCAAGCCGCAGGAGCTGCGCCTCGTCGCGGAACGGTATCTTTCCGAGTTCGGCCTGAACGCGGAAAACATCGCCGGCATCGCCACCTGCACCGTGAAGGAGGACGAACCGGCTATCCTCGGATTGGGCGAGGCATGGCAGGTTCCCGTGGCTTTCCACAGCGCGGAGGAACTGGATGCCGTGCCGGTGTCCGCACCCTCGGAAAAAGTGCGCGAAAAAGTCGGCACCGCTTCGGTGTGCGAGGCCGCGTGCCTGCTGTCCGCCGGATACGGCTCAATCCCCCAGCCCACACTGTACGCCCCGAAATCCGCCTTTGGAGACGTCACGCTGGCACTGGCCCGTCTGCCGCATCTTCCCGTCCCCAAAAGCGGACAAGGGGAAATCGTCGTGGCCGGGCTCGGATCGGGCGCTCCCGGCCACATCACGCCGGATGTCGACACGGCGCTCAGGCGGTGTGACACCGTCGCCGGCTACAGCCATTACGTCGACTTCATCCGGGACCGCATCGCCGGAAAGCCCGTGATCCAAAACGGCATGAAGGGCGAGGTGGAGCGCTGCCTGTCCGCTCTGGAAGCGGCCCTCGCCGGGCAGAACGTGTGCATGGTGTGCTCGGGCGACCCCGGGATTCTGGCGATGGCCGGCCTCCTGTACGAACTGCGCACCCGTGAGCCGCGCTTCAGGGACATCCCGATCCGGGTCCTGCCGGGGATCACCGCGGCAACTATCGCGGCGTCCTCGCTTGGCGCGCCGCTCCAGAACGGCTTCTCTCTGGTGAGCCTATCCGATCTGCTGGTCCCGGCGGACGAGGTGCGCCGCAACATCCGTTCCGTGGCCCAATCCCTGCTGCCGGTGGCGCTGTACAACCCCGCCGGGCGCAAACGGCGGGCTCTGCTGGACGAAACGCTTGCGGTTTTCCGGGAACATCGGGGCGAAGACGTCCTGTGCGCCTACGTCAAAAACGCAGGCAGGGAGCAGGAAACCAAATGGGCAGGCAAACTGTCCGAGTTCCCCGCCGCCGAAGTCGACATGTCCACGCTCATCATTATCGGCGGCCCCCGAACCCGCCTTGATTCCGGCGTCCTGTACGAGCCGCGCGGCTATGTGGAGAAGTATATGGAATAGGGGGAAGCGGGAACCGGAGGAACGGGGACAGCGCCTTTCGGAAGGGAAGCGGTTCCCCTCCCGAGCGCTCCGCCCTCCGGTTCCCGCAGGGGCTCTTCCCGGCTTGAGAAAAGCGAAAATGCACCAACCTGCTGTGCATAATCACATATTGGGGCAATGCAAAAAGCTGACAAACGCCGAGCCGATGACGCCGAAGGCCCAAACAAGGGAACGGCGAGAACGGGTGAAGGCCCTTTTTCCGGAAGTTTCCCCCTCCCCCAGAACTTGGGAAGGATGCCATGAACACGACATTTCACGCATTTTGCCTTGCCGCCCCCCGATCCGGGGAAGGGAAGACGACGACGGGGATCACGCTGATGCGTGCGCTCGCCCGACGCGGGCTGAAGGTGCAGAGCTTCAAGTGCGGACCGGACTATATCGACCCGACCTTCCACGCTCAGGCCACCGGGCGCCCCGCCTGCAACCTCGATACATGGATGATGGGCCGCGAAGGCGTCCGCGCGCTGTGGGACAACCGCGCCCACGATGCCGACGCCTGCGTCTGCGAAGGGGTCATGGGGCTGTTCGACAGCCGCGATCCCGGCGATCCGGCGGGAGGCACCGCCGACTGCGCCCGCGCCCTCGGCATCCCCGTCGTGCTCGTGTTCAACGCCCGGGGCATGGCGTGCTCCGCCGCCGCACTCGTTGCGGGGTTCCGGCTTCACGCTTCCCGGATGGGCGTCCAGCTTGCCGGAGTCATTGCCAACAACGTGGGAAGCCCACGCCACGCCGACATCCTCCGCCGCGCGCTCGAAAGCGAACACCTCCCCCCTCTGCTCGGGGCCTTGCCCCGGAACGAGGCGTGGCGGATTCCCGAACGCCAGTTGGGCCTGCTCCCCTCCGAGGAAGCCGGTACCACGGAGGCGTGGCTCGACGCCCTTGCGGATGTTGCGGAATCCTCCGTCGATATGGACAGGCTCCTGAGCCTCACCGAAGCCCGCCGTCCGAAAGCCCGGGCCGTCCTTCCTCCGCGCGGCATCCGGCCCCGGCGCATGGGCATCGCCAAGGACAGGGCGTTCTGCTTCTATTACGAGGAAAACGAACGGGCACTCGCCGCCCGGGGATGGGAACTGCTGCCGTTCTCGCCGCTTGAGGATACGGCCCTGCCGCCCGGCATCGACGCGTTGTATCTCGGGGGCGGCTATCCCGAAGTCTTTGCCCGCGAGCTTTCCGGCAATGCGGCCATGCGTGAGGCCATCCGCGCCTTTGCCGAGCAGGGCGGAGAAATCTATGCCGAATGCGGCGGATACATGTACCTGTGCACCCGGCTCGAAGCCTCAGAGGGGAAGGGCGGCAAGGGAGGAAGGACGGCAAGCTGGCCCATGTGCGGGGTCATCGACGCCACGGCCCGCATGGGCGGACGTATCCAATCATTGGGCTACCGAGAGGTAACCATGCTTGGAGACGCTCCGTTCGGGCTCGGGGGCGACGTCTTCCGCGGCCACGAATTCCACTGGTCGGACATTGAGCTGCACCGCGGCTACGCGCCGCTGTACGCCGTACGCACAGCATCCGGGCACGCCGATTCCGGCATCGCCGCCGGGAATGTGCGCGCCAGCTATGTCCATCTGTACTGGGGCAACACCGGCGAGGCGAATTACGCCGGACGACCCGCGCCCTCGGACTTCACCGCCTGCCGTCCCGAACACCGAGCCGCCCGCCCGGGCGAGGCCAAAGCAACATGCGAAAACATCGGACAGGTTATCCTGCTCAACGGGCCGTCAAGCTCCGGGAAAACGACGCTGGCCAAAGCCCTGCGGGATAGGCTGTACGCCATGCACGGCATATGCAGCCTCATGCTGTCCATCGACCAGCTGCTGCGTTCGGCCACAGGCGGCCATGAATCGGTCCTCGACGGCCTCGAACGGACCGGCCTGCCCTTCATCGAAACGTTTCACGCGGGAGTCGCGGCGGCGGCGAAAGCCGGGGCATGGACCATCGTCGACCATGTCATCGGCGAGGATCCCGGATGGATCGAGGATCTGCTTGGGAGGCTGGAAGCCATCCCCCTGCTGTCCGTCCAGGTGCTCTGCGACGACGAGGAACTGCGGAAGCGCGAGTCCGGACGTTCCGACCGTTCCCCTGACTGGCCGCACGCCCAGCGGCAGGCCCGGCACATTCACCTCCCCCTGCCCAACCAGATGGTGGTGGACACGACCCGGACCAGCCCCGAAGACTGCGCCGCCTGTATCCTCGCCGCACTGTCCGCCGAAAAAAACGGTATCCCCATCCGTCCCGGCGGGGGCGCACCCATTTCCACAACAGAACGAGGTTCCTTATGAAGCTCGATGCACACGGCGGCGACCTTCTCGCCATGGCGTCGGTGTCCAAGCGCGATCCCGCGTCCCTGCTTGATTTCAGCGTAAACGTCCGCCCCGAAGGCGCGCCGGAGTTCCTCCGTGCCGCGCTGGTCAGGGCGAATACGGGCCTCGCGGCCTACCCTTCGCCCAACGCCGAGGAGGCCCTTGCCGCTGCGGCACGCCGATACGGCCTGCCCGCCGGCCGCTTCGCCTTCGGCAACGGAAGCAACGAGCTCATCCACGCCCTCGCCCGCGTACTCAAAAGGCGCGGCGCACCCTGCGTTTCCATCGTCGAACCGGCGTTCAGCGAATACGCGCTGGCCTGCCGCCTTGCCGGGCTGGAAAGCAGCCCGCTCTGGAGCGGCATCGGTTCCGGTGCGGACGGGCAGCCTTCCGGCGATCTGCTGGCCGGGCTTGCCGAAACGCCCTCGGGTTCGGCGGTGTTTCTGGCCAATCCCTGCAACCCTTCGGGGCTGTTCCGCACGCCCGACGAATGCCTGTCCCTGGTGGCGGCGCGGCCCGACCTGCTCTGGATCATCGACGAGGCCTTCATCGAATACGCCGGGCCGGAAGCCGATGTGTCGATCCTGCGCCGGATGCCCTCCAACGGCGTAGTACTGCGTTCGCTGACCAAATTCCATGCCTTGCCGGGGGTGCGCATCGGCTATCTGGCGGCCTCGGCCGAACTGGCTGAAGCCGTCCGCGCCGATCTGCCCGCGTGGAACGTCAACGTGTTTGCGCTGTCCGCAGCCGTGGCCGCGCTCGGCGACACATCAGACTTCGCGGAACGGGCCCGTGCGGAAAATGCCGAACGCCGCGCCGATCTCGCAGCCGTCCTATCCGGCCTCCCCGGCGTGGAGGTGTTCCCTTCCTCTGCCAACTACGTGCTGTTCCGCTGGAGAGGCGCCCCCAAAGACCTGTACGGCATCCTGCTGCGGCGTTTCGGGATCGCCGTGCGCGACTGTTCCAACTACTACGGACTCGACGACGGAACATGGTTCCGCGCCGCCGTCCGTTTCCCCGAGGAACACCACAGGCTCGCCGGCGCACTGCGGGAAGTAATGGAGGAAGGCGATGTCCCAAAGAAAAGCGCGGCGGATACTCCCCTGCTCGCTTACGGAAGGATGAAAAACCGGGAAAAAGACGAAGGGGACCTTTCTTTGAAAAAGATTTCCCCTTCCCCCGCGGACTTCCCCATCTCCGGCTCCTCTTTCGTCTTCCCCGCCGGGCGCTCCTCCCGCCGCACTCCAGCCCTCATGCTGCAGGGAACCTCTTCAAACGCGGGCAAGAGCATCCTCGCAGCGGCCTACTGCCGCATCTTCCGGCAAGACGGCTACAATGTGGCCCCCTTCAAGGCTCAGAACATGTCCCTGAATTCGGGCGTCACGGCCAATGGCGACGAGATGAGCCGGGCACAGATCGTGCAAGCGCAGGCGGCCCGCGCAGACCCCGATGCGCGCATGAATCCCATTCTGCTCAAGCCGCACTCGGATACGGGATCGCAAGTCGTCATCCTCGGGCAGCCCTTGGGACATATGGACGTCCTCGAATATTTCGGGAAAAAGAGGGAACTCTGGTCCGCCGTCACCGACTCTTATGACAGCCTCGCGGCCGAATGCGACATCGTCGTTCTTGAAGGCGCGGGCAGCCCCGGCGAGATCAACCTCAAGAGCCACGATCTGGTCAACATGCGCATGGCCGATTACGCTCGGGCATCGGTGTTGCTCGTCGGGGACATCGACCGGGGCGGCCTCTACGCCTCCTTTCTCGGTACATGGATGTCCTTCACCGACGCCGAACGCCGACTGCTCACGGGATATATCGTCAACCGATTCCGGGGGGACGCATCCCTGCTCGGGCCCGCGCACGACTACATGCTGGCTCACACCGGCGTTCCCGTGCTCGGCACCATCCCCTACATCCGTGACCTCAACATCCCCGAAGAAGATATGGCGGGCTTCTCATGGGGACACACCGACTGCGGGGAAAAAAAGGCGGGGACAC
>ERZ791932.198-NODE-198-length-40306-cov-16.684281_pt1 | contig 40306 bp, 35 predicted proteins | sample MGYA00510126_ERZ791932 | MGnify/ENA primary metagenome ERZ791932 (study PRJEB30046, sample SAMN00993244) | human gut metagenome | study: EMG produced TPA metagenomics assembly of the A metagenome-wide association study of gut microbiota in type 2... | reverse complement strand
TCTGTCGGACTTCCATCGTCTTCACGCTTAAAAGCCGTTCGATCTGCCCGGAGCGTCCCATATCGGCAAGCTGAAGCCAGCCTTTGCCCGCATACTGCCTTTGCCCACAAAGGCGGCAGGGCAGGTGTTTCAGCGTATCGAAGTAGCTGCGGATGTGCTCACGAGAAAGCTCATCCACGCAGATATCCCGACCATGCTCCAACTCCCTCACAATTTCCACGAACTGGCGAACCTGCGGGGGAATGTCTTTGGCGCTTGCGGCTGACCATGTAAGCGTCTTGGCTTTGACGTAGGCATCAAAAGCGTCCCTGAGACTGGGGAGTTCCTTTTTCCCCTTCCAGTCTGATCCTGCGGCGTGTTTTTTCAGCTGACCTGGTAAGGATATTGCCTTCTTGTCTGACGGCAGGGGCTTTGTCCTGTATGGGGTCTTTGCGGACAGGAGCAGCCTTTTCAGAAAATATTTTGATGGAAAGGGTTCCCTTTTGTTCCCTCAGAAAAGAGGGAAGCAAGAGGGTCAGGGAAGCTGGAGACAGGTCTTTTTTCAGTGTGGAATCGAACAGGAATGTACCCACGGATTTGATGTTTTCTTTTGTAATACCAAATTTTTGTGAGATATTATCCTGCACGGAATGTATCCGTTCTTCGACCAGGTCTTCGGACAGGGCAAAAAAGTGTTGGGCAACGAGCGAGAGCCGCAACGCTTTGGAGCGTGCGGTTCGACTGTCCAGACCATTCAGAGAACGCCTGATCTCACATTTGCCAAGCAATGATTGCAGATGGTTGGGAACAAGAATGCGGAAATAGAGAATACCGCGATGGAGAGTGAGGTGTGAGCTGGGACGTGGGTGAGAAACCCTGTGAGATGGTGGCATGTTGAGCTCCAAACTGTATCCCTGAAATGTATCCACAGGGAATAAAGCTCATGCCAAATAAAAAACGCACTGAATCCAGCGCGTTAGCATAAGTGGCGGAGAGGGTGGACTTAGAACAGGAAGCGGTAACTTGTTTTAATATTTGATAATATTGTTTTTTGTTTGGCGTAAAAATCGAATTTTATACACCAATTTATACATATCGTTGAAATTTCCGATTGAATGGAAGAGGGGGATTCAAATCGGCAGCGCAACAACATTAGGGATGATGCACAGTCTCTGGCTTCACCGCCAGAGGCACACCTAACGCCTTGGTAATCTTCATAATGGTGTCAAAGCGTGGTTTCGCGCCGGGGGCAAGGCTTTTGTAGAGGCTTTCCCGGCCAAGCCCGGTGTCCTTGGCAAGTTGGGCGATACCGCGTGCTTTCGCCACGTCAGAAAGAGCGGCAAGGAACACGTCAGGATTTTCTTCTTCCATTGCGGCAGTCAGATATTCGGCCATCATTTCTTCGCTGTCGAGATAATCAACCGCGTCAAACTTACTTACTTTTACCATGATTCAACTCCTCGACTTCGCGCCGCAGGGCTTTGGCCCGCTCAATATCACGTTTCTGTGAGCTTTTGTCGCCTCCGGCTAGCAGCCAGTACACCTGACTGCCTTCCTGCCAGAAATAGAGGCGATACCCAGGCCCAAAATGCAGGCGCATTTCCGAAACACCTTCCCCAACCGGAGCGCAATCACCAAAATTGCCATGCTCCGCAGACCTGATTCGCACGACTATCCGCGCTCTGGCCTTAATATCCTTGAGCTTGGTTAGCCAGTCAGAAAAGGTGTCGGTCTGATGAAAGGTGTTCATGGGGAGATAGTATCTATTCGGATACAAAAGTCAAGTTGCATTAGCGAAAAACTTCGGAGGAGGTGGGAATGGGACTATACAAGTAATATACCATAATAATTTATCTTAGTTAGAGATTGATGCATTTTTGCCCCCAATTTTGCCCCCGCGTATAATTGAGAACTTGGGGCAGAACGGGCGTCCCGGTTTTGACGCGTGTTTTGTCCCCAAGTTCTCAATTATGCTTAGAGCTATCTTTTGTCAGATTTTCCGCTTGGCTTGCTCTTTTAGCCGCTTCTTCCAATGGAAAAATTCTTTGAGCAATTTGCGAAATCAACAAAAAGTAAACGGAGTGAGCATTTTCAAGGTCAGCATTTTCTATATCAATATCGCCTGAAATCGCTACTTCAACATTTACAGTCCAGTAATTATCAATATACTTTGCAATATCATAAAATCTTTTAAGCTCTACAAATGAGAAATGTTCCTCATTCATAAAAAGATGTAAAAATTGATGTGTTGCTTTGCCCCTACGTCCTTGAGCATCTTTGAGTACTTTACGCTGGTCTTCGTCTAATTGATAAAACTCAAATCCATACTCAAATGCTCCCCCAGCTGTTTTGCAGAAATTTATATACTTTTTACTTTTCTTGGGGTTATCAATATCCAGAATATCATCAGATAAAAAAGAAATTATTTGGTCGGTGAGCATGTACTTTATATGCTCATATAACATGAGATAGAGTACCGAGTAGCAACATTGAATTTCCATATCAATGTTGTCTTGGTTAAATAATTTCTCAAGACGTTCTTTGGCCCTTTCGTAGTTAAAATCTTGGTCCATCATGCCGGTCTTCCGGAGGTGTATTTATATGTTTTTGAGGCAATACCGACTTGCATACTTCGGAAAAATATGAAGGGTAGCTTTCAAGGAGTGCTGCTAAGTCATCTTGATGTTTCTTTAGGTAGTATATTACCTTTTTATTCCTATTTAGCGGGATAATGCTATTTGCAATATCTTGAGCGATTACCCTATCTGAAAATCCAAGCTCATATACTTTTACAGAATCATCATCGGGAAGTCCGTTTTGGAATCGTTTTTGGAGTAAAGCTAAATCCTCTACAGTAGCTTTGTATTCTTCCCCATAATTATCCATGAGGGTAGTGTTAATCGCTCCAATTAGCAGTGCTCCATCAAAAGCGAATCCTGATTCGCAAATTTCAGTAATGTTTTCTAAGTTGAAATTTCTACGTTGTTTTGGGGTGACAATCTTTGCATTGGCTTTTTGTACGGCATTGAGGATTTCTAAATAGTTAAGCCCTGATATCCAGTTTAAAGCAAGGTTTTTAAGAGCTATTTCTTTGTCACACCGCTTGAAATCTTTATTTCGAATATGCTTAAAAAGCATCGGCCATAAACAATTTATATATTCAGAATCAGTTGAACATGAACCGAGCTGCTCTAAGTTTTCATCTAGCCACTTTTCAATTTCAATAATGTCTTCAACGCCATATAGAGTTTTACTAAATGAGGTTTTCCTTTTCTTTGTGGGGATTTTTTCAAGAATATTGTCAGTTAATATTTTGAACAGCTTTTCGATCACTTGTTTTTTTTCATTATCAGCTAAAAAGTAAGCTAATGTGTCTTGCGAGAGATTATATATTGTCTCTTCATCTTCCACTTTATCCCATGATGACAATATAAATCCTTCTATCGCAGAGAATATTTGGGCTACGTATTCTAGTTGTGACATGACGATATCGTACGTAAAGCCATACTTTACAGCCTCTTTTTGCGTACTTATTTTAAGAGCAATGTTCTTTAAACGCCCTTTTCCAGCTACGTATTCTTCCGCAACTTCACAAGTATCAATTGGGAAGTCTAAGGAAGCGCTTTTTGGAGATTTTGACTTGTCGTTTTTGATAGTTATAGGAATTATCCCCAAGAGACTACTTGTACAGACTTCTGAGTTTTTTGAATCAATAAGTTCTTTAACAATTTTCCATCTCCAAGACTTGTTCCAAATATTTCTTTCATCGTAGACAGCGGTATCCGCAAAAATAACACTGCCTTCAGTATGCATCCCAGCTCTTCCAACTCGCCCCATAAGATTATGAAAATCTCGAACCTTAATTCTTTCTTGCCCCTGATAAATATTTGTTATTATAAGGTATCGAATTGGTAAGTTTACTCCTTGCGCCAAAGTCGAGGTGCAAACAACAAATCGTATTTGCTCATTGCGCATCGAATGTTCTACGGCAAGTCTTACGCCATAAGAAATACTGCGATGATGAGCAAAAACACCCAACTCTGCGCTTTTCACAATAGGGCTATTCTCGCCATAGTGAGCTTTTAAAAGATTTACCAATTTTGATATTTCATCAGGGTCTCCACCTGGGGGAGTCATTTCAAGCTTGGACAAAAATAGCTTCGCGACAACCTTACATATATTTGTAGCAATATCCTTTTTCCCACAGAATATCGCTACAGGCCCAGAATGGGATAATCGAAGCCCTAGATATAAAGCAATTTCTTTTCCTGATGATTGAGCCGGAAAACTGTAGCTATCTTCCCCTTCGCCTACCTTAATGCTTTCAATGACGTACGGGACGAAGTATTCACTTACATCAGGAGATTGTGGCTGAACATACCACATCCAGCCGGTTTTAACTGAACCGTTTATCCCTTTAAAGCTTGCAAATGCCAAACTGCGATATGTCGGAAGCAGCATTTGGCCATTTACTGTCTTACGGTCATTGTTTAACCACTCTCCAACGTCCTCAGCGTTGCTAATTACTGCTGAGATGAGCACCTTTTGAGACTCATTTGGGATAAGTTTTATCAACGATGCAATAAGTAGCTCGTAAGTAATTCCTCTCTCGCCACTATCAAACTGATGGCCTTCGTCAAAGATCAACAAATTTGCTTTTTCGCCTAGTTCTGGGGTATGGCGAAGGGCATATAGAAGCTTTTCTGGAGTAACAATTACAATTTGATTTTCTTTATAAATATCATCAACGCTATAGTCGCCTTGAATCGTGCTGGACAATTCATTTACAGAAATATCCTCTCCCTCAAAAGCTATGGAGAAACTATTTTTTATTTCATGGCAAAGCGCTTTATATGGAGCAACAATAATTGCTAATTGCGTCCTATTAGATAAAAAGGCACATCGAATCGCAAGTTCTGTTGCCTTCGTTTTTCCTGCACTCGTAGGCATTTGAACGACAGCGGATTTACCCTTAAAAACTCCCTCCTTGCCAAGCAAATGTTGGGCAGGCCAGAATTCTTTGATGGATGTCTTTTTACTTATATATTTTTTCCAAATATCGATGCTTATATCAGAATATAGAGGGAGTGCAGTCCATACAGAATTAGCAATTTTTTTCTTTAATACAGCCAGTAAAATGTCTGCAAATAAAAGTTCTCTAGGTGTTCCGTATAAGTATGCATAATTTCGTATTTTTTGGGCAGATGTATATATTTCAACATTTCCTACCCCAGTTTCGTAGTAAATCTTGATAGCTTTCGCCAACATCTTAGCTTGTACAAAAGTCTCAGTGTAACTGTCAGGTTCAAAGTTAGCAGACAAATCTCCCTGCAAAATCCACAGCAATAAATTATCAATTCCACATCCTATAAAATTGCTATATGTATGACGGACTCTATTAGCCATAACAGCTGCGCTTCCAGGGAAGTCACATAAGTAATATGAGGCAGAGCCAACTATAGCAAGATAAGTATTCCATTCTTGATTCAAATTTGCTTGCATATAGCTGTCAAAGAAATGTGCGGAAAAGATGAGATTGTTTTGAATTTCAGTAAGAGCACTTTCGTCAGCATCATTATTGATGAGGGCTGAGTATTCACCAAGTAACCCGATTGTGAGAGTAAAAAGCTGGGCAGGGTCTGCTGAAAGCTTCAGCCTCTCTGTGGGAACATTGTATTCAATGACTTTAGCCCGGGCGCGTGTCATCCCTAAGAAACGGCTCGATTTTATCTCAGGCTTCATTGGCAGCCCTTTCATATAACTCATGAACAAGCTTCATCATATCTTGGCCTTTTATTGTAACCAGAGTAAGGTTTGCGTGATATGGATGAGAAGCTGTTTTAGTCTTTTTGATATCATTTTCGTCGAAAACTGCGTTGTCAAAAAGAGCCGCAGCCCCAAAGCATGTTTTATGTGGTCTATCTACATCATTCTGAAATCGTGTGACGATTTTTACATTTTGACTATCCTGCTGCTGCCGTAACCGCTGTTTAATGGCATTTAACGATTCTGCTTTTCTCAGAATATCCTTTGCTGAATCATCGACGGCATCTTGTAGTCTGGGGTTTGGCTTATCTCCTGAAAATTGAGCTTTGGCTTCAAAAATGGCTAATTCATCATTTTCAGACCACTCATCTCCGCTTAAAATTTTAAAACCTATAATATCAGAGCCTTTTGTTGATTCATTGCGAATATTTTTGTCGCCATACCGAGTTCTTGGCACAACATATCCACACAGATACTCTAGATAGTCAGCGACTAATAATTCCCCAAAATCACCTGAACGTATGCTAGGCCCAGGTACTTTTTTTCTATCAGGAAATTTTATGAGTTTGAGGAACTCTTCCCTTGTACATCCATACCCCTCACGATAATCATCAATTTCTGTATCAAGGCAGTAGTGGTTTCGAAAATGCCTCGCCCAACTTGAGAGAATATCGTCATCATTCTGGTGCTGGTATTCGAATACCTTAACTTGGATGCCTTCTTCTGTCAGAATTGTTTTGCCAGTATCCAGCAGCCATTCGGTGTGTTTAGAATCCCACGGCATAGATATCCTTAATTTCGTATGTAAGAGCAAATGTGGACTCACTCCACATTTTCATCCTGAAAATATTCCGTTCGCCCGGCCTTGCCGGGATAATCCACGCCAAAATAAAATAAGCCCCAGCCGATAACGGAGCATTTGCCGTAGTATGCCGTAAAGAATTGTGGATGACAATTTGTTACCCTCTGCCTCCAATAAAAACAATACAGGAGGCAGTTATGGAAGTCATTTCACTTGAACAGGCCGTGGAGGACGGTTTTAAGCCGTTGGAGTATGAAATACACCGAAATTTCGGGAGTGTTCGGATTCGGGTGGATTTTTTGGGGGATATGGGCGATTCGATACCGGCCTTGTTTTACCGTGACGTTTCCAATGGGGAGCGCGTTTTCACGCCAATAAATACCCCTCTCCCTTATGCCGAAAATTCGAAACACGAATTGACGAAGCTCATTAAGCAGGTTCAGCGCAACGATTTGTGCCTGATTACTTTGGTTCATGCCAATGGCAAAGTTTCTATCTGTGACATTGTACTTCTTGAGCGCGAAGCCCCTTGCGCTTGGAGAGAGACATGCGACCAGCGTTCACCGTGCTGCGCATACAGAAGCTAAAGACGTGGGGCGCAATCGGCGGTTCGGGCAAGCACAACCAGCGGGAGCGGGAAACTCCCAATGCTGACGCGGCCCGGACTGCCGAGAACCGTACCGTGGTCGGCAGCGCGGACTCTGACAGCGTGGCGCAGGTCAAAGAGGCCATCGGCACACAGCGAATCCGTAAAAATGCTGTTCTTGGCGTGGAAATGCTGCTTTCCGCCAGCCCTGAATATTTCCGCCCTGGGCAAACTGAAAAGGCCGGTGAGTATGATGCTCACCGGCTCAATTCTTGGGTGGACGCCTCTACACAATGGCTGCAAGAGCGTTACGGCAACCGGGTAGTAAAAGCGGTGTTGCATCTGGACGAAGCTACGCCGCACATTCATGCGCTTTTGGTTCCTCTGGACGATACCGGCAAGTTGAATTGCCGCGCTTTGTTCGGTGGCTCACGGCACACACTGTCTTTGCTCCAGACCGATTATGCTGATGCCGTAAAATCCCTTGGCATTACCCGCGGAATTGAAAATTCTCGCGCCACGCACCAGAAAGTGAGTCAATTCTATTCCATAATAGGGAAAGAGCATTTGGCGGAAATCCCTAAGGCCCAACGCTATGATGCTCCAGAACTGCCGTCAAAACTGAATAGGATGAGCGACAAGGCTCTTGTCGAGTATGCCCGGACTGCGGCTCAACGCGGCAGCGAAGCCCAACGTGCTGCCACAGAGTCCATCGTCAACGCCGTCAAAAGCGAGAACGAAATTTTAAAACAGCAAAATCTTGCCCTCAAAGGTATCAACTCCCATCTGCACAAAGAAAACACCACGCTGCAAGAGCAAATGAAGGTTTTACGAGGTGTGGAGCTTGGCGCAGTGTTGAAGCGCCTGTTCAACGCAAAAGGGCCGTACCCCAAAGATGACCGTGACTGCTACCGGCTGCCGGATCAGCGGGAAGTTTTGGTGAACAATGCCTATTGGCGTATGGCAGCAGGAAAAAGCGGCAAAGGCGCTATCGACTTGGTAATGGCTTTGCGCGGTTATGAGCAGAAAGATTTGAACAAAGCTTTGGGAGAGTTGGGGAAAGCTTTCGGTGTGAATCCCGTTGCAGGGGAATACGCTGGAAAAGTCATTGAGCGGGCAAAATTTGAAGTCGGACAGGCTGTGAATAAGCATGTCCTCATATGCCAACGGCCCAAAAAACAAGACCGGCAGCACGGCAAGAGCCGGTAACGGTTCCTAGCCTTTCTGCTTTCGCGGCCTTCCGGCACTTGTTTCAGGCTGCCGGGGGCCGTTTTTCAATTCTTCCTCAATGCGGCGCATGAGTTCGGACGCCGGGACATTCAACACACCCGCAATCTGTAGTAGCGCATTGATGGAGTCGCCCCGACACCCGCGTTCCAGACTGGAAAGGTAAATCTCCGACAATCCGGCGAAGCCCGCCAACTGACTTTGTGTCAGTCCGGCGGCTTCCCGTGCGTCTTTGACTACCCAGGCAAGCGCCCAGCTAAGATTTGGAAGTTTCTCCATCTATTCTGTTTATCTGAACTCTTGACATTAAAAATAATACAAACGTATAATTTTTAATGTGAGCCACTTGCCCCAACCAAAAGCGAACACGCCAGGAGTTGGAAAAAGAACGAGATAAGGAGTTGTCGTGAAAAGAAAAATTGTTTTGCTGTTGTCCACACTGGCCCTGTGCGCGGCTTTTGTCGGGGGCTGCAACGCCGAGGAAACAAAAACCGTGGAGTGGTATCTTGCGCCGGAAAATAAGGCAGCATTGGACGCCAAAATAGCAGAGTGCAAAAGCAACCCCGGCGAATTGTGGAATACGCCCAACTGCGTCAACGCCCGCCATGCGGCTGAAAGGAAGATTATGGGCGGCAGCTTTAAAAAGGTGCAGGAACCGGCAATTCCTGATTTCACCAATCCGGGGAAACGCCAATGAACGATATGACCGGCAGCATAGAATTGGCGAAAACCTATCTCCAATCCGCTTTTCCGAAAGACGAGGCGCTTTCAGCGGATTTGCGAGAAGGGCTTTGGGCGCTTGCCGGTGATGCGGCAATGCAGGGCGATATGGAACTGTCGGACAGGGCTGCGGACAGATTGCCTCTGGATGTTGCGTTTTTTCTGAATATGAAGATGTTCTATTCCAAAGAAGAGCTGGCGGAAATTGTAAAGGGTTTCAATATGGGAGACGTCATTGCAGCCTTTGGCGAAGACTATTTGTAATCGCTGTAATCTTTGTAAAGAGTAATAATTCAGTATAAATACAAATTACAAATAGTCATTCATCCTTGTAAGCCTGTAATCAATGCAGGGTTTACACAATTACGGATTTTCTTTTTTGGCGTAATTGTATAACACCCTGCAATTTTTTATGATTACAGAATTACAGCAAAATCAGTCATCAGCGTCCAAGATATTTCCTGAAACGGTATACAGGCGAATGGATTTGCCGAGGCGCGGAGGCGTGTGGGTCTTCTTGTAGTTGCCTTGCGGGTCTTTTTTGAGAAACCCCGCCGCGTCGAGAATGCGGGCTATGCTGTCCGGGTTGGCCCCTTGGCAGACCTCCAGCTGGAAAGCATCTTGCGTGAACATATATTCAAGCTCATCTCCTTTGCCGCGCCAGAAACCGACACTGTTATGCGTGACAGCCGGGCCGTCCTCTTCCCGCCACGACTCAAAGCGTGAAGTTCGGTTCGCGGCAATGAAGCTGCGGACTCTGCGAATGGCGGTTCTGGCCTCAAGAGGGCCGGCACCGCCGCGAAAGGCTATCCAATCCGTGAAGCAGTGTTTTGCGGCTTGAAAGGCTGTCCCTGCGGGCCACGGAAAGACGTCGAAGGAGGCCGCCAGTTCTCCGGCAGATGCGAAAAGCGCAAAGCGTTTCGCCGCCCGGTTTGTTTGCCCATCATTGGCATTTCGACAGAGTTCCTGCGTGTAGCTGGTGAGCATTTCCTGCGCTTGGGTGCGGTGTTTCGGCATATCGCGCGTAAATGCTTCCAGAAAGGCGCGGAGCGGAGTGCCGTAGTAGTGCCGTGCGGCTTCCTGCAAATGCTCCGCCAAGGCTTTCCCGCTGGAGAAGCCGTGTAGTTCTTCAAAGACGCCGTAGCCGCATCCGGCGTCGGCTGGAATGTCCAGCACCCGGATTGCCTGACCAGCCATGAGGCGCCGATTATCCTCCTGTAGTTTCTGCTCAAGAGATAATTCGCCGTTGCTCAAAAAAATAAGCTGCCATTCGGCTGTGGGGCGGACAAGCCCCTCTTTGGTAGCGCGGGATTTTCCTTGCCCGTTTGCCAGCATATAGCTCACCTCGGCAGCCACTTTGGCGGACACTTGGCCTATCTCATCCAAGCAGAGCAGGGCGTCATTATGGGCCGTGGCAATGGACTCAATAGCGTTGTCAGTAGCCCGCCAGCGGCGAAGGAAGCCGTTTATCCCGCCGCCCCCGGCAACGCTTCCGGCGACCCAAAGAGTCACCGATTTACCGATACTGGAATCGCCGATATAGTGGACACCTCCACCCTCAAGTCCGAGCGGTGCCAGCAGGGTAGCGGCGATTGCCGCGCAGACCGCGAAAGTGAGGCGGGAATTGCCGGGGCAGAGGCTTCCGATGCGCTCTTGCCATTCCGCGAGAGTGCCACACGTCCGAAACAATGTTTCCGTTGTGCCGGATTGCAAAATTATTTGTCCCGACTTCTCGCCGAAAGAGGTGTCCGGCAGTACATATGTTTTGTCATGCCAGCCGATTCCGGTAACGCATTGGAGCATGGGAACGGGCCGCGCCAACGTAAGATAGGAGGCGAGTTCTCCGTTTGCCCCCGGCGCAATCCGCAAGCCAAGATTGAGCAGCACCTCACGGTATGCGCTGCCGTTACCGCTCATCAAACTGCGCGGCATGGCCCATTCGTGCCACCGTCCGTTCGGTGACTGAATGTGGAGCAATAAACCCCAATTCTCACCGATAGCGTCACACGTCTGGGCAACTACAAACAGGAGGGAAAATGCCCATGTTTCCACGGGTTTTTCGTCCTGCATCTTCATTTTGTAAATGCCGTCTTCTTTGGCAATGAACGAAGAGGGCCATGTGATTTGCCGTAAGAGTGCCGAGGCATTTTTCTTGTTGGCGTGAAAAGAATTTGGTATTTTTACTTCCGGTTCTCGTTTTTCTTTTTGCGCCCCGGCAGCACCCGCCAGTGCTGCCGGGGTTGTGTTTTGTTCATTCATTGCGCCTCCGGTCTGTAAGAAGTGATGAACGCCCAAACAGAGGATAGCGGGTAACGAATTTGCCCCGTGGGGAGTTTTGTGTACTCCGGCCCTTGTTTGCGCCTGCGCCAGCTCTCCACGGTACGGACGCTGACACGGCATAGCTCAGCAATTTCCTTGGTTGTAAGGAATTTCATATCGTTCCTTCCCGTGAAAGCCGTTCCATCACTTCCCGGATTTCTCGGACATCCCAAAGCGATGTTTTATGCCCGAATTTTTTGGGGGCCGGAAACTGGCCAGCTTTCACCATCGCCCAAATTTTACTTTTTTGGACTCCGAATAACGCGAGAACTTGCGGGAGACGAATAAAACCTTCACCCGGCAATTGGGGCGCTTCAATTCTGTTTGGCATAATGCCTCCTGATTCTTTTGGATTGCTAAAAACAAAGTCGTCCATATGTGCGCGCATATGGACGACTTTGCTTCATCCACACCGTAGATGGTCAAGGGTGGACGGGTGGATAATCAGGTGGACAAATTAACGCCACTTTTTACCTGTACGCTTTAGTAGCTTGCTGCAAAGCCTGGAGCCGTAGCTTTCACGGCTTTCGTCTTCAATATGTTGCCGGTCGGGCCATAGTAATTCACCGATTTCCTTATTTTTGAACGAGGGAAAGTTCGCATCGTGTAAAGCCTCAAGGGCAATAAGACGTTCAGCATCGGTGGTTAAGCTAAATTGCCGGAGAAACTTTCGAGCGTGTTCTTTGCTTTCCTCGTATTCTGCTTTTTTATCAATGTTCAACTCCGGCATGCCAGATGACCTGGACAATAGAGGAATATCTTCTGCCGAGCCAAAAGACGGGGACAGTATATTTGAAACCAAAGGAAGCACGCGCTCAACTGATTTACGAACTTCTGCCCAGAAATCACTCGTCAGGCTGTCACCATCGGCTTTGATTTTTTTCTTGTGAAGGGATGCCTGATGCCATGCTTGTAAAATATATATACAAATCTCCTTGAGGTTATCTTGAGTTGCCAAGAAAAGGCTGGGTTCTTCATTCTTCAATGGCCGCTTCCCAGTATAATTAGGGTTCTGCGCTTCTAAGCGTTCCACCACACGGCGCAAAACGATAAGATTATGGATATTCGATAAAAACGGGTTAAATGGCGTATTGATATGTATCGGGCGAAGGCGGAGAATTTTTTGCCTGTCTGGCCCAATGACAACATCGTCGCACAAGTAAAGCGCAAGCGGTGGATTGTCTTCATCTATCCTGCCATCGTAAATGTTAGCATGAAGCTCATGGGCAATATTGATGATAGCGTGATAGGGCCAACGAAGAATGAGGTCAGTGAAGCTGATAACACCATCGGCCCGCTCCCATCGTTCTCTGGTGGAATCAACACGCAAAACAGTAGGATTAAACTCCGGCATTGCGGGCCTCCTCTCTCAATTTGTCAAGATAATCCGCATACCGCTGTAAAAGCTCCCGGCGCTCATCAATCGCGGTGCGGAGGCTGGTCTTGTGGTATGCGGCCCGGATTTTGTCCTTTTCGGAGTGGGCAAGCTGTAGCTCGACTACCAGCGAGGACGCGCCGAGCACGTTGTAGGCGGTCGTGGAAAACATGCCCCGGAAAGCATGGGTCACAAAGCGGTTGCCGCTCTCCGCGCTGTAGCCCATGCGCCGGAACGCTTGGATGAGCGCCATTGTGGACACGGATTTGCCGTTGCCGAGCGAAGACGTGGACGGAAACACGCAAGTTCGTGTGCCAGAAAAATCATGAACCTTTTTGAAGAGTTCGACGGCTTGACGCGGCAGCGGCACCAGATGCGGGCGGCCCATTTTCATGCGTTCCGCCGGGATAATCTATTCCCCGTCCCGAAGATTGATTTCATCCCATTGTGCGCCGAGCAGTTCAGCAGGGCGCACGGCGCAATATGGCGCGAGAAGCAGGGCATGGGCCACGGGAGGCGTCCAGCGCCGCCGGTTTTCGTAAATGGTGAGCATGAGTTGCCCAATCGCGTCCGGTGTTAGTTCTTCTTCGTACAGGCTCTTTTTCTTGCGCTTGGGCATGTTTTCTTTGTACCACGTCAGGCGCACGACAATATCCGGGTTTTCAATGACCTGAACCGAGAGGCCGTATTTGAGAATGCAGACGATGAGCGTATGGACACGGCGGGCCACTTCCAAAGACCCGCGTTCGATAATGAGCTTTAATGCCCGCTCAACATCGGCAACGGTGATTTTATCGACGGGAATATGCCCAAGCACCGGGTATATATTTGCGGCCAGCCGCCCCCGGTTCTGCTTCGCCGAGCGTTCTTCCCATTCGGCGGTTTTCAGGTCGAGCCAGTTTTCGGCAAGCTCTTGAAAGGTCGGCATCTTTTCGATGCGGGCCTTATCCATCTTTTCTTCTTTTCTCACCCGCGCAAGGTTTGTGTTCTGAGCCTTGGCAAAGTTTTTCCGTTCATAGGCTTCGGCGCGGGCTTCTTTCAGGCCGAAGTCCTTTGTGAACTCGCCCAGGCTGATGATGTTTTGTTTGCGCTTGCCTTCCGCTGTCATCGTGTCATAGCGCAAATACCAACTCTTTTTCCCTTTAGGGCTGATGCGGAGTGACAGGCCATCGCCACAGGCGATGTTTTGCGTTTCACCGTCCATCGCTTTCAGGTTTACAAGGTAGGTATGGGTAATTTTCTTCGATTTTTCAGCCTGTTCCGCCATCGCCATCCCTCTCCGTCCATTGTGTATAAAAAGGCCCGTGTATAAAAAAACACCGGGTTTCCGAACCGTGTTTTATACACGCATCTGTGCACAAAAAATGCGGATTGTCGAGGATTTATACGGACGAGCATGGATAGAAAAAGGCCGAAATTCGTTGCTACGGCTTGAATTTCGGCCTTTTTCGGATTTTTGCGGAATTAAAAATGGCGGAGAGGGTGGGATTCGAACCCACGTACCAGCTCATCACCGGTAACTCGATTTCGAGTCGAGCGCGTTACGGCCGCTTCGCTACCTCTCCGTCCAGCGAAAGACTTTAGCGGATCATGGCACAAAGAGCAAGAGGGGGTGAACCCAAATCCCTTGTCCTCGCTTCTGGAAGGGGAGCTTCTTCACATGGGCCCACAGAGAAATCCTTTTCTTTTGGAATGGCCGCTGATAGTTTCCGGGCATGACAACTTCATCTTTTCATGACGCCTCAGCCCCTACGGAATGGGTTGTGATCCGCCTGAGCGCCCTCGGCGATGTTGCCTTGACCACTGGAGTTCTCGAATACTGGCACCGCACGCGCGGGTGGACGTTCACGGTCATTACTCGTGAGGCGTTTGCCCCTGTTTTGGAAAGGCACCCGGCTGTGCGTTCCATTGTTGGGCTCGCCAAGGAGGATTTGAGATTTCCGCGTCAGCTTGGCGTTTTCCGCGATCTGGCGGAAGCCCACGCAGGGCAGGGGTTGCTCGATCTGCATGGCACCCTGCGTACCCGTTTGCTTTCCCTATTGTGGAAAGGGCCTATAAAACGCTATCGCAAACTTGGCCTTGAGCGTCGTTTATTCCTGCGGAGCAAAGGGCGGCTGTTCCGGAATGAACTCAGGCTATGGAACGTCCCGCAGCGTTATGCCCTTGCCGTGGAGGCTACGCCTCCTCCCCGTGCCGCGCTTTTGCCCCACATTTGGCTTTCCGATGAGGAGATCAGGCAAGGACAACGCCTGCTGGAACAGCTTCCGGATAAGGCGGGCACTCCTCCCATAGCTTTGCATCCGTATGCCACGCACCCTGATAAGGCATGGAAAGAGGCATACTGGCGTCAGCTCATGGAGCTTTTCGAGTCGCGCGGCATACCGTGGATCGTCATTGGCCGTGGCAGCGGCATGGAGGGGATTCCCGCATCCCGCAATTTTACCAATCGCACATCCCTACGTGAGACATGCGCGTTGTTGAAGTCCTCTTCCCTATTGATCACGGGAGATTCCGGCCCGATGCATCTCGCGGGGGCGGTCGGCACGCCCGTTTTGGCGCTGTTTGGGCCCACGACGGAAGAATGGGGCTTTTTCCCGGCGGGGCCGAAGGATCGGGTTCTTGAGTCGCAGCTGGATTGTCGCCCCTGTACGCTGCACGGCAAGAAGCACTGTGATCGCAACCATGCGTGTATGCAGTCCATTACTCCGGAACAGGTGATGCGGGCGTTGGATGAATGAAAGATTGGAGGGGGAAGGGCTTTCTTCAGAAAGCCCTTCCCCCTCCAATCCTCCCCCTTCCCCTTCCAGACTCTCGGCTGGTGGGGAGGCTGACCAGCATGAGTTCCTGCCGGACAACAGTTTTTGGGAAAGCAATATGGCGGAAAGTTTAATCTTTTCGCCGTATTTTTTGAAATGAGCCGGTTTATGGGGAAATGGAAGTGTGTGGCGTTTTTTTATTGCCCATAAAGCGCGGAAGTCACCGCCGTTATGGCTTCTTCCGGAAGATGGTGCCCCGTCCACAGGTGGAATTGGGCGTCCCCCTGCCCGATGAACATGTCGAGGCCTGAGACGGTTTCCCAGCCCGCAGCCGCGGCGTCGCGCAAAAAACGGGTCTGGAACGGCGTGTAGATCAGATCGTAGGCAATGCCATTATCTTGAAATGCCCGAGGGTAGGGCGTTTCATGCTCTTGGGCTCCGGTCATGCCGAGTGGTGTCGTGTTGATGATGAGGTCAGCGGGGACGTCTCCGCGCTCTTCCCACGGAGCGCACAGCAAACCGAATTCGTTGCAGAGGGCTTCCGCGCGCTCTTTCCGGCGGTTGGTGAGGGTAATATTGGCGAGGCCGAGCCTCCGCAGTCCCGCAATGGCCGCCCGTGAAACGCCTCCTGCACCGAGCACCAGCACGCGGGTTTCCGGAGACAATGAGCGCTTTCGCAGCGGAGCCGTGAATCCGATCACGTCGGTATTTTCTCCGCAGATTTTTTCGCCGTCACGATAGAGGGTGTTGCAGGCACCCATCTCCCTTACGTTTTCGCTTGTTTTGTCCAATAAAGGGATGATGTCGATCTTATGGGGAATCGTGATGGAGCAGCCCCGGATATTCAGCAGCCGGGCGGCGTCCACAAAGGCGGGAAGCCGTCCCGGTTCAATGGGCCATGAAAGATAGACGCCGGGCAGGTTCAATGTCCTGAAGGCCGTATTGTGCATGAGCGGGCTCATGCTGTGCCCGAGAGGATAGCCGATGATGCCGTGCAGGGCTGGCGGCGTAAACGTGGACATGGCACATCTCCATATGAATGTTTTAGTGGGGTAGGGGGGAACCGCTTTTGAAATGTTCCGGTGACGTTGGGGAAGGGGAATTTTTTGAAAAAGCCTTCCCTCCCCCAGCTAACCCAACCGTATCACATCTATCTTTTTTATTTTAAAAAAGATGATTGTTCGCATCGCGTCTCTGTTCTCAGAGTTCCCGAAAATGCGGACTTCCTCTAACATGGTATCCTTTCCAAAGAAAAAACGCTCTTGTGCATCCGGCGTGGAGTGGAACGTATCCCAAGGGCAAAACGATTGGAAGCGATTCCCTTGCCTTCCCCGGCAGCCCCTTTCCCTAGCAACGAAGATACCATTGCCCACTTTCCCTGTTTTGACCAATCATTACCTTCAGCCTTCCAACAGGTTTTACTCAGCGTGGCCCAGTTACCGAAGCCTGCCTCGTCTTCTCCTGTATATCCCCCATGAGGGATTCGATAAGGATGAAAGCCTTTGGGAAGGAGGGGTGGGGTTTGGGGAGGGGAGGAAGGGGGGGCTTCAGAAAGGCCCTTCCTCCCCCATTTTCCAAAAGAAGCGGCGCCGGCACTGAGGAGGTAGTGCCGACGCCGTTCGAGGAGAGGGGCGACATCCTCAGGGGGATGGATGTTGCCCGAACGCGGCCACCTTCACAGGGGAAAGAAGGTGAGCCCGGGTGGAGGAGAAAACCCGGAATCCGCGCTTGCATAACCCGCCGGGCGGCCGTAAAACGCCCGACGCGTCGTCTTCGGAGGACGGAATCTCAGGGGTGAATCCTGTCCTCCCGGACCATCAACAGGGGAGCGTTGATGGTCCCGTATTCATGGAAACGGAGGCGGGGAGAGGAGGTTTCCCGCCATCAAACCACGCCGTGTTCGCCGGGCCGCTCAAAGACGCCTAGGGTAACGGCCGTCTTGAACGAAAGGGTGTCGCCAAACAGGGGAAGCATTGGCGCTGCGACGAACAGGGAGGAAATCGTTCCCATGAAAACACCTATGAGCATAGTCAATGCGAAGCCGTAAATGACCGGGCCGCCGAGCAGGAACAGGGCGAGGGCCGCCACGAGCGTCGTGCCTGCGGTCAGCAGGGTACGGCTCATGGTGTCGCCAAGCGCTTCCTGAATGATCTCGGGCAGCGGGCGCGGCGAGTCGGGGTTCTCCCGCCGCAGGGTTTCACGGATTCGGTCGTAAATCACGATGGTATCGTTCAGCGAATAGCCGATGATGGTCAAAAGTGCCGCTACGATGTTCAGATCGATTTCTTGCCCGAGGATGACCAGCAGGCTGGTGGTCGTCGTGACGTCGAATATCAGGCTGGCCATCGCTCCCGCCGCAAAGGAGAGGCGGAACCGCCAGCACAGGAACAGGGTCAGCAGCAGTGCCGCAAGGATACGGCCTTCCGTCGGTACGCCCATCCATTGCAGGGCGATCATGGTGGCCGTGAGCGCTCCGGCGAGCAGGGCGGCCGTGCCCCAGCGCTGTTCGAAGCGCCCCGAAATGTACACGGTGATCAGGAGCAGCGCATAATAGATGGCTTCCAGAGCCGAGCTGCGGAGATCATCTCCGACCTTGGGGCCGACCGTTTCCAGACGATCCAGGGAAACCGTCCCGCCGTCGTCCACGGTCTGGAGATGGCTGAGCAGGGCTTCGCCGAGCTGTTGCGCGGGCATGTCGGGCAGGCCGAAACGGAGCAGCCAGACGGAATTGTTGTCGCCGTATTGCTGGGTCATCAGGCCTTCGAGATGCATGGGATCAAGCGCCCCGATGAGCTGCTTGTCCGAAACGGGGTGCTCGAACCGGACCTGCGCCGCAACGCCGCCCGAGAAGTCGACGCCGTACTGAAGGCCGCCGCGCCACGTACCCACGGAAACCGCCACCATCACAAGCAGAAGCGTCAGTACGCCCACGTGCTTCACGCGCTTGAGGAAGGGGAAGTGGGACAGGTAACCCGACAGGGCGCGCAGTTCCATGGGGCCGTGCATACTGAGGCGGGTGCCGTTGGTGTGCTTCATCCACGCGTCGAAAGCGATGCGGCACAGGAAGATCGCCGAGAACATGGAGGCGATGATGCCGAGAGTCAGGGTGACGGCAAAGCCGCGTACCGGGCCGGTCCCGAACTGGTACAGGATGGCCGCGACGATGATCGTCGTCAGGTTGGAGTCCACAATGGAAAGGTTGGCACGCTCGAAGCCGGCCTTGATGGCCTTGGGAGGCGTCAGGCCGAGGGCCAACTCCTCGCGTATTCGCTCAAAGATGAGGACGTTCGCGTCCACGGCCATGCCGATGGTCAGCACGACGCCCGCTATGCCCGGCAGGGTCAGGGTCGCGCCGAGCGCGGCCATACCGCCCATGAGCAGGCTGAGGGTACAGAGAAGCATCCCGTTGGCGAGCATACCGGACCAGCCGTAGCGCAGGGGCATGATGATCATGACCGCCAGCGTGCCGATGAGTGCGGCGAGGATGCCGCTGGTGATCGACGCTTCGCCGAGGGCGGGGCCTACCGTGCGCTGTTCGAGCACGTGGACCGGAGCCGCGAGGGAACCGGAACGCAGGGAGATGGCGAGGTCCTGCGCCTCTTCGGGCGTGAACTGGCCGCTGATGCTGGCCGTGCCGCCCGCGATTTTTTCCTGAATCACCGGAGCGCTGTGGATGGTCCCGTCCAACACGATGGCGAGGCGCTTGCCGACATGTTCACCGGTGGCCATTTCAAACAGGGCCGCACCGCGAGGGGTGAACGACAGGCTGACCATCGAAGTGTTTTTATTGTCGAATCCGGGGCGGGCGTCGGCCACTTCCTTGCCGCTCAGGAGCGGGGTGCTGTCGAGCGCCAGTTTGGCGTTGGTCGCTTCGCCGTGCTTGCCCGTCATGGGATAGAAGGCGACGCCGGGAGGCAGATAGCCTTGGGAAATGTCGTCGCGGACGAGGTGGAAGGACAGATCGGCGGACTTCTCGACGAGCTGGACGGCACGGTTGACGTTGGTCAGGCCGGGAAGCTGGATGAGGATACGGTCGCCCTGCTGCTTGCGGATATCCGGTTCCGCCACGCCGAACTGGTCGATGCGGCTGGAGATGGTACGCAGCACCTGATCCACGGCCAGATCCTGCGTCTGCTTAACGAAGGCCGGCGTGAACGAGTAGGGCAGGTGGACCGCGCCGTCGGACCCGGTACGGGGCGTTCCGGGCACGACTTGAGGGGCGTCCTTCTTGGCGAGGGCAAGGAACGCATCGACCTGGTTGGCGCGGGCGATGATGAGTTCCTGCACGCCGCCGGGCATCTGGCGGGGGCCAAGGACGGTGATCCCTGCCTCACGGGCCTTCTGGCGAAGCACTTGCCCGCTGTTGATGAGTGCGGACTGAACGGCTTTTTCCGTATCCACGCCCAGCGTGAGCTGAACGCCGCCTTTGAGATCGAGGCCCAGACTGATGCGGGACGCGCCCGGCAGGTTGACGTCTTCCGGCATAAGCGTCGGAGACAGGAGGAAAAGCGCGCCGGCCATGACAATGGCGGCAATCGCATATCGGAACGAGAGTTTCATGAAAGCCTCTCACACGGTTGCAGGAGCAGAATGCTGTCGGGAACGGCGGAACCGCCGACAGGACGCACACTGATTCGGGCGTTCCGGGTATTCTGCGCGGGAGACGTGTGAGGAGTGCAGAAGACCGGCTGCGCGAGTCAGGGCTTTTCTGTCACGCAGAAAGCGAAGGACGGAAAAGCGGAAGCTCTAGCAACCGTATGGAGGAGGCGTGGGGTAGGAGACGAGCCCGCGTTCGGCGGGAAGGAAGCAAAGGGGCGTGCCGATGGGCAGCGCCACCGGGATGACGGAAATCTGCGGCAGGACAGGCGCTGAGGCCAACGCGGCGGCATACCCCGACGAGTGCGGCAGGGGCTTGTCGGTGACGCTCTTGGGCGTCCGGGCCGTCGTTTGGCTTATGTTGCCGTTGAGCGTTTCGGAAATGCTGGCGAAGAGGTTCCTTTCGGAACGGGCAAGCGCCGCGTCAAGCTGCCGCCAACCGCTGGACGCTTCGACAAGCGCCGAATCTTCGTCAACGGCATCGAAGCGCTGGAGCTGCGGGCCGATGTCATTGCCTTCCAGTTCGGAGTGCTGAGCCTTGAAGACGTCCGCCGAAGGGGCCGCTTCAAGGAGGGCTTCGAACTGCCTGCTGACATCGTTGTCTATGTGCGCTTGCGCGGAAAAGGAGGAACACAGGAAAAGCCCGAAAGCAAAAAGCAGCGTCCCCAGCACGGAGCGGGAGAAGCTGGTCGTTGCGTCTTTGATGGGCTTTAGCGTATTCATGCCTTTACCCATAAAGCCGAATGGTAAGGATGTCAATAATACGCTATGGCCCTTTTCAGGGATATCTCATGCGAAATCAGAGGTTCGGGCTTGCCTGGGCGCTTGAGGATGGATACTATCATTTTCCCCGCACGGCATCCGTTTTGTGAAACCCTCCGTTCCCGCGGGGCCGAAAATCAGCGAAAGGACTCATTATGTGTCTTGCCATCCCTGCGAAAGTCATTGAAAAGTCTGATGACGGCATGTTGAAGGCCACCGTGGGCAACGGGCCGACCTGCCTGACCGTTTCCGGCATTTTGCTGCCCGAGGAAGTGGAAATCGGGGACTATATCATTATCCATGCCGGATTCGCCATGCACAAGATGGAGAAGACCGAGGCCGAAGAGAGCCTGCGCCTTTTCCGCGAGCTGGCCCAAGCCACCGGGCAGGAAGCGACCTTCTGATGTGAAGAATGTGGGGGAACACTCCGGATATAAAGAATATCCCTGCGCTCCTTCCCCAAACCGCTACGCGGGCCGCGCCCATTTCCTTGCTTCTTAATGCTTTTGGCATATCCCTGTTGCCAGATAGAGTGGGACAGGGCAAATTTCTTGTGTTGCATAGCGTGAAGAAAAATCCCGGAGCGAAGGCTTCGGGATTTTTTTGTGGGAAAGGCTCCGTGTGGAAACGGAACGGTTGCATTCGGAAGCCTCGGGCTTTCTGCGGGGCGATGTCTGGCTGAAAGCGGCGCGGCTTCTCCGTTTGGATTGAGGGGGCAGAGTGCCCGTTTCCGTATCCGTGTGGCTCAATACATCATGCGCGGAAGGAACAGCACGATGTCCGGGACGAAGACGCAGAGGATGATGACGCCCACGGTCACGAAGACGAAGGGCAGGGCGTTGTAGGAGATGTCCTCAAGCGTGGTGTCGGCGATGCCCGAGGCGATGAAGATGTTTTCGCCGAGGGGCGGCGTGGAGAACCCGACCCCGCAGCAGCAGACCAGCACCACGCCGAAGTGGATGGGGTCCACGCCGAAGGCGGTCATGACCGGCAGGAGTACGGGAGTCGCCAGCAGGATGATCGCCAGCGTCTCCATGAACATCCCCAGAAAGAGCAGCAGGGCGATGACGAACATCCAGATGACGGCGACGTCCGAGGTGAAGCCGAGGATGTGCTCCACAATCATGTCGGGTATCCGGTACTGGACGAGCAGCCGCTCGAACGCGTAGGCCGTGAACATGATAATCAGCACGCGCCCGGTCATCCATGAGGTGATCTGGAGCGAGTGCCGGATCCCCCCGAACGTCAGCTCGCGGTGGATGAACAGCCCGACGAAGATGGAGTAGAAGATGGCGACCACGGCGGCCTCGGTCGGCGTGAAGAACCCCCCGTAGATGCCGCCGAGGATGACGACCGGAGCCATGAGCGACCAAAGCCCGTCCTTGAGCGCCTTGAGCAGCGAGTCCCCCGAGCCGCTTTGGAGATCTTCCGCCACGGGCATGTTCCGGCAGAGGAAGAGGTGCATGGCGGCGAGCCCCACCGCAATCATGATGCCGGGCATTACCCCGGCGAGGAACATTTTGGTGATGGATTGCTGCCCCGACACCGCATAGACGACCATCGGGATGCTCGGGGGGATGATGATGCCCACGCCCCCGGCGGTCGCCGCGGCCGCAGCCGCATAGCCCTTGCTGAATCCCCGCCGGATCATGGCCGGGATCATAAGCATCCCCACGGCGGCGGTCGTCGCGGGGCCGGAACCGGAAATCGCCCCGAAAAACACGCAGGCCAATGCGGTGGAGACGGCGAGCCCGCCGGGGATGGGGCCGACGATGTTTTCCGCGATGGCGACAAGCCGCCGCGAAATGCCCGCGCATTCCATGAGCGCCCCGACGAGCATGAAGGCGGGCAAGGCCATGATGGGAAAGGAATTGACCGAGGTGAAGGCGATCTGCACCAGCGTGACGAGGTTCTGGTCCACCGTGTAGAGGGCGGCCATGGCCGCCACGCCGAGCGCCACGGTAATGGGGGACCCGAGCAGCATCAGCACCGCAAAGGTGGCAAAGAGGACTCCCGCCGGGCTCATGGCTTCCCTCCGTCCATGAAGGCTTTCCGGGTTTCCTCGGTTTCAATCCTGTCGGGCGCGGTGAGCTCTTTTTTCAGGACGAATTTCATCACGTTGACTTGAATGATGCGGGCGGACATGAGCGTAAAGGCGATGGGGAAGATGAAATAGATATAGGAGAGCTGCCAGTCGAGGGCGGGCGTGGCGTAGGGGAATTCCCGGAGTTCGCGGATCACGGTGAGGCTTTCCACGACCATGACGATGTTGAAGAACAGCCACACGCCGTCGCTGAGGAGCATACAGGCGTCGCCCACCCATTTGGGGAAGGGGCGGAACTGGATGGTGACCCGGTTGTGCGCGGCGAGGCGGGCCGCGTAGGAAGCCCCGAAAAAGACGAACCAGACAAAGGAATACCGCGCGAGTTCTTCCGTCCAATACAGGGGGTGCCCGAACTGGCGCAGGAAAATCTGCAAGAGCAGGATCAGCACGAAGAACGCAAGCAAAACCTGGCTGACGTATCCTTCAAAGTTGTCCAAAATCGCTAGAAGAACCTTCTTGAGCATGAAGTCCCCCTCCGGAGAGCGCCAGCGCGGCGCGTCGCCAGTGTAGGGTAGCACGCGGGAATAGACAACCTTATGAAGCCGCCTTCCCCCTGTGCGGAAAGCCTACTTCCAAGGTTTTTTCCCGATGGCGGAGAGGAAGGCGTTGATGGCGGCCCTGCCGCCTACGAACGTCTCCATTTCGGGCCAGACCTGCGAAATGGCGGCACTCCTCCAGTCGGCCTCGTCCTCGAGCTGGTCGATCTGCACGCCGGACTCGATGAGCCTCTGCCTCGCCCTCACGCCTTCGACAAGCTGGAAGGCGAGGCAGTATTCCTGCGCGTCGCGCCCGGCGTCGGTGATGAGCGTCTGCATCTCAGGGGACATTTTCCTGAAGGCTCGCTGGCTCAGGATCATGGGCTGGAGCTGGTAGGTGTAGTGCACTTCGGTGATGTATTTCTGCACTTCGTTGAATTTACAGGCGAGGAAGGTGATGTAGCCGTAGCACTGCCCGTCGACCAGGCCCTGCTGGAGCGCGGTGAAGGTTTCCGCCCACGAGATCGGCACCGGATTCGCCCCCCATGCCTTATAACAGGCGAGCAGGATGGCGCTCTGCGGGACGCGGAACTTGAGCCCCTTGATGTCGTTCAGGTTTTTGATGGGCTTGCGGGAATTGGAAATGTAGCGGTAGTCGGTATAGGTCCAGCCGAGGATGCGGAAGCCACCTTCCCGAATGGCGTACCCGTTGAGCAGGTCGTGGGCGGGGCCGGTGGTGGCCCGGACGACGTCGTACATGTCGTCAAAAAGGTAGGGCATGGTGAGGATGCCGAGTTTCTTCACGAACGGGACCGTATTGGCGATGCCCACAACGGCGATGTCGAGATTCCCGGCGCGCACGTTCTGGATCATTTCCGTTTCGTCGCCGAGCTGGCCGGAGGGGAAGAGCTGGACTTCCACCTTGCCTTCGGACCGGGCTTCCACGACTTCCTTGAACCGGGTGCCGATGGCCCCCATCTCGGAATCGATGGGATCCCCCATGCCCACTTTCAGGATGGTTTTCTCATAAGCGCGGGCGGGGAAGGGGCAGGTGAGAAGGGCAAGCGTCACCACGGCGGCAAGCAGGCTTTTGAGCATAGAATCCTCTCTCTTTCCATCTAGAGTCCCGTGACTGCGTGCAACCCCACACCTTATTTTGGGCTTTAGCGCACGAGGCTCGAAGGTGTCAACCTGGCCTCTTCGGTAAGCCCGGCAGCCTGATTTTCCTCCTATCCGCTTGTGGATACACTTGAAAAAAATTATTTGTGGGCGATTTCCACGAGGCCGATCTTGTACCGTTGCGCTTTCCTGACGATGGTGGACTGGCTGACTTTGAGCCGCCGGGCGGCCTTGTAGGTGCTGCCGGTTTCAGTGAGCGCGGTCATGATCATGTTGCGCTCCAGTTCGGCGACGGCCTCGCGCATGGGCTGGCGGAAGGAGACGCTGCCCTGCGGGAGAGGCGACTGGGCCTGCATATATTGAGGGAGATCCTGCATGGTGATGGTCTCTTCTTCGCTCATGGTCGCCAGCGACTGCACAAGGGCGCGCAGCTCGCGGACGTTGCCCGGCCAGCGGTAGGTCAGGAAGCAGTTCAGCACTTGCGGATCGAAATTTTTTTGCAGTCCGCTTTTTTTGATGATCTCCTGCAAAAAATGCATGGCGAGGACCGGAATGTCGTCCGGCCGTTCCCGCAGGGGAGGGATTTCCACGGTCAGCACCCGGAGGCGGTAGAAGAGGTCTTCGCGGAACTGCCCGGAAGCAGCCATGTCGGCCAGAGGCTTGTTGGTGGCGGCGATGACCCGCACGTCCACGGTGATGGGCTTGGTCCCCCCAACCCTGTGGAAGGGGTGCCCGTCGAGCACTTGCAGCAGCTTGGCCTGCATGGGGAGGGGGAGCTCGCCGATTTCGTCGAGGAGGAGGGTCCCCTTGTGGGCCAGCTCAAACATGCCGGGCTTGCCGCTCTTGGCCGCGCCGGTGAAGGCGCCTTTTTCGTAGCCGAACAATTCGGATTCCATAAGCGACATGGGGATGGCCCCGCAGTTTACCGCGATGAACGGTTCGGCGCTGCGCTGGCCCATGTCGTGGATGGCCTTGGCCGTCAGCGTCTTGCCGGTTCCGGTTTCGCCGAGGATGAGGGTGATGGCTTCGGTGCGGGCGGCCTTGGAGGCTTCCTTGCGCAGGCGGCGCATGGGGGCGCTGTGTCCGACGAACCCGGCGTCCATTTCGGTTTCGAGGTTCTCAAGGCGCGCTTTGTAGGCGAGGGTTTCCATCTCCAGATCGGTGAGCTTGCGCTGGAGCGTCTCCAGTTCGGTCATGTCGCGGATGGAGGCGATGACCCGCCATACATTGCCCTTTTCGTCAAAAATGGGCGTGCTGGTGTTCAGGCAGCGCTTGCCGTTGGAATAGTCGTCGAACATGGTGACCGAGCGTTTTTCGATGAGCGCGCGCAGGGTGACGCAGGTTTCGAAGCGCCCCTTGTGCATGGGTTCGGTCACGTGCTTGCCGATGACTTCCTCGGCGCGCAGCCCGGCGATGCGTTCCATCGCCTTGTTGACGCGCAGGGTGATGCCGTCGGAGTCGATGACCCAGATCCCGTCGTGGATGGAGTCGAGCAGGACCGTCAGCTCCTGCCAGGGCAGTTCGGCCACCCGGTTGATCTGATCGACCGGGATTTTCGACATTGTGATAAGACGAACTTGTTCCCCGCCCGCGGAATCGTCAATGGAAACGCTTTTCCAGCGGATAATGTACATGGAACCCTCTTTGTGGTGGGCGATCAGCTCGCCTCCGTGGGGTTCGCTCAGGCTTTCTTCCACTTCATCAAATCCGCATCGTGTCAGGCGGGGCAAAAAAGGCTCGTCGTCCATCCGTCCGGGAGAAAGTTTGAGTATTTCTCCTAACATGTTGTTTATAAAAATTAAATTCCATGTATCCCCGTGGCATATTCCGGCGGCGACGAGCTCATTTTGATGAAGAATGTGATCGCAAAAGGCGGGGTATGACGTCATGAAAGGACCTCTCTAATGCAACTATGCATCGTAATGCAAAATTGACTCGGACATTCCTGTGATTCGGCGGCAAATGATTCGAGACTGCATTGAACCCGAAAAGACCTGAAAAGGACATTCTAAAAAACTATAACAAAAATCTCATGTTATGAACTTTGGGAAAAATGGAACGCTAGTTGCTATAAAGAAGGCATGGAGTACAACCCCACCCTGAATTTCAAAACGTACTTCAACATACTGCTCTCGGAGGCACTCAAATGCGTGTAGGTATCCCCACCGAAATCAAAGTTCAGGAATTCCGTGTCGGCATCACTCCCGCTGGCGTTCATGCTCTTAAAGAAGCCGGTCACACCGTCCTCGTGCAGAAGGGCGCTGGCCTCGGCAGCATGATCACCGACGAAGAGTATGTCGCCGCCGGCGCTCAGATGGTTGCTACCGCCAAGGAATGCTGGGACTGCGACATGGTCGTGAAAGTGAAGGAACCCCTGGCTCCTGAATACGACCTCTTCCATGAAGGCCTGATCCTCTACACCTACCTGCACCTCGCTCCGGAACCGGCCCTGACCAAGGCTCTTCTCGAAAAGAAGGTCATCGGCATCGCTTACGAAACCGTGCAGTTCGACAACGGCTTCCTGCCCCTGCTCGCTCCCATGTCTGAAGTCGCCGGCCGCATGGCCACCCAGGTGGGCGCTCAGATGCTGACCAAGATCGAAGGCGGCATGGGCCTCCTGATGGGCGGCACCGCTGGCGTGCAGGCCGCTCACGTCGTTATCCTCGGCGCCGGTACCGTGGGTCTCTCCGCCGCCAAGGTTGCCATGGGCATGGGCGCTCGCGTGACCATCCTTGACAGCAACCTCTTCCGCCTGCGCCAGATCGACGACCTCTTCGGCGGCCGCATCCAGACCCTGGCCTCCAACGCCTTCAACATCGCCGCCGCCACCAAGGACGCCGACCTCCTCGTGGGTTCCGTCCTCATCCCCGGCGCTCTGACCCCGAAACTGGTCACCGAAGCCATGGTGAAGACCATGAAGCCCGGTTCCGCCATCGTTGACGTCGCCATCGACCAGGGCGGCTGCATCGAACCCACCGCCAAGCACGGCGCTACCTATCACGACAAGCCGACCTTCAAGTATCCCGTCAACGGCGGCGAAGTGGTCTGCTACTCCGTGGGCAACATGCCCGGCGCCGTGGCCCGTACCTCTACCTTCACCCTGACCAACGCCACCATGCCTTACATGGTCGACCTGGCCAACAAGGGCTGGAAGAAGGCTTGCCAGGACGACAAGGCTCTGGCCCGCGGCATCAACACCTACGACGGCAAAGTGTACTTCAAGGGCGTTTCCGATGCTCTCGGTTACGAACTGCACTGCACCTGCGACATCCTGAAGTAAGACGTGATTCAGACTGGACCAGTCTCATGTCCGCATGAGACTGGCCAGTTTTCCGGTCAAAGTCAAGGGTAAGGGTAGGAAGCGGCCCATGTGCGCCAATTGGTTTTCGCCTTTAACCTTCCTGTGACAATAACATCATTATTTCATGAGGAATGCACCATGACTTACGATAAAGCTGAATTGGTCGCTCTGGACAAAAAGTACGTTTGGCACCACCTGACCCAGCACAAGAATTTCGAGCCCGCCATCTATGTGAAGGGCGAAGGCATGCGCATCACCGACATCGACGGCAAGACCTATCTTGACGCCGTGTCCGGCGGCGTGTGGACCGTCAACGTCGGCTACGGCCGCAAGGAAATCGTCGACGCCGTCGCCAAGCAGATGATGGAAATGTGCTACTTCGCCAACGGCATCGGCAACGTCCCCACCATCAAGTTCTCTGAAAAGCTGATCTCCAAGATGCCCGGCATGAGCCGCGTGTATCTCTCCAACTCCGGTTCCGAAGCCAACGAAAAGGCTTTCAAGATCGTCCGTCAGATCGGCCAGCTGAAGCACGGCGGCAAGAAGACCGGCATCCTGTACCGCGCTCGTGACTACCACGGCACCACCATCGGCACCCTGAGCGCTTGCGGCCAGTTCGAACGTAAAGTTCAGTACGGTCCCTTCGCTCCCGGTTTCTATGAATTCCCCGACTGCGACGTCTACCGCTCCAAGTTCGGCGATTGCGCCGACCTCGGTGTGAAGATGGCCAAGCAGCTTGAAGAAGTCATCCTGACCGTGGGTCCGGACGAACTCGGCGCCGTGATCGTGGAACCGATGACCGCTGGCGGCGGCATCCTCGTTCCCCCGGCTGGCTACTATGAAACCATCCGCGAGATCTGCGACAAGTACGAACTGCTCCTGATCATCGACGAAGTCGTTTGCGGCCTTGGCCGTACCGGCAAGTGGTTCGGCTACCAGCACTTCAACGTCCAGCCCGACATCGTCACGATGGCTAAGGGCGTCGCTTCCGGCTACGCTCCCATCTCCTGCACCGTGACGACCGAAAAGGTCTTCCAGGACTTCGTCAACGACCCGGCCGATACCGACGCCTACTTCCGCGACATCTCCACCTTCGGCGGCTGCACCTCCGGCCCCGCCGCGGCTCTGGCCAACATCGAAATCATCGAACGTGAAAACCTGCTCGAAAACTGCACGAAGATGGGCGACCGCCTCCTCGAAGGCCTCAAGGGCCTGATGGCGAAGCATCCCATCATCGGCGACGTTCGCGGCAAGGGCCTGTTCGCCGGTATCGAAATCGTGAAGGATCGCGCCACGAAGGAACCCATTGCTGAAGCCGTCGCCAACGCGATGGTCGGCGCCGCCAAGCAGGCTGGCGTGCTCATCGGCAAGACCTCTCGCTCCTTCCGCGAATTCAACAACACCCTGACCCTCTGCCCGGCCCTGATCGCCACTGAAGCCGACATCGACGAAATCGTCGCCGGTATCGACAAGGCGTTCACCACCGTCGAACAGAAGTTCGGTCTGTAAGAATTGAAAAGCCCGATGCCTTCATCCGGAGGCATCGGGACTTTGATTCCGAAAATCGTCGGCAGGGCAAGGCAGCGCTTTGTCCTGCTTCGGCATATGAAGACTTCAACAACGCGAGGATACGACAATGGCTTTTGTGCATTACACCGTCAAGAAGATCGTGCATGGCCTCGGCGCTATTAAAGAAGCCGCTAACGAAGTGAAGAACCTCAAAGGTTCCAAAGCGTTCATCGTGACCGACCCCGGTCTGGCCAAGATCGGCGTCCAGAAGCCCCTCGAAGAAGCCCTGACCGCCGGCGGCATCGAATGGAAGCTGTACGCTGAAGCCCAGCTGGAACCCAGCATGGATTCCATCCAGCACTGCACCGACGAAGCCAAGGCTTTCGGCGCTGACGTGATCATCGGTTTCGGCGGCGGTTCCGCCCTCGACACCACGAAGGCCGCTTCCGTGCTGCTTTCCAACGAAGGCCCCATCGACAAGTACTTCGGCATCAACCTGGTTCCGAATCCTTCCCTGCCCTGCATCCTGATCCCCACCACGTCCGGCACCGGCTCTGAAATGACCAACATTTCCGTGCTCGCCGACACCAAGAACGGCGGCAAGAAGGGCGTTGTTTCCGAATACATGTATGCCGACACCGTCATCCTCGACGCTGAGCTGACCTTCGGTCTGCCTCCCCGCGTGACCGCCATGACCGGCGTTGACGCTTTCGTTCATGCCATGGAATCCTTCTGCGGCATCGCTGCGACCCCGATCACCGACGCCCTGAACCTTCAGGCCATGAAGCTGGTCGGCGCCAACATCCGCCAGGCCTATGCCAACGGCAAGAACGCCGCCGCCCGCGACGCCATGATGTACGCCTCCGCTCTCGCCGGCATGGGCTTCGGCAACACCCAGAACGGCATCATCCATGCCATCGGCACGACCCTGCCCGTGGAATGCCACATTCCTCACGGCCTGGCCATGTCCTTCTGCGCTCCCTTCAGCGTGGGCTTCAACTACATCGCCAATCCCGAGAAGTACGCCATCGTGGCCGACATCCTGCGTGGCGATGACCGTTCCGGCTGCATGAGCGTGATGGACCGCGCCGCCGACGTGGAAGACGCCTTCCGCGATCTGCTGAACGACCTCGACATCGCCACCGGCCTCTCCAACTACGGCGTGAAGCGTGAAGACCTGCCCGCCTGTGCGGACCGCGCCTTCGCCGCCAAGCGCCTCCTGAACAACAACCCCCGCGCCGCTAGCCGCGACCAGATCCTTGCTCTGCTCGAAGCCAACTTCGAAGCCTAGTCCTCGGATTTGAGGTAAGCCATTGACCGGGGGAGGAAAGGCGCACTGCGCAATTCCTCCCCCGGTTTCTTCGTTTCAATGCTCCATATAGGAGGATCTCCTTCAGGCGTTGAAAAAACAAAAGAAAAGCCCTGAACAAGCATCCAGGGCTTTTCTTTTGTTTCTTCAGGGATTGGGTACGTACCAGCGGTTTACTCTATGACCGTCAAACGCACGGGCTTGCGCGGGGGAACACGGGCATACTGGACGGCAGGGTACCCGATCATGAGCCCTCCGCAGATCTTGCGGCCTCCGGGAAGAGGGATGCCGAGGTCGACGCCGTTGCCGGCTGCGGCGATGACGAAACCGCTCCAGCAAGTCCCGATGCCGTAGCTGTGCAGGGCGAGCTCCAGATAGCTGACGGCGGCGGCACAGTCGAGAGCGTTCCACGGCATGTTGGCGTCGCCGTGCGCGAGGATGAGGGAGGGGGCCCCCCGCAGGATCGGATCCTGCCCGGCGCGGAAAGCCGATGCCACATGGCTGTATTTTCCGGTAAGCGTCGACATCCAGTCCGCCACGCGGGAGGCCAGATCGTGCAGCCTGTCGCGGCCTTCCACCAGCAGCCACGCCACTTCCTCGCAGTTGGACGCCGTCGGCGCGTAGCGGGCCTCTTCCAGCGCCTTGAGGAGCACGTTGCGATCAACGGGTTCGTCTTTATACGCGCGGGTGGAGCGCCGCGTCTTAAACAGCATGTCGCGTTGCAAGTCGGAAAGCGGGGCATCCTCGACAAGCGGCAGGGAAGAGGGCGCGATATGTTCCAAGGTCAGGGCCGCCTTGGGACAGACGGCGACGCAGTGGCCGCACCGGATGCAGCGGGCCAGAGCCCCGTGCAGGACATCCACAGACCCGTTGGTGTGGCGTCCGAGGATGCGCTGCGGGCATACGCTGATGCAGCGCCCGCACCGGATGCAATGATCTTGGTTGAGTTCAAGAGAAACCATAGGCAGTCCTTTGGAAGCGTTTCGGAAAGAACACCGTTTCCCGGCGGCTTCCCGCCTTTTGTGTCCTGAGCGGACGTTGTTGCGCCCATTGTTCCGGTTTCCGCCGGAGGGCTTCGCTCCGATCAAAAAACGAACCGGGGAGGAAGGAGGAAAAGGAAGGGGGGGGCGGCCCCAAAACAATATCCCTCCCTGTAGCTGGGGCGAGCTGATGCCGATTTTTGCCGCTTTAGAGCAAGGGCCTTGTACCCCTCGAAGGCAATCTGCGCTCTGGTGGGGACGCTGCGGACAAGCCGATAAACACAGATGCCTTTGGAAAGCGAGGGATGGGACCCGCGTCGGCAGGCTTGGGGAAGGGAGCCGCTTTCCCTTGGAAAGGCTTCCCTTCCCCAATACTTCCATGCAGTTCAAAGGGGATCGGCGTTAGCCGTCTCCGAGCTTGCGCCGTGTCCGCCGTTCTTCGGTGAGGAACTTGCCGGTAACGGAATTCGGATCGGCCATGATGGCTTCAGGCGTTCCGGCGGCGACGATGCGCCCGCCGTTTTCCCCTCCGCCGGGGCCGAGGTCGATGACGTAGTCCGAGGCGAGGATGACGTCCGTGTTGTGCTCGATGACCACGACCGTCGCGCCGAGCTCCACCAGATGGTGCAGCACTGTGACGAGCTTGCCGACCTCGTGCATGTGCAGTCCGGTGGTCGGCTCGTCGAGGATATACATGGTGCCGGGCAAAGAACGCTTGCCGAGCTCGCGCGATATCTTGATGCGCTGGGCCTCGCCGCCGGAGAGGGTGGTGGCGGGCTGTCCCAGACGGATGTAGTCGAGCCCCACATCTTCCAGTACGGCAAGGCGGCGTTCGAGTACAGGATAATTGGAGAAGAACTGGCGGGCCTCACGTACGGGCATGTCCAGCACTTCCGAGATGTTCAGCCCCCGATAGCGGACTTCGAGGGTTTCGTGATTGTAGCGCTTGCCCCCGCACACGTCGCAGGTGACGTACACGTCGGGCAGGAAGTGCATTTCCACGCGGATCTGACCGTCGCCGCTGCACGCCTCGCAGCGTCCGCCCTTGACGTTGAAGCTGAACCGCCCCGGCTGGTAGCCGCGCTTGCGGGCGTCCGGGGTCATGGCGAAGATGTTGCGGATCTCGTCGAAGATCTTGGTATAGGTAGCCGGGTTGGAGCGCGGCGTGCGTCCGATGGGCGTCTGATCGATGGCCACGATGCGCTCGATGGCCTCCACGCCGTCGATGCCCCGGATGCTGCCTGGCTGATCCACGCGGATGCCCTGCGCCAGCGCGAGGTGCTTGTACAGCGTGTCCACCACGAGTGAGCTTTTGCCCGAGCCGGAAACCCCGGTCACGCAGGTCAGCGTGCCGAGCGGAATGGGGCAGTCGATATCCTTGAGGTTGTTGGTCGTGACCCCGCGCAGGGTGAGCCAGCCCTTGGGTTCGCGGCGTTCGTCGGGGATGGGTACGGACAGATCCCCCCGCATGTACTTGGCGGTCAGCGTCTCCGAGTGCTTGATCAGGTTCTCGAAAGAGCCGTGGTACACCATGTCGCCGCCGTGCGCGCCGGAACCGGGCCCAAGCTCGATGATGTGGTCTGCCTCGCGGATGGTGGCTTCGTCGTGCTCGACCACCAGCACCGTGTTGCCGCGCCCCTGAAGGCTGCGGAGCGTGGCAATGAGGCGTTCGTTGTCCCGGGGATGCAGGCCGATGGACGGCTCGTCGAGCACGTAGGTTACGCCCACCAGCCCGGAACCGAGCTGCGAGGCGAGGCGGATGCGCTGCGATTCCCCGCCTGAGAGCGTGGTCATGGTGCGGCCCAACGAGATGTAGTCGAGGCCCACATTGGTCATGAACGACAGCCGGTGATTCAGTTCTTTGAGGAGCGGCTCGGCGACGAGGGCGTGGCGCCCGTCGAACTCCCGCCCGTTCAGCCAGCGGAGAGCGCGTTCCACGGGCAGGGAGCAGAACTGGTGGATGTTGAGATCGTCCACGCGCACGGCCAGCGATTCGGGCCGCAGGCGCGCGCCGTGGCATGTGGGGCAATCCATGCTCTGGAGGTAACGGGACAGCAGATCACGCCACATGTCGCCGTACTGCATACCTCGTTCAAGCAGGGGGATGACGCCCGGCCAGTTGTCCGTGGCCAGCTTGTACGGGCCATCGTAGGCTTTGACCGGAGCGGGTGCGTTGTCGTCGTACTCCGGCGACTCAAGGGCCACGGAGCCGCCGAGGCGGTTCCTGCGCAGGCCGCTCTTGGACTTCTGTGATGGATCGTCCTCACCGTAGAACAGGGCTTGCAGGGCCTCGGGAGAATACGCGGACAGCGGCGTGGACAGGGTGAAGCCGAAGCGCTTGCCGAGGGCGGTCAACGCCTCTTCATAGCGGGCGAAGGTCTTGGGGTTGGCCCACGGCAGGATGGCCTTGGTGTTCAGGGACAGGCCGCGGTTGGGCGCGATGAGCATGGGCTCGAAGTATTCCACGGTGCCGAGCCCGGCGCAGCGCGGGCAGGCCCCCTGCGGGCTGTTGAAGGAAAAGAGCTGCGGGCTGGGTGCGGGCAGGCTGATTTTGCAGACCGGGCAGACGGATTCCGTGGCGTGCAGCGTGTCGCCGTCGGCTCCCTTGTCGGGCTCGTTCACGATGATCCGGCCCTCGCCGTAGCGCAGGGCCAGCTCCACCGAGTCGGCCAGACGCCCCCGGATGCCGTCCTTGATGACCAGACGGTCGATCACGAGATCGATGGTATGCTTTTTGTTCTTGTCCAGCGCGGGGATGTCTTCCATGCCGTACAGCTGGCCGTCCACGCGCACGCGCACGAAGCCCTCGGCCTTCAGTTTCTTGAAGCGGTCGAGGTGCGTTCCCTTTTGGAGTTCCACCAGCGGGGCCATGATGATGACTTTCGTACCTTCGGGCAGGGCGAGGATGTCGGCGATGATTTCATCGGCGGCGCGCGCCTCGATGGGGCGTCCGCATTGTGGGCAATACATCTTGCCGAGGCGGGCGAAGAAGACGCGCAGGAAGTCGTAGACTTCAGTGACGGTGCCGACCGTGGAGCGCGGGTTGCGGCCCGTGGTCTGCTGTTCCAGCGAGATGGCGGGGGAAAGTCCTTCGATCTTGTCGACGTCCGGCTTGTCCATCTGCGGGAGGAACTGGCGGGCGTAGGCGGAAAGGGATTCCACATACCGGCGCTGGCCTTCCGCATAGACGATGTCGAACGCGAGTGTGGATTTGCCCGATCCCGAAGGGCCGCAGACGACCACAAGTTCGTCGCGGGGGATGTCGAGCGAGAGGTTCTTGAGGTTGTGCTGGCGCGCGCCCTCGATATGGATGGAGGAATGACTCATGAGGTTCCTTAGAAAGTCTGTCCAGACTGGGGTGTCTTGCGGGTGAATCGCCACTTCCACCGAGCCTGCCGGAGGCGTGGCCGTTGAACTGTCTTATCCCATATGATTGTTGTCTTTCAGCGTCGTTTTCGCATGTGAGGCGAAGTCTTCCCGGCGCTCCTCCATGCCCTGCCGGTCAGATTGTTCCGGCAAAGGAGGCCGTCAGTGCGCACAGGCCCACGACGGCAAGCAGCGCCGGGAGCATGTTCGACAGGGAAATGCGGGTGATTTCGAGCATGTTGAGGCCGATGCCGATGATAAGCGTGCCGCCGACGGCTGTGAGTTCCGTCATGGTTGCGGGGTCAAGCCAGCTTTGGAGGCTGCCCGCGAGCAGTGTGAGCGCTCCCTGATAGATAAGCACGGGGATGGCCGAGAACAAGACCCCGAGCCCGTAGGCCGAGGCCATCGCCAGCGCCGCGAAGCTGTCGATGATGGTCTTGGAAAGGACCACGGCCCGATCGCCCCTGAGCCCCTCGTCGAATGAGCCGATGATGGCCATCGCGCCGATGCAGAACAGGACCGAAGCGTTGACCATGCCTTCGGTAAACAGCGGGTTGGACGACTTGAGCCGCCCTTTCAGCCAGTCCCCCACGCGGATGAGCCGGGCTTCGAGCCCGATCATTTCGCCGGCGACCGAGCCGATGACGATACTGAAAATGACGATGAGGGGATTTTGCGTGAGCAGGGCCATTTTGAACCCGATGACCAGCACGCAGAGGCCGAGCCCCTGAAAGACGATGGCACGGACACGTTCCGGCAGGCGGGCTCCGAAGGCAAGCCCCACAAGGCTGCCGATGGTGATGCCCAAAGCGTTGATGATGGCCCCGAGAGGGATCATGTCCGTGTCTCCCCGTTGCCGTACCGTTTCAGCCATTCCCCGATTTCCTTCCTCGCCAGCGCGAGGAATTCGGGGAACACGGCCCGCACATCATCCGAGAGGCCGATATTCCACGTTACATAATCTTTGGGCTCCACGCCGAGCACGAGGAGTTCGGATTTGGTTCCGAACAGCTTTTCGGCCATGCGCAAAGAGTCGATGAGGTCGATGTCGTGGATGGAGAGGCGTTGTTTGTCGTCCTTGATCAGCGCGTCCTCGGTGAGCCGGTAGAGGGTCCCCGGCTTGCCGCCGCAGTGCACCACGTCGAGCACCAACAGATGGGAGTAGCCCTTGAAGCTGTAGAAGATGTCCTGCGTGAACGTCCCCCCTTCGCGTATGGTCACCTGTTCCGGCCAGTCTTCCTTCATCAGTTCCTGTGAGGCGAACACGCCCACCCCGTCATCCGTGAGCAGCATGTTTCCTATTCCGAGCACCAGCAGTTTGTTCATGAGGGGGATCCTTGATCGGGGATGGAAGGGCGAGGACTTGGGGAAGGGAGGAAGAACCTTTCTGAAGGCCCCCCATAAAGGGGGCAAGCGGCTTCTCCCTGCCTTCCCCAAACCCCATCCCTCCCTCTCCCAAGACGTTCGTGTTTATTGAATCCCTGTTCCGGAAGTGTACGGCTCATCGGGATCGGGGCATTGCCGGGAGTGAAGGTGCGGTTCGGAGGGAAGCGCATCCCCTCCATTTTCTCAGCAAAGGCGACTTTCTTCAAGTCTTTTCAGGAAAGAATCTCAACATGAAAAAGCCCCGTCCCTTGGGGACGAGGCTCATTGGGGGACAGCTTCAGTGCGGCCCTTTGTGCCGGACAGCGCCGGAACCTGCCGCCGCATAAAAAAGTCTTGGGAGAAGGGGAGGGGCTTGGGGGAAGGGAGGAGGAAGCCGCTTGCCCCCTTTATGGGGGTTCTCCAGAAAGGTTCCTCCCCTCTCCCAAAAGAGAATCCACCGGCTACAGCTTCTTCACATCGGCATACCACGCGCTGGCCTGCTCAAGGAGCTTGGTGGCGCGGCTGGCGAGGGCGTGCGGATCCTTGATGTAGCCGTCAAGCAGCAGGGTGGAGTCGAAAAGGCTCTGGATCATTTCGGCAAGCTGCGGATCGTCTGGATCGGCCTTGGAAAGCTTCAGCATCGTGCGGAGCAGCGGATGATCGCGGTTGATTTCGAAAATCTTCTGCGGGATGGAGTCGTCCTTCTGCATGACGCGCATCAGGCGTTCCATCGAAGAGGTCACGCCGTCGTCCGGGGAAACGAGGCAGGCCGGACTGTCCGCGAGCCGGTGGGACACGCGGGCGTCCTTGATCTGGTCGCCGAGCACCTTGCGGATGGTCTCAAGGAGCTTGTCGAACTCGTTCATGTCCTCGTTGGACAGCGGCGCGGCCTTGGGCTGTTCGTCGGTGTCCGCGAAGGCGTCGAGCACGGCGCTGTCGGCGTGTTCCACGGCCTTGAAGGTGTAGTCCTTGTATTTCGCCAGCGTCTCCAGCGCGAACTCGTCGACGGGCTCATAGAGGTAGAGCACTTCGAGGCCCTTGCGGCGGAACACTTCGCTGTGCGGGTTGACCTTGGCGGCTTCGCGGCTCGGCGCGGCGACGTACCAGATTTCCTTCTGGCTTTCGCGGGCGCGGGAAATGTAGTCGTCCAGCGAGGTCAGGCCGTCGGCGTCTTCCATCGCGGAGGAGTTGAAGCGCAGCAGCGGGGTGATGCGGTCACGGTTGACGAAATCGCTGTAGCCGAGTTTGAAGACCTTGCCGTGCAGCTTCCAGAAGCTGTTGTACTTTTCCGCGTCGTCCTTCGCCATCTTTTCGAGGTGGGACAGGATCTGCTTGCTGATGGTCTGCGAGATCTTGCGCAGGACGATGTTTTCCTGAAGCGTTTCGCGGGAAATGTTCAGGGGCAGGTCCTCGGTGTCCACCACGCCCTTGAGGAAGGCGAGGTAGTCGGGGATGAGCTCCTTGTTTTCACGCTGGATGAGCACGCGGCGGGCGTAGAGATCCAGCCCCCAGTGCTCGCGGTACGCGCCGAAGTAGTCCTTGGTGATGTCGGGAATGAACAGCAGGGCGTTGAACTGCACCGGAGCGTCCACGGACAGGTGCAGCACATCGAGCGGATCTTTCTGGTCGTAGGTCAGGAACTTGTAAAATTCGTCGTACTGTTCCTTCTTGATGGAGAACTTGGGCTCGCGCCACAGGGCGGGCGTCGTGTTCACGCGTTCGCCGTCCACGAGGATGGGGAAGGGGATGAAGCTCGAATGCGTGCGGATGATCCCTTCGATGCGGTATTTTTCCAGAAACTCTTTGTCGCCTTCCTTGATGAAGGCCCGGATGGTGGTGCCGCGCTTGATGTCGGCCTGATCCGGGGCTTCCTCCACGGTAAACGTGCCGGTCCCGTCGGAAATCCAGCGGTAGGCGGGGCCGTCGCCGGTGGCGGAGAGCGAGGTCACTTCAACCTTGTCCGCGACCATGAACACGGAATAGAAGCCGATGCCGAAGCGTCCGATGATGTTGGAAGCGTCGCTGGTCGTGCCGTCTTCGGCGGTCTGGGTGTGTTCCTTGAGGAAGGCTTCCGAACCGGAGTGGGCGATGGTCCCGAGGTTTTCGATCATCTCGTCGCGGGTCATGCCGATGCCTGTATCGGTGATGGTCAGGCAATTCTGCACTTTGTCCGAAGAAATCCGGATTTCGAGCGGCAACTCGGCATCCCGGATGGCCTCGTGCTGCGTCTGGCTCTGGAGGAAACGCAGCTTGTCCAGCGCGTCCGAGGCGTTGGAAATGAGCTCACGCAAAAAAATCTCCCGGTTGGAATACAGGGAGTGGGTGAGGATATTCAGAACCTTACGGGTTTCGGCACGGAATTCATGATTGGTGGTCTGTTCAGACATGGGAATCCTCCTGCAAAATCTTGGCCGGGATGCGCCCGGCGATCCAGCCCCAAAAATAAGTTTGCCTGTTGAATCGTCAAGGGGAGGGCAGCTCATGATAAGGTTTGAAAGAGTGGAGAGAATTGGGGAGGGGAGGGAAAACTTTTCTGAAGAAAAGTTTTCCCTCCCCTCCCCAAACCCCACCTCTCCCTTTCCAAAGACTTTTGACTTTATCGAATCCCTGTTCGCAGGTTTTTGGGGATAGATTGCTGTTGGAGTAGCACCATTGCAAAGTTGAAGCGCGTTAGAGGGCGATGGATTCCAGATCGTCCGGGACAAACAGGTTGCCGGAAAAATACTGGCGGCCTTCGGCCGTGTACAGCGTTTTGCGCTCGGGGAGGCGGGTGTCTTCGGTATGCCAGAGCACGAGGTTCTCCACGCCGAGCTCCGTTGCCGTTTCGCAGGCTTCACGGACCGTGCTGTGGTGCTTTTCGTAGGGCTTGAAGCGGTCGCGGTCCGCATAGAGGCAGAAAGCTTCACTGAGGAGCCAGCCGCTGCCAGCCGCGTATTTCCGGCCTCGGGGCGTACAGGGTTCGTCGCCGAGGCAGGAGAGCTTTTTGCCGCTGTGGAGGCCCAACATGAAGCCAAACTGCTTCGCCTTGGTGGAACCGATGTCGAAGAAGGTTGCCCGGTAGCTTCCGAACGGGCGTTCCTCACCGTCCCCGACAGGGACGATAAGGATGCGGTCGCCAATGTACTGCGTCATACTGGCGGGTAAGGTCATGTCCGCGACGGAGTGGACGACTCCGGCGAGTTCATCATGGCAATACAGCGTAAACGTCCCCTCGTAGCTTCCTCCCCGGATGTTCTGGGCAACGGAGCGGAGCATCCAGATCATCCCGAAAAGATGATCGGTGTGGTAATGGGTCAGGAACGCGTGATGGATGTCGGAGGGCCGGATGCCCGCCCGTTCAAGCTGGGTGAAGATGGCGTTGCCGCCGCCGGCATCCACAAGCAAGGGCTCCTTGCCGTCAAGAAGGATGAAACACGTGTTGTAACAGCGCGTGGCCCCGGCGTTGCCGGTCCCGAGGACAATGAGTTTTTCCATGATATCCGCCGGAAGCGTTGTGATGGACAGTATGAAAAGAACCGTATGCGTCGCTCGCCGTCTGGCCAGCCACGGAATTCATTGCAAAGAAAGAAATACCCGCAAAGATGATAGAGAGAACCGCGCCGTTCCGCAAGAATGGGAAAACGGCCTTTTCCCGATCCCGAACAAGCCCCACCTCAAACGGCACAAAAAAAGCCGGACGACTCCGGCAGAACGTGTTCCTATCAGCAGAATGAAACGATAATACGCATAAAATACAGCCGATCAAAACGCTTTGAACCTTCTTCTTATCCCTTTCCTTCCATACGGCAGGAACTCCTTCCGCGCGGCCTCCCCACCAGCCGAAAGTCTTTGGAGGGAGAGAGGAGGGGGCTTGGGGGAGGGGAGAGGAAACCTTTCTCCAGAAAGGTTT
>ERZ791932.181-NODE-181-length-42369-cov-13.113603_pt1 | contig 42369 bp, 40 predicted proteins | sample MGYA00510126_ERZ791932 | MGnify/ENA primary metagenome ERZ791932 (study PRJEB30046, sample SAMN00993244) | human gut metagenome | study: EMG produced TPA metagenomics assembly of the A metagenome-wide association study of gut microbiota in type 2... | reverse complement strand
ATCGGCAAAGGCGGGTACTGTATCAAAAAGTTCTTTGATTTGTTCGTCAGTCATGACCGTCCCTTGTGGCTACTCATCAATCCAGTGGCCACCGTTGAGCGGTTCGCCAACGTAGTTGACGCCGACCTTCCATGTGTATTCGTGCCCTGCGTATGTCCGGCAGTATGAGGGGAGCCCATCGTCAATGATCCAGACCCATTTGGTGCGGCAGCGCGGGGTATTCTCACGGTCTTCTCTGCTCATGCGCCGCCAGATGTCGTCTGGAATGCACTCTTCGACAGGAACTTGCTTTCTGAGCTGACGGTTCAAGAGATCTGCTGTGCAGCGTCCAGCGCCGTTGAGAATCGCTTCAACGAGCGTCGGCATTGACGGGTCTTCGCCCACCGTGGGGCACTGGTTCAAAAAGTTCCGGCGGGACTTCACGGTGTCTTTCCATTTTTTGTGTGATATGCCGAAGTATCGGCTCAGGGACGGGCCGCACTCGCCGGGACGTGTCCCGGATGAGAGGCAGAGGATCGCTTCACAGGCCAGTTTCGTGTCGCCGCTCAACTCCTGATTATCCGCCTGTGCCGCGAAGGGAAAAAGAAACAACACCAGAAGAGTAAGAAATTTCATGCTATTCCTCAGTCTTTTTTGAGCATGTCCGCGATTTTCCCGCCCGCAGTATTGGAAACAGCCTCAGAAGCCTTGTTCTTTATTCCCTGTTTCATCATTGCTCCTCCCATTTGAGCCATCCGGCCTAAAACTGCGGTCGCGGACGGCGGTTTTACAAAGCCGCTTTCTGGCGGGAGCCCCGCCTCCTTCCTGTGCTCTTGCATCTTGGATGCAATATCGGCTTGTTCTCCCATCATTTCGTTTTTGACGGCTTGGAAGCCAGTAGCAAGGCCTGCGCCGCCTTTGACCGCTCCAGCAATGGTGGAGGCGGATTTGGCAATAGAAGTCACAGCCATGCCCATTGCAGCAGCCGCAGTGCCGATGGCGGCACCGGCTCCGAAGGCTCCGATGCCTGTAGAGCCAACGCTGGCCCCGTTGATGATGCCCGCAACCATAGAGGGAAGCTTGTCGACGAGCATGAACAAGGTTATGCTCGTGATAAGCAAGACGGCCATCTCGGTAAGGTTTTGAGCGCCTGAAGTGTCCATTTGTGCAATGCTTTCAGTCACAATGCTTGTCCCGATTCCGATCAGAAGGGTCATGGTCATGAGGGAAGCGCCGAGCCCAAGGACTGTTTTGAAGTAGTTGACGGCCATGTCGCTCGTCCACTTGCTGCCTCCAAAGCCCAGAAAGAAGATGCCCGCATAAGCCAAGACCCATGCTGAACAGAGTTGAAGCAGCATGTTGATCCCAATAAGAGCGAAAATGACGAGGACGATGAGTGAGATAATATAGGCCGCGATACTGGTGCCGGACCAAATGTCGAGATTTTGTTGAGCGGCGTCATAGATAGTAAAGCCAAGATCAACTATTCCAGAAGGTTCTAAATTTTCTTGACCTCCTGCTTGGGCACCAATCATCATAAAAGAACGGATAATTTTTAAAGCAAAATCGGGACCATTACGAAGAAGCCATAAATAGAAACCACAAAATATTACAAATTTTAATAATTCACCAATCATTTCTGTAAAAGGAGAACTTCCACGACTTCCAACTATTTGTGAAAATTGCCAAGAAAAACTAATAAGAGCAAGACTACCAAAGAGCCATTCCGCTCTTTCTTGAATAATGTGTGCCCAAGAACTGGAAGCAGATTGATACTTAGCTAGAACAGAATTGAACATGTTTTGGTTAGATAACTCTGCACAGGCCATATTGGGGAATAAGATAAAGAATAATATTACTATACCTAAACAAAGAAGGAGATTTTTTTTCATGCGCATTGCTCTTTTTTTGACTGCGATTATGACGTGTTCACTTTTATTTGCTTGTACAGATCAGGAGGCAGAAAAGCGTATTCAAGCTGCTGAAGAGCGTGCAGTTGCGGCTGAGAAGCGTGCCGCTGTAGCCGAAGAACGCCTGCTTATCCTCGAAAAGAAAATTACGGAAAATGAAGAACGTGCTCGAAAAGAAAAAATTGCCAAAGAGAGTCGTTACAAAAAGAGCGATAATATCGGTTGGAAACCTTAAGGTTTCCAGCCCATTTTATCACTTTTTTTATACCTACTTTCTTTAGCTTTCTCTTCCATTGCCTGTCGCCGCGCTTCCCGTGCGGCGACAGTTTGTTCTCGTGCGTTTTCCGCCGCGATTTTTGCGGTCAACAGAGCCCTCATCTGCAAGAGCTGATTTGACTGGTGGCTGGAGAGCTGGCTGGCATACTGAATCGCCTCCATGCGGCCTTGCGCCCCTTGCGCCTTTGCCTGGAGCTGTTCGAGCGTCGCAGCGTCCTTTTTCAAGGCTTGCTGTTGGTTTTCCAGCGTCTTCACTACGTTGTCATTGGCGTGTTTCTGAGCTTCTGAGCCAAGTTCTTCAGCTTCCATGAGCGTCTTACGGTTTTCTTTTGTTCCTCCTCCCGGTCCAAAGTAGGGACTGGCCCGATATGACGACACGCTTCCAAACTTGCGTAAGTACGTGTTCACATCTCCGGCTTGATTCATATAGAAATCGAGCTGATCCTGAAGAGCCACGATTTTGTTCATGGTGCGCTGCGCCTGATCCCACACATATGCAGCGGGCGCTAGGCTGTTCTTGATTTGGTCCTCGTATTGCTGAAGTTGCAGCGCATACTCTTCCAGTTGCTTCAAAGTTTGGTTGACGGCCTCAACAGCGGAAATGGCGGATTGCTGTAAGTTGGCCGCGTCGAAGACCGGAATGCCACCAGCTCTGACCGAAAAGGGGAGAAAAAGTACCAATGAGATGATCACCGATAACTTTTTTATGGATGATATGCTCCACATGGACTATTTCTCCTCTTCTTGTGGTGAATGAATGTCAGCCCATTCGGAAACAGTAATTGCATAAGGGATAGGGGTAGAGAATATCCCTTTTTTTATTTCTTCTTTACATAATGCCTTTAAATTGTTCGTTGCAGGAAATATATAAATATCCTTTCTATAACCAGATTCTTTGAGACGTTGTGCTATGGCTACCGCTTCTTCCAGATTGTTTGAAGAAAACAATGAAAGAGGATCAAACAGGAAATTTGTATTCCCTATGATATATAAAATTTCTTGTTGTGAATCAGTATTGTCCGATACACAGGCGGATGAGACATGAATTTTACACATGGTTTCACATACCTTTCATTAATAATCAAAAGCGCGGTAAGAGCCGGGAAGGGACATGTCTTTGACGACCATGACGTTGAAGCGATAACCCGGCCTGATTTCGAGGGTGGGTGAGATATTGAGGTTTTTGGTGATGATCTGACTGAGGGTTTGGCCAAGCGTCTGACCAAGTGCCTCGCTTAGAGAATCACTGGCCCGCTGGCGATCATTGTTGCTATCTGAGTTACGGTCGTTTTGACTCATATCGACCGCAGCTATGACGCCGGACATAAGCACTGCGCTGGAGATGGTGCGGAACCAATGGCTGTTCACCTTATCCGAAAAACCGGCGTAGCCTGCGCTGTCGGCTCCGGGCATTGCGCGGATGTCAAGAGCCTTCCCATCCGGAAAGATGAGGCGCTGCCAAGCCATGAGTACGCGCTCTTGGCCAAACGCAACGTCGCTTGAGTACGCGCCGATGAGCCGCGTTCCCTGGGGTATCAACAAGTATTTTCCGGTAGCGGTGTCGTAGACGTTCTGGCTGACCTGCGCCATGACCTGACCGGGAAGATCAGAGTTAATGCCGGAGATCATGGTTGCCGGGATGACGAAACCGGCGCGGATCATGTAAGGCGATGCAGGACCCTCAACCTGTGAATCCAGATTCCATGAATCCTTCTGAGTGAACTGCCGTACATCGTTTTTTCCGCTTCTTGTAGGTTCATAAAGACCGTCCGTCGATTCAGGGCTTTCCCCCCGCAGTTGGGCAAGCCGGGCCTGGTATGCGGCAGAGGGATCGCTCATGTCGGCAAGACGCTGGCGCGTCGCCGCAATTCGGGCGTTTACATCCATAGCGGTGGGGGCTGGCCGTTTTTCAAGCTCTATGTGGACGCGAGTGGCACTCGTCCGGGCCGCCTCCAGCGCTTGTATTTTGAGTTCCTGTACCCGCATCCGGTGCTCAAGGAGGTAAGGATCGGGAGCCGATTTTTGGACAAGGGAGAGATCCGCAAACGTCTTATTGGGAGCGGCATCACGAGTGGTGTGGGCCTTCTCCTCATCGGTGGCAGGCGGGGAGGGCTCAGTCGGTATAACCACGGTGCCACCCCATCCGCTCGTTAATTCATTGGCCATCTGCGTTGCGGAGCGATTTTCCTTTGGAGGACGATTCTCTTCCTTTTCGGTGGGGGAGAGCTGACTGTTGCTCCGTTCAAAGGCAACATAGGCGACAATGGCGAGAAAGATGAACACAACCAATATGATGAGCAGCAAAGGGATATTATTTGCCCGTTTCCCGCCCGAGCCTGACGGTACTGCATTTGGATCAAGAACCTGCGGCTGTTCCAGTTCCTTTTCCGGTTTTCCCCAGAGTTTCCAGCCCATGACTTACTTCCTCGTGATAACAATTTTCGTCTGCTTGGAGCCGACCCCGGCGATGAGCATTGCCTTGTCAAAAAGCTGATCGACAATGAAGCGATCCCCTTGGAGGCGATAGTTGACGATGACCTCTTCATCGCCATTGAGGACGAGCAGAGAAGGGGCTTCAGTCTGACGCATCTTCGGGGGCATCTGTATGATCGTTTTTGTTCCGTCATTGTAGACGCGCACAGGCTTCCAAGGTGAGCTTCCGCTGATGCTGTAGCCGAAATCGAGATTGCCGAGATATTCCTGCGTTTCCGGTATGGTCTTTTCTTTCCGATCTTCTTCCTGTCTGTTTTTCAAAGCCATAAAGCGCTGTTGGACGGTATCCGGGTAAATGAAGCTCACTTTCGGCATGTACTGCGTCCTGTGGCTTCTGAGGCGGAAATGGTATGTGCGTTTGTTCGTCGTGACCATGAGTGAGGTTTCAAGCCCCACGTCCATCGGTTTGATGACGATATGCTGCACTTCGGCAACACCAGCTCCTGTGACTGCGGGCTCGACCAGCCATCTCGCGCTATCACCGATGTTGATGTTGTTGATCTGTTCTCCTGCCTGAAGCTCAATGTCCGTCACCTGCATGACCGCACACACGATTGAAGGCTGTACGGCCCCGTAAAGGAACTGAATGGCCCCATCCGGGCCGGGGACCGGGGTGAGCTGCGTGGCGGCTTTTGCCTGCCATTCCCGTGCGATCTTGAGAGCCCTTTCTTCGCTTGGCGTTAAAACAGGGTTTTCCCCGCCGAAGTACAGATTTTCGAGAGGGAGATCGGGGAGTTCATCGGGCGTACCCTTGGGAGCGGCCAGGGCGGAAAAGGGGAGGGCTTGAGCCACAAGCAGAGCAAGGGTGACAACGATGCTGCGATTCATATTTTCTCCAATTTACTTGAGTGTTCTGTATTTTTGGGAAACAACCTGTGCATACATCTTTTGCCGAGCCGGTGTCGGACTGTGATAGGCTCCTACCGCTTTCCAGTTGTAGCCGTGCCGTTGGATTTCCTTAGCGAGAATCCACACTCCAAGAGTCGCGTTGTTTCTAGGTTCAAGGGCAGCTTCGGGCGAGATGTTCAGGTGTTTGAGCCACCATGAATTGATTTGCATCAGGCCGATGTCATGCGAGAGGCCACGAGCGCGGGCCTGGCGGATAATCGCAAGTGCCCCGGAACGGGAACCTGGGCGATAATCTTTCCCGGCCACGTTCACACACCATGGATCGAGGCCGGATTCCGTTTTGGCTATGGCGAGGACAAGCCGTTTGGGGATGCGGTAGCGTGAGCATGGCGCGTCGAAGACATCAGCGTGGGCTGTGGCCGTGAGGAGTAGGAACGCCAGAAAGAAGAAAAAAGACTTCATGTTGATCCAACATTTGGTGTTAAAGATTCATTCTATTCTTTATTGGCTTTTTTATCCGTAAAACCCTTTATATAGACAATATATTGCAATTAGTGATCCTATAATTGATAGAAAAGGAAATAATAAAGCAACTATATCCCGGAATATATCTCCGTGACATTTACTTCGTTTTTCTTTGTTGTATCGTTCACTCATGATATCCTCCTTAATTTTTGGAGCAGGTAGTAAACACCATCACCCGGCCATAGTTTGCATCCGGGTAGACCCATGAATCCTCATTTGTGGTATTGAGCACCCGCAGATGAACCTGCCATTGCGTGGACGAGACGGAGGTGGCCCATGCCTGAAGCGCGGCCATCGGAGGAGATTTCGCGCCGGAAGAGGCAATGGCGGGGGCAACATAGATTTGAGGGGTGGTGCCTGTACCGGGCGCGCATGAAGGTTTGTCGATCCGGTCCCCGTTGTTGGCGACCGTGGACATCTTGAACTGCGTCGAGTTCCCCGTGTCTGCCATCAGAACGAGCTGCCCGTTACGGCAGAGATACATGCCCTGAAGCTGATCCAAGAACATCTTCCCCTCGTCTTGGGCAGAGCAGGATTCCCCGTCCGTTACTGTCCGCGAAACGTATTGCACTGAGCCCACGTTTTCGATGCCGTGGCCGGTCATGTCGAGTTCTGTGGTCATCTGGTTGTACTCGGGGTGGCCGGGCACTTCGCCGCGGTAGAGGTAGTCGGTCCCGAGGTCGTACTCGTCGAAAGCCGAGTACGCGCCAAGGTGCCCCGGTCCGGGGGAAGTGATACCGAGTGCGGCGAGATCGAGGACATAGCCTCCTGAGCTGCCAAGTAGAGTGCCTGGTGTCTGCCCGGTTATGTCACCAGTAGGGACGAAGCCACCTGCACCACCGAACCGCATGGCGGCTCCGGGAACCGTCAGCGTAGCGAAGGAGTCTCCTTCCTCATGCTCCCGTCCCCCCCGCGTGATGATGATGGTGTTCAGCACATTTTCCTGTGGCCGCCGTACATAAATTTCATAGGACTGTCCCCACAGGTTGGTATCCCGAAAGCCTTCCGGCAATGCCCCGTCATTAATGAGTTGCGCGATGGTGATTCGCGGCCCGGAAGATGCGGAAGAAGCATGAAGGAGCGTCTCATAGTGCCTCTTCACGTAGATTTCTGTGGCGTTGTTGACTTCCCTGAGATGATAGGCTGCATGAGCCTGTTCAACTGAAGTCTGGCCCCTTTGCCATAAGGCGAACAGGACCAACATCAAGAGACTGGAAGCGATAAGCGCGCCGATGACCTCAAGAAGGGTAAACCCGGAATTGCGTTTCATGGCAGGCTCACAATGCTGACAACAGTGCCCGAGGGAATTCCTTGTGGGATGGAAATGCCACTCGGATACAGGGTGCCGTTTCTGTTTTCTCCCACAAGCAGGGAATTCCTCATTTTCTGGCGGATCAGATACGGTTCATCATTTTCCGTTTCGCCGTAGATGTAGCAGTAATCGCCTATGATTCTTGTCTGCCATTGGCGCATGAAGACATATCCGGGGGGCAGATCAAGGCTGGCGGTAGGGACGTTCTGGACATGTTCCGTCATTTCCACATAGCGGGCGACTGAAGTACGGTAGATGCAGAAATTGATTGCCAGACTATTTTTGTACCCTTCTTCATTGAGCTTTTGTGTGTCTATGAGGGTACTGTGGAGCATAGCGAAAAGGCCGATGAGAAAGGTGCATACCGCCAATGGGTACATGTCCGTTCCTTTTTTGCGGGGCGGAAAAACCGCCCCGCACTATGCGTTAGTGGGCCGTAAAGATGATGGTGTTGCTCAACTCGTCTGTGCAGTGCTCCGTTGTCACCACGGTTTCCCGCTCAATATCCGTCCCGTTGATGGACAGAGCATCCCACATGTCCCGCTGGCTTCCGAATTTGATGCAGGCGTCTTCGGGAACATCATCGTACTGAATGGTGAAGGCTCGACCATCACTGGCTGAGGCGACAGTGACGTCGCCGTTCCATGCGTTGGTGATGGAATCATTGATGAGCATGGTTTGGGGTACAGCCTTGGCTGCGATAAGTTCGTCATTGCTGATGCTGGCGAAGCTATGTACATGGGAATAGGCGTCATGAATGTTCATCCGCAGGTACGAGAGGCTTTCCTGAGCTGCGGAGACGCGGGCACTGTTCATGCCGCTGGATATGGCAAGGGCGACGAGACTAAATACAACACTACCTATGATAAGCGCTCCAACGACCTCCAAAAGGGTAAAACCCGCCTCGTGTTTTTTGGCTTTCTGAGTCATAAACCTAATCCTTGTGATGTTTGTTGTTGAATGGAGAAGACGCCCAATGTCATGAGAATGACGACCATGATGAAAAACAGTATGCTTGCTACCCCCAATATGCTTGCTCCTCTTTGAATTTTTTCCATGCTTTCGTTCAGCATCTCCGCCGCGATGGAACCGAGTTGCTGGTTAAATCCCGGAAGCGTAGAATAGGTACGGAGATCGTCCACAAGAACCGGATCGGGCCAGCCCGTCCCCGAACTGTCGAGCGCGTCTCCCAGAGACATGCCGCGCACCGTGCTTCGATAAATTGGGCCAAGTCTACTGCGCAGGTAGTCGCTGGTATTGGGATCGTCCATGAGGTTCTTGAGGATCACGACGAGCTTGAGTTCTTTCATCTGGAGCAGGATGGATACGGCGTATAGCCATGAAATGCCGACTAACATCCTGTAAATGGACCACGGCGGAACTTTGTCCGCCAAAGTACGCCCGGTACCGCTCCATCGCTTGAGGCTCAACCCAATAAGGAAGAGGAGGACCGCACACAAAATGGCGGTTATCAACCCGTACCATGAGGTGACGAAAGAGGAGATGACGTAGAGCAGCCGTGCGGCCCCGGTCCATTTCGAGGGATCGGACAATCGCGTCATCTCGGGTATGAGTACGGTCGAGATGAGAAAGAGAAAGCCAAGGACGTTGCAAAAAAGCACAAGGGGATAGGCTACTTCCTTGATGATTCCGCCTTTGATTTTCCTCTTTTTCTCCATGAGGTCCGCAGCCTTGGCGAATCCTTCGGCAAGCGAGGCTTGGCCTCCCGTCTGCCCGCTGTTGATGAGCATGATCTCTTCAGGTTCCGCAAAACCCTGAAGGGCATTTCCAAGCGTGTTTCCGTCACGTAAGGACTTGACGATATGCTCATAGACGTGATGGACGGGATTTTTGTCTTTCTTTGCCCGCTCAAGAAGCAGCCGGAAACATTGTTCCAGCGGCAGGTGCGTGTACTTGACTTGCCGCGCCAGTTTCTTCCAGCAGCGTTCCCGCGTTCTGGAGTCGAAAGAGAGCTTCGCCAGCCCATGCCGCAAGGCGGAAGGAACATTGATTTGAAGGGCGTTCATGCGGCCCTCCAAAGGGATTTGCGGGGCCTGAAGAGCGCCGGACGGCGGAACTGAGAGATACGGGAACGAGCTTCCGGCTTCATGGAGAAGGCAAGGTCATGATCCAGCGTGATACCGAGACGTTCCTCGGCAATCGCGGGATCGACCTCCCCATCCGCAATGCGCTTCAGGGCATGGGCCACATGGCTTATGCCTTCCATGTCCCTGAGCCAGTATTGCCGCGCTTCCCACAGCTTGTTTTCCCGCAGCAGCGCGAGGAGCTTGCGTTCCGTTGAAACCGAGATCACTTCGGCGGCGACCTGTTGGCCGACAAGCCCCATCCCGTCGCAATGCGGGCAGCCGGTTCCTCGGGAAAAGATGTTGTCGATCTCGCCGTGGGGATAAAGAGCCTTGAGGCGGTTCCAAAGCTGAGGAGAAACAGCATCTTCACGCAAAGGCCGCTTGCATTCCGGGCAGAGAATGGGGAGGAGCCGCTGGTACATGAGCCCGTTCAAAACGCCATCGGTGCAGATGGACTGAAGCGGCACGCCCATCTCGTGAAGGCGGGCGATGATTCCGATAGCGGAATTGGCATGGACGGTGGACCAGACGCCATGTCCCGTGAGCGCCGCGTTGATGGCGGCCTTGGCCGCTTCCAGATAACGGATTTCGCCAAGGAGGATCACATCGGGGTCGGAGCGCATGAGCCCGGCCAATGCTTCAAGGAGGGCGCGTTCCCGCTCCGCGTCGGAAACCGCCTTGGTGAAGACGTTCAGTTGGTTGACGCCGAGAATGGTGTATTCCGGCGGGTCTTCGAGGGACCAGTAGTTTTTGGTGGGAACGTACTGCGCCATCGCTTCCATGATGTTTTTGAGCACGGTCGTCTTGCCGTGCCCTGTGGGGCCGGAAACGATTGTCAGCCCGGATCGTTCGGTAAAGCTGTTGACGAGTTCCTGTTGTTCGGAAGTAAAGCCGAGCGAGGCCAGCCGTTGGGGGACGTTTCCTTTGGCGGAGGTGGCGTCGAAGAGCAGGCGCATGGCGAGGACTACGCCCGGCGTAGAAATCAGCGGACTCTGGATGGGTTCCGAGTGCAGACGGACGGCGAACAAGCCTTCCGGCAGAAAGGCGCGGTCGGCAATACGCCCGTCATAGCGCTCGTGTTCCGTAAAACCTTCCGCCTGTGAGAGCTTGCCAAAAAAAATGCCACGGATAAGCCGCAACCCGTCTTCGCCGGGGAGCGGCTCGTCTTCCTGCATAAGTCCCATCCTGCGGAAGTATATCTGCGCGTAAGGCCCCCGGTAGATGATATGAATATCGGAAACCTTTTTGCGGTGAGCCCTGCGGAGCAAATCCATGACGTAGGATTCTACCCATCCATCGGCTTGGCCGTTGCTGAAGCGGATATTGAAGTTTTGCTCGAATTCGTTGGGGGAGTACCAATTGCAGGGAACAATGGCAGCGCCCATCTGTTCCGCGTAACGGGCGAGCAGGTCGTCAAACTCCGGGCTGCCCTTGAGTTCGGCACTGGCGTGGAAGGAGCCTCCAAGCCACCGCAGGCGATCCCCAAGGGTATCGGGAATGGAAGGCACAAAATCGTTCATGGCTACATCCAAGGTAAAGCTGCATGGTTCACGATGACGCGCTCCCGCGTGACGAGCTGGACTTTCCCATGTCCGGGGACGGTATCTCCCGCTTTCACGAGATAGGTGCCGTCCTTTGTGCGCAAGGTGGCCGTCAGGTCATTGCCCATGCCTCTCACGGCCTGCACGACAAGCCTTGGGTTGGCTGCCGTTTTTGCTTCAGGAGCCGTGGAGGGTTGGAGCGGGGGGAGTGAGAGGGCCGGGAGGACAGTCGGCTTTTCCGTCAGTTTTTCCTCCATTTCCTTAACCTTCACCTCCATTTGCTTGAACTCGAACGCGGCCTTGTTGATGTCGCGTCCGGCCTGTAGGCCCGTCACTTCTCCAAGGGTTCCCGAATAGACCGTACCCGGGCTGAATTGCGTAATCGGCGCGACGGCCACACCTTTGGCGTCCGATGCCGTGGGCTTCGGCTGCGCCTGTTCCTTTGGAGCCGGAACCTGAGCGGGACGCGGCTTCACCGCGCTTCGGATCGGCTTGGAAGGTTGCATGTAAAACCACACGCCCCCGGAGGCCCCCGCAATAACCAGCGCAAGAGCGACCCCAAGCCAGATTTTCTTATTTCGCATAGACTTCCCCCTTTAATTTCCATGTATTCTTGGCAAAAGTGATTTCCTTGAGGATGAAGCCGGGAATGTTCAGAGCTTGAGCGAGGCTGTTGTAATCAGCCACAAGATAGGCGGGGACTTCACTGAGTTCCCACGAGCCTTCCAGCCACGGGCAGGGCACGTCCATTTTCTCGACCTTTTTCACCGCCCTCTTTTTGAAGGACAGCTTTGTCTTCAACGCGAAATGCTGCGTGAAGGCGTAGAGACGGCGTGCGGCTTCTTCTTTGGAAAGCAAATCGGCAAGAGCCCTTTCCCCTTTGGGGAGATTGCCGGGCACAGACGTATGCGACATGGCGAATTTCGGGCTTTTTTCATCAAGGACGGCATTGAACGGCAGGAGCGTATACTCGGAGAACTCCGTTTGTTCCCATGTGGCCGACAGGGAACGCCCCGCACAGGAAAGCGCGGACAGCTTCCAGCCGTTTGCCGCCAAGGGATGCAGGAACATAGCCGGGATGCATTGCTTCACCAGAGCGCCGGGTTCGGGCGCGTTCATCCACTGTCTGGGAAAATGCCGTTCGGGATAGTCTTGTACGTCTCTAATCCTTTGGTGTTTCTTTTCCGCCGCAATGCGGCTTCTTTCGGCACGGTCAAGCCGTTCCTTGTAGTCCATAAGGGAGGAAACGCCCCAACAGGCGGCGGCAAAGAGGCAGACGCCGAGAAAGGCTTTGATGAGCTTCGTTTGTGTCGTTTGGTGGAGGGGAGAAAGCCTCGCGCCCTTCAGGTGGGACTTCTGGAGCTCGGCCAGCGTCTCACTCAGATGCGTCATGCCCTTGTCGGGGCTTATAGTGATCAGCTTCTCGACGCCCAGAGTATCCTGTACGGAGCGGGCAAAGGCTTCGGCCTCCTCCTGCATGGTAAAACAGCGATCCGTGCGGGCTGAAATCATTCCCCGGTGAATACCCACGACCCACCAGAACGCCTCGTGGGTATCGGCATCCTCCAAGGGGAAAACGTAGACGCCATCCTCGTATTGAGCCGGGCCAAGGACGGCAGCCAAAGAAAGAGACTTCTTCCAGACCTTTTTCCCTTGCGAACGACCGAGGGCGTATTGCGTCTTGAGTAGAGCAATCACATCATAGGGTTCGTCATAGCGTTCGGCTTCCCGGATGAGTTCAGCTTTCATGCGCCCATCCAAGAGAGCCCATTTGAGACCTACGGCATAGGAATGCCCATTAAGGATGACCCGGCGCATCACACGTTCTCCGCGCTTTCGAGTTCGATGGTCACGACGAGCAGCGTCTTGCCGTAATCGGCGTCCCGGCCCGTGTTGAGGATGCCGAAGGCGTTGTTCGCCGTTTGTCTGGATTGCTCGAAACCGGCCAGAACCAACGTCTGCCCCATCTTCATTTTAGAGCGTTGGGCGAAAGAGCGGGTACTGACCTGCGGGAGCTGCACATAGACTTCCTCACGGTCGATTTCCTGCATGTCATCTAAAGCCGAGAGCGTGATGTTGTACTGGAGAATGACGCGCCGATCCGCGAGAATATGCGGGATGATCGTCATGGCGAAGCCTGTGGTGACTTCACCGGGAGTGATCTCCGAAGTCTGGTTGTAGTCTGAGGTCGAGAGGCTCATGCCAGCGAGATACGCATGACGTTTGATCGCCAGCACCGGCAGCGGCTGGTTGCTCGTCAAAAGCCCGCCAGCGGAGGTAAGCTGCGTGGCACGGCCCCACTCGCGCAGAGCCTTGAGCGTGCCGCTGGACCCCTTCAGCTTACCATGCACGACACTGACCGCAGCAGTTGATGCGCTACCCAGATCACCAAGACTTCCGGCGACCACAGAGATGTTGTCGTTCTCAAAAAGAGCCTGAAGGTTAAGTCCCGCGCTGGAGGTGTCGGACAGCTCCAGAGCCCAGACGCGCACGGTGATGGCGACCTGGCGTGAGAGCCGTTGGTTGATCGCGTCAATGTAGGCGCTGATGTCTCGCAGACGGACGTAGCTGTCCCGGACGGTGACTGTCCCCGCCGCCTGGTTGATGGTGACTGTTCCGCGCTTGCTCAGAAGGGCCTTGATCCCGCCTTCGACTTCGCGCCAAATGTCGAACTTCAGTTCAGTTTTGTTGATTTGAGAGGTTTGTGCGGACGTATCTCCAGACGAAACGGTTGAATTGATGTTCGAACCGCTGATGGAGGAACCACCAGTACGCTCCCGGCTCTTGTTCGAGAGCTGGCTTTCGTATGAAACGGCTCCCGGCGCGGCCAGTACGGTGTACGTCCGTACCTGCGTTGCGCTGAATGTGACGCGGTTCGTTTTGGCGTCGTAATCCCATCCGTAACCCGACTGGCTGGCGATGGTGTCGAGCAGCCCACGCAGGGAACCCGTGTATGACACGGCGATCTGACCGGCCCCGCCGAGGCTGGTGGCAAGGGGCGGCAGGCCGAGATCGTCGAGCGGCGGCTCCGAAGCAGCGGGCTTGGCTGGCTGGACGTCTTCGCCATCGGCTTCAGCTACCTGAGCGGAGAGCGGAGCTATGGCGCTGAGGGAAGCCGCAATCTCGGAAAGTGTTCCCTGTTGCTTTAGAGTGACGTTTTTACCGAGTACGGGAATCTCTTCACCGGATTCGCGCACAATCGGTTTTGCGCCGAGGTATGGCTGACCAACGATACTGACCGTTTTGGATGACGACAGCTCCGTCAGTTGATCGCGTTTGGCCTCGACCTGCATTTGTGTGGGCGCGCCGCCGTTTTTGACGGTGCAGCCGCCGCTGAAGAAGACGAACGCGGCAAGGAAAAGTGCAAGGTACTTTCTCATCGGTCACTCACTTCCAAAACATTGTTGGCGGGATACAGCGTGGCCCGGAGCGGGAACCCCGCTGCATGAAGCCCTTCAAAGAGCTGCGTAATCGCGGCGACGAAGTTGCCACGGAAGCTGGCGCGGGACTGCATGTCCAGATCGGTGTCCGCGTTCCACACAAGTTGATAGCCGGCGCGTCCGGCCCATCCTTCAAGCTGAACGTGGAGGCTTCCCGGCGTGAGCAGCCATTCCGGGAGCATGGGTTCAGCCACGATGGTGACGGCGGGAGAGGTAGCGGGAACAGGCGTTGCCTCGATTTTGGGAGCGTCGACCGGTGGTGTTTCTGGTGCGGCCGCAGCGGATTTGGTCTGTGCGGCCGCATCGTTTAATGCACTGTCGACGGCAGGAGATTCCGGCGAAACTGGTGCAGCTACAGGAGGTTGTGCCGTTGCCGTAACGGGCTGCATTCCCTTTGGCGTAAAACTGACCAGTTTGGCGTTGCCGTCGATAGTGACCGAGGAATCGGTAGCCGTGGCGATGTCCGTCAATGCGATACGCCAGGCGACATTGCGGGGATACGTGACGTGGGTTTGACGTAGCTCAGTCCCTTCAACACGGTACTGCCATCCCACCGGGATGATGGTGCGGACAGCCGTGATGATCGGCATCGACTTGCCATCTGAAGCCGATGCGGATGTTTTACGGGGGGCGGGAGCTGAAGTCGGTGCCGAGGGAACTGGCTTTTGAGGCGCAGTCGGTTCATGCAGCGCCGTCTGCGCCACGGCGGGAGTAGCCGGGCTTCTGGTTTCCGGTTGGACGACCGGAGTTCCCGGAACCGGTTCCTCCGGAGCAGAGACGGGGGCAGGCATCACTGGAGCTTGCGGGGTGGATGCGGATGGAAGCCCGCCGAGGAGTTTCCGCACCATGCTGAAACTGGTGCCGTCAGAGGTGGCGATCTGGAGATAGCCCGTGGGCATGAGTTCTCCGGCAACCTCGTCAATCAGATAGCCAACTTTGACGCCGGAAACGGATTCGGCGGGGAGAATGGCAAAACCGTAGCCGCGGAGATTCCCTTCAAACGCGGAGCCGAACATGCCGGGCACGGTCACGAGACTCAAGCTGGTCTGTCCGGCGGGGTAACGCCGGGAGAGTTCGAGCGCAGCTTGAGCGGCGAAGCGTTCGGCATCGGCGGGATAGGTTTCGCTCAGGGCATCCGCCGTTTTGACGCCCGCGACCTCATGTGTCCCGCGAAGGGCGCAGCCCGTGAGAGCAAGGGACAAGAGGCAGAAAAGTACACATTGTTTCACGTCCGTATCTCCTACAGTTGCTTGGACCAGCTAAAATCGCGGATAAAAATGCCGAGCGGGTTTTTGCGTAACTGCTCTTCCGAGGTCTTGTGGTTGGGAGGAACGACATACACATTGAGCAACGCCCTCATCGGGTAGCGGGCGAGTTGAGAGCCATCCCCCCGGTCCCGGACAGTTTCCATCCAGTCCACCTGCCAAGTTTCGTCCGACTGTGGGAGGACGGATGTGATTTGTATTTCCACGGTTTCTTTAGCGGCTCGTTTGAACGGATTCTCTTCGGATTTCGCTCCCAGAAACTCGTTCATCTTGAACGTGGCCGGATCGGAAGAAGCGAGAGAGGCGTACAGATCGAAGATCCCCTTGCGCTGGAGCGTCGCATCCGGCGTTACCATGCGGGCCAGCGTGATGAAGCGGGCGACCGTGGCGTGGATGACGCGGGGATCGGCGGGAGCCGCCCTGTCCGCTCGCGCTACGGCGTAGGTTTGGCCGAGCTTGTCCACTTCGACTACGAAGGGGACGAGCTGGAGCAAGTAACGGTAGTAGACAAGGCCCCCAACTGCGGACAGAGCTATAAGAAGACATAAAATATTAATAATTTTATTGAGTTGATGCGAAGCGTTGAGGCTTCCTTCCCGTTCGTTGTATTCTTTTTTGGCGTTGAGATAAGGTGTTTCCGTTGCTTTCTTTGTCATGCCGCTTCCCCTTGATAATCCGCCAGAGAGAGCCCTCTGGATTCGAGCCAAACAGAAACCCACTCGTCGCCGTGAGTCTCTTCAAGATTCTGAATTTTCTGAACGGATTCCTTGTCCGAAGCTCCCGCGAAGGCCAGAGCCAACGGCCCGAGGGCGAAGTTGAACAGTCGGCAGCCGTTTTCGGAGACGAGGTAATACTGACGCTTGGCGACAGCGCGGGCGATAATGTTGATTTGATGAGGATTAAGGCCCATATTGGCATATGTTTCGGCCATGTCATTCGCCTGGAAATTGGGCAGGAAAATCTTGGTGGCCGTTTGCGAGAGGAGTACGTTCCAGATAGGCGAATCCACGGCATCGGAAATATTCTGCGTCGCCATGAGCAGGGCACAGTTGGCCTTACGTAAGACCCTGAGCCATTCCGTTATCTTTTCTCGGAAGGCGGGATGGGCGAGCATAAGCCAAGCCTCGTCCAGAATGATGAACGCGGGTTGACCGTGGAGGGATTTCTCAATGCGTCGAAAAAGGTAAAGAAGGATGGGTAATGCCCATCTTTCACCGAGCCCCATAAGCTCTTCCATCTCGAATGTCGTGAAGGAGGAAAGCGCAAAGGTGTCTTCTTTGGCGTTGAGGAGCATCGAGTCCGTGTAGGGCAGCAACGCTTCTTTGATGTGAGGAACGTTGATCAAGCCCACAAAGTCGGAAAGTTGACGTTTGCCCTCTTTGTCCATCAACTTCAATGTGTTTGCGATTTTATAACGATCTCCCGGAGTGCTGTTCACGTCGTTGAGCTTCAGGATGGTGTCAATCCAGTCGAGAGCCCATGTGCGATCCTGCGTTGTGCCCAAAGCGTACAACGGGGCAAACTGAAGTCCGTTCTTCTCTCCGGCAATATTGAAGTGTTGGCCCCTACAGGCTTTCGTTGTGGCATACATCGACATGCCTTTGTCGAAGACAAAGATGCTGGCGTTCTCATAGCGCCGCATTTGCATGGCAAGCAGGGCAAGGGCCGTGGACTTGCCCGCGCCGGTTGGACCGAACATCATGGTGTGCCCTACGTCGCGGACATGAAGATTGAGCCGGAAGGGGCTGGAGCCGCTGGTCACGCAATGACAGAGCGGAGGGGAGTCCGGTGGGTACAGCGGGCATGGATTCGTGCTGGAACCCGTCCAGATGGTGCTGGAGGGCAGCAAGTCGGCCAAAGACTGCGTGGTAAGAATGGGACGGCGGATATTCTCGAAGCCGTGCCCCGGCAAAGACCCCAGAAAAGCCTCCATCGTATTGAGGGTTTCAATCCGGGCGGCAAAGCCCAGATTGAAAATGACCTTCTGAAGGCGAAGAGCCTCGTTTTCCACTTTGCGCCGGTCCTCATCCATAAGGACCACCACGCTAGTGTAATATCCTGCGGCGACATGCCCCCCTTGTACTTCGGCAAAGGCTTGTTCCGCATCGTTGTGCATGTCGGCGGCATCCTTGTTCACCCGGCCATTGAAGCGATTAAACACCACATCAACGATGTTTCGTTCTTTTTGTCCCCATTTTTTGCTGTACTTTTTGATATGCGACAGGGCTGTTTGCTGATCGAGGAAGATGAAACGGGTGGACCAGCGGTATTCGAGGTCAAGATCGGTGAGAGCCGAGAGCATTCCCGGATAAGAAGCGGACGGAAAACCTTCTATTGCGACCACCTGAATGAATTTCTTGCCCATTTTGGGAATGATGCCTCCCCAAAATTCCTGCCCCCCAAGCAGAGCGTCAAGATATGTGGGGCACGCGGGCAATTGGAGGGGATGCGTGATGCCGGTAATGCAAAAATTGAGATGTTGCAGAAAGTCGTCGTAGGTTTCCGTTTCACCGTCTTCCCTCATGTAGGAATGAGCTTGCAGCCTGTGGAGCTTCAGGACTGAGGAAAGACGCTCTTCCAGCGCCGTGATGTTTTTCGTAAACGTTTGAAGCAGGTTCTCATACTCTTTGGAGCGGGAGTCCGGCTTGCTGTCGTCATCGAACATGAGTTCGATCATTTTTCTTTCGGCCAGTAAGGGAGGAAGCCACGTCACCGTCAGTACGAAATGCCCCTCGTACATGACGCCGCGTTCCTCAAAAAAGCGACGGCGTTCCTCATCCACAGCCGCCGAAACGGTATCGGGGAAATGGGAAAGTTCCGGTTTCGGGTAGCGTGGAGCTGGATGACGGACGGCATCGACATGGATCATCCAGCCGTCGCCCATGCCCCGGAGGGCACGGTTGATGATGTCGGAAAAATATTCACGCTCCTCATTGGTACTGTAGTTGAGATCATGGCCCGTATAGGTCCATGCCGCCATAAGTGCGCCGGATTTACAGGCGATGATGCCGTTGTCCGCAAGCAGGCTGTAGTTGAGCAGATCGCAGACTCCGGCCTTTTTCGAGCGATAACGTTGGAGTTTTTGCAGTTTGCCCACTTTGTTTATCTGGCGGATAAGCTCGATAAAGAGCAGCAGGCCTACGCCGGAAATGCACCATATGATCAGTGTAAGGGCGTTCATCGGTATTCTCTCGTGTTCACCCGGAACGGCGTTGAACGGGGCGGGTAGTACGCCTGATAAGCCCGGTGCCGGATATAGACGAAACGCAGCAGAGGATCGGCTTTCGCCATGCGCCGGAAGAGCAGGAGGCTCAGTGTCCACAGAAGAACGGATGCAAAGGTGGCAACCCACTCCAAGGCTGTGGCAATGAGCGCAAAGGCGGCTATGCCTGAAATCATGATCATTTCCCGGTCACAGCCCAAAATGAGGTTCGGGCGGATCAAGGAGTGATGGAACGGAGTAAAGGCCATTTCGTCATACCCCCGCTGTGAGCAATGCACCCTTGCCGGTTACGACGCTGATCACGGTAGGCGCACCGATGAGAATGCAGACGCCGATGATGACAACGAGAAAAGCCCGCAAAAAGCCGTTCATGTCAGAACCCAAAACAAGCGCGGTCCCGCAGCCAATGATCCCTGCCAGGGCGAAGATGAAGGGAATAGGCCCCGTCAAGCTGGCCTGAATCTTTTCGAGGCCGGATTCATAAGGAAGGCCACCGCCCGCGCCCATCGTCGCCAGCGCATCCGGTGCGGCAAGAGCAAGGAGGGCAAAAACGGCGACAAGGAGCAACAATGGTTTGTTCATGATTGTATCCACCTGTATATGTTTTGTTTATGCAGCCTGAAGGTCGTAGTCCTGGATCTTGGAGGAGTACCCCTTGACCGTCAGAATTTCTTTGACCCGCCTTCCTTGCGGCGTCTGGGCGATGAACACGAGGCACTGGACGGCTTTCCCAATGACTTTTTCGATGTGGCGCGGAGGGTGGGGATTTCTCGACACCAGCTCACTCAAGCGCTCAAGCCCGTCTTTGGCCGAGTTTGCGTGAAGCGTAGAGATCCCTCCCGGATGGCCGGTATTCCATGCGGCGAGCAAGTCGAGCGCGATTCCGTCGCGGACTTCCCCGAAATGGATTCGCTTTGGCTTGAACCTCAAGCCCTGCTTGAGGCATTTCTCTGCGGGCACCTCATCCGTTGTGTGGAAAAAGACTACATTGAGGGCGGCACACTGGATTTCCCGTGTGTCTTCGATGATGATATGGCGCTCATTAGGAAACTGGCGCACCATTTCGGCAATGAGGGCGTTGGTGAAGGTCGTTTTCCCTGATCCGGTTCCTCCAACCACAAGAGTGTTTTGGTGTTCCGCAACGGCTCTGCACAGGGATTCCTTCTGGCGTTCCGTTATGATTCCTGACTTGAGGTATTCCTCCAGGGTGAAGACGCGGCTGGCCGGTTTGCGTATGGTGCAGGCAGGGCTAGACACAATGGGTGGTACTGCCCCGGAGAAACGGAATCCACCGGGATACTCCCCATCCAACTGCGGCTGTTCGTAAGAAACTGTTTTGTGGAGAATAGATGCGAGAAAGCGAAACATGGCGTCCAATTTGTAGGATTCCATCATTCCGATGCATTTCATGGGCTCACCGAAACGTTCTTGCCAGATGCGCCCGTCAGGGTTGACCATGACATCGCAGGTGAGAGGATCATCCAAGGCTTGGTTGATCACATCCCCGGCGCAGGAACGGATTTTGGCTTCCCAATCAGAGTATATTGAAGACATGAATATATTCCCCATCTAGTTTATTGAAGAAACATGCACAGCGCTTTTTTTGCATTCTTCAAACTGCGGCATAAGCGCCTCCCTGTTGGCGCAGCCAGCCGGCAAGACTCATTGGCGAGGCCGTGGAATCCAGATATTCACGGGCAAGGGGGACAAGTTGGCCAACGTCGAGCTTTTTCCCTTGTCCTGCCAAGTAGCGGAGGAACCCGGTGACGGGGACACGCTGGCGCTCCGGTTCGGGCCAGAGCGAGAGCAGCGTATCCACGTCGCCACCGGGTTGGAGGGGGGGCGTGGCTGAGAGTGTGGGGTTGATGAAGCGCTCATGGAGAGCTTTCACTTGGGCACGGTAGATTTCAGCCTGATGCCGTTCTTCAGGCGTCAGGACGGGGTCGGGATCGGGTTTGCCGAAGAGCTTCCCGAAGAAGCTCTTTTTCGGGCGCACGAGAGGGGCCTTTTCAAACTGGCGGGTATGGAGCCAGTTCGAGCATTCAGGCGGATAGCCGTTGAGCCAGCGGCTGTCGTTGAGCTTGTATTGCTCAACGATGCCGAGGAGCTTTTCGATGGGCGGCAGTTGCCTTGCGCGTCGCATCCGGCGATAGACGCGCAAGGCAAGCTGCCTGTTGTGGGGCATGGCCCAGGACGCGGCTTGAGGCCATGCGGCCCACAAGTTCTCGAACTCGTGCTCCGTTGGGCGGTGCAGTACGTGGGTTGTCTGTAGCGCACCAGTTCGAGACAAAGAGGAAAAATCCCCCCTCCCTTGTACCCTCTGGGTAGTTGGAGCTGACGAGGGGAATCCGGTACGGCTATGGCAGGAGGGGGAGGGAGCCGCCGGTTTCGGAAGGGGGGAAAGGGGGGTATCTTGATCTCTTTGATCTCTTATATAGGGCGAAAAATTTTCGTGTGCTTCCTGTAAGCCTTCATTCTTGGCGGTTGTACCGGAAATCTGCGTTTCATGCGTGGGAATGCCGAGCTTCCTGAGCAGGGCAAGCAGGCGGGGAGAGAGCAACAGGTAGTAGCTGTTGCGTCCCGTCTTCTCGTCCTTCTTGACGGCGATGTACTCTGCCTTGACGAGCTGTGCCGTATAATTCTGAACCGTGCGGGTAGACGATTTGCACAAGAGCGCCAGCGTGGTCTGGGATGGATAGCAGTGATCCTTGTCCCCACAGAACTCAAAGATGATCCCGTAAAGATAGGACGAGCCAATCGAAATGAGTTCATCGTGCTTGATGAAACGCGGCTGGTATTTATCCCGAACATGGAAAAAAAGACTCGTAGGAGAAAAAGTTCTCATATTTCCGCGACCTTGTTGGTTGCAGAAAAAAGAGTATAACAAAGCTCCCCTAGCTTGACGCCGGAAGTCAGTCGGGATAAAGTCGCTTCACGTTATTTGTTTCGACTTTTCCCGCTAAGGGACTTGAGGCCGGTGTCTGGCTGCAACCAGATGCCGGTCTTCTCTTTTTTCTTGGTTACTTCCCGCTAACTACCTTCTGTCGTTACACCGCAAGCCCGAATTTCGCACGGGCGGTCTGCACAAGAATTTCCTGCTGGCGCGGGCTGAACAGCCTCTGGCGGTATTCCAGGGCCGTTCTGTAAAACGCCCGTTCATCGGGGTTGTCGAGAGCCCGTTCCTCATCAAGGATGTCGTAGAATCGTCCCTTGATGGCGAGATCATTCGTGTTACAGAGCGGGGCAAAAAGCGGGTTTACGAGCGGATGCTGCTCCTCACGATTGCGAGGAGTGGCAGCTCTGTTCCTTTTCCGGCGCACACGCATACCATTCTCCTTTGTTTTCTATTTGGCTGACAGGTTGCTCGTCAGGGGTGGGCCACCCGGCCACCCGACGCAAGGCGTTTCGCTTTGTCAGTTTTTCAGCTTAAAGACTCGTAGATAACAGGATAAGCAGCGTTATTATATCGAGCGGTTCTAATTCCCGTAGGAGTAATATTTTGATGAGAAATGTCACAACAATGAAGCCCAATATGACTGGTGCCAATATCCTTATTATATACCCTATATTCCATAAATTTATATATGTTTCAGATAGAGTGAATGCAAGGAAGCAAAGCGAAATTGAAGCTGGTGTAAGATGTTTGATTTCAAATCCTGATAAATAGTTTTGTATTGTCTTTCTCATTGTTTTTCCTTTTTTGCTGAGATCGGTGTTGCCGATTTTTCCTTTGCTGATGCGAATGTTATTGCTGCATATCTTGTTTTGTTTTTTTCTTCATATGATCTGAGCAGGAGCAGATGGATCAGAATCAAAGAAAAGAGGATACCGAGCAGCAGACAGAAAATGCCACCCATAGGATTATCCTTGGTAAGATAGATGTACGGGGCCATCCATGTCATGGCCAGACAATAGCTCCAGCCGAGCGATTGGGCTAATCTGAAAATGGAAATTTTCATTGGGTATCCTTCATTTTAGTTTCATAGGGCCGTTTCGCGTTATTTCTCTTGGCTTTCTCACCGGGCAAGGCGCTTCCATGATTTTTTGGAGCCAGTTTTTGATGTTCAAGATTCCTTTTGATTGACGTTTCTTCGAAAATTTTCCAGCGTCGAACTGTATCAGGTACGCAGTAAGCTCATTTCCCACCCATCCATAGGATGGTAAAGCTGCATCACCCGAAAGCTTTTTAAAAATGCCTTGAAGAGCATGGCGCATATCCTCAAAGAACAGCTCATGGTCTTCCAGCCAGCTTTCGATGAAGCCAAGCCTTTCTGAAAAGGCGGGATTGTTTTTCAGCAAATAGACAATCTCACGATTTTCGGTCTGGAGTTTCGCAAGTTTCTCCCCACTGGTTCCACAAACCGCGATAAGCCCATCCAGACATTTTATGACAAGTCTGTTTTCTTCAGGCAGGGAACTGCCCGATTTGTCATCGACAATTTCCCAATGGAATTTGTTGACATCCGGGAATGTTTCCTTGAGAGCATCCACAATGGCGTCAAAAAATTTTCTGGAAGATTCAGCCTCTTTTATGAAAAGGATAAAACTTTGGCCAAGTGCCATGTGTTGCTCGTACAGGCAGCGAACAAGCTCCCTGTTTTCGGAAATCCTTTTTGGAATGCCCATCTTTCTGATCCCGGATTCCCGGCAGACATGCAGGACGCGGCTCAAAGCGTCTCTGGCCTCTTCTCTGGTCAGGACGTCGGCGCAGGTTTTGGGAGTAGTTGCTGGAACCATCTTTTTTCCTTCATCAGCGGATATTAGTCATCCATCGGGTTGTGATCGGAGGAACCATCGAGCCACATGAGTGCATCAAGAATGCCCTGTTCGTAGCTCATGCCGGGGTATCGGGTTCCTTGATCGACGCCCTCCTGAGCCCAGTTCATGAGGTCATAGATTTCTTCTGATTGGCGTTCTACTTCAAACCGTTCTACTTCAAACATTGCATTTCCTCTTTATCGGCGGACATGGCGTGAAAGGAAAAAGAAAACACGCCACGTCCGCCTTGCCCCGAAGGGCATTATTCGCGGAAGGGCCTATTCCGCGAAAGCCTGTTTGTCCCGCTCCATCGAAATGATGTAGTGGGCGTTTTCGTATTTGATGGTGCATGGGAGGCCGTCAATCTTGTCGATGAAGCGCTCCTGCAATGGTTTGGTTGCGAAGAATTCCGCGTCGTAGAGAATGCCGGGAGGCAGGTTCGTGATGAGCGGCATGGCTTCAACGGGGGAGAGTTCCACCCGGTGGTTGTCATTTCCCGTGACCATGTAGAAATAGCGTACCAGCTTTCCATCTTGGAACAGGACGTGCTCATTCGGAGAGAGAATGAGCATGAGCTTTCCCGAGGGCGAGTGGATTTTTTGCTCCTTCAAGGTGCGAAGCGGCATTCCGTAGGCCTCGTCTGGAGTGAGAAACATGATGTCGACCGGTTGCGTCGCGTAGGACTTGTACTCGGCGGACGCATCCGGGAACAGGAACATGCTGGAGCTGGGCTGGACGCCCAGACCAACGATGACGAGGGTCATGGTGGCCACGGGGAAGAAGCGTTTCATGATATTTCCTTATCAAGTTCATCGGTCATTATCTGTATGATGATCGTAAAAATCATGAATGTTCCTCCGAGCCAGCTTATTAGGAGGAAAAGTATCCAAAAGACCTCTCGGGATATTTCTATGTTGGATAGCCAATACCCCCCAAAGAGAAGAAGGGCACTCAAGGCGGCACTGAGCAGCAGAAACCAAATTCCTCTTCTCTCTTTTCTTCTCCCCTGAATGTGAAGTCTGAAAGATTGCAGTAGCGCGAGGCCAAGTAGTGGCAGGCTAAACCTCGGCGGCAGAGTTTTTCGATCAAAAGGGACAGGGACAAAATCTCTGGGGGCGTCGATTCTCCCAATCGCTCGATTCTGATTCCAACAAATTCGTTCAGAAATGTTGATTCGGAGAAAGATTTCTCCCTTGGGGTGAAGAACGTAACGAACTTTGAGAGGAAGGTATGGTTTCAAAGAGGCTCTATGGAACCGTGCCAGTGGAGCCGAAGAGTGCAGCCGGAGGAAGAAAGAGAGGTCACGCATGTGGGAACCTCCTCATCCACCAGTTGGCGAAGTTTACGTAGAGAGGACGACAGAAGTCGGAATGAGCCAAACCGACAGCTATGAATGTCTGAGGAATGAGTGAAATCAGCATCCAGCGGAGATCGGTTATGAGCGTCCCCACAAGCAAGGAAAGCGGGATCAGAAGGGCAAGCCCGAAGAGCAGCCGTGCAACGTCAATAATGAAGCGCAGCCTCAGATCCCTGCGCCTATTCGCGCAATACAACATGACCCCGGCGAAAGGTCTGGCGCAACGAACCACCAGTGGACGGATCGGCCTGAAGGCGTGGTGCGCGGGCCGGAATGGAGGCGCGTACATCATGCGGATGCCGATCTTTTTGGCGATAAAGGGGTGGAGGTTCGGATAGGGTCTCATGGTCTGTGCTCTTTCTGTCGCCTTTCAGGTCATATATTGACAAACTGGAAAATCTGGATAAAGATTTCAATAAAACATATTGAAAATATTCATTTTTTGGAAAGTGTACCTTACCTCGGACAGCCCCGATATGACAGGGAGTATAGACCTTAAAAAAGGGTGTTACGCCTTCCAAGCGTAACACCCTTGTATATCTGTCTAAAAAGTTTTTAATTCCAGCGTTATACTACTTACTCCAGAAAGGTTCCCCCTCCCCTCCCCAATAGTTCTCTATACTCCCCAATTACTTCTGCTGCTCCTTCAAGAGCTTCAGGTACTTGTCGGTTGCATACTTGCCGTCGGCAACCTTGGCGGCTTCATCGGCGGTGATGCGGCCCACGCCCGAGAAGAAGGCGGCGATGTCGGACTGGTGGAGCTGCGCCTGGCTCGGGCCCTTGGAGTCGTCGAAGATGGCGAGCTGTTCGTCGATGTTGCTGAGAGGATGCGTCTCAAGGTCGAGCAGGGCCTGATTGTAGTTGTATTCCTTGCCCACGAATTCCAGATAGAACTTCTGGTATTCCTCGACGAACTGCTTGGGCGGCGTATTCTTCATGAGATCCACGGCGCGCATGTACACGCTGAGGAACTTCGCGGCCACGTCCGGATGGGCTTCGGCATACTTGGTGTCGGCGATGAGCACGATGGGGTTGGACTTCTTGCAGTGCACGATGTCGCCCGCGAAGACCACGCCGCCCTTTTCCTGGACGATGAAGGTGTGCGGGGCCCAGATGGCGATGCCGTCGCCGATGTTGTTTTCAAACGCGCCCACGACCTGCGACTGGTCCATGTTCTTGATGACGACGTCGCTGTCCTTGAGGCCGAGGACGTGGAGCCACGTGCTGAGGGCATAGTGCGACGAGGTCAGCGTGGTGGCGAGGAAGGTCTTGCCGCGCACGGTCTCGGGGCTGCCGTACACTTCGGGGTAGTCCTTGTTCCAGCCCTTGACCTTGGCGATGGGGCTGTCGGCGCGGACGACGACGGAGGTGCAGAGCGCGGCCTCGTTGTTGGCCTGCGCGATGATGGAGGTGCCGTAGCGCAGGTTGCCGAGCATGGCGGGCAGGGCGCCCACGGCGGCGAAACGCCATTCCCCGGCGGGCAGGGCGTTGAGGATGTCCGGGCCGGAGTTGAACAGCTTCATCTCGATGTCGAGCCCGGCTTCCTTGTCCCAGCCCTTTTCCTTGGCGTACCACATCAGGAAGGTTTCGTGCTCGTCCAGCCACGCGGTGGGGACTTTGACGAGATCAGCCGAGAAGGCGCTGCCTACGGTCAGGTTCAGCACGCAAAGGGCCGCGGCCATGATGCCTAAAAAGCGCTTCCACATAAGGAACTCCTTGTTCATGGGGGACGCTTCCCATTCGCGGGGCGTCCTTTTTTCGGCAAGAGGGTTGTCTCACGATGAAAACCTGACTCTTCAAACGCTTCAAAACATTCGCCCATTCCTTTTCAGGGGAACAAGGGGGCCGCCGCGCCCGTTGCGGGGGATGCGGCGCGGCGGCCTCTAGAGGGATTCGTAACGCCGCATGATCCCGCGCACCTCGTCGAGCGGCAGCGCGTACATGCGCCGCCCGAGGATGCCGTCCGTGTCCGTCGCCGCGCACAGGGCGTTGACGATGGCCTCGTGCGTGGCTTCGACCGTGGCCCTGAAGAGGGGGTCCATGCACCCGTGCGAGAGGGTGCGCACGGTATGCTCCCGGGGGCCGCCCCCGGCGTTGCTGCCAAGCCGGTTGGCGGTGGAAAAGGCGATGAAAATGTCTCCCGATCCGTCGAAGGCGAGGCCCCCGGTGCGCCCGAGGCCGAGCCCGGCGCGGCGGGCCAGCCGCTTGCACTGGTCCGGGGTGAGCGGGGCGTCCGTGGCGACGACGATGATGATCGAGCCGTCCTCTTTGGGCGTGGGCTGGAGCGCCTGTTCCTTGCCGGGGATGCGCGAGGTGGGGATATGCCTGCCCACGGGCACGCCGTTGATGAGCAGATCCTCGCGCTTGCCGTAGTTGCCCTGGATGAGCACGCCCACGGTGTAGCCGCCGAGCTCCTCGGGGAGCACGCGGGAACTGGTCCCGATGCCGCCCTTGAATTCATGGAGGATCATGCCGGTGCCGCCGCCGACGCAGCCTTCCTCCACCGGGCCGGACGCCGCCGAATCGAGCGCGGCGCACAAATGCTCGGGCCGCACGTGCATCCCGTTGATGTCGGAAAGCCAGCCGTCCCACGTCTCGCCCACGACCGGAAGCATCCAGTACGAGGAGCCGTCGGTCTTCCGGAGGCGGGCGTAATAGCCGATCATGGCGTCGCGCACGATGCCGAGGCTGTGCGTGTTGGTCAGGGCGATGGGCGTGGTGAGCAGGCCCGATTCCTCGATCCAGTGGCAACCGGAAAGCTCGCCGTTCCCGTTCAGGCTGAACACACCGGCATACATGGCGTTTTCCACGATATCCCCGGCGGGGAGGACAACGGTGACGCCCGTACGGGCGATGCCTTCGACGGGGCCGGCCCCGTCCTTGATGACGGTGGAATGCCCCACGCGCACGCCCTTGACGTCGGTGACGGCGTTGTATTCCCCGCAGGGGAATCCGCCGATGCGCGCGATGTCTCTGATTCTCATGACTCGGTTCCTTGCTGCCAGTTGAACGACCAATGGACCTGCGTGACGTAGCGGGAAAGCTCTTCGGCGGTTCCGGATTCGAACAGCTCGATGATCCGGTCGTGCTCGGCGTGGTTGACCGCGCAGAACGCCTTGCCCCAGTCCCTCAGGGAGAACTGGAACAGCCGGAGCCGGTTGATGCGCAGGAGCTTCTTGAGGAGGGAGCTGGTTTCCAGCTCAAGGTACGTTTCATGGAAGGCCAGATTGATGCGGTTGTACTCGTCGTTGGAAATGTCCTGGGTGCCGGGGTACATCCGGGCGTTGAGATCCTTCAGGCGGGCAACGTGCTCCGGCGTTACGCGGGGGAACACGTTGCGGATGACCTGCCCGTCAAGCACGCCGCACACCTCGTAAATCTCGCGCTTCTCCTCTTCGGAGAGGGCATTCACCATGACCCCGCGCTGCGGATAGAGGGTAACGAAGCCTTCCGCCTGAAGTTCCAACAGGGCGTCGCGCAGCGGCGTCTTGCTGATATTGAGGGTCTCGGCCAGCTTGTTGAGGCTGATGGTCTCGCCGGGGGCGATGACCCCCTGCTGGAGATCCGAGAGGATCCGCTCGTAAACAGCCGTCCTCAAAAGGCCGGGATTCGTATTCAGTGTGATCATGCTGGTGTTCCTTACTGTTGAGATACTAGTATACTAATATATTACTCGGCACAAGGCTTGCGTTCCTTTTTTCCCAAAATATTTTTGGATTTCCCATCCATCTCTGTTTTTTGATGAAAAAACAGCTTCCTTGTCCACGGCCTTCCCCGGAAAACGCGAAAACCCCGCGAGAGGCGGGGCTTTCGGCTGGATCGGCTGGATTTCCTTGGGCGGTTTCCTGTCGGATCTTTCGGAAAAGGAGCCGGCGATATCCCAACGTCAAAACCTTCATGCCGGGCCAGGGGGCGCCCCTTGCGGAGTGCAGAGGCGGAGCCTCTGCCGGGGTATGGGGCACCCGTCCGAACGGACGGCAAAACGGGCCTCCCCGCTAGTGCGCGAACAGCGGCGCGACGTCCGGGCTGCGGAGTATCCGGGCGCAGGCGCTTTCCGCGTCGCGCAGGCATTCCCCGAGGTCGAGGGTCGCATACTTCCCGTCCCGGTACAGGAAAACGCCGTCGACCATGGTCGCCTCCACGTTCTCGTGCGTGGCCTGATAGACCACCTGCGCCACCGGGTCGCGCCCGATGCGGGGAGCCATGTTCAGCCTGTCCGGGTTGATGACGGCAAGGTCGGCCTTCTTGCCGGGTTCGAGGGAGCCGAGCTCATCCTCCTGCCCCAGAGCCCGCGCACCGCCGAGGGTGGCCATTTCCAGCGCCTGAAGCGGGGACAGGGCCGTGGGGCGGTTGGTGCGCACCTTCTGGAGGATGCCCGCCTGCCGCAGCTCCACGAGCGCGTCCATATGGTTGTGGGCCCCGTCGAGCCCGAGCGCCACACGGCACCCGGCGGCAAGCATCTCGTCGATGCGGGCGATGCCGGACGCAAGCTTCATATTGGAGGACGGGCAGTGCACGGCATGGGTGCCCGTGTCCGCGAGGATGCGGATCTCGTCGTCGTCGATCCAGATGCAGTGGGCGAGGATCACGTCCTCCCCGGTGTAGCCGATGGAGTGCAGGTAGCGGAGGTTGCGCATGTGGACGAGGCTTTCCACATAGGCGCACTCGCCCTTGTTCTCGGAGGCGTGGGTGTGCAGGCGCACGCCGTTGGCCCTCGCCATGTCCCGGGTGCGCGTGAGGAGCGTTTCCGTGCACGAGGGCACGAAGCGCGGCGCGAAGGCGTAACGGAGCCTGCCCCCCGCGCTCATGTGCCAGCGGTTCATGAGCCGTTCGCTTTCGCGGAGGCAGGTTTCGGTATCCTCCATGAGCGCGGCGGGAACGTCCGTGCCGCCCAGATCGAGCATGCACTTGCCGAACAGCCCGCGCATCCCCACGTCGCGCATGGTTTCGAAAATGGCGTCCTGACAATGGGCCGTGCCCATGTCGATGAAGGCCGTGACCCCGCTGCGCAGCCCTTCGGCGGCGGCGAGGCGGGCGGCCGCCGCGTTGGTTTCGGGCGTGTGCGCGCCTTCGAGGGGCCAGATGCGGCGCTGGAGCCAGTCCATGAGTTCCATTTCGTCGGCCAGCCCCCGGAACAGCGACTGCGTGACGTGCATATGGCTCTGGATGAGGCCCGGGATGACGATGCGCCCGGAAAGGTCGACCCGTTCCGCGCCGGCGTTTTCCGGGCGTCCGGCCAGCCCCGGCCCCATGTCCGCGATGATGCCGTTTTCGATGAGTATGTCCGTGTCCAGGACGTCCCGCGCGGGGTTCATGGTGATGACGGTTGCGTTGGCGAGCAGTGTGCGCATGTGTTTTCTCCTGTCGTGGATCGTGGCGTCACGTTGTGGTTGGCTGGTCTGATGAGTGGTGGTGGGGGATGCCCGGAGGCAGGAACTCAAGGCTCCCTCCCCGGATCCGCCGTACGGCGCCCCTCCCGCAAAAATTCCGGCTGGCGGGGAGTGCGGAAGGGGGCGGGGAGGACGCTTCCGGGGGGCCCTTACTCCGCATACTATGCCGTATCGTGTGATAACGGAATGTGCGTTCCGTTGCCATGCGGGGCCGGGCCCGCCCGTTTCCCGTGTTGGCATTCTGAGGCCGCCGCGCCCTTTTTCAGCTTGCGGCCCATCGCCTCCGCCGTGTACCGTGTGGTTATTCTTTCAGGATCGCTTGCGGCAAGCTCTCCGGAGCCGCAAGCCGGGGGTTCGGCGTTGTGTTGGCTTTTTGAACGGCTTTCACGTGTTATCCTCAAGGAGTTCCTTATGCGGTGCATTGAAAAGACGCTGTACACGAATGGGCGGATCGTCACGATGGACGCCGCCGGGACCGTCGCCGAGGCGGTGCTTGTGGCCGGGAACGTCATCGAGGCCGTGGGCTCGAAGGACGGGCTGGCGGCGCTGGCCGGGCCCGGCTGCCGGACCGTCGACCTCAAGGGCGCGTCCCTCTACCCCGGCTTCATCGACACGCACAGCCACGCTTCGCTGTACGCCATGTGGAAAACGCACTGCCGCTGTCCGGGCATCGCGCACCTCGAGGACGTGTACCCCCTGATCCGCAAGCAGGCCGAACGGGTGCGGGACGGCGACGGGATCGTGGTCTACAATTTCGACGATACCGACATCCCGGAGCGGCGCGGCCCGACCAAGCGGGAGCTCGACGCGGTGATGCCCGACCGGCCCGTGCTGGTCTTCCACATTTCGGGGCATACCTGCTACGCCAACTCGAAGGCGCTGGAACGCATCGGCGTCAACCCGGACGCGCCTTTCGACGACGTGAACGTGTTCCTCGGCAAGGACGGCCTGCCCAACGGGTACATCGCGGAAGAGATGGCCTTCAAAGCCATGGGCGAACTCATGCCCGCGCTGGATCAGGAACGCCACAAGGCCCTCGTCCGCGAGTGCGTGGCGGAGTACAACGCACAGGGCTTCACCTCCGCGCACGACTCGGCGGTGGGCATCGGCAACCTGAGCGCCGAAACCGTGTACCGCACCTATAACCAGCTGTACGAATCCGGCGAGCTGAACATGCGCGTCTATCTGGCGACGATGGAGCAGCCTTTCCGCAGGCTGGAGCCCACGGGCCTCCTTGACGGGCCGGGCAACCGCTTCGTGCAGTACTCGGCGGTCAAGACGCTTGCGGACGGCTCCATCCAGGCCGGGACCGCCGCCATCCCCGAAGGGTATTTCTTCGACCCCTCGCTCAGGCCGGGCATCATCGGCACGCAGGACTACTGGGACGAGATGGTCTACCACTGGCATTCGCGGGGCCGCCAGCTTTCCATCCACTGCAACGGCGTCGGGGCCATCGAAACCATCGTCACGGCGGTGGAACGGGCGCAGGCCCGCTGCCCCCGCAAGGACGCCCGGCATCTGATCATCCATTGCCAGATGGCGACCGACGAGCACGTCCGGCGCATGAAGGAGGCGGGCATCCTGCCCTCGTTCTACGGGCTGCACGTCTGGAACTGGGGCGACCGGCACCGGGACATCTTCCTCGGCCCGGATCGGGCGGCGCGCCTTGATCCCGCCGGAAGCGCGGTGCGGGAGGGGCTGCCTTTCTCGCTCCACGCCGACACGCCGGTGCTGCCGCAGATGACCATGCTCTCCATCCATACCGCCGTGAACCGCGAAACCAAGGGCGGCGCGGTGCTCGGCCCGGATCAGCGCATCTCCACGCTGGAGGCCGTGCGCGCCTACACCTCCTACGCGGCGCTGTTCAGCCACAGCGAGGCGTGGCGGGGCACCATCGAGCCCGGCAAGGTCGCGGACTTCGTGATCCCCTCGGAAGACATTCTGGAAGCCCCGGCCGGGCGGCTCAAGGGCATCGCCTTCGCCGCGGTCATCGTGGACAACAGGGTCGTGCACGGGCAGCTTCCTTAAAGCGGAAAACGGGGAAAATAGGGAAAGAGGGAAACCTTTCAGAGGAAAGGCATTTCCCTCCCTTCCCCAAACCTGCCGGATCGGAGCCCATCCCACCCATTTTCAAAGATTTTTGACTTTATCGAATCCCTGTTCGCAGTATTCCCCGATTTCTTTTGAATCGGGGCGGCACATCGGAAAACGGACGCCCTCCGCATTGGAGGGGGCGTCCGTTTTTTGCGAGGGGGAAAGGGTGGTGTGCGGCCCCGCCCTTTTCATGGGGGCCGCGCGGGGGACGGGATTCTCAGCGCAGCCTGTTTTTCTCGTATTGCGGGCCGATGACCTTCATATACAGCACGGCGGAGAAGAACAGCATGATCAGGCCGAGGATGAACGCGTCGTCGAAGCTGGATATTTCCGCGATGAGCCCGCCGAGGAGCACGGCCGCGCCGATGCCCACGTCCCACGCGATGAGGTAGGTGGCGTTGGCCGTGCCGCGCCGGGTGGGTTCGGCAAGGTTGATGAACAGGGTCTGGTAGGAGGGCGACATCATCCCGAAGCCGAGCCCGAAGGCCACGGCTGAGCCGAAGAACACGGTTTCCGTGGGCACGAAGAGGAAGAGCAGGGAGGCCAGCAGGATGGTGCCCTTGCCGCCGAGGATGAGGCGGCCGATGTAGCCCTTGTCGATCATGCCGCCCGCGAAAAGGCGGCTGAGGATGAGCCCGAGGGACATGAGCAGGAAGAAGTAGCCGGGGTTCGCCATGACGTGGCGCTCCCGGGCGAAGACGGACAGGTAGTTGACGAGCAGCCCGTACACGAAGGCCATGAGCACCAGCCCGATGAAGGCATAGGTGCCTTTTTTCAGGAAAAAGCGATCCAGCGAGATTTTTTCGCCGCGGCTGGCGGTCACGCGCTGCTTTTTGACCAGCAGGCCGAGCAGGATGCCGCCCGCCGCGCAGCCCATCGCGGTGATGAACACGGCGTCGTATGATCCGGCCTCAAGGACGAGCATACCGATCATGGGGCCGAGGGCCATAGCGAGCGATCCCATCATCCCGTACAGGCCGATGCCCGTGCCGAGCTTGGCGATGGGGATGACGTCGACGGCGAGGGTGGCGGCGGAGGTGGAAAGCGCGCCGAAGCTCATGCCGTGCAGTGCCCGGACGATGCCCACGAGCGCCAGCGCGTTGAACAGCAGGTATCCCTCAAACTGGGCGGCGAACAGGATACCGCAGACGAGGAACAGTATCTTGCGCGGGAACTGGTCCGCCAGAAAGCCGGAAAGGGGGCGCATGACCAGCGCGCCGATCATGTACGCGGAGAGGATGATGCCCACGACGGATTTGGAGGCGTGCAGGCCGTCGAGCAAGTAGATCGGCAGGACGGGCACCATCATGAAGCTGGCGATGAAGAACAGCAGGTTCGCGGAACAAACGGCAATAAAGCTCGGCGTGAACAACGCCTCTTTGGGACAAAGGCGACGGCGCATCAGGGCTCCTTTGTGTTGTCCGCGAAAGGCGGAAAGCCCTCCCGGACTCTCCGGCCTGGCAACGCGCCAGCCGTGAAGGGATCTGCGGCCCCCCCCGGAGGCGGCCTGCGATGACGTTACGTGTTTTGAAACGGAGCCGCAAGGCCGCAAAAAGGCGGGCGCAACCCGCCATAATCCGGCGTAAAACCTAGTTCGGCGTCGACAAAGGACATTCTCCTTGAAGGCGTTGGATGGCGATTTTTCGAGGTGTGTGGAACATGCCGTTCAGCCCCGGCAAAGCGGTGCTCTGGAGGGCGAAACCCCTCCCCCATGCCCGGCAGCATGGGGGAGGGGCCCGCTGGAGCTGGCTCTGAGCCGGGCGTCAGTCCTTGGCCCGGTAGGTATGCAGCAGGTCCTTGCCGTCCTCGCGGATGATCTTCAACCAGCAGGCCGTGAGGAGGAGGGAGGGGAGCGCCATGAGCGCGCCGGAGAAGTTGCCGAAAATCTTCGCCACCTCAAGGCCGCCCATGGCCAGCAGCCCGAGCGCCAGCAGGCCCTGCGCCACGGCCCAGAACGTGCAGTGATAGCGGTGGGGGTCCGCGTCCACGGGCATCCTTCGGGTTGCGGTGGCGGCGACCACGTAGCAGCCGGAATTGACCGTGGTGGCGAGGAAAATCGTGGAGAAGGCGCAGTAGATCAGCATGACGACCTTGCTGAACGGCAGCGTGTCGATGACGGCCATCATGGCGGCGGGCGCGCCCTGCGTCTTGAGGATGGATACGGCGTCGATGATGCCGTGGTATTGCGCCCACAGGGTATAGGAGCCGAACACGCCGTGGATCATGAAGCCGCCCGCCACCGTGCCGAACATCCCCCAGCCGATGACCTCGCGGACGGTGCGCCCCCGTGAGATGCGGGCGATGAACAGGCCCATGAACGGCCCGTACCCCGCCCAGAACAGGGCGTAGAAGATGGTCCAGTCGCGCGGGAAGGAGCCTTCGGAGAACGGGTTTGTCCAGAAGGTCATGTTCCAGAAGTTGCCGAGCATCTTGCCCACGGCGTTGGTGAAGATGTCGAACAGCGAGGACGTGGGGCCGACCAGCGCGCCGTAGGCCACCATGGCGAGCGCGATGACCACGTTGATGTCGCTGAGCCGCTTGATGCCCTTTTTGAGGCCGAGGTACACGGTGACGCCGGCCAGCAGGGCGCTCACGAACAGGATCGCTATCTCAAGCCCGAACGAGGGCGTGATGCCGAACACCCGCGCCAGCGCGGCCTCCACCGTAGGCAGGGAGATGCACATGGTCACGGCGGTACAGAACAGCAGGCCGAGGATGAAGAACACGTCCACGCGGGCGTAGGCCCCGTATGAATCGACGGGGACACCAAGCGGGCGTTGCGGGAAACCGTGTTCCCGTACTGGACGAGATTTCCGAAAACGCGGTTCCTCAGGCCGGGCTGTGAAGCTGGTCCAACGAGAACTTTGTCTGCGACTTGTCCATCAAGAGCCAGAGCGGAGGGGGCTACACCTGCCCCGGCTACGACATCATCCTGCTGTCCAAGGGGTTCGGCGGCGTCATGGCGGAAGCCTCGCGGCCTGTTCGCCCGGCATCCCTGAGGACATCGGCAAAATCCGTTTCTACGAGGTCATGCTCCTCACCTGCGAAGGCGCGCTCCGCTAGCCGAATGCTATGCGGACTACGCCCTCGAACTCGCGGCGGGCGAAGCCGATCCCCGCCGCCGGGCCGAACTGGAATGCATCACCCGCGTCTGCCGCAACGCGCCTGCCAATCCGTCCTCTTCGTTTCATGAGGCGCTGCAATCCGTGTGGTTCGTGGAATCGTTGTTCACGCTGGAGGAAAACCAGACGGGGAGCTCCCTCGGACGCGCCGACCAGTACCTGTATCCGCTCTACCGGCACGGCATCGACAACGGCGTGATCACCGAGGCCGAGGCGTCCGAGCTGCTGTGCTGCTGGCTCATCCATGTATTTCGCGGGCTACCAGCTTTCATCAATCTGGTGGTCGGCGGGCAGAAGCGGCACGGAGGTGATGGCTGCAACGGGCTGACCTACATGATCATGGATGCCTCCAAGGATCTCGGCCTGTACCAGCCCGCGCTGGCGACGCGCATCCACAACGCTTCGCCCCAGAAATACCTCAAGAAGATCGTCGAGGTCATCAAATCCGGCATAGGCTTCCAGGCCTGCCACTTCGACGACATGCACATCAAGCACATGGACGACGAGGCCCACCGGCGGCTCACGGGCGCGTGCAGCCGGCGGATTCTGGACAACCTGCGCGTGCTGTTCCGCATGGGTAAAAAGGTTCTGATCCGAATGCCGCTGCTCCCCGGCCTGAACGACGATCCCGCCGGGCTGGAGGCGGCTTTCGCCATGCTGCGGGAGGAAGCGGCACAAGGGGCCGACATCGCGGGCGCGGAACTGCTGCCCTAACCGCTATGGGGAGGGCAAGTACCGCCAGCTCGGACAGGCGTACACTTGCGGAAAACCCTATCCGGAGGAGCGTCTGGAGGAACTCAAGGCCTTTCTCGCGGCCCGGGGCACGGAGGGATTGCCCTTGCGGCTTATCCGGAACGCGTGAGTCTGTGCTGGAACACGCTGAAATTTTTACAAGGGAGGAAAAACGTGGGGAGTCTCCAGAAACGTTTTCCCTCCCTTCCCCAATATTGCCTTAAACCATGATCCCGCCGGGGGTGAATGTGGCCGAAGCGGACACCGCCACGGACGGCAGGGCGTCGATGCGCGCTTTCCAGTGGATGAGCTGGGCAAGGAACGCATTGATGGCGGCTTCGAAGTCCGGATAGTCCGTGAAGGCGTCAAACCGCTTCCAGAGCACGATTTCCCCGGTGCGTTCCCAGACGGAGAGCGCGCCGCCGTCCGTCTCGGCCCCGAGGAACGAGGCAGTGAGCAGGATGCGGAGATTGTCGGGATTGGACAGGCAGCCCCCGTCCCCTGCGATCCCGTGCAGGATGACGGCATTGCCGTCCCGCTCGATGGTCACGTCGTGCTCCCCGTCGAAACGCAGGGTGCAGCGGCCTTCGTCGAGAGTCAGTTCGAGTCCGCAGGCTTTTCCGAGATCTTCAATAAGTGATGCCAGTTCCATAATCTTTCCTTATACGGCTGTGGGAGTGTCGTACCCGCGCCCCTCGGTGGAAGGGCGCGGGGAGGGAGGTTCATTATGCCAACGGATCGAGGTAGTACCGGGTGAGCAGGGGGAACATGTCCGGATGGGCGCGGATCTTGCCTTCCACGAAGGCGAGGAAATCTTCTTCCGCGTCAAGGGCGAGCTGCCCGGCCACGGCTTCGGACGCCGCGCGCTGGACATGCACCATGTCCTCGGCTTCCCCGGCCTGAATGAGCTTCATGCGCAGATCGCGGGTTTGCGTCAGAGGGTCGGTCATGCGTGCGAGCAGGTCGGCTTCCTCATGCAGAGCTTGGCGCAGATTCTGGTACTCGGGGACAAGGGCCTTGGGGCCTTCCTGCTCCCCGCCGCGCAGGAACGGGAAATACTTGAAGTCGAATTCCGTCACCCGCCCGATGTCCAGCGAGTCCGCAGCGTTGAGGAGCATGGATTCCAGCGTGGGGCTGGCGTGCCCGACGATGGCGGCGGTGAATTCGCGCTCGTAGTCGTCCCCGAACGTGTCCGCCCCGAAACGCTCGTGCATCTTCTCAAGGGCCAGCCGGGCGCTTTCGGCTTCCTGCTCGGGCGTGTCCGCGCCGTTGCGCTCGCGCCCGGCGTCGTGCCCGGCTATGCCGCACAGGAGCGCCGTCCTGTCCACGGTATGCCCCATTTCCTCCATGAGCCCCGCCATCGTCGACGCGAAAATGAAGGCCCGGCAGATGTGCCCGCGCCCGTGATAGGCCGCCCCGTGATCAAACGCGCCGGGGCGCTCGTGATCGTGATAGATCGGCAGCATGGACAGCAGGAAATCGCGGTGCTGCGCCGGGGTCGCGGCCAGCTTGCCCGCTTGGGCGGGCGGGAAGGCCGGACGGGCGGGGAACGAGGCGTCGAGGGTGTCCGCAAGGCCCGGCAGGGCGGCGCGCAGACGGCCTCGGTCGGCCTGCGGGATGAGGGACAGTTCCCCGGCAAAGGCCGCCGGGGGTTCCGCCCTGCCGCCGAGCGCGGCGCGCAGGCCGGACTGGAAGGCATTGAAGGCCAGCGCGTCACGGAATCCGGCATCTTGCGGGAAACCGCGTTCGGCATCCCCGAGCCGGAGGAGCACGCCGGAAAGCCCCCGCATGGCGGGACCGTTCAGCCGCTCGGCGACCAGGCCGGACACCTCGGGCGAGGCGTCGCGCATCAGGGAAAAGGCCAGCCCGCCGAACGCCTGCAGCAGCCTACCTTCGCCCGCGGCATCGCGCTCCTCTCCAGGCATCGCGTCGAACGAACGGCGGAACGAGGCCGCCGCGCCGCCGAATCGCGTGAGCATCGCCTCATCATCCAGCGGTTCGCCTTCCGCAGGGGCTAGGCCGTTCAGAACCCCGGCCCCCTGAAGCGCGGCGGAGGCCAGCGCCCGGAACGCCTGCCCGCTCATGGGCGGATGCCCCATGACGAAATCCCTGAGCGTCGCCCGCTGCGCGGGGTCAGCCGTCAATTCTTCAATGGCGGCAAGGGAATCGAGGCGCCCTTTGCCCATCACGTCAGATACGGCCTGCCACATGGCGTCTTGCAGCACGTCATCCTCCGTGTGCTGCCCTCTCAGGGGAACATGCCGGTATTGTTCTACATAGGCGGCAAAGGCTTCGCGGACGTTTTGCGCGTCCCCGCCCGCTACGAGGGGCACGGTGCCGAGGATGCGGGAAACCGCCGCTCCGCCGGGGCGTATACTGAGCATCTGGCTGATGAACGCCTGAAGCCCGGCGTCGTCCTGCTGCACATCGTGGAGCTTCGCGTCGATGCGGGCTTGATCGAGGTGCGCGGCGTAGAACGCGCGCTCTTCGGACCTGACGGTATTTTTGAGATCCAGCTCCGGAATCTGCTCTTCAATGCGCACAGGGATAACCGCGCCGCCGAGCTGTTCCCGGATGGCGGCAAGTTCGGCCCGCTGCTCCGCCGAAAAAGCGTCCATGTCCGCGGCGGCGGGCTGCTTGCCGCCGAGCACGGCGACCACGGCATTGAACCATGCCTTTTGAGCCTGCGGGAGCTGATCGAGCCCGAATTCCTTGTTGATGACGATTTCCGCCACATCCCGGGCGAAAACGATGGGGCCGTGCACTTGTGCTTCGATGTAGTTGCATTCGCTGGCGACGCGGCCCATGCCGTGCTGCTGCCTGTCCAGCGCGGCGCGCGCGAGGCTGACGGCGTCCATGTCGCCCAGCTCGGGCAGCAGGGTTTCGAGGCTGTCGAAAGAGGCCATTGCCTTGCGCGTGGACTGGGTATCCTTGAAAACCTTGATGAACAGCCCGGCGAGGGCGCTGTTTTCGTCGTCCTCGAGCCCGAACAGCTGGAACTCGTTCTTGAACAGGTCCGCCCGGAATTCCCCCTTGGCGGCCATGCCGTCGAATATCGCGTCGAGGCGCCGGCGGAGCTCGCTCCCTTCGGTCATCAGATCGAGCTTATGCGCCTCGCTGATGCCGGGGGAACCCGGAAGCAGGTCAAGGACGGCCTGACGCCCCGCTTCGGTATAGCGCAGGCGCAGCGCGACGAAGGTATCGTCCACGGTGTAGGTGGCGCGCCGGGCGACTTCGGGCTTGAGGTGCAGGGCCACGGTGCCGTAGGTGGGGGCCGCCCCGGTGCGCTGGCGCAGGAGGTTGAGCGCGGCGTAGGTGGGGCGCTCGTTGGCTACCGCCGGGCGGTCCTCGCTCAGTTCGGGGAACAGCCCCCGCTCCACGTTGTCGCGTTTCTGGATGTAGCCCGCGCCTTTCACGTCGATGGCGGCCTGACGGCTGGCCTCGTCGGGCGCGGCTTCGATGGAGTGGAAAATGTGCTCCCACGCCCCCCCTGCCTTGAGCAGGGGCTTGGGCCCGTTCATGCCGAACAGGAAGCCGAGATCCACGTTGATGGTCAGCCCGGCGGAGCGGAGCACGTCCCCGAACTGCCTTGCGTCGATGTTTCCGAGGTTGCGGCGGCTGGCCATATCGGCGACGAGCCCGCCCACCCGTTCCCGGCGCGCGGAGCTGTCGATGGCCACGTCCATGAGCACGTGCATACTCACGGCGCTCATGTCCGCCGGGGCCTCGTGGGGCCGGGCGGCGCCCATGCCTTCGATGCCCGCGCCGTACTGGGCGGAGAGGGGGGGGATCTGTCCGGGCTGCGCGAGGCCCTGCGCGATGATGATGCGGTTGCTCGCCTCTTTGGTGACGAGCGCTTCGAGGCTGAACAGGTTGGCGGCCGCGGCCATGACGTCCTCATTGCGCGGATTGGCGCTCATTTCGGCTTGCAGCGCCCGCTTGAGCAGGCTCATTTCCGGGGAAAGGAACTGCTGGTAGGCGTTGAGGAGTTCCGTATTGGAAAGGCTTTCCACCTCGGGCGCGAAGGCGGCGATCACGGCGTCGTCCATCGTGCCGCGTATTTCTCCCAGCGTGCCCAGCCGGTTGAGGTGGGTCTGCATGGACTTGGCCGCGTTGAGGAGGGCCTTCGCGTCCAGCTTGCCGTCCGGAGAGGCCAGCGAACGGAGGGCAAGGGCGGCGTTTTCACGCGCACCGGTTTTGGCGTTGACCACTTTGGTGGCGGTTCTGAACCCGGCGAAGGGAATTTTGTTGCCTTTGATGGCGTCAAGGCGGACGGGCGGATTGGTTCCAAGCTGCACGCTGTGAAGGCCGAGCTTGCCGACGGAAGGAGAAATTCCCGTGGCCTGCGGCTGTTGCGCGCCGTTGATTCCATGAAGTTGCGACATGATGAGGCTCCCTCGTTTCTGAAAAGGGTGTACGATGTTTTCCTATGCAGCAAGAAGCGGACCAGAGCTTTGCCGGTCCCGGAGGCCTGTCCGGGAGGGGCTCGTGTGCGGGGCGGAGGGGCCCCTGTGCCCCTGCCAAGTGCTGTGCGGAGGCGGGTTCCCGCTATGGGGCAGGGGCGACCGCTCAGGGAAAAGGGACGTCGCGGCAGGCTCTGCTGATCCGGGGGCGGACGGCGCTATCCGGAGCAAAGGCCCGTTCCGCCGGAAAGCGTCTTTTTCGGCAGAATCCACACCGTGTTGCGGGGCATCGGAACTGTTTCCGAGCGTTATGTCTCTTTAAATTTGAAAAGGTATAGGGCATTTTCCCTTTGACTGAAAGGGGGCTCGGGCAATCCGCAAAAACAGGAAACCGCGGCGGGCCATGCGCAGGCCCGCCGCGGTTCATGGTGAGGGCGGAAGAGAGCGGGTATGTTGCAAGAAGAAGGCGTTTTGCCGCCGTTCCCGCTCGGGATGGGCTCGGCGGTCGGCGCTTTGGGGGAAGCCGGGAACGGTGCGAAGACGCCGCGCATTCCGGTTTGTTTCCCGGAGGCGCTGCCCCTGCCCGGCCATTGCGGGCCGCCTTTCCCGTGAGGGCTTTTGCAAAAAACAGACAGGATCGCCCCGGCAAGAGGTGATCCTGTCTGTCTTTTGGGAAAGGGGGCGGCACGCTTGCCAGCCCCCCTGAAGGCGGATTGCCCGCCGCTTACTTCACGAGGCCGAACGCCTTGTCCTGTTCGCGGCGCAGGCGGAGCAGCGTGGATTCTTCGGGCATGTCGAGATCGCCGAGGGTGATCAGTTTCCCGGCTGGGACGTCCCTGCACAGCGTCCGGTGGCTGAGCAGGTAGAAGGGCAGGGCCGCGTCCGGGCCGATGGCGGCGGCGGGGTTGAGGACGCCTTCCACGCCGTCGATGGTGTGGTGGTGGCCGCCCATGTCAAGGACGGTCCCCTTGGGAAGGTCGCGCACGGCGCGCCCGCACAGGTCGCACAGCGGGCGCAGGTTGCCGCCGCCGGTGGCGTGCTTCATGAGGGCCGCCGCGAGGACGCTGGTGCCCGTTTCCACGCCGAGCAGGTGGGCGGGATGGTACAGCGCGGCGTAGCGGTCGTTGCGGCTGCACGGGTGCCCCTTGGCCTTGAGCACCTGCCACGATTTTTTGTCCTTGCATTCCACGACGATGAAGACGCCCCCCGCCATGCTCGCCTCGTCGGGGCGGCGGAAGCAGTTGAAGATGTCGAGGCGCCCCGGCGCGTCGAACAGGCCGCCGTCGGCCTTGGGGCAGAAGAGATCGGGCATTTCGTCGATGCGGGCCACCGGCGCGTGGAACAGCGGGCGATCCGGCATCATGCCCGTGGCGTTGGCGACCACGGCCATTTCGCAGAGGTCGGGCACGGAACGGTGCGAGAGCGAGGTGAGCATGGCGCGGCGCTTGCCGACGACCTCTTCCGCCGGGCGGTTGCCGAACTGCCACAGCGAGCCCATGCCGGGGGTGGCGATTTCCTGCTTCTGGCCGGGGCAGAGCACCATGTCGCGCGCGGGATCATAGATGAAATCGTATTCGCTGGATTTGCCCGCGCCCACGATGTTCATGCCGAGG